>Ga0172371_10000130_pt1 | contig 102643 bp, 99 predicted proteins | sample Lak12m_FD_114543 | JGI IMG/M metagenome (GOLD analysis project Ga0172371, IMG submission 114543) | Freshwater microbial communities from Kabuno Bay, South-Kivu, Congo - kab_022012_12m | ecosystem: Environmental > Aquatic > Freshwater > Lake | place: Democratic Republic of the Congo: South-Kivu...
GCCTGGCTCCTCCCCCCCCCGCGGTGGCGCGTGGGGTTGTCCCGACAACCTCCCGTGCGTCCCCGCCGTCCAGGGCGGGCGCCCCGCCCCCCCCCCCCCCCCCGCAATCGCGGCTGCGGCAAGTGAGATCGCGAGCGTTATTCATTGTGAATTCCCATGTTCGCCGGCCAAGCGCGCACGGCCAAGCGCGCGGTCTATCGCGGGCAACAGCTCGCGATAGACCTTGTCCTTGATGATGTACGCCAAAGCGCCCGCCGCGCGCGCGCGCTCGACATAGGCCTCGACGGCGTGCTGCGAAACGATGACGACTTCGGTTTCTGGCAGCATTTGCTTGATCTGCGCAGTAAGTTCGATGCCGTTGGCGTCGGGGAGCGCCACGTCCATCCATAGGCCTCGACGGCGTGCTGCGAAACGATGACGACTTCGGTTTCTGGCAGCATTTGCTTGATCTGCGCAGTAAGTTCGATGCCGTTGGCGTCGGGGAGCGCCACGTCCATCAGCACCAGCCGCGGGCTGCTCTTGCGGCACTGTTCCAGCGCCTGCGCGCCGTCGGCGGCCTCCAGGACGGCGATGCCCGGGTACGCGGACTGCACGTATTCGTGCAGCATCCGCCGCATGAAATCCTGGTCCTCGACGATCAGCACAGCGAGTTTTCGAGCCATGTTTGAAAACCTTGCCCCCGCAAATCGGCCTGCCTTTCTGCTGCGGTGCGATGAAGTATGATCGGTGCGCGGCCTTCTACCCCAGCATTGAATTGTGCCGGTCAGGCAAGCGGCGGTCTGTCGGGAAATCTTGACAGTTGATGTAGGGGAATCCCTATATCCGATTGGATCCGGCCAGGGGTGTGAGGAGAAGGCGATGCAATGGGGAATGAACCGCGAACCACCGGTCATTCCTTTCAATCCCCGCTTACGGAAGATTAGGCCGCGAGCCGTGCGATCAGGGCATCCGGACCGAGAAACTGCACCTCTTGACCCGACACGAACCGGCGATAGGGGCGCTGGACATCGGTGCTGACGACGTAGTTGTCGCCTTGCGGATAAACCTGCCGAAACGCCAGGAGATTGCGCCCGTCGAACTCCCCTGCAGACCATTTGCACTCGATCGCGGCCGGCGGTTTCCCGCGCTTCTGGATCACGAAGTCGATCTCGTGTTGACGCTTGTCGCGCCAGTAGCGGATATCCCGGGTTTGAAGCCTGGCGTGCAGCTCGTTGAGAACAAAGTGTTCCCACAATACGCCGAGATCGTCGTTGCGAAGCGTGTTCCATCCCCGACAATGGCACACGAATCCGGTATCGAAGGCATAGACTTTGGGCGCAGCGATGATTTCAGTCGTCCGGCGCGAACTGAACGGTTTCAGCACGTGCGCAACGAACGTGGCTTCGAGTACGGCGAGGTAATTCGATATAGTGGTGCGGCTTACCTCGCAGTCGCGGGCAAAGCGCGTCGCCTCGAACATGCCGCCGCTTTGGATGAACAGCAACTCGGCAAAGCGCTGGAACGAATGGCGCCGCTCCAGCCGGAAAAGCTCCTGGATGTCTTTCGCCCAGTAGGCGTCCATCCATTCCTGGAAATCGCGCTCCGGAAAGGATTCGGCGAGAAAAAACGGTGGCAATCCGCCGTGCAGAAAGCGGTGCTTCAGGTCCGGCGCGGCGAAGTCGGCGAGGTCCGCCGTCAGCATCGGCGTCAGCCACACCTCCGCTTTGCGGCCGGCCAGGGTATCGCGAAACTTGCGCGACGCGCCCAGCGTCGACGAACCGGTGGCAAGCACGCGCGTCTTAGGAAAATGATCGGCCGCGATCTTGAGCAGTTGGGCGGGGTCGCCGAGACGGTGGATCTCATCGAGCACGATGGTCTTGCCGCGCAACCCGGCAAGAAATGCTTCGGGATCGGCGAGTTCGCGCCGCACCCGCGGCAGTTCGCAGTCGAGGTACTCGGCGCCGGGCAGCGATTGCGAGAGAGTGGTCTTGCCGGCCCGGCGAACCCCCGACAGCCAGACCACGCTGCGCCGCCGCCAGGCCGTTTGCAGCGCCTCAATCCAGAAGCGTCGAGTTCTCATTGCATCTACTATTGCACATGGTGCGACTAAACGCAAGTCTACTGCCATTCCGTCTACTGCCATTCCGGACGCGCAGCGCGCGATCCGGAATCCGGGAAATCAACAAGGCGCCGGGCACGGCCTGCGACCCGCTAATCGAGCGTCGTGAGCCCGTGCAGAATTGCGAATTTCACCAGCCCGGCGATATCGTGGATCTCCAGCTTTTCCATGAGACGGCTGCGATAAGTGTCCACGGTCTTGGGCGAAAGGCTTAGTTTTCGCGCGATCTCGGCGCTCGATCCGCCCTCTGCGACCAGCTGCAAAATTTGACGCTCGCGCTGGCTGAGGTCGTCGAGGGGATTAGGTCCCCTTCGCCGTGTGACGTGCTCGGCGAGAACGTCCGCGGCCCTTTCGCAGATGTAGCGTTTTCCCGAATGCACGGCGCGCACCGCGTCGACAATCGTCTTGCCGGCGTTTTCCTTCAGTATGTAACCGAGCGCGCCGGCCTCAAGCGCGTGGAAAATGTGATCCGGCGTGGAGTGCATGGAAAGCATCACCACTTGGGTTGCAGGCGACCGCCCCCGAATCTGCCGTGCTGCCTCGATGCCGTTCATCTCCGGCATCGCAATGTCCGCGACCACTACGTTGGGATGCAGCCGGGAAACCTGCCTCACGGCCTCGACGCCGTCGGCGGCCACGCCAACCACGCGAATGTCTTCCTGCGTGTGCAGCAGATGTGTGAGCCCCTCGCATATGACGGGATGATCGTCGGCAATGAAGATGGTGATCGTCATGAACGGACCCCCGACGCGAACAGGCGGGACAACGCCATGGCGCCAGTTTAACGCCTTTCCCGCTGAATCTCGACGCGCACTTGCGTTCCCGCTCCGGGCGTGGATTCCAGGCTTAGCTCGGCGCCGACCGCCTGCGCCCGCTCGCGCTGTATGGCGAGCCCCCAGCTCGCACGCGTCAGGGAGGGGTGCACCACGCTGAAACCGATACCATCGTCGGCGATGGTGAGCGTCACCCGGTCCGGGGATTCAGCGAGCCGGACCTGGATGAGATTGGCCCGTGCGTGAGTGACAGCATTGGCAATCGCTCCCTGCGCTATGCGAAACAGTGCCGTTTCGGCCACCAGCGGTAACCGGGGCGCGATGTATTCACCGCATATGCTGATCGGCGTGGCGATGCGTGCGCCGAGGTCATGGACATAGGTTTGCAGGGCCGCAAGCAGGCCGTAATCGTCCAGCGCCGGCGGGTGCAAGTCCGCCATCAGGTCGCGGACCTGTGCCGTCGTCCCTTCGAGCAGCTTCTGCGTGTCATCGAGGCGGGCCTCGACCACGCGCAGCGACTCCTGCGGCAACTGTGAACGGAGGATGCTGAGGTTGAGGTTGAGGGCGGAAAGGCTGGCGCCGACGCGGTCATGCAATTCGCGGGTGATGGCGCGCCGGATACCGTCTTCTGCGTCGATAAGGCGCTGCGATAACTGGCGCAAGCGCTCGCCGGCATCGCGCAGCGTGTCTTCCGTGCGATTGCGCTCGGTCTCGTAGACCGCCTCGATGCGGTCGTGAGTCATTTTCCGGCGCTGGTAAAAGAACATGCCTAGGATCGCCGCCGCGGCAATCACCGCGTACAACAAGCCGTGCGCCAGCACTTGCCGGCGCCAGGGAAGGTAAATGGCCGCAAGGTCCCTGCTGACGGCGATTCCAATAGTCTTGTCCAAGTGGATGCCGGCGGGCTTGGCCAATTGCTGGGCCATCATGCGTTCTTCGCCTGTCGCATAGACGGTGCCGGTCATTACGGTGGCAGTCTGGCCGGTTTCGAGATGCCGGTTGCGAAAGGAGCCGGGCCGGTTCAGGTCCGCTCCCAGCGCTTGCTCGTTCGGCGGCATGAACAGGAATACCTTGCCGTCTTCGTGCGCGAGGGATGTCCACATATCCGGCGCGTAAAGCACGGAGCGCAGCAGAACGCTGAAATAATCCGGGTCCAGCGCCGCCGTTGTGCTTCCGGCAAACTCTCCCTCGGAGCCGCGTATCGCCCTCGTGACAAGAATGGAATATGTTCCGAGCACGGTCTTGAACGGCGGCGCCACGTAAAGTGTGTCGGGGTTCGCACCCGCGCGCGCGACCTTGAAATACGCGCGTTCGCTGGCGTCGTCATTGAGCAGTTCGTGCCGGCTCGCGGCCACCGCGATTCCCTTGGCATCGTGGATTGTGATTGCGTATGCGCCCGGCATCGCCAAACTCAGAGCCTTGAGATGGCGGGAAGCTTCCGCCGCCGTCGTCTTGTTCAAGGGCGGCGAAAATTCATCCCTGATATCGACCAGGGTCTTGCTCACACTCTCCAGTTGACGTCCCAGGTTTGCCTCGATCACCCGGGCCTGCGTTTGCAGCCGATCGCGCTCCCGCACTTCGACCTGGATGCGTTCCGTATACAGCCAATAACCGATGATCGCGCCAAGAACCAGCAGCATGGTCCCGAGCAGAATCCACTCAGTCTGGTAGCGGCGTGATTGCAAGGTGCATCGTCCGGTTACATTGGAATTTCGTCGATTGTAGCGCCTGCGGAGCCAAGGGGACCGGTCGCGCCACGCTGGTGCTGCACGCGAACCTCGACAACACGCATATCGAGTTCGCCGTCTTCAATCCGGTCGACGGCATGATCGGTGAAATTGCCGTCATCCGCCTGCGCTTCCTGCATGTCGCACTTCAATCATAAGACCGCAGATCGGCTGGAGAACCAATAGGGACGCGGGCTTCCGGGCTTTTCCGCTCGCGGCGCAGTCCCTAGAGCAGGGTGAACGCCGCCTTCAGCTTGCGCTCGTACTCGGCTTTGGCCGCGTTGATCGTCTCCGGCGTCCACTTGAGAAAGCCTACTCCGGATTTCATGCCGATCTTGCCCTGCGCGACGTTGTTCACCAGACAGGCGGGCACAGTGGCGGTATTGGAGAGCGTCGGATAGATCTCGGTCCCCGCGCGCAGCGTCGTGTCCCAGCCGGAGATTTCCTTCTGCAGGATCGGGCCCGCCGCGGCGAAGCGAAAGCCGAAGCTGCAGCGCACCGCCAGGTCCACGTCCTCGGGCGAGGCGATGCCTGCGTCGATCAGCGACAGCGCCTCGCGCATCAGCGCATGCTGCATGCGGTTGGCGAGAAAGCCGGCGATGTCCTTTTTCACCAGCACCGGCTTCTTGTTCATCGCGGCGAACAGCTCGCACACCCTGCCGCCGAGCACCGGATCGGAATCCGCGCCCAGCACCACTTCGACCAGGGGCACGATCTCCGCGGGCATGAAATAGTGCGCGCCGAACATGCGCCGGCGCGTGGCGAGGCCGGCGGCGATTTTCGAAATCCCGTAGCTCGAACTGTTCGAGCCGATCGGGATATCGGCTGGAACACGCGTGTCGAGGTCGCGAAACAGCGTCTGCTTCAGGGCGAGGTCCTCGGCGAGGTTCTCGATTACGATCGCGGCGCCGGTCCACGCGTTCCAGCTCTCGATCAGGCCGCACTCGACCGGGGGCCCGTCCGCCTTCGCATCCGCAACGAGCCCGGCCGCGATCTGCCTGGCGTTGCGCACGGCGCCGGCGCAGCGCCCGGGGTCGCGCCCCAGCAGCACCGCGGGAATGCGCTGCGCGATCAGCCCGGCCACGATGCCGGTGCCCATGATGCCGGTGCCGATGACGATGACTTTCATTTCCCTGCTTTCGAGTTGGTTCCGGAAAAGCCCGTGACAGGGCGAATTTACCATTAAGCGCTGATCGCAGGCGCCGGCGCGCGCGGCTTTTGCGGCGCCGCAACATCGAACGGCGGAGGTTTTTTTCCGCCCGGACAGATTTTTCTTTCGCCGCCAGATGTTTTTCTCTAATATGAACACGCATGCATAGGTATGCGCCGGCGGTTCCGGACCGCGCCGTGGCGCGCGGGCGCAACTGCGCAAGGCCGAGCAACCCTTAGTTTCCGAGGAGACGAGCAATGCAGAAATCACTACACATCAATCCCGACAAGTGCACGGGGTGTTTGCAGTGCGAGATGGCCTGCAGTTACGAGAACTACGGCGTGTTCAATCCCGCCAAGTCGCGCATCAAAGTGTTCGATTTCCACGAAGCCGGCAGGAAAGTGCCCTATACCTGCACGCAGTGCGCCGAGGCCTGGTGCCTGCACGCCTGCCCGGTCGAAGCGATCAAGGTCGATGCGGCCACCGGCGCGAAGATGGTGATGGACGACGTGTGCGTGGGCTGCAAGGTGTGCACCATCGCCTGCCCCTTCGGCACCGTCAACTACGTCCAGGATACCGGCAAGGTGCAGAAGTGCGACCTCTGCGGCGGCGATCCGGCCTGCGCCACGGCCTGCCCCACCGGCGCGATCACCTATGTCGACGCCGACTGGACCGGGCTCGAGCGCATGAAGCAATGGGCCGGCAAACTCGATAACCAAGCTTCTGCTTAAGGAGAACGATCATGGCATGGGCTGGAAAAATACTCCGCGTCAACCTCACCGCTGGCACCTGCAAATCCGAGCCGCTCAACATGAAATGGGCGCGCGACTACATCGGCCAGCGCGGTCTCGCCACCAAGTATTACACCGAGGAAGTCGATGCGAAGGTCGATCCGCTTTCCCCAGACAACAAGATCATCTGGGCCACCGGCCCGCTGACCGGCACGATGGCTTCCACCGGCGGGCGCTATTCGGTGATCACCAAGGGCGCGCTCACCGGCGCGATTGCCTGCTCCAACTCGGGCGGCTACTGGGGCGCCGAGCTGAAGATGGCCGGCTGGGACATGATCATATTCGAGGGCAAGTCGGCCAAACCGGTCTATCTCGTGATCGAAAACGACAAGGCCGAACTGCATGACGCGGCCTTCATCTGGGGCAAGTCGGTGTGGGAGACGGAGCCCGCGATCAAGGCGAAACACCAGGAACCGCAGATGCGCGTCTCCAGCATCGGCCGCGCCGGGGAGACGGGCTGCCTGTACGCTGCCGTCGTCAACGACCTGCATCGCGCCGCCGGGCGTTCCGGCGTCGGCACGGTGATGGGCAGCAAGAACCTGAAGGCGATTGCAGTGCGCGGCACACTCGGGGTGGGCAACATCCGCGATTTCAAAGCCTTCATGCAGGCGACCGTCGCCGCCAAGAAGGTGTTGCACGACAACGCGGTCACCGGCCAGGGCCTGCCCACCTACGGCACCCAGGTGCTGATGAACGTGATCAACACCATGGGTGCGCTGCCGACGCGCAATCACCGCGACGTCGAGTTCGAGGGCGCGAAGGACATTTCCGCGGAGGCGATGCACGAGCCGCGCAAGTCCGACGGCAAGGCCAACCTGGTGACCAACCAGGCCTGTTTCGGCTGCACCATCGCCTGCGGGCGGATTTCCAAGATCGACGAAAAGCATTTTACGGTGGTCAACAAACCGCAGTATTTCGGTGCCTCCGGCGGGCTGGAATACGAAGCCGCCTGGGCGCTGGGCGCCGCCAACGGCGTCAACGACCTCGAGGCCCTGACCTACGCCAATTTCATCTGCAATGAACAGGGCATGGACCCGATTTCATTCGGCGCCACCGTCGGCGCGGTGATGGAACTCTACGGCATGGGCGTGCTGACCAAGGCGCAGCTGGGCATCGACGCCAAGTTCGGCTCCGCCGAAGCGCTGACCCATTTCGTGGAAATCACCGTCAAGGGCGAAGGCTTCGGCAAGGAGATCGCGCAGGGCTCCAAGCGGCTCACTGCCAAGTACGGGCACCCCGATCTGTCGATGAGCGTCAAAGGCCAGGAATTCCCCGCCTACGACTCGCGCGGCATCCAGGGCATGGGTCTGGCCTACGCCACGTCCAACCGCGGCGCCTGCCACCTGCGCGGCTACACCGTGGCCTCCGAAGTGCTGGGCATTCCGGTCAAGACCGATCCCCTGGTCACCGAGGGCAAGGCCGATCTGGTCAAAGCCTTCCAGGACGCGACCGCGGTGTTCGATTCGGCCGGCGTGTGCGTGTTCACGACCTTCGCCTGGACGCTCGCCGACCTGGCGCCGCAGCTCGCGGCCGCGTGCTCGAGCGAGTTCACGCTGGAGGAGCTCGGCAAGATCGGCGAGCGCGTGTGGAACATGGAGCGCGACTTCAACAATCGCGCCGGCTTCACCGGCAAGGACGATTCCCTGCCCAAGCGGCTGATGACCGAGCCCGCCAAGACCGGCCCCGCGAAGGGCCTCGTCAGCGGACTGGACAAGATGCTGCCGGATTACTACAAGGCGCGCGGCTGGGACAAGGAAGGCCGCCTGACGAAGGAAACGAAGACGCGACTGGGGCTCTGACGTTTCGATCCCCCATTCGTTGAGTTGTTGGACTCGGGCGGTTCCAGGGGAACCGCCCTTTTTTCTTGGAGGGCGGCATGAGTATGAAACATGTGATCCTGGGCAACGGGCCCGCCGGCGTGATCGCGGCCGAGACCATACGCAAGCATGCACCGCGGGACGAAATCACCCTCATCGGCGACGAACCCGAGCCGCCGTACTCGCGCATGGCGATTCCCTACCTGCTCTCGGGCACCATCGGCGAAGAGGGCACGTATTTGCGCAAGGACAAGGGCCACTTCGCCGCGCGGAACATCGCGCTGCGCACCGGCCGGGCGAAATCGGTGGACGCCAAGAAACGTGCAGTCCTGCTCGATGACGGCACGGCACTTGCCTTCGACCGCCTGCTCATCGCCACCGGATCGAGCCCGGCCCATCCGGCCATCGAAGGGATCGATCTGCCCGGCGTGCATCCCTGCTGGACCCTGGCCGACGCGCGCAAGATCATGGCGCTCGCCAAACCGGGTGCGCGGGTGCTGCAGATGGGCGCCGGATTCATCGGCTGCATCATCATGGAGTCGCTGGCCAGTCGCGGCGTCGTATTGAGCGTGGTCGAGATGGGCGATCGCATGGTGCCGCGCATGATGGGCGTGGGCGCGGGCGGCATGATCAAGCGCTGGGTCGAGAGCAAAGGCGTCAAGGTGCATACCTCCAGCCGCGTGGAAGCAATTCAGAAGAACGGAAACGCGCTCAGCGTCCGTTTGAGCAATGGCGTGAAAATCGATGCCGATCTGGTGATCTCCGCAACCGGCATCAAAGCGAACGTCGGCTTCCTGCAATCCTCCGGCGTCAGTTGCGCGCACGGCGTGCTGACCGACGAGTATCTGCAGACCAATGTGCCGGGTGTCTTCGCCGCCGGCGACTGCGCCGAAACACTGGATCTCGTGTCCGGCAAGCACCTCATCAGCGCCATTCAGCCCAACGCTGCCGACGAGGCCTACTGCGCCGGGATGAACATGACGGGCAAGACCATGGCCTTGCGCGGCGTCACCCAGCTCAACGTGCTCGATACCCTCGGCCTGATCTCGACTTCGTTCGGCGCATGGCAGGGCGTGCCGGGCGGCGCGTATGCGGAAGTATCGGACGCGAAGAACTACCGATTCCTGCGCCTGGAGTTCGGCGGAGACGTACTCGTCGGCGCCAACTGCGTCGGCCTGACCGAGCACGTCGGCGTATTGCGCGGACTGATCCAGTCGCGCACGGCGCTCGGCGCCTGGAAAGACCGCCTGCTGCACAATCCGCTCGCGCTGATGGAAGCCTATCTCGCGACGGCCCAGGCGCAGTCTGCTTGGGGACTCAAGAAAGCCTAGATCGAACCAGTCCAAGCAGATTCATGCGCATTACCCTGAAACTGTATGCCATGCTCGGCGACCACCTTCCGCCCGAAGCAGACGGCCAGAGGCGCAGGGGCAACGAATTGCCCCTGAATGTGCCCGACGGGGATACCGTACAGGGCGTCATCGATCGCTACCGGCTTCCATCCAGGCTGGTTCACCTGGTGCTGGTCAACGGCGTCTATATTCCGCCCGCGGCCAGGTCCGGGCATGTGCTTGCGGCAAACGATGAACTTGCCATCTGGCCGCCGATCGCGGGCGGCTGAGGGCGGGCACCGCATCGCGGCGCACTGAATTCGCCGAGGCAGCACACTTGACCGGGAACGCCGAGGAGTTCGCGCTGCAGCGCGAAATGGGGTGCACGCGCGAAGAATTCGTTCGCTGGCTGCCTGGCGCGACACGTAACGCGCCCATGCAGTTGAGCGCTGACTCGGCGCAGGTACGCGCAGGGGCAGCGACCATCGAGATTTCGTTCACGCAGGCGCCGCCGCGAAGGATCGGACTGGTATCCATGCCGGTGTTGCGGGTTTCATTTCGATTTTCGGGCGCGGGTGCGGACGCGTACCGCGAATTCATGGCGTATTTCGATCTGTACACCAGGCGCGGCGGCGGCTGACCGGCGGCGAAGCTGCCGGCCGGCAAACCTGGCGGGCGCGTCCTGCGCCGCGTTCCCTGCGCCGATCTCCCGCACGCGATCTGGGTAGAATGAGGGGAATCATGGACAGACGGGAATTCCTGGGCTATTGCGCGGCTGCCGGATGGTCCGCGGCCGGCTGCGATCCCGCCAAGGGCTTGAGTCCCGGAAGCGCCTCCCCCGAAGACGGAAAGCAATCGGCCGGCTTGATGATAGCCGATGCGCATTCTCATCCCTACCAGGTCCACGGAGCCAGGCAATACGACCCGTCCACCCCGACCATCGGGATGATGCAGCAGCTCGGTATGGCGGTCTGTTCATTTTCGGCTGTCGGGGACATGACTTATTACCGCGGGCAATCCGGGACGCCCTACAGTGATACGCAGTTCCAGCTGACGCAGGTCATGCGCCTGGTCGAAAAAGGCCAGGTGCGGCTGATTTCGAAGTCCTCCGACCTCAAGTCCCTGCTTGCATCGCGCAGCGTCACCGGAGCCCTGATGGCGATCGAGGGGGGCGATGCGCTGGAGGGCAGGCTGCAGAACCTCGATGCGTTCCATGATTACGGCGTGCGATTGATGACGGTAATGCATGACCGCGACAATGAAATCGGCTTCAACCAGCGTTCCTCCGCCGATGGTCCGTTGACGCCGTTCGGGATTCAGCTTATCGAAAAGATGAACAAACTGGGAATGGTCATCGACGTGTCCCATTGCAAGACCCGCACCTTGCACAGCATCGCGGAGGTGAGCGCCGCTCCGCTGGTCGATTCCCACACCAGCCTGGTTCTTCCCGGCGAAGCGCTCGCCGGTTCGCGCCGGTTGAGGCCATGGCAGGAAATGGAAACGATTGCGAAGACCGGGGGTATCGTCTGCACCTGGCCGTTTGCCTATTCCGGAACTCATTCGCACAGGACCACGCCCGGCGACTGGGCCGGGGAAATCGTGCAAATGAAATCCCGCCTTGGAATCGAACACTGCGGCCTCGGCACCGACGGCGGCGGCGGCCTGCCGCGTCTGATCAAGGGCTGGAAATCGATTGCGTCCCTTCCGGATTTAATCGGCGCCACGCGAGAAGCCGGTTTGACGCAGGAAGATATCGCCGCCTATGTCGGGGGAAACTTCCTGCGCCTGCTCGAGCTGTGTTTGGCCTGAAGCCCCTGGCCAGTCGAAGGCCAGACGGGCGCATAGCGTCCCTGCATGCTTTGCAGTTGCACGGGTCGGTTGCCGGACTGCGCACACATCTGCTTATGCCCGTTTCGGGCCCTGCTCTCAGGCCGCCCCCTCTTTCATCGGCAACAACCATGCGAGCACCGCGCACTGGGTCGCGGCCATCAGGCCGAAGGCGAGCATGTAGCCGTCGGGCGCGTAGCGGCCGTCGACCACGGGAAACAGGCGCAGCACCACGCCGACGCCGAACTGGCACAGGAACGAGACGAAAAACATCGCCACGTTGGCCGCGGTGTTCACCCGGCCGGTCATCTCCGGCGGAAAGTAGCGGGTGAGCAGCGTGTACGCGAGCGCGGCCGAAATGCTGGAAAACCCGTAGACCATCAGCAAGGGCATCTTCGCCGGCGCGAGGTCGAAGGCGATCGCGATCATCGCGGCGACGCCGGTCGCGGTACCGAGCTTGTACAGGCCCAGCCGCGACACGCCGCGGTCGGCGAGGAAGTCGGCGAGCCAGCCGAAGAACAGCGCGCCGAGCGAATACGCGAGCGCGGTGGCGAACAGGTGCGCGGCCATCGGGGCGCGCGCAAAACCGCCGACATCGGCGAGCCACGGGGCGAGCCACAGGCCCTGCATCGCCTGGTAGGCGCCGTGGCAGACCATCAACGGCAGGCCGATGCGCCAGAAAGACAGCGTGCCGAACACGCGGCCCATGCGCGCGAACGCCGCGCCCCAGCCCTCGCCCGCGCCCGGCAGGGGTTTTTCCGGCACGATGAAAAAGATTACCGCGGCGGCGAGCACGCAACACGCCGCCATGCCGGCAAACACGGCGCGCCAGCCGAGCGGCGTGAGCAGCGCCTCGAGCGGCGAGGTCGCCGCGAGGCCGCCGAGGCCGCCGAAGGCGATAATCCATCCGTTCAGCGTCGCCAGCCGCGCGGGGGGGAACCACAGTGTAAACGCCTTGATCGATCCCATCAGGCAGGCCGAAACGCCGAGGCCGATCAGCGCGCGGCCGAGCGCCAGCTGACCGAAACTGCCGGCCAGGGCGAAACCCAGCGCGCCCAGTCCGGCGATGCACATGAGCGATGCCACCACGCGGCGCGGCCCGTAGCGGTCGAGAAACACGCCCACCGGCACCTGCATCGCGGTGAAGCTGAGCAGGTACATGCTGGTGAGCAGCCCGATGTCGGCGGAGGAGAGCGAGAATTCGGTCGCGAGGTCGCGGGCGATGACCGCGTTGACGTTGCGAAAGACATAGGAGAGGAAGAAGCCCGCCGCAAACGGCGCGAACACCAGGGCAAGCAGCCGCGGCGGAAGCGATACGTCGATGCGCGCTTGATCCCGGGAAGACACCGCCCGATTCTAAGCGAAGCGGGCGAGTTTCGCCCGATTCGCCCGCGGCGCCGGCCCGGCGGCCGGCTGGATATCGCCGAGACCGCTGTCCAGCTTTTCACCCAGCACCGGATTGATGCGGCCCGGGGCGCGCGTTGCATCCGCTTTCGGCCCCTCCTGCCACTTGCTGTAATACGGCAGCTGCCCGAGACCGCTGTCGAGTTTCTCTCCGGGCACGCGATTCAGCCGCGCTTCGTCTGCCGGATCCCGCGCCATGGACGGCGCACACAAACCTATCGCCGCGGCGACCGCCGCGGCCAGGACGCATTTGGAAGCCATATGGATCTCCTTTGGGTTAAAGGGGCGGATTCTTCGACGGCAGACCATGCGCCCTCATGACCCGTATCGGCAGGACTGCGGGGAACTTTAGTCGGTCCGCAAGCCAATATTTGCCGCCCGCCACAGGCCGGCTGCGCTAAACCGGGTAAACTAGGGCTTGCCAACAGCATCCACAAGCGGAGAAATGTCGTGTCTCAAGCGCACCCCTGCGTTCCCGGCCAGGTAACGGGCGGAATCAAACGCCGCGCCGCTCGCCTCCTTGCCGCGGCCCTCCTGGCGCTGGCTCCGCTGCTCGCCCAGGCATTCGACCTCGAAGGCCATCGCGGCGCGCGCGGCCTCGCGCCGGAGAACACCCTGCCCGCCTTTGCCGCCGCGCTCACGCTCGGCGTGAGCACGCTCGAGCTCGACGCGTCGATCACCAGGGACGGCGTGGTGGTGGTGAGCCACGACGCGCGCCTCAATCCGGACATCACCCGCGGCGCCGACGGCCGCTGGCTCAACCCGCCCACGCGCGCGGTGCGCGAATTGACCCTGGACGAACTCCGGCACTACGACGTCGGCCGCATCAAGCCCGGCAGCGACTACAGCTACCGCTATCCGGACCAGAAGCGCATGGACAAGGTGGCCATGCCCACCCTGGCCCAGGTATTCCAGCTCGCGCGCAGCGCCGGCAATGCGGACGTGCGCTTCAACATCGAAATCAAGACCTCGCCGGAAAAGCCCGGGGATGCGCTCGCGCCGGAGGCGTTCGCCAAAGCGCTGTTGGCGGAGATAGAGCGCGAAGGCATGGGCGCGCGCGTGACCATTCAATCCTTCGACTGGCGCGCGCTCCGGGCGGTGCAGGAGCTGGCGCCGAAAATGCAGACCAGCTACCTCTCCGCGCAGCAGCGCTTTCTGGACAACATCGGCGCGGGCAAGGCGGGAGGCTCGGCCTGGACCGCCGGATTTCAATTCGCCGATCACGGCTCGATTCCGAAAATGGTCAAAGCCGCAGGCGGAGCGGTCTGGTCGCCTTATTACCCGGAACTCAGCGCCGACCTGGTGAAGGAAGCCCATGCGCTCGGACTCAAGGTGCTCCCCTGGACGGTGAACAAGACGGAAGACATGGCGCGCCTGATCGACTGGGGCGTCGACGGCCTGATCACCGACCGGCCCGACTTCCTGCGCGAACTGATGGCGGAGAAGAAACTGGAGCTGCCGAAGCCGACGCCGGCCGCGCCCTGAATCCGGCGCGGCCCCGGGGCCCGGCGGACGGGGGATCGCATCGCGCTCGCGCATCCCTCCCGCCGGAACTCATTTCTTGCCGTCGACCTCGGCGAAGACTTCCTTGGCGACGCGCATCGCGTCGAGCGCGGCAGGCACGCCGCAATAAATCGCCGCCTGCAGGAACACCTCGCGGATTTCGGTCCGGGTGATGCCGTTGTTCAGCGCGCCGAGCACATGCAGCTTGATTTCGTGCGGGCGGTTCAGCGCGGTCAGCCAGGCGAGGTTGAGGAAGCTGCGGGTCCTGCGATCCAGTTCCGGCCGGGTCCACACCGCGCCCCAGGCGTATTCCGTCACCAGGTCCTGCATCGGCTGGCTGAATTCATCGGGCGCGCGCACCGCACTGTCGACGTATTTGTCTCCCAGCACGGCCCGTCTGACCGCGAGTCCTTCGTCGTACCTTTTCTTGTCCATGGTCTTGCTCCTTCGAGGGTTGAATGACCGAATCAGCGGCGCTGGGCATGCCTCCTACTGGTGTGCTGCATGCGGACCCAGCAGCGCGGCGCGGAAGCGGTTCTTCAGCAGGGTTCCGTCGCGTGGCGGCATCACCAGCGGCAAATTCTCCGCATCGACTTTGACCTGTGCGAACAGCGCGCCCTCGCCCACAAAGATGCGCTTCTTCAGCCGCGACGCCTCGGCCAGCGTGCGCACCTGGAGCGCATGCGCGAAGCCGGCCGCCTTGGCCATTCCCGCGAGGTCCACGCCGCGGGCGGTATGCGTCTCCTGCATGCCGGTCTCGCCGTAGCGCTCGTTGTCGAGTACCACGATGTAAAGATTGCGCGGCTTTTGCACGGCGATGGTCGCGAGCGCACCCAGGCCCATGAGCATCTCGCCATCGCCGGTCAGCACCAGCACCTTCTTCTTCGGCTGGGCCAGCGCGAGCCCGAGGCCGACCATGGCCGCTCCGCCCATCGCGCCCCACAAGGAAAAGTTCAGCGCGCTGTCCCCCACATGGGCGACGTCCCAGGTGGGCGCGCCCAGCCCGGAGACCACCAGCGCATTTCCACGCCCGGCAAGCAGTTCGGCGACGACTTCACGACGGCGCAGTGACTTGCTCATAGTGGCTCGCTCCCGGTGAGTTTCCTGAAGTCCTTGGCGCCCAGCGCCCGCTGGCCGATGAGCAGCGCGACGGGACGATAGGTGTTGAAGGCCAAGCGCAGCGCGCCGGACACCATTTCCGTGATCTCCCCGACCGCATCGGCGCGCTTGACGATCACGCCGAGCGCCTCGAGCACGGCCTGCGTCGCATTGCCCATGGGGATCTGCGCCGGATTGAATTCACCGTAATCGCCGCGCATGGTGATGAGCATCAGCAGCGGAAACTGGCAGGCGATGGGCAGGGTGAGCATGTTGATGCAGTTGCCCACGCCGCTGCTCTGCATCAGCAGCACGCCCTTTTCGCCGCCGAGCCAGGCGCCGGCGAGCAGGGCCACGCCCTCTTCCTCGGTAGTGAGCCTGACCACCCGCATGGACTTGTCTTTCTCGCACAGCTTGATCAGGCGCGCATGGCCTGCGTCCGGGACGATGGCCACCTGGCGCACGCCGGCGGCTTTGAGCAGCGCGTGCACCTCGTCGGGCCAGGCGGGTTCGGCAGCTTTTTTCATTTGCGTTCCGTAAATGGGCGGGAATGATCGAGCCCGATCATACAATAAGCCGGTCGAGGAATCATGCGTCGAAGTCCTGCAGTGCGGTAAAATCGCGCATGCATACCGCTCAGCGCGTCGAACACCATGAATAAGCCCGCCGGCGCGGCCTCTGCGCACGTCACCAACTTTATCCGCAACGTCATCGAGGCGGACCTGGCCGGCGGCAAGCATGCGTCGCGCACCTGGAGCGGCAAACCCGGCCTCGCCGCGGCGCGCGCCGGCGCGCCCCGCGATCCGGCGAAAATCCGCACGCGCTTTCCGCCCGAGCCCAACGGCTACCTGCACTTCGGCCACGCCAAGTCGATCTGCCTCAACTTCGGCCTCGCGCGCGACTACGGCGGCGTCTGCCACATGCGCTTCGACGACACCAATCCGGAAAAGGAAGAGCAGGAATACGTCGATTCGATACTCGACGCGGTGCGCTGGCTCGGCTTCGGCTGGAGCGCCAACGGCACCGAGCACCTGTACCACGCGAGCGACTATTTCGACGCGATGTACCAGGCGGCCGAATACCTCGTCACCTCGGGCCACGCCTACGTCGACGAGCAAAGCGCCGAGGAATTGCGCGCCACCCGCGGCACGCTGACCGAGCACGGCCGGGACAGCCCCTGGCGCGACCGGCCGGCGGCCGAATCGCTCGCGCGCCTGCGCGAAATGCGCGCGGGCGCTCACGCCGACGGCAGCATGGTGCTGCGCGCGAAAATCGACATGAGCTCGCCCAACATCAACCTGCGCGATCCGGCGATCTACCGGGTGAGAAAGGCGACGCATCACCGCACCGGCGATGCCTGGTGCATCTATCCGATGTACGCCTACGCCCACCCGATCGAGGACGCGCTGGAGCAGATTACCCACTCCATCTGCACCCTGGAGTTCGAGGACCAGCGCCCGTTCTACGACTGGCTGCTCGAGCGCCTGGCCGAGGGCGGGTTGCTGGCGAAGCCGCTGCCGCAGCAGCTCGAGTTCGCGCGCCTCAACCTCTCCCACGTCGTGCTCTCCAAGCGCAAGCTGATCCAACTGGTCGACGAAAAGCACGTGGAAGGCTGGGACGATCCGCGCCTGCCCACCTTGGCCGGGGCGCGGCGGCGCGGCTACACCCCCGAGGGTTTTCGCCAGTTTGCCGAGCGCATCGGCGTATCCAAATCCGATTCCTGGATCGACTACGGCGTGCTCGATGAATGCATGCGCGAGCACCTGAACCAGGTCGCGCCGCGGCGCATCGCCGTGCTCGATCCGCTCAAGCTCATCATCGACAATTACCCCGAAGGCGCAGAAGAGGAATGCCATGCGCCCAACCATCCGCAGAAGCCGGAACTCGGCAAGCGCGCCGTGCCCTTCTCGCGCGAATTGTGGATCGAGCGCGAGGATTTCATGGAAACCCCGGCGAAGGGGTACTTCCGCCTCTACGCCGGCAACAAGGTGCGCCTGCGCTACGGCTTCGTGATCGAATGCACCGGCTGCGACAAGGATGCGTCTGGGAACATCGTGGCCGTGCACTGCAATTACTTTTCGGACAGCAAGTCGGGCACGCCCGGTTCCGATACCTACAAGGTGAAGGGCAACATCCACTGGGTCTCGGCTGCGCACGCCTGCGAATGCGAGGTGCGCCTCTACGACCGGTTGTTCAAATCACCGCACCCCGGCGCGGGTGACCGGGATTTCCTGCTGGACCTCAACCCGGACGCGAAGAAGATCATCAGCGCCCAGCTCGAGCCCGCGCTGAAGGCAGCCAAGCCCGAGGAACGCTTCCAGTTCGAGCGTCACGGATACTTCGTCGCGGACATGAAGGATTCGAAACCCGGCGCTCCGGTGTTCAACCGCGCGGTGACGCTGAAGGATACCTGGCAGAAATAGCGCGATACGGCTCGTTCGACTCGCTCGCGCGCCATCCGCGCGGTAGGCGGGTCCTCTTCGGCAATCCGCACCAGTGTGGCGTGGTAAGCCTCAGATGCGCGGCGTGTCCACTCAAGCGGCTTGCGCTTACTGCGCCGAGCATGCGCAGACTCGATCAGAGCGGTCGCACGGCGCTGCACTTGGTCGTTTGGAAGCGTTCCATTGCGCATCGCATCGGATTCGGCGGCGATGGACTCGTGTACTTCCCATTCGCAAAAATCGAATCCGTCGCGCAATACAAAGCGCAGCGTCTGCTCGGGCGTGCGCCCAGTTTCCCGAGCAAGTTTTTTCAGGCGGCGTTGTTGAACGGAGTTGAGAAGCAGCGTGGTCATGGGCAGCTCCCGGCACAAGTATGGCTTGCGTGTCTTATCACCTTGTCCTGTGATGAGCATTCGCCAGAACCGCGTGATATTTCCCTTTTCTTCGTCACGATCGGCGCTTTGCCGCGGGTGATTCAGCCCTGATGCTTCACCCTTGTTTGCGCGATCGCTTGCGAAGGCGCGGTTGCTACCCGAAAGGCCAATAGGGACGCGCGTTTCCAGCCGATTGCATGGGTGATGCGCAAGCGCTGGAGCACCGCCTATAATGGTGGCATAGACTCACGACAAGGCGCGCATGCCCACTCTGGATTGGCTCAACAAGGCCCAGGCCCTCAAGACCGCGGCGCAGGTTCCCTACCGGCTGCTTGAGCCACAAAGCGTCCACGGCGATCCGGCGGCGGACAACTGGCTGATACAGGGAGACAACCTCGATGCGCTCAAGGCCCTGCTGCCGTTTTTTGCGGGGCGGGTGAAGTGCATCTACATCGATCCGCCGTACAACACCCGCTCGGCCTTCGAGCACTACGACGACAACCTCGAACATAGCCAGTGGCTGTCGATGATGGTTCCGCGGCTGGAGTTGTTGCGCGAGCTGCTGTCGGAGGATGGGAGCATCTGGGTGTCGATTGACGACAATGAGGGGCATTACCTCAAGGTGGTAATGGATGAAGTCTTCGGGCGTGGAAATTTCATTTCGACATTGATTTGGGAAAAGGCCGATTCACCGCGAAACTCGGCTCGCCAATTTTCATCGGACCACGATTATCTCCACGTGTATTCAAAGCAACCGGAGTGGGTGCCCAAGAGACTTCCGCGATCTGAGGAATCGGATTCGATCTATTCAAATCCAGATAACGACGAACGGGGTCCTTGGTTACCTGGCGATCCGTATGCAAATAAGCCGTATTCGCGAGGCCAGTATTCGATTACAGGCCCAAGCGGACGAACGTTTTCTCCACCTCCCGGCCGTTTCTGGCGGATTTCGCAAGAAAAGTTGCGAGAGTTGGATTCCGATGGCCGCGTTTGGTGGGGCCCGACTGGCGAGGCGCGCCCCAGTATTAAGCGCTATCTTTCCGAAGTTAGCGATCTAGTACGGACAATCTGGAAGAAGGATTCCGTAGGCAGCAATCGAACTTCAAAGAACGAGATGCGAGCGCTATTTCCGGGAGAGGAGTCATTTGGAACCCCCAAGCCTGAGCGGCTGCTTGAACGGGTGCTAAACGTCGCTACGGAGACAGGGGATATCGTGCTTGATTCTTTTCTTGGATCGGGCACTACGGCGGCCGTTGCGCACAAGATGGGCCGACGTTGGATCGGCATTGAGATGGGTGAGCAGGCTCGCACCCATTGTTTGCCACGAATGGAAAAAGTCTTAGCTGGCGAGCAGGGTGGAATATCGGAATCGGTGAACTGGAAAGGCGGCGGCGGATTCCGTTTCGCCACGCTGGGCAAGCCGGCCTTTCTCTCCGACGGCGGCATCGACCCCTCTATCGGCTTCGACACGCTCGCCGCCTGGGTCTGGTATCAGGAAACGCGCACGCCCTGGGAACACAAGACGGCCGGAGCTCGCGGCGGCACGCCGCTTCTCGGTGTGCATGATGGCACCGCGTACTACCTGCTCTACAACGGCATTCTCGGCGACCGCCGGCCCGCGGGCGGCAATGTGCTCACCGGCAAGGTGCTGCAGGCGATCAACGGCGTCGTGCCGCACGCCGGGCCCAAGGTGGTGTTCGGCGAGTCCTGCCGACTGTCCGCATCGCGCCTCGGAGCGAACGACCTGCGCTTCCGGCAGATTCCCTACGACATCCGTGCGCGCTGACGAGGACACGCCATGCCGCTGACGCTCAAGTGCTACCAGAAAGAGGCTCTCGCGGCGCTGGCGAATTTTTTCGACTACGCGCGCGGCGCGCAGGACGAAACGACGCTGGATGCGGCATTCCGCAAGGCCTGGACTGCACAGGAGGTCTCGCCCGAAAGCATTCCGCCCTACCTGGCGCAGGGTTTCGGCGCCACGCCTTACATCTGCCTGCGGATTCCCACTGGCGGCGGCAAGACGCTGCTCGGTACGCACGCGGTAGCGACGGCGGCCCAGCACTTTACCGGCCAGGATCGGCCGCTCGCACTCTGGCTGGTGCCCTCGAACATCATCCGCGCGCAAACGCTGGCCGCATTGCGCCAGCCCGGCCACCCGTACCGCGAGGCGCTGCAACAGCACTTCGGTCTCGACGGTCTGCGCGTGCTCGATATCGCCGAATGCGAACAACTGCGGCCGCAGGACTTCGGCAGCAAGGCGATTGTCGTGGTCGGCACCATGCAGACGCTGCGCGTGGACGACACCTCGGGGCGCGACGTGTACGCGTACAAGGAGGCATTCGAGCCGCACTTCGAGCGGGTACCCGATCTGCCCGGATTGGAGCGCATAGTCGAGCGCGACCTCGAAGCCCAGCCGTATCTGCGCCGCGCCGACCTCGGCAAGGTCAAGCGCAGCTTCGCCAATCTGCTTTACTGGCACCAGCCGGTAGTGATCATCGACGAGGCGCACAACGCCCGCACCGCGCTTTCGTACGACACCTTCGCGCGGCTGCGGCCGGCGGCGCTGATCGAAATGACCGCCACGCCGCTGCGCCAGGGCCAGAACCGCAGCAATGTGCTCTATCACGTCTCGGCGGAAGATCTGAAGGCCGAGCAAATGATCAAGCTGCCCATCGTGCTGCAGGCGCATCCGAACTGGCAGGAGGCGGTGCGCGACGCGCTGCTCACGCGTAAGCGCCTTGCCGACGAGGCGCTGGGCGAAGCCGATTACCTGCGGCCCATCGTGCTGTTCCAGGCCGAAGACAAAGCGGGCGAGGTCACGGTCGACAAGCTTCGCGCGCATCTGATCGAGCAGGAGCATGTGGCGAAAGAGCGCATTGCCGTCGCCACCGGCAACCAGCGCGAACTCGACGGCATCGACCTGTTCGATCCGGCCTGCCCCATCGACATGGTCATCACGGTCGAAGCGCTGAAGGAAGGCTGGGACTGCTCGTTTGCCTACGTGTTCTGCACGCTGCAGAAAATCGGTTCCAGCCGCGACATGGAGCAGTTGCTCGGGCGCGTGCTGCGCATGCCTTACGCCGTGAGCCGCAAGAGCGAACTGCTCAACCGCGCCTATGCCCACATCGCCAGCGCCGAGACGGCGCGCGTTGCGAACGAGCTGACCGACAGGCTGGTGGCCATGGGGTTCGAGGAACTCGAGGCGGCGCAGGCGATCTTTCCGACCACGGCGCCGTTGTTCGACGCCGGCGTCGCCGTTGCGCCCATGCTGCCTCCGCTGGAACTTGTCATGCCCGAATTGCGGGCCCTGGTGACCGCGTTGTCGTCGGCCGAGCAGGTCACCATGTCGCCGCGCGCCGACGGCAGCATGACGGTCAGCTTCTCCGCTCCGCCCGCGGCGCCGATACGCGCAGCGCTGCTTGCCGCGGCCGGCAGCAAGGCGGAGCGCGCGCAACTGGAAAGAACGCTCGAGCGCTATGAATTGCGGCATGACGCGCAGGCCGCGCCGGCACAGCGCGGCGTCGCTTTCCGGCCGCTGCCGCTGCTGTGCATACGCGACGCGCAAGGCGAACTCGACCTCGCGGAGCGGGAAACCCTGCTCGGCCTGGCGGGCTTTTCGCTGGCGGAGAAACCCGGCGACCTGGCGGGCTTTGTGCCCAGTGAAGACCGCCATCCGTACCTGGTGGACATCCGCGACGGACACCTGAAGATCGAGCAGGAAATCCACTACTCGGTCAATCTCGATCTGGTGACTATCGACGTCACCGAGGCCGACCTGCTGCGCTGGCTCGATGACCGGCTGCACGAACGCTCGATTGCGCAGAGCGAAAGAATAGCCTGGCTCGCCAAGGTGTTGACCTGGCTGCAGCGCGAGCGCAAGTACACCCTGACTGCGCTGGTGCGGCACCGCAACCAGCTTGCCAACGCGGTGCGCGAACGCTTGGAGACTCTGCGCGGGGAGGCGCAAAAGACAGGGATGCAGTTGACATTGGCGGGTTCCGACCCGCGTGGCTGCATCAGCGGCGATTACACGTTCGCGTTCGGCCGCGGGCGCTATCCGGCGCGGCCGCCGTACTACGAGGGGCGCCATCGTTTTCACAAGCACTACTACGGCGCGTCGATGATCGGCGACCTGAAGGATGCCCCGCCCAGGGAAACCGACCACGAGATCCACTGCGCCGTCGCCATCGATGAGATGGACGAGGTGCGCCACTGGGTGCGCAACATCCCGCGCTTTCCGGAATATTCGTTCTGGCTGCCAACCGCGAGCGATCGCTTTTACCCGGACTTTGTCTGTGAACTGAACGACGGGCGGTTGCTGGTAGTCGAGTACAAGGGCGCCGGATACAAGACTAGCGATGATTCCCACGAAAAGCGGGCCATAGGAGAATTTTGGGCGCGCGCCAGCGGCAATCTGTTTCTGCTCGCCACCCAAAAGGACGACTACGGGCGCGGCGTGCTGGAACAGTTACAACGACTGGTCGAGACTGCGCCGCGACCGGCTTTTGGCTTATGGGCACGGGCGGGCCACACTGAAGACGGCCTCGCGTACCAGCAGCGGCTGCGCGCAGAATGGGATCGAAAATGAGCGCGAAAGTATTACTCGATACCTGCATCCTGATCGATTTTTTCAACGGACAGAAGGGCGCTGCGAAGGAAATCGACAGTCACCCGGACCAAGCTATCAGCATCTTCACCTGGATTGAAGTCATGGTCGGAACCGATGCTTCTACGGAAATCGACACGCGCTCTTACCTGGCCAAGATGCCAGTCTTGCCGCTCGATACTGCCGTTGCAGAGAAAGTAGTGATGCTAAGGAGAACCCACCTCCTGGCGGGGAAGAAGAATCTGAAGATCGCAGATGCATCCATTCTCGCGACCGCGCAGGTGTCCGATAGAATACTCGTCACGCGCAATACCCGGGACTTCCCGGCTGAAGACCCAGGTATCCACGTTCCAAAATACTGAGCGCTTCCGTCCGCGGAAGAATGCAGGTGCGCAAGAGAAGACGCAACAACATTGGAGAAGAATATGAAAGCCGTCGGACTCTACCGCTATCTTCCCATCGACGATCCCGAATCCTTCCTCGACATCGAGATCGATACGCCCAGCGCAAGCGGGCGCGACCTGCTGGTCGAAGTGAAAGCGATCTCGGTGAATCCGGTCGACGCCAAGCGGCGCGCGCCCAAGGACCTGGTCGAAAAAGCGCCCAGGGTGCTCGGCTGGGATGTCGCCGGCGTGGTCAAGGCCGTCGGGCCGGAGGTCTCCTTGTTCAAGCCCGGCGACGCGGTGTATTACGCCGGCAGCATCGTCCGGCCGGGCGGCAACAGCGAATTCCATCTGGTCGACGAGCGCATCGTCGGCCGGAAGCCGGCGAACCTCGGGTTCGCCGAGGCCGCCGCGCTGCCGCTCACCACGATCACCGCGTGGGAAGGCATGTTCGACCGCATGGGCATCTCCAAGTCCGGCGCCGATGCGGGCAAGACGCTGCTGGTCATCGCCGGCGCCGGCGGCGTGGGCTCGATCGCGATCCAACTGGCGAAAAAACTCGCCGGCCTCACCGTCATCGCCACCGCCTCGCGGCCGGAATCGGCGGACCGGGTCCGCGCGCTCGGCGCGGACCAGGTGATCGACCACAGCAAGGACCTCGCGCCGCAACTGGAGGCGCTGGGGATGAAGGAAGTCGATTACATCTTCTGTCTGCATAACACCGATCGCTGGCTGCCCGCATTCGCGCCGATCATCAAGCCGCTGGGAAAAATATGCGCCATCGTTTCGGCGCAGAAGCCGGTGGATCTGACTCCGCTGATGGGCAAGAGCGCGACGCTCGCCTGGGAGTTCATGTTTACCCGCTCGTCGTTCCAGACGCCGGACATGATAGAGCAGCACCGTCTGCTCGACGAAACGGCGGCGCTGATCGAAGCAGGAACGCTCAAAACCACGCTCACGCTGAAACTCGGAAAGATCAACGCCGCCAACTTGAAGCGCGCGCACAAGCGCATCGAGCAAGGGCACACGCTGGGCAAGATCGTGCTCGAGGGATTTTGACCGGGGCTGAAACCCGGTTCGAGTCGCGCTACGCCTGGTCGCGGCTCTGCGCCGTGTGCGGGTTGAGCTTCCAGGTATCGCGCAGCACGCCCAGCAGCGCGCGGATCACCGGATCGTCCGCGCGCGCCGCCAGATAGACGAACCACAGCGTGGTCTCCAGGCGCAGGTCGCGCCACAGGCACACTTCGCCCGCAGCCTCCTTCTCCAACGCCAGTTCCTCGCGGATCAGGGACAGGCCGACGCCGGATACCACCAGGTTCGCGATGAACGATTCTTGGTCGGCTTCGACCACCTTGGTGGGCTCGATGCCGTGCTTGTCGAACAGCGCGCGCACCAGTTGGTGATGGGTGCTGATCGATGGCGTGATGACCCAGGGTTGCTGCGCGATCTCGCCCCAGTCGGCATCGACCACGCGGTGTTTCCAGGCGGCCGGCGCGGCGACGCGGTAGCTGGTCGCGCGCAGGCGCAGTCTGGCCATGGCCGGGTGCTCGAGATCGCCATAGTAGAAACTTGCGTCCAGATCCCCGTCGAGCACTTTCGCAAACGCCGCGCCGGTGATCTCGTGGTGCAGTTCCACCTGAAGCAGGGGATAGCGCTCGACCGTGGCGTTCAGGAATTCGCCGATGCGGATGAACACCGGATCCGACATCGTGCCCACCCGCGCCTTACCGGCCACCTCGCCTTTGAGCGCCTTCGCCTCGCTGCGCAGCGCCTGCGCCGCGGCGAGGACGCGCTCCGCGTCGGCGAGCAGCCGCTGGCCAGCCGAGGTCAGGACCATGCCACTGGAAGTACGCTCGAACAACGCGAGCTCGAGCTCGTCTTCCAGGGCCTTGATCTGCGCGCTGACCGCCGGCTGGCTGACGTGCAGCTTCTCCGCCGCACGGGTCAGATGACCGGCCTCGGCCACCGCGACGAAGCTGCGCAACTGGTAGAGCTCCATGTCAGATCCGATCTTTCAGTGCGGCCACGGCCGGGATAGGGCTATATTTGTTGCGTTGCATCATATCCTTACGCGCAGTATAAGCTAAAGCGATGGCGCTTATCCGAACATGCGATTTGAAAAACGGATCAGGCATCCGTACTATGTAGGCATGAAGCGCAATACCTGTGCTGAATCAACTGGATTTTGAAGGAATTTGCCATGAGACTTTACGCTCCCCTGTACGAAGGCGATAGTTTTCTGCGTCCCGACTCCGCCATCGGCGCGCCCGTGCGCACGGTTTTCCGGACGCCTGCCCTTGCGCCTGATTTTGTGCGCAGCAATATCCAGGCGGAAGCCGCTGAACTGACCGCGCTCGACCTCCAGGCGATCGTGCAGGGCGCCCGCGTGTTGCGCAATGCCGAACTGGCGCGCCTGTTGAACAAGGCCACGACCTCCTTCGCCAACTGGTTGAAAGCCGCCGACACCGCCGTGGTGGACTGGTTCGAACGCGGCGAATATCAGGAGCGCGACAACTTCTTCGCCGCCTCCGCGAACCTCGCCGATCTGGAACAGCGCCAGCGCCATTACGAGCGCACCGGCCAAACGCACTACTGATGATCCAACCGTGCCTGAGCTTCCCGCTCAGGCGCTTTCTCCTGCCGCCTGGCCTATCCGCATTTCATCGCAGGCCCAGCGCCTGCCTCGTGCGCCAGTTTACTCCTCCCCGCCGCGTTTGAACGCCGCTTGGCCGGGGCTTCGCCCGGATCGCGCCCGGGACCTTCCGCTTCTGCCGCCTATCCGAAATGCGTGCCATGCGCGACAATGCGCAAGCGACTGCGCACCGAGTCCGGTCGCCAGGCCCAGGGGATGCAAGATTTTTCACGCCGGAAGTTCCTGCACGCGCTCGCCGCGCTCGGCGCCGCGTGTGCGCCGCCTGCGCTGCGCGCGCAGGGCCCGGTGCGCTTTGCCGGCGATCCGTTCACGCTGGGCGTGGCCTCGGGTTATCCGCGTCCCGACGGCGCGGTCATCTGGACGCGGCTCGCGCCCGCGGTCGCCGAAGCAAACGGCGGCCTCGATCCGGTGGCGATCCCGGTGCGCTGGGAAGTGGCGCGCGACGAGAAATTCGCCTCCATCGCAGCCTCGGGCAGCGTGGACGCGCTACCCGAATGGGCGCATTCGGTGCACGTCGAACCGGCCGGCCTCGAAGCCGACCGCTGGTACTGGTACCGATTCATCGCGGGCGGCGCGGCGAGCCCGGTCGGGCGCACGCGCACCGCGCCCGCAGCCGGCGCCAGCCCGGCGCGCCTGCGCTTCGCCTTTGCTTCCTGCCAGCACTACGAGCAGGGCTGGTTCAGCGCCTACCGGCACATGCAGGGCGACGATCTCGACCTGGTGGTTTTTCTCGGCGATTACATCTACGAGTCTTCCTGGGGGCGCGAGCACGTGCGCAAGCACAACGCCCCCGAGCCCTATGCGCTGGCCGACTACCGCGCGCGCTACGCGCTATACAAAAGCGACGCGGATCTGCAGGCCGCGCACCGGGCGTTTCCGTGGATCGCCACCTGGGACGACCACGAGGTCGACAACGATTACGCCAACGACTGCCCCGAGGACGGCATGCCGGCGGCGCAGTTTCTCGCGCGCCGCGCGGGCGCCTACAGGGCGTATTACGAGCACATGCCCCTGCCCTCCGGCATGCGCCCCGAGGGGCCGAACATGCGCATCCACGCGAGCCTCGCCTGGGGCACGCTGGCGCAATTCCACCTTCTCGACGGCCGGCAGTACCGCGACCCCCAGGCCTGTCCGGCGAAGCCGGGGGGCTCCACCGTGGTTGATCCGGAGCGCTGCGGGGAACTGCGCGACGCCTCGCGCTCGCTGTTCGGCGCCGCGCAGGAAGCCTGGCTCGATCGCGGCTTCGCCGCCGCGCGCGCGCAGTGGAACATCCTCGCGCAGTCGACGCTGATGGCGCAGTTCGACCGCAAGGCCGGGGCGGGACAGCGCTTCTGGACCGACGGCTGGGACGGCTACCCGGCGGCGCGCAAACGGCTGCTCGAATCGATGGCGGCGCACAAGCTCGCCAATCCGGTGGTGATCGGCGGCGACGTGCACATGCATTTCGTCGCCGACCTGAAACCGGACTTCGACGACGAAAAATCGCCCGTGGTCGCGAGCGAATTCTGCGGCACCTCGATCACCGCGCAGGCGGCCTCGCAAAAAAGCCTCGACGCCCTGCTGCCGGGGAATCCGCACATCAAGCTCGCGCAGAGCGAGCACCGCGGCTACGTGCGCGCCAGCGTCGGCGACGGCAGGTTCAGCGCCGATCTGATCGCGCTGGACACGGTCAAGCGGCAGGACTCCAGGGCAGGCGTGCTGGCCCGTTTCGTGGTCGAAGGCGGCAGGCCCGGGCCGCAGCGCGGCTGAACAGCGCGCGCTGCCGTGCCTAGAAAATAAGCCGCAGCGTCCTGCCGATGGGCTCGCGCAGCACGGCGTCGGCGATGTCGTCGAACGGCGTCGATTCGGCGTTGACGATCACCACGCGCGCGCCGGCGGTCTTGGCCGCGGACACCGCGCCCGCGACCGGATAGACCTGCAGGCTGGTGCCGACCGAAACGAAACAGTCGGCCTCACCCGCCGAGCGCATCGCGCGTTCGATGACCTCCGGCACCAGGCTCTGCCCAAACGAAATGGTGTCGCTTTTCAGAATTCCGCCGCAGAGCGTGCACGGCGGATCGTCCTCGCCGGTCAACAGACGCACCAACGTCTCCTGCATCGGCCCTTTCCAGCCGCAGTTCATACACACCACTTTGAGCACCGTGCCGTGAACCTCGATCACGCGCTCCGCGGAATTGCCCGCCTTCTGGTGCAAGCCGTCGATGTTCTGGGTAATGAGCGCATGCAGCTTGCCGCGCCGCTCCAGCCCGGCGATGGCCTCATGGCCCGCATTCGGTTGCGCCTCCCAGGCCGGATGCACCAGCCGCGCCTGCCAGGCCTTTTTGCGGATCCCGGCGTCGGTCATGTAGTAGCGGATGTCGGACAGCTTCTCCGCCTCCGGATCGCGCGTCCACACGCCTTGCGGTCCGCGGAAATCCGGAATTCCCGATTCGGTCGAGATGCCCGCGCCGGTGAGGACCACCACGCGCTTGGCCTCTCCGACCCAGGCGCGCACTTGGCCGATCAGGGCATCGGCGTGCACGATCCGCTCGTTTTGTCGTTGACCTCGCCGACCAGCATCGCCATCTCCCCATGTGCCTGCGCACCGTACGACGCGGGAATTTTAGCATCGCCTCTACCCGCGGCGCACACCTGACGCCGCGCACGCCGGTGCCGCGCTGCGGCGGCGGTTTGCGCGCAGTCGTTACATTTCCTTGCACTTTCGCGGTGAACCGCCGCGCCAGCCGGGCGTTCTCATGTCTGTCGGGGCAGTTACGCCGGAATCGCGAATTCCCGCGCCGGCCCCACTGCCGCCGACAGGAGGTGCGCATGAACACTTTTCTTCGAAACAGGATTTCCCGGATTTTGGCGCTGCTTGCGGCGTTCGCGCTGGCCTTCGCGCAGGGCGGCGCGCAGGCTCAGCCTGCCTATGCGTACTCTCAGCAGGAACTCGATCAGATGCTCGCGCCGATCGCGCTCTACCCCGACCCGCTGCTGTCGCAAATCCTGATGGCGGCGACCTACCCGATGGAAGTGATCGAAGCAGCGCGCTGGGCGCGGGAACACCCCGATCTCTCGGGCGACGCGGCGGTCCGCGCGGCCGAAGCCGAAAACTGGGATCCCAGCGTCAAATCCCTGCTCGCCTTCCCGCAGGTACTCGCGCGCATGCGCGAAAATCTGCAATGGACGCAGTCCCTGGGCGACGCGTTCCTCGGGCAGGAACCCCAGCTGATGGATACCGTGCAGACGCTGCGGCGCAGGGCGCAGGCCGCGGGCAAGCTGCGCTCGGACGAGCGCGTAAGCGTGGTCCAGAGCGGGCCGCATTTGCTGCTGCAGCCGTTCGATTCCCGGCTTGTCTATGTACCCTACTACGACCCGCTGGTCGTGTACGGCTCGTGGTGGTGGCCGGCCGCGCCGCCGATGTACTTGCGGCCCTGGGCCGGCTATTATGCGCGGCCCGCGTACGCCGGCGGATTCTACTGGGGACCGCCGGTAAGCGTTTCCCTGGGCTTCTTCTTCGGTGCCATCGACTGGCACCAGCGCCAGGTCAGGGTGGTGCAGGTCAACAACGACTATTACCGTTATGGCGCGGCCGTGAACCGCGCGGTGGGCGCCAATCGCGCGCCCGGCGCATGGCAGCACGAGCCGGAGCACCGCAGGGGCATCGCCTATCACGGCATCGCGGCGCAGCAGCGCTTCGGCGTGGCGACTGCGTCACAGGATCGGGGCAATCGCCTCGGGCAGGCGCATGCGCGCCGCCCGGACCCGCGCGTCGAGGTCCATCCTGCCGCGCCGGCTGCGACACGCACTGAAGCGCGATACGATGGCCGCCGGCCCGATGTGCGGCCCACCGCCGAAACGCGCGCCTATGTGCAGCCCGCGCCCGTGGCGCAAACCCCTGCCGCCGCCACGCGATTCGATCATCGCCGCGATATGCGCAGTGCTATACAAGCCGCGCCGTTCGCGCGTCCGGCGCCAGGCATGCAACGGGCAACGGTCGCGCAAGGCGCGCCGGCCGTGCGTCCCGCGCCAATTACGCAAGCCGCGCCGGCGGCTGGCGGCACTCGCCCGGCGGCCCGGCCCGAGCCGCACGCACGCCACGAAGCGCGGCAAGCAGGCGAGGGCGCGAGGCGCCAGGACGCCGGCGCAGACCCCATCGGACGCGCAAAGTCCGGCCGCTAGCGCCCCGGGCCTGCAATCTTCTGTTGTCATGGAAGACAAAATCAGGACAATAAGCGCCTTCGATCACCCTGGGAGACCTTCCACATGTCGGCAGGACACGGGCACGGCCCGGCTCATCACGACGAGGGCAGCAAGCGCATCGGCTTGCTCATTTCGGTTCTGGCGCTGGTGCTGGCGTTCTCGGAAACGCTGGGCAAGGGCGCGCAGACGCAGGCCCTGAGTCTGAATATCGAGGCGTCCAACCTGTGGACTTTCTTCCAGGCAAAGACGGTGCGCCTCACCATGATGAAAACGGCGGCCGAGAACGGCGCGCTGGAGCTGGCGCGAACCACCGATGCGAAGGCGAAGGATCTCTACGACAAGCAGATCGCCGGTTGGCGCAGAAACGCCGAGCGCTACGACTCCGAACCCGAAACCAACGAGGGCCGCAAGGAACTCGCCGCGCGCGCCAAGGCCACCGAGCAGAAGCGCGACCGCGCGCTTGCGGCGTACCACAACTACGAGATCGCCTCGGGCGCGGTGCAAATCGCCATCGTGCTCGCGTCGGCGTCCATCATCACCGGGCTCGCCGTGCTGGTGTGGATCGCCGGAACACTCGGCGCCGTCGGGATCGCGTTTTCGCTGATCGGCTTCTTCTGGCCGACTTCCGTACACTTGTTCTGAATCAAGGACCGGGAGGCAGGCGCCGCGCGGCGCGCGCATCATCAACGTCGCGCGCGGCGGGACTGCCGTCACTGTGCCTTGATGCCGGCCTGCTTCACCACTTTGCCCCAGGCCTCGTACTCGCGCTCCATGTAGCGCGCAAGGTCCGCGGACGAACTCGGGCTGGGCTCCAGCCCCTGTTTGTGCAACAGTTCCGTCACCGCGGGGTCGCCCAGCGCCTTCACCAGTTCGCGGTTCAGCCGCTCGACGATGTCCTTCGGCGTTTTCGCCGGCGCGAGGTAGGCATACCAGTTCATCGCCTCGAAACCGGGGTAGCCCGACTCGGCCACCGTAGGCACGTCGGGCAGCAGCGCCGCGCGCTTCGGGCCGGTAGTGGCAATAGCGCGAATTTTGCCCGCTTTCACCTGGCCGCCGGAGGACACCGGGGTCGCAAAAATCGAACTGACCTGCCCGCCGAGCATGCCCTGCATCGCCGGGCCGCCGCCCTTGTAGGGCACATGGACGATGTCGATGTCCGCGCGTATCTTCAGCAACTCGCCCGCCAGGTGGCCGGCGCCGAGGATGCCAGAGGAGCCGTAAGTGACCGTGCCCGGTTTGTCCTTGGCGAGCTTCACGAAGTCGGCCAGGGTCTGGGCCGGCAGCGACGACTGCACCACCAGCACATTGGAAAACACCACCGCCATGGTGATCGGCGTGAAGTCGCGCAGCGGAGCGTAGCCGAGGTTGGCAATGACATGCGGCGCCACCGCGAGCGAGCCGACGCTGCCCAGCAGGATGGTGTAGCCGTCCGGCGCCGCATGCGCGACGTAGTCGGTCGCGATGTTGCCCCCCGCGCCCGCCTTGTTCTCGACCAGCACCTGCTGACCCAGGCTGTCGCTGAGATTTTTCGCGAGGATGCGTGCCACCGCGTCGGTGCCGCCTCCGGGCGCGAAGCCGACCACCATGGTAAGCGGGCGGGTCGGATAGCTGCCTTGCGCGAACGCGGTCCCGCCCACGGCAAGCGCGATCGCGGCGATCAATAGCTTTTTCATGCATTCCCCTCCTTCGTGATCTGCTTCCTGGCCGGCAGCAGCGCCAAAACGTCCGAGTGTGCGTGGTTCTTGTAATCGGGCAATCTACTCCAAGCCCGCACCGGAAGCAACGCTGCACCGGCCTTGACTTGGGCCCGGGGCGGATCTATAAATGAATCGTGGCAAGCAAGGAGGCAAATCGACTGATACATGAATGTTGATTCCATCGATCGACGGGGCGCAGCCCCGTGCGCGCCGTAACTACGGCATCGGCACTTCGAAATGGAGCGCCACAAGCCCCGCGTCAAGCGGGGCTTCCTTTTTCGACCCCCGCGTCAAGCGGGGCTTCCTTTTTTTGGTCCCCGCGTCAAGCGGGGCTTCCTTTTTTTGGTCCCCGCGTCAAGCGGGGCTTCCTTTTTTGGTCCCCGCGTCAAGCGGGGCATTTCTTTTCCCGGGGTTCGCGGCTCGAAGAACGCGCACCAGGGCTCAATCCGGCGCAACCGCGTGCTCGCGCGTCTGGTGAAACGCGAGCTTGGGCCAGCGCTCCTGCGTAAGCTGGAGATTGACGCTGTTGGGCGCAAGATAAGCCAGGTTGCCGGCCGCGTCGTGGGCGATATGGTGGGCCAGCATCTGTTCGAAATCGGCCAGCATGCGCTTGTCCTCCCCGGTCACCCAGCGCGCGCAGGTCACGGGGGTGCCCTCGAATACGGCGTCGACGCCGTATTCGTTTGCGAGCCGGCTCGCGACCACCTCGAACTGCAGCACGCCCACCGCGCCCAGGATCAGGTCTCCGCCCAGCACCGGCCTGTATACCTGCACCGCGCCTTCCTCGCCGAGCTGCTGCAGTCCTTTGTGCAGTTGCTTGACCTTGATCGGGTTGCGGATGCGCACCGAGCGGAAGAAATCCGGGGCGAAATAGGGAATACCGGTAAACTGCAGCGCTTCGCCCTCGGAGAAACTGTCGCCGATCTGCATCTGCCCGTGGTTCGGCAAACCGATGATGTCGCCGGCGTAGGCCTCTTCCACCTGCTCGCGACTGGAGGCCATGAAGGTGACCACGTTGTGCACCTTGATCTCGCGCTTGATGCGCAGGTGCCTGATTTTCATGCCGCGCTCGAAGCGCCCCGAGCACACGCGCAGAAAGGCGATGCGGTCGCGGTGGGCCGGATCCATGTTCGCCTGGATCTTGAACACGAAGCCCGAGAACCGGGCCTCGCCGGGCGCGACGGTGCGCAGCGTCGCGTCGCGTTCGCGCGGAGCCGGTGCCCAGTCGATCAGCGCGTTCAGGATCTCGCGCACGCCGAAGTTGTTGACCGCCGAGCCGAAGAACACCGGAGTCTGGGTGCCGTCGAGGAAAGCGGCGAGGTCGAACGCGGGCAAGGCGCTGCGCACCAGCGCGACTTCCGCCTTCAGCTGCCCGATTTCGCGCGGAAACATCTCGGCCAGCCGCGGGTTGTCGATGCCGGCGATTGCCTCGAATTCCTGGTCGGCGCGATCCTCGCCTGCGGTGAACAGCAGGATCTCGTCGCGCAGCAGGTGGTACACGCCGCGGAACGATTTGCCCATGCCGATCGGCCAGGTCAGCGGCGCGCACTGGATCTTGAGCACCGCTTCCACTTCTTCCAGCAAAGCCACCGGATCGCGGGTTTCGCGGTCCATCTTGTTCATGAAGGTGAGGATGGGCGTGTTGCGCATGCGGCACACATTGAGCAGCTTGATCGTCTGCTCTTCCACGCCCTTGGCCGCGTCGATCACCATCAGCGCGGAATCGACGGCGGTGAGCACGCGGTAGGTGTCTTCGGAAAAATCCTGGTGGCCCGGGGTATCGAGCAGGTTGACCACGCGGCCGCGGTACTCGAACTGCATCACCGAGCTCGCCACCGAAATGCCGCGCTGCTTCTCGATTTCCATCCAGTCCGAGGTCGCGTGGCGGCGGCTCTTCCTCGCCTTCACCGTGCCGGCAAGCTGGATCGCGCCGGAGAACAGCAGCAGCTTTTCGGTCAGGGTGGTCTTGCCTGCATCCGGGTGGGCGATGATGCCGAAGGTGCGGCGGCGCGCCATTTCGCGCGCAATCCGCTCCGCCGGCGCGCGATCGGCAACGGGGCTTTGCGGGGGGACAGGCTCGATGACGGCGACCATGGGCACAGGGGGGCGAAAAGGCCGGCAGTCTACCCGCTCCGGGTGCGTAAGTCTATTGTTTTTTAGGCAAAAACCCGATGCCTGGACGGAACTACCCGCTTACCCAGGAGTCTGAATTCAGGCTTAATATAGCCGCTACGAGGCTCGAGCAAGGAAGGAGAACACGGCGATGCGCGTCCTATCGACTGCGGTTCTGACATTCGCGTTCGGCTGCGCCGGCCTCTTGCCCGGACCGGGGCACGCGCAGGCGCCCCACACGCACCAGCACAGCTTCGCCGGCGCCGAGCGCTGGGCCGGGGTGTTCGACGATCCTAAGCGCGATGACTGGCAGAAGCCGCATCAGCTGATCGAGGCTCTGGCACTAGAGCCCGATGCCGCAGTGGCCGACATAGGAGCGGGAACCGGCTACTTTGCGGCGCGCCTGGCGCATTTCGTTCCTCAGGGCCGGGTGTACGCGGTGGATATCGAACCGGATATGGTGAAGTACCTTGCCGACCGCGCGAAACGCGAAGGCCTGGCCAATCTCACGGCGGTCGCGGGAACTCCCGAAGACGCGCGCCTGCCGGGCAAGGTCGACCTCGTCCTGATGGTCGACACTTATCATCACATCGAGCAGCGCGAGGCTTACTTTCGCAAGCTCGCGCAGTCGCTCAAGCCGGATGGACGCGTCGCCATCGTCGACTTCAACGCCAAGTCCGCGATGGGGCCGCCGAGGAGCCAGCGCATCGCGCCGAAACGCGTAGGGGAAGAGATGGCCAAGGCGGGTTACCGGCTCCAGCGCGAGCATCGCTTTCTTCCGAACCAGTATTTCCTGGTGTTTCAGGCCCGGGGAGAAAACTGACGGCGCGCAGCCTCGAGGGTGGGCCGGCGCACCCTCCTCGCGATGCAGCGGATTCGCCAGATCGATGCCAATTTCAGCTATGCTTGGCCGCATGCCCCGTCTGATCCGGATTACCCTGCTCTCGGTGCGCGACCTGATTGCCGCCGCCGGACCGTTCGCGCTGCTTGCCCTGCTGCTGCTCGCCGGCGCCTATTTTCTGCTCGACCCGGCCCCGCCCAAGCGCGTGGTGCTCGCGACCGGGCCGGCGCAAAGCGACTATGCCGAGTTCGGCAAGCGCTACGCCGCCGAACTCCGGCGCTACGGCATCGAGGTGGTGCAGAAACCGACGCAGGGATCGTCGGAGAACCGGCGCCTGTTGCGCGATCCGGCGCAGAACGTCGACCTGGGCTTCGTGCGTGGCGGATCGAGCGACGCGGCGCGCGCGGCCGACGAGGAAAGGGGCGGCGTGACGCTCGCGTCCCTGGGCAGCCTCTATCTGGAGCCGCTGTGGCTGTTTTACCGCGAGGACGCAGCCAAGCGCCTGAACCGCGGAGCGACGCTGACGCAACTGGCCGGGCTGCGCGGCTGGCGCGTGAACGTAGGCGCGCGCGGCAGCGGCGTGACCGGCCTCATGGCCAAGCTGCTGCACGCGAACGGCATCGAACGCGACGCCCTGAAAGAGAGCCGCCTGGAACAGACGCCGGCGGTGATGGCCCTGCTCGCGGGGGAGATCGACGCGCTCGCCATGACCGCGACGCCCGAGTCGCTCATGGTGCAGATGCTGCTGCAGACTCCGGGGGTGAAACTGATCGAGTTCGCGCAGGCCGAGGCCTATGCGCGCCGCCTGCCTTTCCTCGGCGCGGTAGTGCTGCCGCAAGGGGTGGCGGACCTCGCCCGCAACCTGCCCGCGCGCGATCTGCCGCTCGTCGCCACCACCACCACGCTGGTGGCGCGCGAGGGCACGCATCCGGCGCTGCTGCAACTGTTCGTGCAGGCGGCGCACAAAATCCACGGCGGCACCGGCTGGCTCGCCCGCGCCGGGCAATTCCCCTCGCCGCAGAACGCGGAGTTGCCGCTGACCAAGGAAGCCGAGCGATACTACCGCAACGGCGCGCCGCTGCTGCAGCGCTATCTGCCGTTCTGGCTCGCCAACCTGATCGACCGCATGTGGGTGGTACTGGTGTCGATCATCGCCGTGCTGATCCCGCTGGCGCGCGTGGTGCCGCCGCTGTACGAGTTCCGCATCCGCTCGCGCGTTTTCCGCTGGTACCGGCGGTTGCGCGAAATCGAGGAGTCGCTCAGGACGAACGCGGCCTCCCCCGCCGATCTGCTGGACGAAGTGAACAAGCTTGACGCGAAGGCGCAGCACGTCGCGGTGCCCCTGTCCTACGCCGACCAGCTCTATGACCTGCGCAGCCACATCCAGCTGGTGCGCGTACGGCTGTCCTCGGCAACCAATCCGAAGCCATGAGTTCGCCGTCCGGGCGCGATCGCTTGCTGTATGCGTCACAGCTGGGGCCGTAGTTCCGTGGCGATGACCGAAACGACGGTGCCCCTGCGCACTCCCCTGTTCCGCGGCGAGCGGCGCCTGCGCATCGCCCTGGTCGGCATGCCCAGCGCGGGCAAGAGCACGCTGTTCAACGCCGTATCGAGCACCGCGCCGCGCACCGGCCGGCTGACCGGCACGCGGCGCGCCTGGGGTGAATGCACGGTTCGCATCGGCTTCGACGAGGCGAGCGTGATCGAGCTGCCGAGCATCGGCGCCCTGCACCATCTGGGCGAGGACGATCTGCCGGCATTGAAATATCTCCTGTGGGGAGACGAGCTTCCGCCCATATCGGTGCACGAACCGGGCGGCCCGCCCGCACCTTTCGCGCCGCCGGACCTGATCGTACAGGTGGTCGACGCCACCGCGCTTGCGAGCCACCTGGAACTCACGCTGGAACTCTCCCAGCTGGGCCGGCCCATGGTCATCGCCCTCAACATGATGGACGCCGCCTGGGACAAAGGCCTGCACATCAACGTCAAAACCCTGGAAAAGCTTCTGGGCGTGCCGGTGGTGCCCACGGTCGCGCTGATGGGGCAGGGCATCGCGGAATTGTTCGCCACCGCAGCGACCGCGGTGCGCGCCGGCGTCCGTCCGCTGCCGCAACTTGCGAGCAGGCACATCTGCGACAGCCTCGAGCCCCTGAGCCTGGCCCTCGACCGTGCGGATCTCTATGCGGCATTCCGCGTGGCGCACCCGCTGCTGCTGATGCAGTTCGCCGCGGGCGACCCTTATTTCCAGGACGAACTGGGCCAGCATTTCCCGATGCTGCTGCCGCAACTCGCGCAACTGCGCAGCGCAGCCGGGGCCAGGCTCCCGCGGCCGCTGGAAGAGGAACTGCATGCCGACCGGCATCACCGTGCCGCCACGCTGTTCGAGGCCAGCACGCGCATGGGCGCCGCGCACGAAGGCCGTGGCTGGCGCTACTGGCTGGACGAACTGTTCCTGCATCCACAGTGGGGCCTGATCGGCAGCCTGCTGGTGTTTGCCGCCGTGCTGTTCGTGGTATTCGAAGTCAGTGCCTGGCTCGACTCGATGACCGCGGCGCGCCTGGTCGACGCCCTGGCCGGGTGGCGGCCGAGTTCGACCGGCGGCGTCATCGGCCGCGCAGTGGCCGACGGCCTGCTCGGGCTGGTGGGCATCGTGGTGCCGTACATGCTTCCGCTGGTGCTGCTGCTGGTGGCGCTGGAGGAAGCCGGCGTGATGCAGCGCATCGCCTTCGTCGTCGACCGCGGTTTCCACCAAATCGGCCTGCACGGCGGCGTCGCGGTGCCTTTCCTCACCGGACTGGGCTGCAACGTGCCGGCCATTTCGGCCGCGGCAAAGGTCGCCAGCGGCCGCGAACGGGTCATCGCCTCGGTGCTGATCACCTTCGTTCCCTGTTCGGCGCGTTCGGCCATCATCCTGGCCCTGGCCGGCAAGTTCCTCGGCGGCAGCGGCGTGTTCGCCATTTTCGCGCTGACCATCGTCGTGGTCGCGCTGATGGGCCGCCTGCTGGCGCGCAACCGGCGCGAATTCGCCCCGGGGCAGGTGCAGGAAATCCCGCCCTACGCGCTGCCGCGCGCGCGCTCGATGCTGTCGGAAACCTGGTCGCGGACGGAGGACATACTCACCATCGTCACCCCGCTGCTGGTCGGCGGCAGCGTGGTGCTGGCGCTGCTGCACCACGTCGGCGCCGACACCGCGATCAATACCCTGTTCACGCCGGTGACTTCCTGGTGGCTGGGCCTGCCGGCGGCGCTGGGTGTGCCCATACTGTTCGGCATACTGCGCAAGGAATTGTCGCTGCTGATGATCTACCAGGCGCTCGGCACCTTCGATGTCGGCGCGCGGCTCGACTGGGTGCAGATCACGACTTTCCTGCTGTTCCTGACCTTTTACATCCCCTGTATCTCCACGTTCGCGGTGATGCTGAAGACCATCGGCCGCAAGGAGGCGCTGATTTCGGTGTCGCTGTCGGTGGGCGTGGCGCTGCTGGTAAGCGGGGTGGTGCGCCTGCTGCTGGAGGGTGTGCGCATGTTCGCGCCATGACTGCGCAACAGGCTCGTCCCGGTGGCGGTTTTCCAGCAGGAATCCCCGCTCTCGAAGCACAGGCGGCGCGCGCGAGGCGCATTTCGGCGGCCAGGCAGGCCACCGCGCACGGATTCCCCGCCTCGCGAATCCGCGGTTGCGTTTATACTCTCGACCCAGGCGCCGAAGGGCTCCCATTTCCCTGCAACGCGCATGCTGCCATGACGTCTCCCGATCCAAATCCGGCCATCTCCCTCGTGGGACAAATGCTGCGCACGCCGGAGGAGATTACGCGGGTGCTCAACTCGCTGGTCATGCGGGGCGAACCGATCGTCTCCGACCTGGGCGGCGGCAGGCTGCCGTTCCGATCCAGGCTGCGCTACGTCGATCCGGGACGGGAGTACATCATCATCGAACTGAGCCCCGACGTCACGGCCAACAAGGCCTTGCTGGCCCGGCCGCGCGCGACGTTTCATGCCGAACCCGGCGGCTGGCGCGTCGAGTTTGCCGCGGCACATCCGAAACCGACGTCGCCGAACGAAGGCGCCCCGGGAATCCGCCTGCGCATTCCGGAGATTGTCGCCGGCCATCGGCGCCGGTCCGACGAGCGCACCGACCTGCCGCCGCGGCATGCGCTGCGCTGCATCATCGACGAGGCAGGCATCATGCCCTTCGATGGCACCATGGCAAACGTCAGCAAAGGCGGAATCGGTTTTCTGCAATACGATCCGACGATCAGCCTGGAACCGGGCACGGTGCTCAAGGGCTGCCGTATCGAGAGCCCAGGCGGAGAATCCGTCGTGGTGGACATGGAGGTGCGCTATTCGCAGCTGGTGGATTTTTCCGACGGGAGGCAGGCGCAAAGCTCGGGCTGCCGCTTTCTCAACTTGTCGGCTGAAGAAACGGCGCGCATCGAGCGGTTGTTCGACCTGAAGTCGTGAGCCGCCGGGGGAGTGCGCCGCCCCGCGCGGCGTCAACGTGAGCACGTGCGAACCATCGCATCGGGGCCCAGGACACAGAAAGGAGAGTCAAGCATGAGTACGCACAAGCGGGTTGCCATCGTCACCGGCGCCGGCACCGGCATCGGCAAGAGCGCGGCGCTGGCGCTGCTCAAGGACGGCTATCGGGTCGGGCTGGTCGGACGGCGCAAAGCGCTGCTCGAGCAGACGGCGCAGGACGCCGGGCCGGCGGCGGCGAACACGCTGGTCCTGCCCGCGGACGTGGGCAGCCCGGAATCGGTCAAAGCCTTGTTCGCCAAGCTGCACCAGGCTTGGGGGCGGCTGGACCTGCTGTTCAACAACGCCGGCATGGGCGCACCCGCGATTCCGATGGAAGACCTCTCCTTCGAGCAATGGAAGGCGGTGGTGGACGTCAACCTCACCGGCATGTTCCTGTGCTCGCAGGAAGCGATCAAGATCATGAAAAGCCAGGATCCGCGCGGCGGGCGCATCATCAACAACGGCTCGATTTCGGCCCATGCGCCGCGCCCGAACTCGGCGCCCTACACCGCCACCAAGCACGCGGTCACCGGCCTCACCAAGTGTATCTCGCTCGATTGCAGGAAGTACGATATCGCCTGTGGCCAGATCGACATCGGCAATGCCGCGACCGAAATGACCGAGCGCATGAAAATGGGCGTGGCGCAGGCGAACGGCTCGACCGCGGTCGAGCCGCGCATGGACGTGGCCCACGTCGGCAGCGCGGTGCTCTACATGGCCGGCCTGCCGCTCGACGCAAACGTGCAGTTCATGACCATCATGGCGACGAAGATGCCCTTTGTCGGCCGGGGGTAAGCGGGGCTGGCCACTTAGCGGCCGTCCGCGCGGCGCGCGCTGCGGCGCGGCGCGCGGTCCAGGTAACGCCACGCGAGCGCAAGCGCGCCGCCGGAAACGATGTGCCAGATGCCCCACAAGCCCGCGACCGCGACCATCGCCAGATCGGAATTGAACTGCGCCGCAATGATGCCGAGCGCTAGGCCCGAGTTCTGCATTCCGCCCTCTATGATCACCGCGCGCCGGTCCGCGACCTTCAGGTGCGCGAGAACCGACGCGCCGTAACCGAGTCCCAGGCCGAGCGCGTTGTGCCCGATCACGATGGGCAGCGTGCGCGTGAGCTCGATCAGGAACAGCTTCCATTGGGCCGCGACCGCGCCGACGATGAACAGCATCAGCGCCGCCACGGCGAACCGGCCGAGAGGCTTGCGCAGGCGAGCCGCCAGCTGCGGCGCGCGATGCGAGGTCATGAGGGCCGCGCTCATCGGCAGGGCCAGCAGCAGCACCAGGCTGGCGATGAGATCGCGCGGATCGACCGCGATCGCGCGCGCCCAGGCCGCGGTGCGCGGGTTGGCGGCGATCATCAGGCTGAAGTTGAGCGGGGTAAACACGAGCGCCAGCACGTTCGAGACCGCCGAAATGGAAAGCGACAGCGCCAGATTGCCGCGCCCGAAATAGGTGACCACGTTCGACAGCGCGCCGCCGGGACAGGCGGCCACCAGCATCATCGCCGCCATGGTCGGCGCCGGCAGATCGAGCAGGAGCGTGATGCCCAGGGTGGCCGCCGGCAGCAGAAGAAACTGCGCCACCAGCCCCGCGCCCACCGCCAGCGGATGGCGCGCGACATAGCGGAAATCTTCGACGCGCAGATCCAGGGACACGGCGTAGACCATGGTCGCGAGCACGGCCATTAGGATAATCTGTTGCATGTTCCCTCCCCCGTCCGCGGCGCAGCCGTGGCTTCCATCACTCTTGTTGGAGGCCCGCCCCCGGGCCGATCAGTCCTTGCATTTATCGCTCTTGTTGGAGGCCCGCCCCCGGGCCGATCAGTCCTTGCATTTGCGCGCCCGTGTCGCGGCGAGGGCGCCGCCCCTACTTCAAGGGTTTATAGCGTATGCGCTTCGGCTTGGCCGCTTCCTCTCCCAGCCGTTTCACTTTATCCGCCTCGTATTCGTGGTAATTGCCGTTGAAGAAGCTCACCTTGGAGTCACCTTCGAAGGCGATGATATGGGTGGCGATGCGGTCGAGGAACCAGCGATCGTGGGTAATGACGAGCACGCTGCCGGCGAATTCGAGCAAGGCATCTTCCAGCGCGCGCAGCGTTTCCACGTCGAGGTCGTTGGAGGGCTCGTCGAGCAGCAGCACGTTGCCCCCGGCGATCAGCGTCTTCGCGAGATGCAGCCGTCCGCGCTCGCCGCCGGACAGGTTGCCGACTTTTTTGCCCTGGTCGGTGCCCTTGAAATTGAAGCGGCCGAGATAGGCGCGCGATGGCATTTCGAACCTGCCGACATTGAGCATGTCGGCGCCGGCGGCGACGTAATCGAACACCGTCTTGTCGCCCTCCAGCGCATCGCGCGACTGGTCCACGTAGGCCATCTTCACCGTCGGGCCGATGACGATTTCGCCCTTGCCCGGCTTTTCCCTGCCCGTAATCATGCGAAACAGCGTGGACTTGCCCGCGCCATTGGGGCCGATGATGCCGACGATCGCGCCGGCCGGAACCTGGAACGAGAAATCATCGATCAGCAGGCGCTCGCCGTAGCCCTTGCCCACGCTCTTGAACTCGATCACGGCATCGCCCAGGCGCTCGGCCACCGGAATGAAGATTTCCTGCGTCTCGTTGCGCTTCTGGTAATCGTAGGAAGACAATTCGTCGAAGCGCGCCAGGCGCGCCTTGCTCTTGGCCTGGCGCGCTTTCGGGTTCTGACGCACCCATTCCAGCTCTCTCTTGATGGTCTTCTGGCGCGCCGATTCGGTCGCCTCCTCCTGCGCAAGACGCGCTTCCTTCTGCGCCAGCCAGGAACTGTAGTTGCCCTCCCATGGAATGCCGTAGCCGCGGTCCAGTTCCAGTATCCATTGCGCCGCGTTGTCCAGGAAATAGCGGTCGTGGGTTACCGCCACCACGGTGCCGGGGAACTTCTGCAGGAACTGCTCCAGCCACTCGACGCTTTCGGCGTCGAGGTGGTTGGTGGGTTCGTCGAGCAGCAGCAGGTCGGGCTTCGAGAGCAACAGGCGGCACAGCGACACGCGGCGCTTCTCGCCGCCCGAAAGCGGGCCGATCTTCGCCTCCCACGGCGGCAGGCGCAGCGCGTCCGCTGCGATCTCCAGCTGGTGCTCGACATTGTCGCCGGCGGAGGCGGCGATCACCGCCTCGAGTTCCGCCTGCTCGGTCGCAAGCTTGTCGAAATCGGCGTCGGGCTCGGCGTAGGCGGCGTAGACCTCGTCCAGGCGTTTCTTCGCGCCGAACACCTCGCCCAGGCCCTCTTCCACCGCCTCGCGCACGCTCTTATCGGCGTCGAGCTGCGGTTCCTGCGGCAAATAGCCGATGCGCATATTCGGTTTGGCGACCACCTCGCCGTCGTAGTCCTTGTCCGCGCCCGCCATGATGTTGAGCAAGGTGGACTTGCCCGAACCGTTCAGGCCGAGCACGCCGATCTTGGCGCCGGCGAAGAAATTGAGCGAGATGTTCTTGAGGATGAAACGCTTGGGCGGCACAACTTTGCCGACCCGGCGCATGGTGAAGACGTATTGGGCCATGGGTGCTTCCGACGCGAAATGGTGAGCGATGCTGTGTAACGACGGCTCCGAGTCCGGTATTCTACGTGCTTCACTCCATCGCGTGCATGCGGATATCACCCTAATGGCAAGGCGCAGCCTGTTCAATATACTTTCGCACCCGCCCTGGTGGCTCTCCGTGCTCATCGCCGCCGCGCTGTTCATGCTGGTGCGCCAGTTCATGCCCGACTACGCGGCCTGGGCGGCAACGCTGCCGTTTCTCGGCATCGCCGGGTACGCCGGCTGGCGCCAGTCGCGGGCGCCGAGTGCGGCGCGCGCCGGCGCGACGCTGGCGGCAGCGCGCGCCCTGTCCTGGCAGGAATTTGCGGCCGTCATGCAAACAGGATTCCGCGGCGAGGGTTACGCGGTCCTGGCGCTCAACAATGGCGCCGCCGACTTCGAACTGCGCAGGAGCGGCCGCGTGACGCTCGCGAGTTGCAGGCGCTGGAAGGTAGCGCAGACTGGCATGGAACCGCTGCGCGAGCTGTTTCAGGCAAAAGAGACGGCGGGTGCGCAGGAGTGCGTCTATGTAGCGGCAGGCAATTTGAGTCAGAACGCGAGGCAGTACGCCGCGGAAAACCAAATACGCCTGCTATGCGATGCCGAACTGGCGCAATTTCTTGCGCGAACCAAGACGGGGACAGGCAAATGACAGTCCGGGCGCATGCGATGACCAACGGCCAGCAGACCCCATGACCCGGCTTGATCTGATCGGAAGGTTTCTGGTCGCAACGCAATTCGCGCTGATTGCCTGGCTGGTCTGGCCGTTGACGGCGCAAGCGTGGTCGCCGTTGGCGCTGGCGCTGCTCGGTTGCTCGGTTGTGCTCGGCCTGTGGACACTCGTCCACAACCGGCCCGGCAATTTCAACATCCGCCCGGAACCAAAGGCATCGGGCCGGCTGGTGACCGGCGGTCCGTACCGCTATGTGCGCAATCCCATGTATTCCGCCGTGCTGCTGTTCGCGGCCGCCGAGGTCTTCGCCTATGCCGATCCATGGAAAATCGCCTGCTGGCTCGCGCTCGCTCTGGTGCTGCTCGCCAAAGCGATACTGGAAGAGCGCGGCCTGCGCGAACAGCACCCCGGCTACGCAGAATACGCGAAGCGGGTACGCCGATTCATTCCGGGATTGTTCTGACTTCCGCGGGCAGCGGATCAGGAAGTACGCGCCAACGCGTCAGGGACGCAATCAGCGCTTGCTCAAACGAACTGGAACGAAATGGCGCCGAGCGTGCCGAAGTCGGCGCGCAGGGTGTCTCCTTTCTGCGCCCACACCGGGCGGGTGAAGGAGCCCGCGAGCACCACGTGCCCCGGTTCGAGGGTGGTGCCGAAGGTACCCACCTTATTGGCGAGCCAGGCGATGCCCATCGCCGGATGGCCGAGCACGCCGGCAGCCACGCCGGTTTCCTCGATTTCCGAGTTCCTGCACAAGAGGCCGCTGACCCAGCGCAGGTCCACGTCCATCGGCCCCACCGGGCGTCCGCCCATGATGATGCCGGCGGCGGCGCCGTTGTCGGAAACGGTGTCGAAAATCTTGCGCGGGTTCTGCACCCGCGCATCGATGATCTCGATCGCCGGGACCACGTATTCGGTCGCGCGCAGGACGTCCACCAGTTCGACCCCCGGACCCTTGAGCGGCCTGCCCAGCACGAAAGCGAGTTCGATTTCCACGCGCGGCACGATGAAGCGCTCGAACGGGATCTTGGCGCCGTCGGCGATGAACATGTAGTCCATCAGATGACCGTAGTCGGGCTCGTCGATCTGCGAGGACTGCTGCATCGCCTTGGAAGTGAGACCCACCTTGTGGCCGCGGACGCGGTGGCCGGCGGCGACCTTGGCCCGCGTCACCTCGCTCTGGATCGCATACGCGTCCTCGATGGTGATGTCGGGGAAGGTCTTGGAGAGCTGCAGCGCCGGCTTGCGCTCCTTTTCGGCGGCGAGCAGGATCTCGGCGGCTTTGCTGCGGTCGGCTTGGGAAAGCATGGTCTGTGGTTCCTCCGGTTGTACGGTCAGGTCTTTGACCGGGTTGATCAGCGCGCGCGACGCCTGATATCCCGCCCCCCTGGAAGCGGTTTTGCGGCGGCGATTGCCCGGATTGTATCCGCGACCGGGCATCATTCGGGCGGATTTTTATGTCTTCGGCACCGGACGCCGGCGGTCAGGGCGAAACCCGGCCCGTTCAATGACTGGTATCATTCCGGACGGTCTCAAATTGCCAGTTCATTCCCGCGCGACAAACACACGCACTACGCCGCTATCCCTGTCATCGCACACGAGGAGCCATCATGATTTTCGACCTGCGCATCTATACCCTGAAACCGGGTACGCAGAACGCCTGGCTCGCGATGTACGAACAGCACGCCTATCCGATCCAGTTGCGCTACCTGGGCAAGCCGGTAGTATTCACCACCACCGAGGTCGGCCCGCTCAACCAGGTGGTCCATCTTTGGGCCTACGCCGACCAGGCCGAGCGCGAGAAGAAGCGCAACGCGATGCAGCAGGACCCGCAATGGCAGGCCTACCTCAAAATGAACACCGAGGCGGGCTACATGGAGCACATGGAAAACCGCATCCTGCGCTCGGTGCCGTTCTCGCCACTGTAACGGCAGTTGCAATCGTTGGCCGCCGTCGCCCCTGCTGATCCTTTCTCAACTGGAACCAAAACATGCCCAACATCGGATTTCGCATCCTGCCCATGCCGGCGCGCCCGGCCAAAAAGCTCGTCAAGGCGCTCGCGGCGATGGTGACCGCGCATCTGTCGGACAACATGAACCGCCTGGTCGCGGGGGGCGCCGCGCTGCGCCCGATGCACCGGGGCGGCAAGCTCTGCGGCCCCGCGCTCACGGTCAAAGTCGCCCCTGGCGACAACCTCATGGTGCACAAGGCGATCGACATCGCCGCACCGGGCGACGTCATCGTGGTCGATGCCGGCGGCCTGGTTACCTACGCCATCATCGGCGACATCATGTCCAGCCTTGCCGAGAAACGCGGCGTGGCCGGGATGGTCATCTACGGCGCGATCCGCGACGCCGCCGAGATCGGCGCCAGGCGCTTTCCGGTGTATGCCTGCGGCGTCACCCACCGCGGCCCGTACAAGAACGGCCCGGGCGAGATCAACGCACCGGTCGCGCTGGACGGCATGGTGGTCAATCCGGGCGACATCATCGTCGGCGATGCCGACGGCGTGGTCGCAGTGCCGCTGGCGCACGCCGCGGAGGTCCTCGCGCTGGCGTGCGCGCAACTCGCCAAGGAGACCGCGGTGCTCAAAGCCATCGCCGCGGGCAAAGCCGACCGCCGCTGGGTGGACGCGCTGCTGCGGCAGCGCGGCTGCGATTTCTGAATCAAACGCCGGGAGAAAACATGGAACTGCCAGTCAATCATTTCAAACGCGGCATGAAAGCGGGAACAGCGCAGATCGGGCTTTGGTCCAGTCTGTCGTCGCATTACAGCGTCGAAGTCATCGCCGGCTCCGGCTTCGACTGGCTGCTGCTCGACACCGAGCATTCGCCCAACGATCTGGAGAACGTGCTCACCCAGCTGCAGGCGGCCTCCGCCTACCCGACCACGTGCATCGTGCGCCCGGCGTGGAACGACATGGTGCTGATCAAGCGTTTTCTCGACGTTGGCGTGCAGACACTGCTGATACCCTATGTGCAGACGCCCGAGGAGGCCGCGCTGGCGGTGGCCTACACGCGCTATCCGACGCGCGGCGTGCGCGGGGTGGCCGGCACCACGCGCGCTTCGCGCTTCGGACGAGTCAAGGATTACTTCAAGCGCGCCGAGGAGGAGCTGTGCGTGCTGGTGCAGGTGGAGACCCGGCTGGGACTGGACCATCTCGACGCGATCGCCGGCACCGACGGCGTCGATGGCGTGTTCATCGGTCCCGCCGACTTGTCCGCGGGGCTGGGGCATCTGGGCGACATTCCGCACCCCGAAGTGCAGAAGGCGATCGATGACGCCATCAGCCGCATTCGCAAGGCGGGCAAGGCCCCGGGCATTCTCGCGCCCGCGGAAGCCGACGCGCGCCGCTATCTGGATTCGGGTTGCCTGTTCGTCGCGGTCGGCGCCGATGTAGGCCTGCTCGCGCGCGAGTCCGAAAAACTCTGCGCCAAGTTCAAGGCATGAAAGACATAGAGATCCTGTCTTTGGGGCCGTTTTACCCGCCGGCCTTTGAATTGATGGAGCGCGACTTCACCGTGCACAAATTGTGGCAGGCGAAAGATCCCGCTGCGCTCATTGCCGAAGTCGGCGGCCGCATACGCGGCATCCAGGCCATGCACCTAAACAAGACCGACGCCAAATTGATGGATGCTCTGCCCAGACTGGAAATCGTCGCCTGCTTTGGCGTCGGCGTGGACGGGGTCGATCTGGAAACGGCGAGGAAGCGCGGCGTGATCGTCACCAATACCCCGGAGGTGCTGAACGAGTGTGTCGCCGACCTCGCCATGGGCCTGACGCTTGCGACCATACGCCACATCAGCCTTGGCGACCGTTTCGTGCGAGCCGGCGGCTGGCTCAATGGTTCGCTTCCGTTCGCGCACAAAGTGGGCGGCATGACCATGGGGATACTCGGCTACGGGCGGATCGGCAAGGCCATCGCCAAGCGCGCCGCGGCTTTCGGCATGCACATCGTCTACCACGGCCGCCATGAGCAGGCCGGGGTCGCACACAAGTACTACGCCAGCCTGACCGAAATGGCGCGCGATTGCGACGTGCTGGTGGCGATTTGTCCGGGCGGCGCGGCAACGCGCCACATCGTCAATGCCGAAGTGCTCAAGGCACTGGGTCCGGAGGGCACGCTGATCAACGTCGCGCGAGGCTCGGTGGTGGACGAGCAGGCGCTGGTCGAGGCGCTCACCGACGGCAGCCTGGGCGCGGCGGGCCTCGACGTGTTCGAGTCCGAGCCCAAGGTACCGGAGGCGCTGTTCGGCATGGATCAGGTGGTGCTGCAGCCGCACGTGGCCAGCGCCACGCACGAGACGCGCATGGCCATGGGGGTTCTCGCCGCAGACAACCTGCGCGCGCATTTCTCCGGACGGCCGGTGCTGACGCCGGTAGGCTGAAGCCAAGGACCACACAATGAACCGAGTTGAAGTCCTCGTCATCGGCTCCGGCGTCATGGGCGGAGGCATCGCCGCCGGCATCGCGGCGGCGGGCATACCCCGTGTCATCCGCTAGCGCAATGTAGCGAACGTCACCGGCATCGAACTGCGCGTAGCCGTGCGCGATCACCAGCAGCGCGCGCCGCCGCTGGTGATCGAGTCGGTACCGGAGGAAAAGGAGCCGGAAGTCGCCTGCTACGCCGCGATCGAATCCGTCTAGGCGGGCGCCGCCGGCCTGTCTCACCCCGGCGCGCGAATCTTCTGCAAGCCGGCGCGTATCGCCGCCTCCACCGTCTCGACGCTGTTGTTGAAGGCGAGGCTTTTCGCGTACACCTTCTTTTCCTCGACGTTCGCCAGGCGGCCGATGAGCACGCGCTGCGCCTGCGGCGAACCGGCGCCGTGCATGGACTCGGTGAGGTAGGCCACCGCGCCGCGCCCCATGGTGAGGTTCTCGATCAGGCGCAGCATGCGCATGCGCTCGTAGGTGCTCATGCCTTCTGCGCCGGCGAGGTATTTCTTCAGCAAGGCGCCCGTTTCCGGATTCAGCCAGTCCTTTGCCGAGGGCAGCGTGACCATGAGCCCGCCGGCGATGTCCTGCAGAATGCGCGCGATTTCGTAGGGCAGGCGCGTCACGTTCTGCTTGCACACGTTGGCGAGCAGCGTGTCAACGAAGAAATTGCCCGCGGGCAGCTGCCTGCCGTTGGCGGAGCAGGCGATGCCGCAGGCAAACAGGGTTTCGTTGAGATGGTTCATCTCGACGATCTTGTCCTTGATGTGCGACGCCCTGGCGACGCCATTGTATTCGGCGATCGAGGCGGCGGCGCCGATGGCCACGTCGCCGTTGCCGACCTTGCAGCCGCCGTAGCTCTGGCGGTGATAGCTCGCGAACAGGTCGACCAGCAGGCCGGCGAACGCGGTTTCGCCGTTCATGAAGATCATCTCGTTCGGAACGAACACGTCGTCGAAGATCATCAGCGCTTCCTGGCCGCCGTAGGTCGGGCTGCCCGAATCGATGTCGGAAGCCTCCCCGCCGCCGAGTTTGCGCTCGTCGCAGGACTGGCGTCCGTAGATGTAGGTGATGCCCTCGGCGTCCGCCGGAAGCGCGCAGGCAATGGCGTAATCCTTTTCGTCCTCGTTGAGGGATTGGGTGGGCATGACCAGTACCCTGTGCGAATTGACGCAGCCGGTCTGATGCGCCTTCGCGCCGCGGATGACCACGCCATCCGGGCGCCGCTCGACCACGCGCAGGTACATGTCCCTGTCCTGCTGCTCGGCCGGGCGCTTGCCGCGGTCGCCCTTGACGTCGGTCATGGCGCCGTCGACGATCCAGTCGCCCTGCTCCATGGCGATGGCGAATTTCCTGAAGCGCGCGTGGTACGCGGTGCCGAGTTCCTGGTCCATGTCGAAGGTGGTGGCGAACATCGCGTTGAGCGCATCCAGCCCGACGCAGCGCTGAAAGCAGGTGCCGCAGCGCTGCCCGAGCAGCCGCTGCATGCGCACCTTGGCTATCAGGTCATCGGTGCTCTGGTGCAGATGGCAGAAGCGGTTGATGGTCTCGCCGGTGAGCGCGGACTTCGCGGTCATGAGCTTCCTGTGCTCCGGATCCTGCGCCAATTCGTAGGTCAGGGCCACGGTGTTCATCGAGGTCCTGACATACGGATGCTCCAGGGGTCTGGCGAGCAGCTTGCCGTCCAGGTAAACCTTCATCGGTCCGCGCCTGGCGAGGCTCGCGCGGTATTGCTCGGCGTTCATCATGGCCATGGCATCTCTCCGGGAAAGAACTATTGATATGATCGGGTACAGCGCAAGCGCGCGCTGTGCGTCTTGACGCGTAGTCTACGCTTTGGCGTACCCGGGCAATTTGACCTGCGACAATATGACACGCACCCATTGGCCCGCCGTGCGGGCCGCCATCGCCGCCGCCTGCGTCGGCAAGCTGCCGCCGGCGATCCCCCTGCTGCGCGAAGAGTTCGGACCGTCCCTGATCGCGGCCGGCTGGGTCAATTCGATATTCAACACCCTGTCGGTGTGCACCGCAGCCCTGGTCGGCGTGCTCGCCCGCCCCTGGTCGCGGCCGTCGTATCCGCGGCCGGCAATTGGGAAGCCGCTCTCGGCGTGCTGCTTGCGGCCGCTGCCTGTGGCTCGGTGCTGGGTCAGTTAGCGTGGCGGTCCGAGCAGGCGCTGCGTTTTTTAAACGCTTGACTAAGCACGCGGCCGACCACACAATTTGGCTTGCATAGCCGGTTTCCGCAATCCGGCAATCGAACTAACCCAAAGGAGGATTCCATGATGCAGGTTTCGCAATTCGGAAGAGCACTGGGAATGGCGGCCATCGCCCTGGCGTTTGCCGCACCTGTTTCAGCGCAGCAACTGAAGATGATGACCGGCCCGCAGGGCGGCTCCTGGTATCCGCTCGGTGGCGCGATTCAGGGCATCATCGAGAAAGCTATCCCCGGCGCGAGCATGCAGGTGCTGCCGGGCGCCGGCATTTCCAACGTCAAGGGGGTGCAGACCGGCAAGGCAGAACTCGGGTTTGGAAACGCCGTATCTTCCGTCGACGGTGTCAACGGCCAGGCCCCGTTCGACTCGAAGCAGGACAATGTCTGCCAGTTGGCAACACTCTACTTCCAGTATTTCCACATGGTCGGCCTGGCTGACGCCGGCGTCAAGACCGTTGCCGATGCCAAAGGCAAGGCGCTCACCACCCAGCAAAAGGGCAACACCGGCGAGCAGATGACGCGCGACGTGCTCAAGGTCTACGGCCTCGATTACGGCCAGATGTCCAAGGTCAATCACGGCTCGTACACCGACTCGGTGTCGCAGTTGAAGGACGGCCATGCCCAGGTGTTCACCTTGATTACCACCGTACCGGCATCGTCCGTCATGGACCTTGCTTCGGCCCGCGACATTCGCGTGCTCGAGGTGCCCGACGAAAAGCTCAAGGCGCTGCAGAAGATCAACAGGGGCTACGACAAGCGCATCATCAAGGCCGGCAGCTATCCCAAGCAGGACAAGGACGTGCAGACCATAGGCACCTGGACGCATCTCGTGGCCAGCTGCAAGCTGCCGGCGGATACGGTCTACAAAATCACCAAGGCGCTCGCTACCAATGTCGAAAACCTCGGCAATGTAGTGTCCGCGGTCAAGGGCCTGACCGTCAAGGACATGGCGTCCGATGTCGGCGTGCCTTACCATCCGGGCGCATTGAAATATTATAAGGAAGCCAAGGTGCTCTAGAGCCCGGAACTGCAACAGCGGCGCGAAACATCGCGCCGCTGTTTTTTTGTTTAACTCAACTCGCCGGCTCTCATGACCACTGACCGTGTACTCAAAGGCCTGATCGCGCTGATCGCGGTCGGCATGTCCGTCTACCACCTCACCATCGCGTTCATCGGCGCGCCGCAGGCGCTGTTCTTCCGCAGCACCCACCTGCTGTTCGCCCTGGCGCTGGTGTTTCTGATGTTCCCCGCCTTTCAGAAAAAAGACGCGTCCGGTATCCGCGACGATGCGGGAGGAATCATTGGCGCTTCCACCGCGGCACGCGCGGGATGGCCCGAATGGCTGTTGATCGCGGCTTCCATTTTCACCATCGCCTATGTCTGGATCAACCATGACTACCTGCTGGAGCGCTTTGTATTCGTCGATGACCCCACCCGCATGGAACTCGTGCTGGGCGCGATTTTCACGCTGATCGTACTGGAGGCAACGCGACGCGTGATCGGCTGGGCGCTGCCGATCACCGCGCTGATTTTCCTGCTTTACGGCGTTTTCATCGCCAAGTCGCGCCCCGAACAGATCATGGAAATCATGTATCTGACGACCGAGGGCATTTTCGGTCCCACGCTCGGTGTTTCCGCGGCCTACGTCATCATGTTTGTCCTGTTCGGCGCCTTCATGGAGCGCACCGGCATCGGCCAGTTGTTCATGGACTTCGCGCTGTCGCTGACCGGCCACTCGGCCGGCGGCCCGGGCAAGGTCGCCGTCGTCAGTTCGAGCCTGTTCGGCACAGTGTCGGGCAGCGCGGTCGCCAACGTGCTGGTCGACGGGCCGATCACGATCCCGCTGATGAAGCGCACCGGGTTCCGCCCGCCGTTCGCCGCGGCGGTCGAGTCGGTGGCTTCCACCGGCGGCCAGATCATGCCGCCGATCATGGGCGCGGCGGCCTTTGTAATGGCGGAATTTCTCGCCGTCAGCTATTTGCAGGTCACGCTGTGGGCGGCGATCCCCGCTTTCCTGTATTACGTCGCGGTATTCTTCGCCGTACATTTCGAGGCCAAGCGCGTCGGCCTGCTCGGCCTGCCGCGCGCGGAAATTCCGCGTTTCCGGGACGTGATGCGCGTGCGCGGCCACCTGTTCCTTCCCGTCCTGGTGGTCTTGTTTGGTCTGATACTGGGTTACAGCGCGCCGCTGTGCGCGCTCGCGGGAGCGCTCAGTTGCGTACCGGTGGCGCTGCTGCGCAAATCCACGCGCCAAGGCATCAACTGGCGCACGATCTGGGGCGCGCTGGAAGACGGTGCCAAGAATTCCATCGCGGTGGCGCTGGCCTGCGCCTGCGCCGGCATCGTGATCGGTGTAATTACGCTCACCGGAGCGGCCATCAACTTCACTTCCATCGTTCTCGGCCTGTCGCAAGACCTGCTGCCGCTGGCGCTGCTTCTCACCATGCTCGCCGGCATCGTTCTCGGCATGGGGATGCCGACCACGCCGGCCTACATCGTGATGGTAGCGCTGCTGGTGCCGGCCATCATCAAGCTCGGCGCCATTCCGCCCGCGGCCCACATGTTCGCGTTCTATTTCGCGATCCTGTCGGCGATCACGCCGCCGGTGGCGCTGGCAGTCTATGCCGCTGCCGGTCTCGCCAAGGCGCCGTTATGGGAGTCCGGATGGGCGGCAATGCGTGTGGGCGCCGCAGGATTCATCGTGCCCTTCATGTTCATATTCGAGCCGTCGTTGCTGATGATCGGCGACTGGCAAACCATACTGCTGTCCGCGACCACGGCCTGCATCGGCGTGATCTGCCTCGCGGGCGGCCTGCATGGCTATTTCTGGCGAGCAGCCAGTATGTGGGAAAGAGCCTGCCTGATGGGCGCTGCGGTCATGTTGATCAAGCCCGGCCTCGTCTCTGACATCATCGGCCTTGCGCTGCTGGGTCTGGTGCTGCTCAACCAGATCGTCCTCAGCCCGGCCAAGGTCGCCGCGGCGCCACCCGCCGGATAAACCGGCTCAGGCGGGTTTCGCCTGGGCTGCCTTGGTCCGATCGAGCATGGTCATGGCCGAAGTGATCAGCGTGGCCATGTCGCCCATGTTGGCGGGAACGATCAGGGTGTTGGCGGTCTTGCCCAGATAGGCGAAGGCGTTGACATATTGCTCGGCGACTTTCAGGTTGGCCGCCTGCTGCCCGCCCTCCTTGGCCAGCGACTCCGCTACTGCGGTCACCGCCGCGGCGGTCGCCTCGGCGATCAGCCGGATCGAGGTGGCGTCGCCCTGCGCCTTGTTGATCACCGCGGCCTTGGCGCCCTCGGACTTGAGGATGGCGGCCTGCTTTTCGCCCTCGGCGATGTTGATCTCCTGCTGCTTCTGCCCTTCGGACTTGGCGATCAGCGCGCGCTTCTCGCGCTCGGCCGTGATCTGCGCCTGCATCGCGCGCAGGATGGTTTCGGGCGGGGTGATGTTCTTGATCTCGTAGCGCAGCACCTTGACCCCCCAGGAGCGGCCGGCCTCGTCCAGCACCGACACCACCTGGCGGTTCATTTCGTCGCGGCTCTCGAAGGTCTTGTCCAGTTCCATCTTGCCGATCTCGCTTCGAAGCGCCGTCTGCGCGAGCTGGGTGATGGCGGCGATGTAATTGGACGAACCGTAGGACGCCAAGCGCGGGTCGGTCACCTGGAAATAGATGACCCCGTCCACCGAGAGCTGGGTGTTGTCGCGGCTGATGCACACCTGCTCGGGCACATCCAGCGGCACCTCCTTGAGCGAGTGCGTGTAGGCAACGCGATCGACGAACGGCACGATCACGTTCAGCCCCGGCTGCAGGATGGCGTGGAACTTGCCCAGGCGCTCGATCACCCAGGCGCTCTGCTGCGGCACCACGCGCACGCCCTCGATGACGAACACGATCGCCACGGCGAGTATGAAGAACGGGATGGTGAATCCGCGCGTCTGGTCGAACTGCGAGACGACGATGGTGGCGATCAGGACTGCGATGAACTTCGGGAACATGGGTATTCTCCCTTGCCATTCGTTTAAGGAACGTGGAATTCGTGGCGGGCGCGCTGGGACCTGCATCGCCGTACCTCAGCCTTTGGACTTCGACACCTTGAGCGTGTTGCCGTCCACGGCGTGGATGAACAGCACCTGGCCATGATCGAGTTCGCGCTCGCCCTCGACCTCGGCATCCCACAGGGTGTTGCGGTATTTCACCCGCGCCGCGCCCTGCTCGCGGCTTACCCAGGCGTCAAAGGCGACCGCCTGACCCACGTCGAGCGAGGCCATGTCGGGCTGCGGCATCGCCTTGCGATGCTGCCGCACCCAGAACACGCCGGCAACCGCCACCGCCGCAGCGCACAAAGCCGCCAGCCAGAAGCCCAAGCCGAACCAGGCCGTGGCCGAACCGGCAAAGGCCGCAATGCCCAGAACGAGCAGGAAGAACGTGCCCGTAACGAGTTCGGCGATGACCAGCGCGAATCCGGCGACGAGCCAGACCAGATAGGTTTCCATGAGTTTCTCTAACAAACCAGCCAATTGCATCATAGCGCAATATCGCAGCGGCCGGCGCTGCGCCGCCGCCAGCGCGCAGCTACGCTATGATGCGAGCTGAGGCTATACTCAAACGATAGGACTCGATCGCAGGAGACAGGGATGAGATCGGAAAGCAGCGCCCACCAGGAAGCCGGGGGCCTCGCGGGCATCGTTCCCAGCGTCAACCTCGCGGCCGAGGCGGGCCGGATGGATTTTTACGCGCGCGCCCGCAGCCGCAACCTGGCGCCGCTGTGGCGCGTGCTCCACGGGCTGGTCACCGACCAGCCGGCGCCGCGTTGCGTGCCGGCCCTGTGGCGCTATGCGGAGATCCGGCCCTACCTGATGGAAGCGTGCGCGCTGATCAGCGCGGCGGAGGCCGAACGCCGCGTCATGGTGCTGGAGAACCCCGGCCTGCCGGGCAAGTCGCGCATCACCCAGAGCCTGTTCGCCGGCCTGCAGATCATCCTGCCGGGGGAGATCGCGCCCGCGCACAGGCACGTGGCCGCGGCGCTGCGCTTCATCATTGAAGGGCGCCATGCCTACACCGCGGTCGCGGGCGAGCGCACCCTGATGGAGCCCGGCGATTTCGTGATCACGCCGTCGATGACCTGGCACGACCACGGCAACGAGAGCGACGCGCCGATGATCTGGCTGGACGGGCTGGACATGCACATCGTCAATCTGCTGTGCGCCAGTTTCCGCGAGGGCTATCCGGGCGAGGTGCACCGCCTGGACCGCCCCGAAGGCGCGGCCATGGCCGAAGCAGGCCACAACCTGCTGCCGGTGGACCAGGTGTACGACTCGCAGACCTCGCCGCTCTTCAGCTACCCCTACCGCCGCACGCGCGAGGCATTGGACCAGCTTGCGCGCTTTCGTGCCGCGGACGCCTGGCACGCCTACAAGATGAAGTACATCAACCCGGTCAACGGCGGCTGGGCCATGCCCACCATGTCGACCTGGATGCAACTCATCCCCAAGGGGTTCAAGACCGCATCCTACCGCTCGACCGACAGCGCGGTGTTCACCGTGGTCGAGGGCACCGGCTCGAGCCGGATCGGCGGGGAAACCTTCGACTGGGGGCCGCACGACATTTTCGTCGCGCCCAGCTGGGTCGCGCACGAACACGTTGCCGCGAGCGACGCGGTGATGTTCATCTACTCTGACCGGGTGGTGCAGGAAAAGCTCGACTTCTGGCGGGAGGACAAGGCGGCGGCATGAGACAGGGAGCAGGGGCCGCCGAAGGGCGCAAGAGGGGCCCCGCGCGGCGGGGATGCGACCGACCGCAATTGCAGCCGACAGTCGCTCCGATCGAATCAAGACCAAGGACCGGAGGCGGGGACATAAACCGCCCATCCCGGGCCGGAACCGGCAGATCGTCACAGTATAATGATCGGGCTTGCGCTATAAGCGCAGACGCAGTCTGCCAATAAATGGGGGGGGCGAGTGGACTCGAGAAAACCCGCAGAATCGCTCAGCGTGGAGCAGGAGGAACTGCGGGGTGTTTCGCGCACCGTCGCCGAAATCGAGTGGTTGCTGCTGATCCTGGTGTTGCTGTACCAGGTGTTTGAGGGGCCCGCCGCCGAGGCCAAGGCGGCGATTTCCACCGGACTGTTCTTCTACGCCGCATTCGTCCTCGGCTTTCGCTACGCCAATTTCTACAAGGCCGAATCGCGCTGGAAAATCGCCATCGAAACCTTTGTCATGGCGCTGTTCATCACCTGGACGCTGTGGTACACGGGAAAACTCGCGAGCCCTCTGGTCAACGCCTACCTGCTCGTTATCATCACCAGCGCACTTACGCTGGGCAAGCTCGCGACGATGCTGGAGATGGCGATGATCGCCGCCTGCTTCGTCCTGCTCGGAGAAAATTCGAGCGCCGGCGAAATCCTTACGCTCGGCTACGTCGGCGGCCTGGTGGTGCAGCTTGCGCCGATGCTTCTTGTCGCCTACATCACCACCATGTTTTCCGCCGACATCCGCTTCGGCCTGAACCGGGCGCGGCTGCTTTCGGAAACCGATGACCTCACCGGCCTCTACAACATGCGCGGCTTCACCATCGTCGTCGGCCGCCTGTTCGACCAAGCGGTACGCTACAACCGTCCGGCCAGTCTGCTGATGATCGACTCGGACAATCTCAAGGCTGTCAACGACCGCCACGGCCACGAAGCCGGGAACCGGCTGCTCAAAATGGTGGCGAAGTGCATCCAGACCGAATTGCGCCACACCGACGTGCTCGCGCGCTACGGCGGAGACGAATTCGTCGCGCTGCTGCCGGAAACGCCGGCCGACCGGGCGATCGAGGTCGCGCAGCGGATTCTCGATGAAATGTCTTCCACACCGCTGGAATTCGAGGGCGAGCGGATCGAGACCAGCGTCAGCATCGGCCTCGCCTGCTACCCGGAGGACGGCCGCAGCATCGATGTCGTCCAGGCACGCGCCGATCGCGCCATGTACCTGGCCAAGGCGCAGGGCCGCGGCAGAGTCGTGAGATTCACCGGCTGAGCGCAGTCCGCCGGGTCGGCTTCCAGCCGGTACGCGCCCGTGTCCCGGTTTCGGTTTCTCGGCCCGCGGAAAGCCTGTAAAATTGCGGCTTTCCACGTATCGGCGAACCGTGCCCACCTTCCAGGAACTTATTCTCAGGCTGCAGTCCTATTGGGACCGGCAGGGCTGCGCGCTATTGCAGCCCTACGACGTGGAAGTCGGCGCCGGGACGTCGCACACCGCCACATTCCTGCGCGCGCTGGGCCCGGAGCCCTGGCGCGCCGCCTACGTCCAGCCCTCGCGCCGCCCCAAGGACGGCCGCTACGGCGACAATCCCAACCGCCTGCAGCACTACTACCAGTACCAGGTGGTGCTCAAGCCTTCGCCCACGGACATACTTGGACTCTACATCGGCTCGCTCGAAGCCCTGGGCATCGATTCCAAGGCGCACGACGTCCGCTTCGTCGAGGACGACTGGGAGAACCCGACCCTGGGCGCCTGGGGTCTGGGTTGGGAAGTGTGGCTGAACGGCATGGAAGTGACGCAGTTCACCTATTTCCAGCAGGTCGGAGGCATCAACTGCAAGCCGATCACCGGCGAGATCACCTACGGCATCGAGCGCCTCGCGATGTACCTGCAGGACGTGAAGAACGTGTTCGACCTGGTGTGGACGCCCGGGGTGACTTACCGCGACGTCTACCACCAGAACGAGGTCGAGCAGTCCACCTATAACTTCGAGCAGTCCAATGCCGAGATGCTGTTCCGGCATTTCGGCGATTACGAAGCCGAGGCAAAGCGCCTGATACAGGCGCAACTCGCGCTGCCCGGCTACGAAATGGTGCTCAAGGCGGCGCACACCTTCAACCTGCTCGATGCGCGCGGCGCCATATCGGTTACCGAGCGTGCCGCCTATATCGGCCGCATCCGCAACCTCGCGCGCGGCGTGTCGCAGTCCTATTTCGATTCGCGCCTGCGCCAGGATTTCCCGATGTGCGCGCCGGGCGAACTGAAACGCCTCGGCATAGACCTCGTCGCACTGAAGGCCGAACTGCAAAAGCGTGAGGAAGCGGCATGAGCGCAAGTCTGCTGGTGGAGCTGTTCACCGAAGAGCTGCCGCCGAAAGCGCTAAAGCTGCTGGGCGAGGCATTCGGTCTGCGGCTGCAGGACTGGCTGATCGGCGCGCAGCTGAAGGACCGCGATCCGCGCGGCACGCAGTTCTTCGCCACGCCGCGCCGGTTGGCGGTGCTGATCAAGGATGTACGGCCCCGCGCCGCGGACCGGACCGAGTCGAAGAAGCTGATGCCGTCCAAGGTCGCTTTCGGCGCCGACGGCAAACCGAGCGCGGCCCTCGCCAAACGCCTGGAGAAGGCAGGCGCGAGCGCGGATCGGATCGAGCGCCGGATCGAGGGTGAAACCGAATACGCCTTCCTCACGCAGACGATACCGGGACTCACGCTCGCCGCCGGCCTGCAACTCGCGTTGAACGAAGCGATAGCCAAACTGCCAATTCCGAAAATGATGAGCTACCAGCTCGCCGACGGCGCGACCACGGTGCTGTTCGTGCGCCCGGCGCACGGCCTGGTCGCGTTGCATGGGGAGCACATCGTGGAAGTCTCCGTTCTCGGACTGAAAGCGGGCCGTACCACCCACGGGCATCGCTTCCAGGGCGTGCCGGACATCCCGGTCGCGACTGCGGACGCTTATGAAGAAGCGCTTGCCGCGCGTGGCCGGGTGATCGCCTCGTTCGATGCGCGCCGCGCTGAAACCGAGCGCCTGCTGCGCGCGCAAGCCGCCGCGCTCGGCGCCTCGCTCGGACCCGAGGGCGATGTCGCCCCGCTGCTGGACGAAGTCACGGCCCTGGTCGAATACCCCAGCGTCTATGTCGGCGCGTTCGATCCGGAGTTTCTCTCCGTGCCGCAGGAATGCCTGATCCTCACCATGCGGCAGAACCAGAAATATTTTCCGCTGTTCGACGCCACCGGAAAATTGACCAGCAAATTCCTCATTGTCAGCAATATGCGCCTCGCCGATCCGAAGAACATCGTCGAAGGCAACAATCGCGTCGTGCGGCCGCGCCTCGCCGACGCGCGCTTTTTCTTCGAGACCGACAAGAAGACCCGGCTCGAAGCGCGCGTGCCTCAGCTCGGAGCCATCGTCTATCACAACAAACTGGGCACCCAGCTGGAGCGCGCGGAACGCGTGCAATTGCTCGCCGGAAAAATCGCCCGCGAAATTGGCGCCGATCCGGCGCTTGCCGAACGCGCCGCATGGCTGGCGAAGGCCGATCTCGTTACCGGCATGGTCGGCGAATTTCCGGAACTGCAGGGCATCATGGGACGCTATTACGCGCTTTCTGATGGCGAGCCGCCGCTCGTGGCCATGGCTATCGAGCAACACTACCGTCCGCGTTTTGCCGGCGATGCACTGCCCGAGAACGACATCGCGCTCGCCGTTGCCCTGGCCGATAAGCTGGAGACGCTGGCAGGCATGTTCGGCGTTGGCCAACAACCGACCGGCGATAAAGATCCGTTCGCGCTCAGACGCCACGCGCTCGGCGTTATCCGAATTCTGGTTGAAAGCGGGCTGAAGTTGTCGCTGTTCGATCTCGTTGCAGCGGCGTTCTCGGGGTTTTCGCGCGACATGGCCGGACAAGCCCCTACGGACCTCCGGATCTTCGTCCTTGAACGTTTGCGCAGCTACCTGCGCGAGGCCGGTTACAGCGCAAACGAGATCGAATCGGTGCTGTGTATGAATCCAGCATCGCTTGATCCGATACCCCGACAGCTCGCTGCCGTGCGTACATTTTCGGCCCTGCCCGAAGCGGCGAGTCTCGTCGCCGCGAACAAACGCGTCGCCAACATCCTGAAACAGGCCGTGGCAAAGGGCGAGTCGTTCAACAAGACTCAGGCGCATGCGCTGAAAGAACCGGCGGAGCGCGATTTGTTCGAAGCCCTTAACCAGGCATCGCGGCAGGCGACACCTCTGTTTCAGGCAGGCGACTATACCGGTTTCCTCAAAGCATTCGCGGTATTAAAATCTCCGGTCGACGTCTTTTTTGAGTCGGTCATGGTGATGGTGGATGATCCGGAAGTGCGGAGGAACCGCCTTGCTCTGCTCAAAGATCTGCGCGATGAGATGAATCGCGTCGCCGACATCGCCAAGCTCGCCTCGTGAAACCCGCCCCAGGACAACTCGCATGAAGCTCGTTGTGCTCGACCGCGACGGCGTGATCAACACGGACAGCGAGCGTTACATCAAGAGTCCGGACGAATGGACGCCGATCCCGGGCAGCCTGGAGGCGATTGCGCGCTTCACCCAGGCGGGGTTTCGCGTCGTGGTCGCCACCAACCAGTCCGGCGTGGGCCGGAGGCTGTTCGACATGGCCACGCTCAACGCCATGCACGACAAAATGCACAAGGCGGTAAACCAACTAGGCGGGCGCATCGATGCAGTGTTCTTCTGCCCGCATGCGCAGGACGCGGGTTGCGCCTGCCGCAAGCCGCGGCCGGGCATGCTGCTGGAGATCGCCGAGCGCTTCGGCGTCGCACTCGCCGGGGTGCCGGTGATCGGCGACTCTCTGCGCGACCTGGAGGCGGCGAGCGCGGCCGGCGCACGGCCGATCCTGGTGCTGACCGGCAAGGGCGAACAAACGCGCAAAGCGGGCGGACTGCCCGCGGGCACCGAGATGCACAAGGACCTGGCCGCCGCTGCCCTGGCGCTTGCCGCATGAACTTCCTGCGCGCGCTGGTCTACTACCTGCTCCTGGTGACCATCGTCGTGCCCTATTGGGTGCTGGTCATGTGCGTCGCATGGCTGCCGCGCATTCCACGCTGGAAAATCATCGCCGGCTGGCCGCGCCTTGCCGCCTGGCTGGCGATCCATGTACTCGGCATCCGCTACGAGGTGCGCGGGCGCGAAAACATCCCCGCCGAGCCGGTGGTGATCCTGTCCAAGCATTCGTCCGCCTGGGAGACGCTGGCGTTTTCGGAAATTTTTCCGCCGCACGTGTATGTGATGAAACGCGAGCTGATGTGGATTCCTTTCCTCGGCTGGGGACTGGCGCTGTTTAATCCGATTTTCATCAACCGCGCCGACCACAAGAACGCGATGCGCCTCATGGTCGCAATCGGCAAGGAGCGTTTCGCGCAAGGCTTCAATATCATGATCTTTCCGGAAGGCACCCGCATCGCCGTCGGCAAGCGCGGCAGATACAAGTTCGGCGGCGCGGTCATCGCGGTGCAGACCGGCGCGCGCGTGCTGCCGGTCGCGCACAACGCGGGATTGCTGTGGCCGCGCAATTCCTTCCTCAAGCATCCGGGCAAGGTGACGGTGGTGATCGGCGAGCCGATCGACAGCGCCGGCCAAACGCCCGAGCAGCTGATGCGCAAGGTCGAGAACTGGATCGAAAGCCAGGTCGAAATCCTGGTGCGCGCCGAGCGCGACCATGCAGCTTGAATTGCCGCTCACGCTGGTCCCGGAGCCGGTGCCGGCGGGCACGCTGCGCCACATCCAGCTCGGCGGCGAGATCGTGGCTTATCGCTTTCGCCGCGCGCGCCGGCGCTCGATCGGCCTGGTGATCGACGCCGACGGCCTGCGCGTGGCCGCGCCGGGGCATACGCCCGTGGCCGAGGTCGAAGCCTTTATCGGGAAAAAGGCGCGCTGGGTGCTGAAAAAATTATCCGCGTGGCGCGCCGCGCCCAGGCCGCCGGTGGTGAACTGGGGCGCAGGGGCCACGATCACGCTGCTGGGCGCGCCGGTGAGCATCGACCTCTTGCCCGGCCGGGGCGACATCAGCCTGCGGGACGGGCGTCTCGGCATCGGGCTTGCGCCTCGCGGCGAGCCGGCGGCGTTGAGGAAGCGCGGCATCGCATGGCTGAAAGACAGGGCGCTGGCGCTGTTCAGCGAACGCCTGGTGCTTTACGCCGCAAACCTCGGCGTTCCCAAGCCGGCGCTGACGCTCTCGAACGCGCGCACGCGGTGGGGCGCGTGCCACCGGGACGGGCATGTGCGCCTCAACTGGCGCCTGATACACCTGCCCCTGCACCTCATCGATTACGTGGTCGCGCATGAACTGGCGCATCTTCGGGAAATGAACCACTCGGCGCGCTTCTGGATGGTCGTCGGGAGCCTCTATCCCGATTACAAGGCGGCGCGCCGGGAGCTGCGCGACTGCAACCACCGCCTGCCTATCCTATAGGGAAGCTCTGATCAACTCCGTGACTCGATCAGAGCTTCCCCTGACTTGGGGGATCTACAAGGGGGCGCCGCCCCCTTGTTCAATGTCTTGATAGAAGGAGTCGCCGTGAGATTACTGCATACGATGCTGCGCGTGGGCAACATGGAGCGTTCGGTGAAGTTCTACACCGAGGTCATGGGCATGAAGCTCATGCGCACCACTGACCGACCGGAACAGAAGTACTCCCTCGCCTTCGTCGGCTACGGCCCCGAGGACGCGCATGCGGTGATCGAACTCACCTACAACTACGGCGTGGACAAATACGAGATCGGCAACGCATTCGGACATCTCGCGATCGAGGTGCCCGACGCGTACCAGGCCTGCGAAACGGTCAAGGCCAAGGGTGGCGTCGTGAGCCGCGAAGCCGGGCCGGTCAAGGGGGGCAGCACGGTGATCGCCTTCGTCCAGGATCCGGACGGCTATAAGATCGAGCTAATCCAGCACCGCTCCTGAACCCGTGCTCACGCGCGCCTGCGCGCGCGGTCCTAAAACGCGGCGACGCGATATTTGCGCAGCGCGCTCGGTTGGCCGATCAGCATCTTCGCGAACTCTTCCAGCAGCGCTTCGCTGATGTCGCCTGCCGGAACGCGCAGTTCGTCCGCGCCCAGGCGCAGGAAGTGCTTGCCCTTCACCACCAGCAGACCGGCGTCATGGTCCGCCGTGATAGTCAGGTCGCAGGTGATGGCGCTGGGAATGTTGAATTTCGTCTTCAGGAAACCGCCGCCCGGCTTCTTGATTTCCTCTTCGGTGAATTTCATACCGTAGTTCCACAGCACATCGCGCACCTTCTGCGCCGTGGCCGGCATGTCGCGCTCGAGGGCGATGCTCGCGGGCGAAGCCCATTTGATGAAGAAGGAGATGACGTCGTAATAGTCCTTGTCCTGGATCTTTTTCTTGCGGTAATCGATGAACGACTCGGTGAACTCCAGGTTCCTGAAATCACCGATCCCCGGAATCGCGTACGCGGTCGGGTTGCTCGGCCTGAGCACGGCCAGCTGCTTGAGCAGATCGTTCAGGTAAAGGAAAGCCTGGTGCATCTTGGCCTCGACCAGCTTGGTGCTTTCCTGCAGCATCGATTGCTGCGAAAGCTGCTGGCTCTTCACCATTTCTGCCTGTTTTTTCAGGTCGTCGAGCAGGCCCATTCTATTCTCCGGCGTGGACGCTTGGAGTCCGTTGCAAAAAAGAGGGGACGTCCCCCATGCTCCCCCAAAACCAGGAGCCGTCTTCGTCGTTCTGATAAACCCCTTGGCGCATGCGGCGGGGGATGTCTATTGTGCCAGCCACAGGCGCGTTTGTGAATATCAATGTGCTAGTTGCCCTGGAATTTTCCATTTCCCGCGAGAAAGTTGGCCATGGCGACAAAGTCCGCCACCGCCAGATTCTCGGCACGCAGGCCCGGAGCTATCCCCAGCACCATGTAGTCCCCGGCCTCGAGCAGTCCCGCGAGGGAATTGCGTAAGGTCTTGCGCCGTTGCGAAAAAGCGCGCCGCACCACTTGCTCCAGACCTGCCTGGCTCAGCGCCGTCAGCTGCGCCTGCGGCCGCGGCCGCAGGCGCACCACCGCCGAATCGACCTGCGGGGGCGGCGAGAACGCATTGGGCGCCGCCTCGAACAGCAATTCCATATCGAAGCGGTACTGCAGCATCACCGACAGGCGGCCGTAGTCGCGGCCACCCGGCGCAGCGACCATGCGCTCGACCACCTCTTTCTGCAGCATGAAATGCATGTCGCGCATGCGCTCCGCGTAACGCGCCAGATGGAACAGCAGTGGGGTCGATATGTTGTATGGCAGATTGCCGACCACGCGCAGCTCGCGCGGCAGCACGGAAAAATCGAATTCGAGCACATCGCCCGCGTGCACCGAGAGCCGGGCCGGCGGGTAGGCCCGGCGCAGGTGTTCGATGATGTCGCGGTCGATCTCGATCACATGCAGGTGGTGCAGCGCCGTGGAGAGCGGCGTGGTGAGCGCTCCCAGCCCGGGGCCGATCTCCACCATGGCGTCGTCCGCTTGCGGCCGGATCGCGGCGACGATATCGGCGATCACTGCCTGGTCGGTGAGAAAATGCTGCGCAAAGCGTCTGCGCGGGATATGTTTCATCTAGACTGGGGCAGGCACGCGCAACATCTCCAGCGCCGTCTCGATCGCCGCAACCAGACTGCCCGCGTCGGCCTTGCCCGTGCCGGCCATTTCCAGGGCCGTGCCGTGATCGACTGAGGTGCGCACCATGGGCAGTCCGAGCGTGACGTTGACGCCCTTGCCGAAGCTCGCGTATTTGAGCACCGGCAGCCCCTGATCGTGGTACATCGCCAGCACGCAATCCCCCCGGGCAAGCACCTGCGGCGTGAACAGCGTGTCGGCAGGCAAGGGGCCTTCCAGATGCATGCCCGCCTGGCGCAGGCGGTCCAGCACCGGGGAGATGACCTCGATTTCCTCGCGCCCGAGGTGACCGCCCTCGCCGCCGTGCGGATTGAGCCCCGCGACCAGGATGCGCGGCACGGCCACGCCGAAACGCTGCTGCAGCGCCCGGCGCAAGATCCGCAGCGTCGCTTCCAGACTTTCGCGCGTGATCGCGCCGGCCACTTCGGCGAGCGCCAGGTGGGTGGTGGCGAGGGCCACGCGCAGTCCGCCGCCGGCAAGCATCATCACCACACGCGGCGTGGAAGTCAGCCAGGCCAGATATTCGGTATGCCCGGTAAAGGGGGTGCCGGCGTCGTTGATCACGCCCTTGTGCACCGGGGCGGTCACCATCGCCGCGAAGCTGCGGTCCATGCAGCCGGCGACGGCGCGGTCGAGCAAAGCCAGCACGTAAGCGCTGTTGACCGGTTTCAGGCTGCCCGCGGTCGCGGGCGCTGCGAGCGGCAGGTGCAACACCTCGAGCTCGTCTTCCGCCGGCGCCTGCGCCGGGTCGAAGGCGCGAAGACGCGCGTCCAGGCCGATCTCGGCGGCGCGCGCCGCGAGCAGCGCGCGGTCGGCGAGAACGACTACGCGGCAGGGCAGGCGCAAACGCGCCAGCGCCAGACAAATGTCCGGTCCAATGCCGGCGGGTTCGCCGGACGTGACCGCGATGACAGGCAGGGGCGCAGCGCCTCCCTCCTTTCCACTCACTCCGCACTCCTCTCCGGACTTCGCGCGGCGGCCAATGCGGCCATCAGCGTTCGTCCAGCCGGTACTCCACGAAGGCGCGGTCGCGCAGCTGGCGCAGCCATTCCTGGTAGGCCTCGTCGCCTTTGCGCTCGCGCAGGACCTGACGCGCCTGCATGCGCTTGCGCTCTCCGGAAACATCGGCCTTGCGCCGTTCCAGCACCTCCATCAGGTGCCAGCCGAACGGCGAAGCGAAAGGCCGGCTCAGTTCGCCCGTCTTGAGCTCGTTCATGGCACGCTCGAATTCGGGCACCGTGTCCCCCGGATAAAGCCACCCCAGGTCGCCGCCCTTGATCGAGGACGCGTCGTCTGAATTGAGCTTGGCCAGTCCGCCGAAATCGGCGCCGTTGACTATGCGCTCGCGCAAATTGTCGAGTTTGCGCCTGGCGTCGGCCTCGGACACGATCTCGCTGGTCTTCACCAGGATGTGCCGCGCACGGGTTTGCTCGACCAGCACCGGCGCGCCGCTGCCGCGCACCTCGATCAGCTTGAGCACATGGAATCCGGCCGGGCTGCGCATGATGCCGCTCACCTCGCCCGCCTTCATGCCGTCCAGCGCGTGGGCGAACAGCTCCGGCAGGCGGTCGCGCGCGCGCCAACCCATGGCGCCGCCCTGCAGCGCGTCCGGCGCATCGGAAAAACTGACGGCCAGCTTGGCAAAATCCGCACCCTCGCGCAGCTGCAGCAGCACCAGTCCGGCGCGGTCGCGCTGCTTCTCCACCTGCTCCGGGCTCGCCTGCTCCGGCAAGCGCAGCAGAATGTGGGCCAGGTTGAACTGGCTCGCGGAAGTTTGCGATGCCCCCTGCTGGCTGAGGAAATAGTCGATCTCGTTGTCGCTGACGGCGATGCGCGCGTCGACCTCGCGCTCGCGCAGGCGCGACAGCATGATCTCGTTGCGGATCTCCTCGCGGAATTTGTCGAACTGAATTCCATCGCGCTCCAGCGCGCGGCGGAATTCGGTCAGCGACATCCGGTTGCCCTCGGCGACGCGCGCGACCGTGCGGTCCAATTGCAGATCGTCCACGCGCAGCGCCGTCTCCTTGGCCAGCTGGACTTGCAGGCGGTCGGTGATCATGCGCTCGAGCACCTGCCTTTGCAGCACGTCGTCCGGGGGCGGCGCCGTTCCCCGCTGGCGCAGTTGCTGCGTCACCGTATTCACCCGATCGGAAAGCTCGCGGCTGGTGATCACCTCGCTGTTGACCACGGCGACGATGCGGTCCACCAGCACGATCCGGTTGGGCGCGGCAGTTTGCGCAGGCAGGCTGCCGGTGCCGAGCGCCAGCGCGGCGCCCGCGAGCCAGGCAAACGCCGCCGAACTGGCGGCCTTTCGCAGAAGTTTTCCGGAACGGGGCACGGGAATTTACTCGTAAAAATCGAACGGTTTCGAATCGGGCTGGGTTTGGTTGAGACGGCCGTAGCCGGGGATGTTGCGCTTCAGCGTCTCCAGGGGATTGGACCCGATGCGCGAGAACCCGTTCAACTCCAGCTGCACGAACACCGCGCTGGTGAAGTTCCCGGTGGCCGCGGCAAAGCGCTGCACCACGACCCGGCCAATCCAGCACCCGGCATTATATTCGAAACCGCCCAGGCTTTCGACCAGCCGGTTGTCCCGCAGCGAGTAGTTGTAGCGGCCCAAGCCGTACCAGCCGCCGCCCAGCGGCCACTGCGCCGACACGTCGACCTGGCTCAGGGAATCGCGGGTAAAGCGATAGCCGAGATTCAGCGTCTTCGCGGTCTCCGGCTGGTAACGGGCGGCCAACCCCAGGCGATCCAGGAAATTGCGATGCGAGTTGTATTGCAGCGCGCTGTCCAGGGTCCAGTCGCGGGAAATGCGCCCGCTCAGCGCGGCCAGAAAATCCGAAGTCTTGTCGGTGCGCGTGGGCGCAAGGTTATCAAGGGCCACCTGCTGATTCTTGAAATAGTGGCGCTGGCCGACGGTGGCCTTGAGCACTTCCTGACCGCTGCTCGGCGAAAGGATCCGCGAGGTCGCTGCAATGGTGAGCTGGTTGGCGTCGGCGATGCGGTCGCCGCCGTTGAACAGGTTTTCGGAAAAAATCTGCGCATAATTGAAGTCGGCCAGGCCGGTGTCGAACAGCGGAATCCTGCTCTGGTCGCGCACCGGCACGTACAGGTAATACAGGCGCGGCTCCAGCGTCTGGCGGAATTTCTGCCCGAACAAAGCCGCGTCGCGCTCGAAGGTGAGGCCGCCGTCCACGCTGGCGACGGGCAGCGCGCGGCGTATCGTATCCGGAGTGCTGGCCGGGTTGTGCGCGAGGCTGTAGCCGGTGGAGTGAAAGCCGAGTTTCGGCGTGAGATAGGCGCCCGGCACGATCAGCGGCAAGCTTGCGCTGGGATAGAGCGTGAGGCGGCTGCCGACGACGCTGGTGGGGTGAGAGAACTTGACGAACTCGCTGGCGAGGGCCAGATCCACCCCGCCCACGTATTGGCGCGTCGCATTCAGCGTCAATTGCGGCAGCCGGCCGTAGGGCTCGATCACCGGGTTGGCCGGATCCTGGAGGGTCTGAAAGCGCTGCGTGCGCGCGGTCGCGGCCCACCAGCCGCCGTTATAGGTCAGCATGCCGTCCCGCGGCAGCGTGGTCTGCGAGGTGATGTTGATGCGGCTCGACAGATCGCGGAAATAATTGTCGTCGGAAACCTTGCTGAAGTTGATGTGGCCGCTCAGCTTGTCGCTGAATCGCTGGTTGTGCAGGATGGTAGTGGCGAAGCGGTCGATGTTTCTCACCCGGTCGCTGGACATGTGCTCGACCCTCGCATCGCCGTCGTAGGCACGGTCCACATAACGAAACTGCGCGCTCAACTGCAGCCCGCGCTTGGAAATTTCGCGCGGCGCAACGGTCAGATCCCGGTTGGGCGCGAGGTTGACATAGAAAGGTGCGCTGATTTCCACCCCGCCCTTGCCGGTGCTCCCTATGGTCGGCGGAAGGAATCCAGTCTTGCGCTGGTTGTGCAGGGAGAAATCCACCCAGGGCAGGTAGACGATGGGCGTGTCCTTGAACACCAGCTTTCCGCGGCGCGCCGTGCCCAGATCGCGCGTCATGTCCAGATCGAGTTCGCCGACCCGCAGATACCAATCGTTGTCGCCCGGTTTGCAGGTGGTGAAAGTCGCGTTCTCCAGGTGATACTTGTCCTTGCCGCCGAGCTTGACCACTTCGGCCGTGCCGCGCGCCTGCACCGGGGAATAGCCGGCGCGGGCGCGCAGGGAAAACGTATAGTCCGCATGGTCGAACTGGCCGACGCTGTCGCGCACGCGCAGGCGCAGGCCGGTGCCGCTCAGGCGGTCGCCGTCACGCGCCAGGCGCACCCCGCCGCTCGCCTGCACCTCGTCGGTGGCATAGACGTAAAGCAAGCGGTCGGCATGGATGCTGACGTTGTCCTGGCGCAGCTCGGCGTTGCCGCTGGCGCTGGTTTCCTTGTTCGCGTAGCCCTCCATCCGCTCGGCGCTGATCGTGACCGGCGCGCCGGCATTGGCCGGACTGCCCGCAGGCGGCCGCAGACGCGGCTCCTGCCCTTGGGCGAGCGCCGCGCAAAAAAGCAAGGCCAAAGCGGGCGCGAACAGGCGCATCGTGGACTTCATAGTGGATAAGGGGAAGGGGGTGTTTTTGGATGCTAAAATCGCACACTTTCGCATTTATGGCAATCGGAACGCACAATGAACCCGTTGCACAATGAATTTTGCAACGGCCGATGCAGGGGAGCATGAGGGGAGGCATCCCCTCATCTTGCAATGAACTCTTCGGAGCGGACACGGGCGTTGCGAACATGGCTCAGCGGCCTTTTCCCCGCGGAAAAATGGCAGATCGAGCCCGCTTCGGCCGATGCGAGCTTCCGCCGCTATTTCCGCATCAGCCTTGCCGACCGCGGCGAGAGCCGCGTGGTCATGGACGCGCCGCCGCAACAGGAGGACTGCCGGCCTTTCATCCAGGTCGCGGCGCTGCTGCGGCAGGCCGGCCTCAATGCGCCGGAGATATTGGCGCAGGACCTGGAGCAGGGCTTTCTGCTGCTCACCGACCTCGGCACCACCACCTATCTGGCGGCGCTGCAACAGGACAACGCCTGCGCGGACGTCCTGTTTCGCGACGCCACCGATGCGCTCATCACCTGGCAACTCGCCAGCCGGCCGGGCGTGCTCCCGCCGTATGACGCGGCCTTGCTGCGGCGCGAGCTCGATCTGTTTCCCGACTGGTATCTGGCGCGCCACCTCGGCTTCGCGCTGTCGCGCGAGCAGCGCCGGGTGCTGGAGCGCATGTTCGCCCTGATTCTGGCAAACAACCTGGCGCAGCCCGCCGTATACGTGCATCGCGACTATATGCCGCGCAACCTCATGCGCAGCGAGCCCAGTCCCGGCATTCTCGATTTCCAGGATGCGGTATACGGCCCGATCAGCTACGACCTGGCCTCATTGGTGCGCGACGCTTTCATCAGCTGGGAAGAACAACGCGCGCTCGACTGGATCGTGCGCTACTGGGACAAGGCGCGCCGCGTTGGGCTCCCGCTCGGCGCCGACTTCGGCGATTTCTACCGCGACCTGGAATGGATGGGGCTGCAACGCCATCTGAAAGTGCTGGGCATTTTCGCGCGCATCCACTACCGTGACGGCAAACCCGGCTACGTCGAGGACACGCCGCGCTTCGTGCGCTACGCGCGCGCCGTCGCCGGGCGCTACAACGCGCTCGCGCCGCTCGCGCACCTGCTCGACGAAATCGAGAACCGGCAAGCAAGCCAGGGGAAACATTTTCCATGAAGGCAATGATCCTCGCCGCGGGGCGCGGCGTGAGAATGCGTCCGCTCACCGACACCGCGCCCAAATCGCTGCTCGCCGCGGGCGGCAAGCCGTTGATCGTCTGGCAACTGGAGAAGCTGGCCCGGGCCGGGTTCACCGATGTCGTGATCAATCACGCCCACCTCGGGCACATGATCGAAACCGCACTCGGCGACGGTTCGCGCTTCGGCGTTTCGATCCGCTACTCGCGCGAGCCCGAAGCGCTCGAGACCGCCGGCGGGATCGCCCTCGCCCTGCCGTTGCTCGGCGCGGCGCCGTTTCTGGTGGTCAACGCCGACATCTACACCGATTGCGATTTCTCGGCGCTCGCCCGCACGGACCTGCGCGACGCGCTCGCGCACCTGCTGCTGGTGGACAATCCGCCGCAGCATCCGCGCGGCGACTTCGCCCTGGAGGCCGGGCGCGTGCGCGAAACCGGCAAGGAACTGCTCACCTTCAGCGGCATCGGCATCTATGCGCCGCGCCTGTTCGGCGGCATCCCTCCCAGCGCCAAGGTTCCGCTGGCGCCTATTCTGCGCAAGGCCATGGCAGCGGACCGGGTGTCGGGCGAGCATTACCGCGGCCGCTGGCACGACATCGGCACCGCCGAGCGCCTTGCGGCACTGGATCTGGCCCTGCGCCGCGGCCCTGCATAGCGCTTGTTCCGGAATGACTGAAACAAGCTCCGAATCAGGGGCGTATGAAGGGATCGATCTCCTCATTCCGTAAGCGGCGCTTGCACCGCTCCGTCCTGATCGAAACAAAGCCCGTCTCCAGACTGTACAATTGAAGCAGTCTCCCGCAACCCCGACCTGCTCCCAGCCGCCTTTCATGACCGACATCGAAATCTACGCCCGCCGCCGCGCCGCGCTGCTCGCGCAGATGCAGCACGGCATCGCCATCCTGCCCACCGCGCCCGAGCGCGTGCGCAACCGCGACAGCGAATACCTCTACCGCTTCGACGGCTATTTCTACTACCTCTGCGGTTTCCGCGAACCGGAAGCGGTGCTGGTGCTCGTCGCCGGCGCGCAAGCGCAGAGCATCCTGTTCTGCCGCGAGAAGAACCTGGAGCGCGAGACCTGGGAGGGATTCCGCTACGGGCCGGAAGCGGCCAGGGAAATCTTCGGCGTCGACGCCGCCTACCCCATCGGCCAGCTCGACCAATTGCTGCCCGAGCTGATGGCCAACCAGCCCGCACTCCATTACGCGCCGGGCACGGACCCTGACTGGGACGCGCGCATGATGCGCTGGCTGAATCAGGTGCGCGCGCAAAGCCGCGCCGGCATCGGCGCGCCGCAGAGCATCCACGATGTGCGCGCCGCACTCGACGAGATGCGACTCGTCAAGGACGGGCACGAACTCGCGCTCATGCGCCGCGCAGCGGACATCTCGACGAGGGCCCACGAGCGCGCCATGCGCGCCACCCGTCCCGGCAAAATGGAATACGAGATCGAAGCCGAGCTGCTCTACGAGTTCCGCCGCCACGGCGCCCAGTTCCCCGCGTACTGGCCCATCGTCGCCGGCGGCGCCAACGCCTGCGTGCTGCACTACAGCGACAACAGCGCGCGCCTGGAGGAGGGCGCGCTGCTGCTGATCGACGCCGGCTGCGAGCTCGACGGCTATGCGTCCGACATCACGCGCAGCTTTCCGGTGAACGGCAAGTTCGGCGGCCCGCAGAAGGAAGTGTACGAGATGGTGCTCGCCGCGCAATCCGCCGCCATCGCCGCGACCGGGCCCGGCGTCGCCTGGGACGCGCCGCACGAGGCCGCGGTGCGCGTGCTGGCGCAAGGCATGATCGATCTCGGCCTGTGCCAGGGCAGCCTCGACAAGGTGCTCGAAGCGGGCGACTACAAGCGTTTCTACATGCACCGCACCGGCCACTGGCTGGGGCTTGACGTGCACGATGCCGGCGAATACAGGCTCGAAGGCAAGTGGCGCCCGCTCAAGGAAGGCATGACCCTCACGGTCGAACCGGGCTGCTACGTCCGTCCGGGGGAAGGCGTGCCCGAGGCCTTCTGGAATATCGGCGTGCGCATCGAGGACGATGTGCTAGTGACCAAGGACGGCTGCGAGCTCATTACCGCCGCCACGCCAAAGAGCATCGCAGAAATCGAAGCGCTGGTAGGCAGTGGACTCTGAGGCAATGGACATACTGATCGTGGGCGGCGGCCCGGTGGGTGCTGCGCTGGCGCTCGCGCTGGAGGACAGCGGCCATTCCGTGGTGTTGGCGGAGGCGCTGAGCGCCGATTCCGGCGACGCGCGCGGCACGCGATCCCGCGACGCTCGCGCCATCGCCCTGTCCTACGGCAGCCGTCTGATACTCGAGCGCCTGCGTGCGTGGTCAGGGCTTGCGGCCACGCCGATCGAAACCATCCACATTTCGCAGCGCGGCGGCTTCGGCCGCACCCTGATCCGCGCCACAGACTGCGGCCTGCCCGCGCTGGGCTATGTGGTCGCTTACGACAACCTGCAGCAGAACCTGCTCGCGGTGCCCTGCAGGGGCAGAAGGATTTTCGGCGCGAAACTGAGCGGATTCGACGGCACCACGGCGGTGGTGCAGACGCAAGACGGGGAACTGGCGTTCGCGCCGCGCCTCACGGTATTTGCCGATGGCGCGCGCATCGCCGACGGACACGCGTCCTCCACTTATCGCAAGGACTACGGCCAGACAGCGGTAGTCGCATCGGTGACGGCGGAACAAGCGCACCGCGGCAGGGCATGGGAACGCTTCACCCCCTCGGGTCCACTCGCCTTGTTGCCCTGCGGCGCGCACTACAGCCTGGTATGGACTGCCGGACCAGACCGGGCCGCGCGCCTGTGCGCGCTCGACACCCCAGCTTTCCTCGCCGAATTGCATGACGCCTTCGGCGACCGCCTAGGCGCGTTCACCGACGCGGGCGAACGCGCCGGTTTTCCGCTGTTGCTGCGTTACGCGCGGGACGAGGCACAGCCGCACAGCCTGAGCATAGGCAATGCCGCGCAAACCCTGCACCCGGTCGCCGGCCAGGGATTCAATCTCGGCCTGCGCGATGCCTGGGAACTCGCGCGACTGGCGCGCGATGCGCACGAGCCCGGCAGCGAGGAATTCTGCGCGAGCTATCGCCGCGCGCGCGCCTTGGACCGCCGCGCCGGAATCCGATTCACCGACAGCCTGGTCGGCCTTTTCTCCAATTCAAATGCGCTGCTCGAACTGGGCCGCGGCGCGGGATTGCTGGCACTCGACCTGCTGCCTTTCGTCCGCCGCTTTGTCGCACGGCGCATGATTTTCGGCGCGCGCGCATTGCCCTAGTGCAAGTTAAAGTAATACCTTCAAAGCGTGACCAATTCGATTTTTCTTCGGCGGCGATTGGGTATAGAATTGCCTCCCCTTCGGCAGAAAAACCGCAATAACGAAATGAGAATCGGACCTCACGTGCTGCGCAACAGTCTGTTCGTTGCGCCGATGGCCGGGGTCACGGACCGCCCGTTCCGCCAACTGTGCAAGAAATTCGGCGCCGGCATGGCAGTATCCGAAATGGTGGCTTCGAATTCCCTCCTGTGGGGCAGCGAAAAGACGCGCCGGCGCGCCAACCACGAGGGCGAGCCCGATCCGATTTCGGTGCAGATTGCGGGCGCGGATCCGCAGATGATGGCCGAGGCCGCGCGTTACAACGTCGGCCTGGGCGCGCAGATCATCGACATCAACATGGGCTGTCCGGCCAAGAAGATCTGCAACGTGATGGCCGGCTCGGCACTGCTCAAGGACGAACTGCTGGTCGGGCGCATTCTGGAGGCGGTGGTCAAAGCCGTCGACACGCCGGTGACGCTCAAATTCCGCACCGGCTGGGACCAGCAGAACAAGAACGCCCTGACGGTGGCGCGCATCGCCGCGGAAAGCGGTATCCAGATGCTCTCGATCCACGGGCGCACGCGCGCCTGCGGCTACACCGGCCATGCCGAATACGACACGATCGCCGAAGTCAAACACGCCTCGCGCCTGCCGGTGATTGCCAACGGCGACATCAACACGCCGCAAAAAGCCAGGTACGTGCTCGATTACACCCGCGCCGACGGCATCATGATCGGCCGCGCGGCACAGGGGCGGCCGTGGATCTTCCGCGAGATCGAGTACTACCTCAAGACCGGCGTGCAGATGCCGCCGCCGCTCGTGACCGAGATCCACCAAGTGCTGATCGCGCACCTGTACGACCTGTACGCGTTCTATGGCGTCGACGCCGGCGTCAAGATTGCGCGCAAGCACATTTCCTGGTACACGAAGGGGCTGGCCGGCTCGGCCAGTTTCCGCCACGCGATGAACCAGTTGCCGAGCGTCGAAGAGCAACTCGCCGCGGTAAACCGTTTTTTCGATCAACTGGCGCAGCAATACGAGCACCTGCGCTATGAGGAGGAGTTGGCAGCATGACACCGCGTGCCAGTGAAATCGCCGAATGCGTACGCAAGTCCCTGGAAAAATATTTCAAGGACCTGGATGGGGAGCGTCCGCGCACCGTATACGAGATGGTGCTGAAAAATGTCGAAAAACCGATGATCGAAGTGGTGCTGCATTACGCCGAGGGCAAGCAAACGACGGCGGCCAAGTGGCTCGGCATCAACCGTAACACCCTGCGCAAGAAAATCGAACAACTGAAAATAAAAATGTGACGGGTCGTTGTGCCGGGCGGAGCCCGGCGCTCCGCTGACCCGCACCTCACCCGCCAACCACAACTCATCGCCGGGGCTTAATCGTGAGCATTCTCGTCAAACAGGCCTTGATCAGCGTCTCCGACAAGACCGGCGTGCTGGAACTGGCACGCGCCCTGGCGCAGATGAATGTCTCCATACTCTCAACCGGAGGCACGGCCAAGCTGCTCGCGCAAAACGGCATCGCCGTCACCGAAGTGGCCGCGTATACCGGTTATCCGGAAATGCTCGACGGGCGCTTGAAGACCCTGCACCCCATGATCCACGGCGGGCTGCTGGCAAGACGCGACGCGCCCGAGCACATGGCGGCGATCAAGGATGCGGGCATCGAGCCGATCGATCTGGTGGTGGTCAATCTCTACCCCTTCACCCAGGCCATAGCCAAGCCCGGCTGCGCGCTCGAGGAGGCGATCGAGAACATCGATATCGGCGGACCCACCATGCTGCGCTCGGCCGCCAAGAACCACGGCGGCGTCGCCGTGGTGGTCGACCCGGCCGATTACCCGGCCTTGCTGGCCGAACTGCAGGGGAACGGCGGCAGAGTCGGCGCCGCCACGCGCTTTGCGCTGGCGAAAAAGGTATTCACCCACACCGCCGCCTATGACGGCGCCATCAGCAACTATCTGACCGGCCTCGATGCGGAACAAAAGAGCAGGGATTACCCGGATCGCCTGACGCTGCAATTCGCCAAGGTGCAGGACATGCGCTACGGGGAGAATCCGCACCAGAGCGCGGCTTTCTATCGCGACATCGAGCCGGCCCCGGGCAGCCTCGCCTGCTTCGCGCAGTTGCAGGGCAAGGAACTCTCCTACAACAACGTCGGCGATGCCGACGCCGCCTGGGAGTGCGTGAAGACGTTTTCCGAACCCGCGTGCGTCATCGTCAAGCATGCCAATCCCTGCGGCGTCGCCATCGGCAAGGGCGTGCTCGATGCCTACCAAGGCGCGTTCCAGACCGATCCTACTTCGGCCTTCGGCGGCATCATCGCCTTCAACCGGCCGGTCGATGCAGCCACGGCCGAAGCGGTGGCGAAACAGTTCGTCGAAGTGCTGATCGCCCCCGGCTACGATGCGGGTGCGAAGAAGGCGCTGGAATCCAAGACCAATGTGCGCGTGCTCACCGTGGCGCTCGCCGCCGCCGGCAACCGCTACGACTTCAAGCGCGTCGGTGGCGGCCTGCTGGTGCAGACACCGGACGCAAAGAACGTCGACGCCGCAGAACTGCGGGTGGTAAGCAAGAAACAGCCGAGCGCGGCGGAAATGCGCGATCTCCTGTTCGCCTGGCGCGTAGCCAAATTCGTCAAGTCCAACGCCATCGTGTTTTGCGGCAGTGGCCATACGCTGGGCGTGGGCGCGGGCCAGATGAGCCGGGTCGACAGCGCGCGCATCGCCGCGATCAAAGCGAAGAACGCCGGCCTGTCCCTCGCGGGCTCGGTCGTGGCCTCGGACGCCTTCTTCCCGTTCCGCGACGGCGTCGACGTGGTGGCCGAGGCCGGCGCCAAAGCCATCATCCAGCCCGGCGGCAGCATGCGCGACGAAGAAGTGGTCGCCGCGGCCGACGAGCTCGGCCTCGTCATGGTGTATACCGGCCATCGCCATTTCAGGCACTAGGCAGCCCAGGTGAAGATTCTTGTCATCGGCTCGGGCGGGCGCGAGCACGCCCTGGCGTGGAAACTGGCGCAGGCACCGCGCGTGCAGAAGGTCTATGTCGCGCCGGGGAACGCCGGCACCGCGCTGGAGCCGGGCCTGGAAAATATTCCCGTCACCGGCATCGGCCAGCTGGCCGATTTCGCGCAGGAGAATTCAGTTCAGCTCACGGTCGTCGGGCCCGAGGCGCCGCTTGCCGCGGGCGTGGTCGATCTGTTCCGCGCCAGGGGCCTGAAGATCTTCGGCCCGACCCGCGCCGCCGCGCAACTGGAAAGCTCCAAGGATTTCGCCAAGCAGTTCATGCAGCGCCATCGCATCCCCACCGGCGCCTTCGCCACCTTCAGCGACGCGCGAGCGGCACACGCCCATATCGATGCGCACGGCGCGCCCATCGTGATCAAGGCCGACGGCCTGGCCGCGGGCAAGGGCGTGGTCGTCGCGATGACGGCCGCGGAAGCGCACGCGGCAGTGGACATGATGCTCGTCGACAACAGGATGGGTGATGCCGGCGCGCGCGTGGTGATCGAGGAGTACCTTGCCGGCGAGGAAGCGAGTTTCATCGTCATGAGCGACGGCGAGCACGCGCTTGCGCTCGCCACCAGCCAGGACCACAAACGCCTCAAGGACGGCGACGCGGGCCCCAACACCGGCGGCATGGGTGCGTACTCGCCGGCGCTGGTGGTGACGCCGCGGCTGCACGCGCAGGTGATGCGCGAAATCATCATGCCGACCATTCTGGGCATGGCGAGCGACGGCATTCCTTTCAGCGGTTTTCTATACGCCGGCCTGATGATAGACGCAAAGGGCCATGCGAAAACGCTGGAGTTCAATTGCCGCATGGGCGATCCGGAAACTCAGCCGATCATGCTGCGCCTGAAATCGGATTTGTTCGAAGTGTTTGAACTCGCCTGCGCCGGCGCGCTCGACCAGGCGGTGATCGACTGGGACCGGCGCACGGCCCTGGGCGTGGTGCTCGCCGCGGCCAACTATCCTGACGCTCCGAAAATGGGCGCCGTGATCAGCGGCCTCGCCAGGCACACCGAGCGCTCTGATGACTGCATGGTGTTTCATGCAGGCACCGCCCTCGCGGGCGACAAGGTAATCGTGAACGGCGGCCGGGTATTGTGCGTGACGGCGCTGGGCGACAGCGTCAAAATGGCGCAGCGTCGCGCCTATCAGGCGGCCGAGGGCATCCATTTCGAAGGCATGCAGTTGCGCCGCGATATCGGCCATCGCGCCATAACCGCAAAGAAATCATGAAATAGCCGTGCCCTGGACGCACCGGCGCGGTTCGCGCCCGGCACGGGCTGTTAGAATCCGCGTTCTCACCAATGCATCGCCAGCCCATGAATCCCGTCGCAGTCAAAGACTACCTGCTCGGCTTGCAACAGCGCATCGTCGCGTCGCTGGAGGGCCTTGACGGCAAGCCGTTCCGCGAGGACCGCTGGGACCGCCCCCAGGGCGGAGGCGGCAGCAGCCGTGTGATCGAGGAAGGCGGGCTATTCGAGCGCGGTGGGGTGAATTTCTCGCACGTGCAGGGCGCCGGCCTGCCGCCTTCGGCCTCCGCTTCCCGCCCGGAACTCGCCGGCCGCGCCTGGGAAGCGATGGGCGTGTCGCTGGTGCTGCATCCGCGCAATCCGTATTGCCCTACGGTGCACATGAACGTGCGCTTCTTCGTCGCGACCAGGGAAGGCGCCGCGCCCGCATGGTGGTTCGGCGGCGGCATGGACCTGACACCTTATTACGGATTCGCCGAGGATGCGCAGCACTTCCACCGCAGCTGCAAGCTGGCGCTGGCCCCTTTCGGCGGCGAATTCCATCCGCAGTTCAAAGCCTGGTGCGACCGCTACTTTTTCCTCAAGCACAGGAACGAGCCGCGCGGCATCGGCGGCGTTTTCTTCGACGATCTGAACCGGCCGGGTTTCGATGCGTGTTTCGCGCTGACCCGGAACGTGGGCGATCATTTTATCGACGCCTACCAGCCGATCATCCTGCGGCGCAAGGACACGCCCTACGGCGAGCGCGAACGCGATTTTCAGGCTTACCGCCGCGGGCGCTACGTCGAATTCAATCTCGTCTACGACCGCGGCACGCTGTTCGGCCTGCAGTCGGGCGGGCGCACCGAGGCGATCCTGATGTCGCTGCCGCCGCTGGTCAAATGGCGCTACGACTGGAAACCCGAACCGGGCAGCGCCGAGGCCGCCCTGTACAGCGATTTCCTCATCGCCAGGGACTGGGTCTAAGCGAGGATTTCACAGCGTGCGGGATGCGCGAACTGTTGCCACCAGCGGCGGGACGCAGCCCCGTCACATCTTGTTTGATCAATGCCCGGTCTGAGTCTTCAATTTCAGCGCCGACTTGAGCGCAGCGCGGTTCCCAAGACGTAGTTCGCGGTATCCAGCGCGGGCTCCTCAACCGACGGGATGAGCGTTGCGTTCAGCGCCAGGAACGTCGCTTTGTGCAGTTCGGTGCCGATGAAACCCAGCCATTGCTGCAGCCGGGCGCGCTCCGGGCCCGCTGCCGGGGATGCCTGCCCTAATCTTGTGATCGTACCTTGCGCCGTGGCGCACAAGCGCTCGTTCCCGCCTTCCGAGACGACGCCGTTTCACGGCCCGTGCGGATTGCCTATTTCACCCCGGACGGGAGGTCCATTACCGAGGACATGCAACCGGCCACCTGAGCCGCCCGCCAGGCGTTCTGTTGAGGGCGGAAATCGGCTCCGGGCTACGCCCTTCGCCGCTTCCCGCCCTCAGCAGAAAAAGCGGACAATTCATGTGCTACAGAATCGGACAAGTCTAAAAACCCGCGACACACAGATGAAAGAAATTCAACCGGCATTGTGACTATTGTCAATCCGTACGGGCAAAACCGGCGCTAACGTACTCCGGTTACCAACCGCGCGCTTAACAATCCCTTAAGAAAACCCCTGTCTAATGGCGGCGTGCGTGGACAGGAAACGCAAAGAACGCTGACTTTTTTGACATTATCTTAACGAGGGAATTTCATGAACAAACTACTGCTCACCATCGTGACGCTTGCCATCGCCCTGCCACTAATTGCCGAGGCGAATCCGATCCAGGACGGTTACCGCGCCGCCGCCAAGCAGGAGAACCCCGGCTTCAAGGATTTTTCGGCAGCGCGCGGCCAGGCGTTCTACAGCGCCAAATCGGGCGACCTGGCTTGCGCGAGCTGCCATGGCAGCTCGCCCAAGTCGGCCGGCAAACACGCCAAGACCGGGAAAGATATCCAGCCGATGGCGCCCGCGGTCAATGCACAGCGCTTCGCCGACGCGGCCAAGGTCGAGAAATGGTTCGGGCGCAATTGCAAGGATGTCCTGAATCGCGCCTGCAGCGCGCAGGAAAAGGGCGATTTCATCGCCTATATGCTGTCGGTCAAATAGGCGCCGCGATGAAAACGCTATTTGGATTGGCGCTTGCACTGACCTTGATTCCCCTCGCCGCCGCCGACGGCAAATACGGCGGCGAGAATCGCGGACGACCCTTGCAACCGGCGCAAGTCAACGCCAAGTGGCAGCAAGAATGCGCGAGCTGCCACATCGCCTACGCGCCCGGCCTGCTGCCCGCCGCCTCCTGGCGCAAGATCATGTCCGGACTGGACAAGCACTTCGGCGACGATGCCACGCTGTCGGCGCAGGAAAACCAGGAGATCAGCGCCTTCCTGGTCAACAACGCCTCCAACCGCTGGAGCGCGAATACGGCGCCGCTGCGCATTACCGAAAGCCAGTGGTTCAAGGCCAAGCACAACAGCCGGGAAATCGCTCCCGAAACGTGGAAGCGCCCGTCGGTGAAAAGCCCCGCCAACTGCCAGGCATGCCATGTCGACGCAGCCAGGGCCGATTTCAACGAGCACCGCATCAAAATTCCGAAATAGACCCCGGAACGACACCACGGAAACCGCTCCATGAAACAACGCATCCTCGTCTGGGACGTTCCGACGCGCGTGTTCCACTGGCTGCTCGTCGCCAGTTTCACCGGCGCCTGGCTCACCAGCGAATCCGACGAGTGGCTTTCCCTGCATGCGTTTTTCGGCTATCTCATGTTCGGCCTGATCGGCTTTCGCCTGATCTGGGGCGTGGCAGGCGGGCATTACGCGCGCTTCGCTTCGTTTGCGTACAGCCCGATGAAAGGCCTGGCGCATCTGGGCAAGGTGATCGCCGGCCAGGATCCTCGCTACGTCGGCCACAACCCGGCCGGAAGCCAGGCGATTTTTCTGCTGCTCGGACTGGGCCTCGCGGCCTGCATCACCGGCGTATACGTGCAGGGCGCGGAAGAACAGCAGGGCATGGCCGCCGGCTGGGCGGGGCACGCGCTGGGCAATCTCGTCAAGGGAGGCCATGAGGCCGCGGCCACGCTGATGCTGCTGGTGGTGGCCGGGCATGTGGTGGTAGGCGTGGCGCTCGAAAGCTGGCTGCACAAGATCAACCTGCCGCGCACCATGGTGACCGGAATGAAGGCCGCCGCGGAAGGCACGCCCGCGTCCAAACCCTATCGGCTGGTCGGCGCCCTGCTGCTGGCCGCGGCAGTGGCGTTCGGCATCTGGTGGTTTTTCTACGCCCTGGACGCAACGGTCGACAAGCATTTCACCCACGAAGATGCCGCCGCCGAGGCCCCGCACGTCGCCTTTGTCGGCCGCGCGCTCGCCGGCGACCCGCAGTGGCGCGAAGAATGCGGCAGTTGCCACCTGGCGTTCCACCCCGGCCTGCTGCCGGCGCGCTCCTGGCAGAAGTTGATCGCGGAACAGGACCGGCATTTCGGCGCGGATCTCGCGCTCGATGCCCCGACGCGCGCGGCGCTGCTCGCTTTCGCGGAAAGCAACGCCGCCGGGCGGAACGCGACCGAAGCCTCGTTCAAGATCAACCGTGCGGTCAGGGCGGAAGACACGCCGCTGCGCATTACGCAAACGCCCTACTGGATCCGCAAGCATCGCGACATCGCCGCATCCGACTGGCTCCTGCCGCGGGTGAAAAGCAAGATCAATTGCGCCGGCTGCCACCAGGACGCCGAGGCCGGAACCTTCGAAGACGCCGCCATGCGCATCCCGCGCCAGGCGCCTGCGCTCAAGTAGAGCGCGCCGGGAGAATCAAACCGCGCCCGCATCGGCGCCGGCGCGGTAATGCCGGTTGGCGTCCTCGGGCTTGCCGATGCGGTCGAACAGGTGCGCCAGCGCGGAGTGCGCGTCGCGGCTGGGCTCCTCGGACAGGCTCGCCTCGAGGTAGCTCTGCGCCTTGCCCCACAGTTCCTGCGCCAGGCACAAGCGCCCGAGCGTCAGCAACAGGGCGCGATCGCGCGGCCGCGACTTCAGCCACCGCTCCGCGCGTTCGATCTGCGCGAGGATGTCGGCTCCCACGCATTCGCCATACAGCAATATCAGCTGCTCGCTCCATTCCGCATCGAGCGCCGCTTCGACGATCTCGTGCGCGCGGCGGCAGTCGCCGAGCGCAATGAACATCCGCGCCGCGATGCGCGCAACGCGCGCGTCGAGTTTGTCTTCGGTGCGCTGCCAGCAGGCCGCCAGCGCGCCCGCATCCCGCGACTGCTGGCGCAGCGCCTCGATCTGCGCCGTGATCCGCAACTGCGTCGCCGCCACCTCGGCCAGCACGCCGCGCTTGCCCAGGACCGTGGCCAGGCGCCGCACCTCGTCCCAATGGCCCAGGCGCTGGTGCGCCTTCATCAGCATGCGCTGGGTGGCGATGCGCTTGGGTCCGCTGCGGGACAGTTCGTCCAGTACCTCGATCGCGTCCTCGTAGCGCCTGTCGTCGAGCAGCAGGCTCGCCTGCACGGCAAGCCGGGCCTGGCGCGCGTCGCCATCGTGGTTCTCGGCGCGCGCGAGCCACTGGTCGCGCCGCCCGGTCTCGCGCAACTCGCCTGCGGCGCGCGCCGCGATCAGCGCGGAGAGGGCCGGCGCCTCACCGAGCGCGTAGGCCTCGCCGGCCGACTTCTCGGCGCGGCCGAAACGCCCCTCGAACAAGGCTTGCAGCGCGGCGAGCAGCGCCGCCCGCCCTTTCTCGCCGCGCCGGCGCGCGTTGAAGGTGCGCACATGCAGCGGCAGGCTCAGGGTGTGCCCGATCAGGCGCAACAGCATGTAGCCGAGCGCAAAGCCGGCAAGCCCGAGCAGGATCGCAAAATTGAGCGAAAGCTCGACGCGGTAGGGCGGGAACACGAGGATCGCATAACCGTCGTTGAGATGCGCGGCGAGCGACAATCCCACCGCCAGGGCGAAGACCGTCAGCACCCACATCAAGCCGCGCATTTCAGCCCCAGCCCGCCGCGATCCCGCCAGCCGCTCTCACCGCAACACCTTGTCGCGCGGTACCTTGAAATTGCGCACCGCCGCGAGGCTTTCGGCGATGGTGGGCAGTTCCACGTTGATGCTGGCGGCCGAAAGCTGCCTCAGGCTCGCGAGCGCGGCTATGGTGCTTTTCGCGCGCGTGTCGTAGTAGCGCGTCATCCAGGCTGTTGCCGTTTGCAAATCGGCGCGAAAACGCGCCGGATCGCGCGCGATCAGCGCCTGGCGCGCATTGAGCAGGCGCAGTTGCAGGTTCTCGCGCAGGAAGTAGGCTTGCGCAGGCGGCAGCAGCGCCGCATCGGGCCGGTCCATGTTGCGGATACGCACCAACTGCTTCATTTCGTCCCACACCTCGGACAGCACGCGCTCCCAGACCCCGGTCGCACCCGCCGATCCGGCACGCCCCGGTGGCGATTGCAGGCGTTCGTCGAATTGCAGCGGCAGGGAATCGACGCTCTGGATCAGATTGTCCAGGCGCAGCGCCATGCCCGCAATATCCAGATTGGGCGCGGCTTTCAGGCGCTCGATGTCGCGGTTGAGCACGCGCCGCAAGGGGATGAACTGCGGCCGGTCCGGGCGAGCCAGGCGCCCTTCGGCAGTCTGCAGCGCGAGCAGCGCCGCCTGCACGTTCCCGGCCAGTTGCAACTGCTGCGACGCCACGGTGACGATCTGCTCGATCTCGGCCAGCGCCCATTCGTCGCGGCTGCGCGACAGCTCCTGGTACAAGGCCTCGAGCGCCACCTGCTGGCTTTGCGACTCGGCGATCTTGTTCTCGAGCACGGTGAGTTTGCCCTGCGCCTCGCGCACCGACTCCTGCGCCTGCTTCGCCACCAGCAGGCTCTCCCCGGCCGCGCTGTCGCTTGCGCGCAGGCGCTGGCCCAGCTCCTCGCGGATGGCGCCGATCTGGCTGCGCGTGTCGTACCACTGCCAGCACACCACCGCAATCGCCCCGGCGAGCGCCAGCGTCACCGGCGTGCGCGAGCTGCCCGGCGTCGCATCGCGTTCGCTGCGACCGCTGGGCTCCTCCGGCTGCGCTGCCGGTGCAGGCTCCGCGGCGGGCCTGGCCTTGTCGGCGTTACTTTCGTTCATGGTGCCTGGCGGGGAATGCGGGTTTCACACTTTAGCAAAAAAAGCGGCCAGTCCGGCGACCAGGCCTTCGTCGCCCGGGCCGGTCAGCACCGCCGTTTGCACGCCCAGGGCGCGCGCTGCGGCGGCGATGCGCTCGTGCGGGGCGAACAAGGGCGTTTGCCGAAGGCATCGCTTGCCCGCTTCGCCGAGCATGTCATGGAGATTGGCCAGCCCTTCGCTCGAGCTCACGGTGAACGCATCGAGCTGGCGCCGCGCCCACAATGCGAGCAAGGGCGCGATATCGGCTTGCGGCCGCCCGCGGCGATAGCATTCTGCGTATTCCACCGCGGCGCCGCGCGCGGCGAGCGTGTCGCCCAGGAGTTCGCGTCCGCCGTCGCCGCGAAAAACCACCACCCGCTTGCCCGCGACATCCTTCAGCTCGGGCAGCTCGAGCAGGGCCTCGCTGTCGAATTGCGCGCGCGGCGCGATCACCGCGGCAAAGCCGTGGCGCTGGAGCGCGCGCTCGCTGCCGCGGCCGACCACGGCAATGCGCAGCCCGGCCGGCCAGGCGCGCCGGGCGCGCACCAGCGCCAACGCCTTGTCCACCGCGTTGGCGCTGACGAATATGGCCAGGTCGAATGCGTCCAGCCGCTCGATCAGCGCGCGCACCGGCTGCAAGTCCTCCGCATCCAGAATCTCCAGCGCCGGAAACAGCACCGGCTCGCCGCCGGCGGCGCGAATGAGCGCGGCCAGGTGCGCCGTCTGGCCGGCGGGCCGCGTCACCACGACGCGGCGCCCCGCGAGCCCGGACGGACTCATGACAGCGCTGCGAGAATGCGGTCCGCGCCTTGTGCGCGCAATTCGGCGGCGAGGCGCGCACCCAGTTCCTCGGGCGCGCCGGACGGGCCGGATACCTCCGCTTTCACCAGGGTCTTGCCGTCCGGATCGGCCACCAGCCCGCGCAGCTCGATGGTCGAGCCGGTGACGCTGGCGTAGGCGGCGAGCGGCAGCTGGCAACTGCCGCCGAGCGCCCGGCTTACCGCGCGCTCCGCGCGCACGGCGAGTTCGGTCGCGCGATGGTTGAGCGCGGCAAGATACCCGGCAATGTCGCCGCGCTCCGCGCGATATTCGATCGCGAGCGCGCCCTGCCCTGCGGCAGGCAGGCTTTGCTCGACGGTCAGTTCCGAGCGGATGCGCGCACCCAGGCCCAGGCGCTTCAGGCCCGCCGCGGCGAGGATGATGGCGTCGTGGTCGCCGCGGTCCAGCTTGGCGAGGCGCGTGTCAAGATTGCCGCGCAGGCTGTTCACCAGAAGCTGCGGATAGCGGCTGCGCAGTTGGGCCTCGCGCCGCAGGCTGGAAGTGCCGACCAACGCGGCCACGGGCAAGGCATCCAGGGTGTCGTATTTGTTGGAAACGAAGGCATCGCGCGGATCCTCGCGCTCCAGGATCGCGCCCAGGGCGAAACCGACCGGCAACTCCATCGGCACGTCCTTGGCCGAGTGCACAGCCAGGTCGGCGCGACCTTCGGCCAGCGCCAGTTCCAGCTCTTTCACGAACAGGCCCTTGCCGCCGATCTTGGCGAGCGAGGTGTCGAGGATTTCATCGCCGCGCGTGGACAGCGCGAGGAGCTCGACCCGGCAGCGTGGATACAATCCGCGCAGCCGGTCGCGCACGTACTCGGCCTGCCACAGGGCGAGGCGGCTCTGCCGCGTGGCGATAACGATACGATCAGGATGACTCAAGATTGGACGCTTAGAACTGGTTACAAAATGAGGGGGCACGCCCCCCCTCAAACTCCCCTGATTCAGAGGCCGTCTCAGCAACTCCGAAACAGCCTCTTACCCAAGCCGCACGCCCGGTAAGGGGGCACTGAATTCTAGCATGTCTTGCGACGCGCTCAGCCTGTGGCGAGCTCCTTAACCAGGGGCCACTGACGCCGGCTGACAGGAAGCTTCTCCGCGCAACCGTCGAGCAGCACCACCCAGCCCTGCTCACCGTCCGCGACCTCCGTTTTTTCGAAGCCGCGTATGCGCGATTTGGCGACCAGAGCGTTGCGGTGCACGCGCACGAAGGCTTCGGCGTGTTCCTCTTCCAGGTGAGTGAGCGACTCCTCCAGCAGGTACTCGCGCTCCGCGGTACGGATGGTGACGTACTTCAGCTCCGCCCTGAGATAGAGGATTTCCGCCACCGGCACCAGCGTGACGCGCCCGCGCTCAGGCACCGAAAGATTCCGCCGCGGCGCGCTCTCCAGCCCGCGCAGACGTTCGCGCCCCGGCGCCCGCAAACCGCGCGCCCGCTCGAGCGCGGCCTGCAGCCGCGCGCGGCGCACCGGCTTCAGCAGATAGTCGAGCGCGCGCAATTCGAACGCCTTGATCGCGTACTCGTCGTAGGCGGTGACGAAAACGATCGCGGGCGGCGATTCCAGCGCCAGCGCGTGGCGCGCGAATTCGATGCCGCTCATCTGCGGCATGCGGATGTCCACCAGCACCAGGTCGGCCGCGACGGACGCGAGCAGTTCCAGCGCCTCGCGCCCGTTGGCGGCTTCGCCCACCACCTGCGCCGGCACGAGCGGCGCGCAGTCCGCGATCAGATCCCTCAGGCGCGAGCGCGCCGGTGCCTCGTCATCGACCAGCACCACCTTCAGCGCGTCCTTCATTCCTGCCTCCGGTAAGGCAGCACCATGCGGATCTCGAAACGGTCGCCCACCACCTCGCTGACAAAGCTCGCCTCGATGTCGAAATGCAGAGCCAGGCGCTCGCGGATGTTGGCCAGCGCCATGCGATTGCCGGCACGGTGCTGGTGGTCCGGATGGTAGGGGTTGGCAAGCAGCAGCCGCACCTGGTCCTTGTCGCGGGCGATGCGGATCCGCACCGTGCCCGGCCCCGTCCCCGGCTCGATGCCGTGGTAGATGGCATTTTCCACCAGCGGCTGCAGCAGCAGCTGCGGCACCAGAGCGTCACCCGGCATGGACTGGACGTCCCAGTCGACCTGCAGGCGCTCGCCCAGTCGCAACTGCTCCAGATTGAGATACTGGCGGCACAGCGCCAGCTCGTCCGCGAGCGTGGTCAGGCGCCGGTTGTCCTGCATCAGGGCGCGAAACAATTCTGCCAGATCCTCCAGCGTCCCTTCGGCGCGCTTGGGGTCACTGCGAACGAGGGACAGCACGGCGTTGATGCTGTTGAACAGGAAATGCGGCCGGATGCGCGCCTGCAGCGCCTGCAGCCTTGCGTCATTCAGGGCGGGAGAGAACGCGCGCCTGCGCCAGGCGAAATAAGCGGTCACGAATGCCGTAAGCAGGCCGCACAGCATCAGCGCCCGCGCCATCCCGAACGCGGTCAGTTCCTCGCCCAGCGCCGCGCCCAGTTCGAGCATCAGCGCCGTCCACGCCGCAACCAGCAGCATGACGATGGCAACGCCCCAGGCATAGGGCAGGCGCGAGAGCCATTTGGACAAGGCGTACAGCGACACCAGAGACGCGAGCAGCACCGGCTCGAGCACGACAGCGAGGCGCGCGAATTGCGGCGCGAACTGAACCGCGTCCGAAGACAGGATCAGCGCGGCGGCGAAGCCGGCGATATTGCCGAGCAGCAGGATGCGCACCGCAACACCCAGGCTGCGAAAATCGGGCAGGGAGTCGGACGACCCGTTTTGATTTATACTTGGCACGGATAACGTATTGAAAGCCAAAGTCAAAGTGAATGGGCGCGGCGGCGGCTGTTGTTTCGATTCTGACCGCATTCAGGGCAATGAGCAAGAACACGCACCGTAAACCAACCGCCGCTGCATGGTCGGGCCGCTTTGCCGAGCCGGTGAGCGAACGGGTGCAACGCTATACCGCCTCGGTGGGTTTCGACAAGCGCCTGGCCGAACACGATATCCGCGCCTCGCTCGCGCACGCGCGCATGCTCGCCGCATGCGCGGTGATCTCCAGGCGCGATCTCGCCGCGATCGAATCCGGCATGCGCGCCATCCTCGCGGAAGTGCGCGGCGGCAAATTCAAGTGGTCGCTCGCAAACGAGGATGTGCACCTCAACATCGAGCGCCGCCTCACCGTACTCGCAGGCAACGCCGGCAAGCGCCTGCACACCGCCCGCTCGCGCAACGACCAGGTGGCGACCGACCTGCGCCTGTGGCTGCGCGACGCGATCGATGCGCTCGCCGTGCAACTCGGCGCGCTGCAGACGAGCCTGCTCGACCTGGCCGAGCGCCACACCGGCACGGTGATGCCCGGCTTCACCCACCTGCAGGCGGCGCAGCCGGTGACCTTCGGCCACCACCTCATGGCCTATTTCGAGATGTTCGCGCGCGACCGCGAGCGCCTTGCCGATTGCCGCAAGCGCGTGAACCGGCTGCCGCTCGGCGCCGCCGCGCTCGCCGGAACGTCCTACCCGATCGACCGCGACATGGTGGCGAAAGAACTGGACTTCGCCGGGGTCTGCGCCAACTCGCTCGACGCGGTCTCGGACCGCGACTTCGCCATCGAGTTCTGCGCCTCGGCTGCGCTGGTCATGACCCATATCTCGCGGCTGTCGGAAGAGCTGGTGCTGTGGATGAGCCCGCGCTACGGATTCATCCGCCTGCCCGACCGCTTCTGCACTGGGTCGTCGATCATGCCGCAGAAGAAAAACCCGGACGTGCCCGAACTGGCGCGCGGCAAGACCGGCCGCATGACCGGCCATCTGATGGCGCTGCTCGTGCTGATGAAAGCGCAGCCGCTCGCCTACAACAAGGACAACCAGGAAGACAAGGAACCGCTGTTCGACAGCGTCGACACGCTCGGCGACACGCTGGCCATTTTCACCGACATGGTGGCCGGCATCGAAGTGGATGCGGGCGCGATGCGCGCGGCCGCGCTGCAGGGACATTCGACTGCGACCGACCTCGCCGATTATCTGGTGAAGAAAGGCCTGCCGTTCCGCGACGCGCACGAGGCGGTGGCGCGCGCGGTGCGCCGGGCGGAAGCGCGCGGCTGCGATCTCGCCGCGCTCAGCCTGGCCGAATTGCGGCAGTTTTCGCCGCTCGTCGGCGCCGACGTGTTCAAAGTATTGACCCTCGAAGGTTCGCTCGCCAGCCGCGGCCACGTCGGCGGCACCGCGCCCAGGCGCGTGCGCGCCGCGATCAGGCGTGCGCGCAGGTCCCTGGAATAGGCGGAGCCATGGAAAAAATCGGCAAGTACCAGGTCGTGAGAAAACTCGGGGAAGGCGCCACCAGCGAAGTGTACCTGTGCCACGATCCCTTCGCCAGCCGCGACGTCGCCATCAAGGTCGTGTTCCCCGACTCGATCAGCGATGCGGAGAACCGCAACCTGTTCAAAAAGCTGTTCATCACCGAGGCCTCGCTCGCAGGCAAGCTCGCGCACCCGCACATCGTGCAGATCTACGACGCTGTGGTGGACGAAGGCATGAGCTACGTGGTGATGGAATACGTGGACGGCGGCACGCTCGAGCCGCACTGCAACCCGACCGCCCTGCTGCCGGTGGAAAAAATCGTTGAGTTTACCTTCAAGTGCAGCCGCGCCCTGGATTTCGCCAACCGCGCCGGGGTCATCCACCGCGACATCAAGCCGGCCAACATCCTGCTGCATGGCGAAACCGAAATCAAGATTTCCGATTTCGGTTCGGCGCTGATCACCACCAGCAAAGTGACCCAGGTGAGCGGCATCGGCTCGCCCGCCTATATGTCGCCGCAGCAGATCAAGGAGCACCCGCTCACGCTTCAGACCGATATCTACTCGCTCGGCGTGGTGATGTACCAGTTGCTCACCGGGCAGTTGCCGTTCCAGGCAAGCAACAACTTCAGCATGATGTACCAGATCACCAACGTCGAGCCGCAGCCGCCCGCAAGCCTGCGGCCGGAAATCCCGCCCGCGGTCGACTGGATCGTGCGCAAGGCGATGCAAAAGGAACTGGAGCAGCGCTACCAGAACTGGGACGAGTTTTCCCGCGATCTGGCGGGCGTCATCAGCAACGAACAGGCGGCGCAGCAAAAGGAGGATTTCGCCGACAGCGAGAAATTCAACATCCTGCGCGGCCTGCCTTTCTTCGCCAATTTCAGCGATGCCGAGCTGTGGGAAGTGATGCGCGTCAGCAGCTGGGAATACTGCAAGCCCGGCAAGGCGCTGATGTTCGAGGGGGAGACCGGCGATTTCTTCTGCCTGCTCGCTTCGGGCGAAGTCAAGGTGATCAAGCAGGGCAAGCTGCTCAATATACTCAACGCGGGCGAATGCTTCGGCGAGATGGCCTATATCTCCAGAGCGAGCGGCAGCATGCGCACCGCCGACGTCGTCACCCTCTCCAATGCGCGCGTCATCACCATACGCAACGACGACCTCGATCAGGCCTCCGACATCTGCCGCCACAAATTCGACCGTGCCTTCATGGCGATCCTGGTCGAACGCCTGTCGCTGTCCAACACGCGGCTGATCGGCATCTGAGCGGGCGCCCACAGGGGGGGCGGTCCGCCGGGAAGACGCGGGCTCAGGCAGAAAGCAGCTTCTGCAGTTCGCCCGACTGGTACATCTCGCCCATGATGTCGGAGCCGCCGACAAACTCGCCGTTGACGTAGAGTTGCGGAATGGTCGGCCAGTTGGCGTAGGCCTTGATGCCCTGGCGGATGCCGGGATTCGCCAGCACATCCACGGTGAAGACGTCCTTCGCGCCGCAGGCGTCGAGCATGGCCACGGCATTGGCGGAAAAACCACACTGCGGCGCCTTCGGCGTGCCCTTCATGTAAAGCACCACCGGATGGCCGGAAACCTGTTGTTTGATCAGTTCTTGCGTGTTCATTTGGATTCCTTTGCGAATACCTGAGTAAATTGCTCAGCTTTGAATTTTACCGGCTGGGTGCTCCCGGGTCAACCGCGTCCACCAGCACGTCCACCAGCGCCCGCGGCCGATTTCAAGCCGGAAAAACCAGGCAGGTCGTGGTGGCGTGGGCCAGCAGTTTGCCGCGGGCATCGTAGAGATTCCCCTCCGCCGTGGCTGCGCGCTTGCCCGGGTGGATCACCCGCCCCTCCGCGCGCACGCGCCCGGTCTGGTCGGTCATCGCGCGCACGTAATTGATCTTGAATTCCAGCGTGGTGTAGACCTGCCCCGCGGGCAGCGCGGTGTGCACCGCGCAGCCCATGCAGGAATCGAGCAGCGTCGCAGCATAACCGCCGTGCACACTGCCGATGGGATTATAGAAGCCGAATTCCGGAGTCCCCTCGAACACGGCACGGCCATGTGCCACTTCGACCAGCTCGAACTTGAGCGCAGCGGCGATCGGCGCCGGCGGAAACCTGCCCTCGAGTATGCCCCGCATGAATTCCAGGCCGCTCAAGTGCTTCACCTGATCGAGGGGCGTCACGCCGTGGGGCAGCGTGTTGCGCTTTTTCCGTGGTGTGCTTGCAGCAGTCATTTCGGTCTGCGCCTTCCTGAAACTGTCAGCGGGCGCTATTTTAGAGCATTCCCGCCATCGACCGGCGCTGCAATCCCGCCGCTCACGCGTGGAATCCCGGCCAGGTCGGGCCAGGATTGCACCTCCAGATAGCCGTCGGCTTCGAGCAGCGCGCGGCAGGCATCGGCCTGGTCGTAGCCGTGCTCGAACAGCAGCCAGCCCTCCGGGCGCAGGTGCGCCGCCGCTGTTGCGACGATGGTGCGGATGCAATCCAGGCCGTCGGCACCGCCATCGAGCGCGCGCCGCGGCTCGAAGCGTACGTCGCCCAGCGCCAGGTGCGGATCCGCGGCGGCGACGTAAGGCGGGTTGGAGACGATCAGATCGAAGCGCTCTCCCGGCAGCGGGCCGAACCAGTCGCCGCAAAAGAGTCTCACGCTGACGCCGTGGCGCTTCGCGTTCGCGCGCGCAAGCGCGAGCACGGCGTAGTCCACGTCCACTGCGGTCAACCGCGCCCGCGGCCGCTCCTTCGCCAGCGCGACGGCGACCGCGCCGCTGCCCGTTCCCAGGTCGAGCACCCGCGCGACCACGTCCCCGGGAATGCGCGCCAGCGCCAGTTCCACCAGCAATTCGGTTTCCGGGCGGGGAATCAGCACCGCCGGCGTGACGTGCAATTCAAGCCCGTAGAATTCACGCTCACCGACGATATAGGCCATCGGTTCGCCCTTCACCCGCCGCCCGGCAATCGCGGCAAAGGCGTTTTCGCATTTGGCGCTCACGGCTTCGTCCGCATGCGCGATCAGCCAGGCACTGTTCTTTTCCAGCACGTACCCGGCCAACGTGCGCGCTTCCAGCGCCGGCAATCCGCTCTGCGCCATGAGCTGGCCGATATTCATCGCGGGATTCAGGATGCCGCTTCCTCGCCCAGCGCGGCGAGCTGTTCGGCCTGATGCTCGGCGACCAGCGCTCCGGTCAGTTCGGCGAGATCGCCGTCCATGATGTCCTGGATTTTGTACAGCGTCAGATTGATGCGGTGGTCGGTCACGCGCCCCTGCGGGAAATTGTAAGTGCGGATGCGCTCGGAACGGTCGCCCGAGCCGATCAGGCTCTTGCGGGTCGCGGCCTGCTGCGCCGCCTGCTCGCGCAGCTGCCTGTCCTTGATGCGCGCCGCCAGCACCGACAGCGCCTGCGCCTTGTTCTTGTGCTGCGAGCGCCCGTCCTGGCACTCCACCACGATGCCGGTGGACAGATGCGTCACGCGCACCGCGGAATCGGTCTTGTTGATGTGCTGCCCACCGGCGCCGGAGGCGCGGAAGGTGTCGACGCGGATCTCCGCCGGATTGATCACCACATCGTTGATTTCATCGGCTTCCGGCATCACTGCGACGGTGCAGGCAGAGGTGTGGATGCGCCCCTGGGTCTCGGTCGCGGGCACGCGCTGCACCCGGTGACCGCCGGATTCGAACTTGAGCTTGGAAAAAACCCCCTGGCCGACGATCTTGGCGATCACCTCCTTGAAACCGCCGACCTCGGAGGAACTCTCCGAGATCACCTCCACCTGCCAGCGATTGCGCTCGGCAAAGCGCGTGTACATGCGAAACAGGTCGCCCGCGAACAGCGCCGACTCGTCGCCGCCGGTGCCCGCGCGGATCTCGAGGAAGGTGTTGCGCTCGTCGTCGGGGTCCTTGGGCAGCAGCAGCTTCCGCAATTCGACCTCGATCGCCGCCATGCGCTCCCGCGCCTCCCGGGTCTCGGCCTCGGCGAATGCCTTCATCTGCGGATCGACGAGCATTTCCTGCGCCGTGCGCTCATCCGCTTCGGCCTGTTTGAACGACTGGTACAGATCCACCACCGGCGTGATTTCGGCGTGTTCGCGCGTGAGCCTGCGGTAGCTGTCCATGTCGCGCGCGACGTCTTCGCCGGACAATAGACGCGTGAGTTCGCCCAGGCGGCGAGCAAGCTGCTCCAGCTTCGAGGCAATAGAGGGCTTCATGGCAACGAAGGCAGATCCGCCGCCGGCTAGCGCGGGCTGCGGATCTGGTACAGGCGCGACACCAACTCGGCGAGCCGGGTGCGCTCTTCAGCGGAAGCTTCGTTGAGCGCCTGGGTCGGCGCATGCATCAGCTTGTTGGTGAGCCCGTGCGACAAGGCCTCCAGCACCTGCTTCGGGTCGTCGCCGCGCGCGAGTAGCTTCAGCGCGCGCTGCACTTCCTCGCCGCGCGCTTCCTCCGCGTGGCTGCGCAGCGCGCGTATGGTCGGCACCAGGTCGCGCGACGACAGCCAGTGCAGGAAACCGCCGACGTTGGTTTCGATAATGGCCTCGGCCTGCGCCACCGCCGATTGGCGCGCGTCGACGCCGGTTTTCACCATCCGGCCGAGGTCGTCCACGGTGTAGAGGAACACGTCGTCCATGTCCGCGACCTCGGGCTCGATATCGCGCGGCACGGCCAGGTCCACCATGAACATCGGCCGGTGGCGGCGCGCCTTGATCGCGCGTTCCACCGTCCCCTTGCCGAGGATCGGGAGCGAACTCGCGGTGCAGGACACTACGATGTCGTACTCGTGCAGCTGCTCGGGCAGGTCGCGCAGTTCGATCGCGTTGCCGTTGAAGCGGTGCGCGAGCGCGCGAGCGCGCTCCAGCGTGCGGCTCGCCACGGTGACGGCGCGCGGCTGCTGCGCGGCGAAATGCGTCGCGCACAGCTCGATCATCTCGCCCGCGCCGATGAACAGGATCTTCTGCTCCTTCAGACTGGGAAAAATGCGCGCGGCGAGCTTCACCGACGCCGCCGCCATCGACACCACGTTGGCGCCGATCTGGGTGTTGGTGCGCACCTCCTTCGCCACCGCGAAGGAGCGCTGGAACAGCTTGTGCAACAGCGTGCCGAGGGTGCCCGCCGATTCGGCCAGGCGCACCGCCTCCTTCATCTGGCCGAGGATCTGCGGCTCGCCCAGCACCATCGATTCCAGGCCCGAGGCGACGCGAAACGCGTGGCGCACCGCCTGTTCCTTGGGCAGGGTGTAGAGGTAGGGCCTCAGTTCCTGCGGTTTCATCCGGTGATACTCGGCCATCCAGAACAGCGCCTCGTGCGGCTCGGTCGAGGAACAGTACAGTTCGGTGCGGTTGCAGGTGGAGAGAATGGCCGCCTCGCCCACCGGCTTGGTCTGGGTCAGTTCGCGCAGCGCCGATTGCAGTTTTTCGGCGTGAAACACCACCTGCTCGCGGATCGCGAGCGGAGCGGTGTTGTGATTCAGGCCGAGAGCATAAAGCTGCATGTCACTTCCGCCGGTAAAAGGTACGAAATTGAGGGGCGCCGGCAGCCCGGCGTCCCCTCCAATTCCGGATTGGCTAATTATAAGCCAAGTCAAGGGCTTAGTCCTAGCTCGCGTTTGATTTGGATCAACCAGTTAGAATACGTGGAACTTCAACGCGAAGCCGCCATGGCCCGCCAGGATTCCCCGCCGAATTACTTCGTCAACCAGCAGTCGGTCACGTCTTATCAACCCGCCAACCACCTTGGCACCAGCAATTACCGCCTGATCGGCCCCGAGACGGTGGGTGCGAGCCATCTCGGGGTGGTGCTCGGCGTGATCGAACCGGTGCGGGTGCTGGTGATCTATTCCCCGCCTTACGGCGAATCACCTGATAAAGTGATCAGAGGGTGAAAAGACGACTTCGAATCCCGGCGATGAGCGAGACGCTGCCCGGTTTCGCGCTCACTTCCTGGAACGGCGTACTGGCGCCTGCGGGCACTCCGAAGGAGATCATCACCCGCCTGAACGCCGAACTGCGCGCGGTCCTGGCCCGTCCCGAGTGGCGCGATCGCCTCAACGTCATCGGGCTCGAAGTGATGGGCACCGGCACACCCGAAGACTTCGGCGCTTTCCTGCGACTCGAACTCGCTAAATGGGCCAAATGGGTGAAGGACGCCGGCATCCAGCCCGAGTAGGCCGCGCGGCCGGCGCCGTGTCGCTTCAAATTCGGAACCTTAACCTGGACATGCGGCGGCGCGAACCGCCGCCTTTGCGATGCTTTGCGCGTCGACGCCGAAATGGCTCCTCAGCGCGGCGCGCGTGTCGCTGCGGCCGAAACCATCGGTACCCAGGGTCACGTACTTGCCCGGCACCCAGCCGCGAATGAGGTCGGCCACCGCGCACACGTAATCGCTCGCGGCGACGACCGGGCCGCCGGCGCCGGTGAGGCATTGTTCCACCCAGCACCGGCGCGGTGCGCCCGGGTGCTCCCGGTTCCAGCGCTCGCATTCGAGGCCGTCGCGGCGCAGTTCGGTGTAGCTGGTGACGCTCCAGACATCGGCGGCGATGTCGTACTCCTCGCCCAGGATCTCGGCCGCGGCGAGGGCTTCGCGCAGGATGGTACCCGAGCCGAGGAGCCGGACGCGCGGAAGCCGCTTCGCGCCCGAGGACTTGCCGCCGGCCAACGGCGACGCGCGCAGCAGGTACATCCCGCGCCGGATGCCTTCCTCGGCGCCGGCCGGCAGCGGCGGCTGCGCGTAGTTCTCGTTCATCACCGTGACGTAGTAGAAGACGTCTTCCTGCGCCTCGAGCATGCGCCGCATGCCGTCCTGCAAGATCAACGCGAGCTCGTAGCCGAAACAGGGATCGTAGGCGATGCAGTTCTGAATGGTGGAGGCGATAAGGTGGCTCGCGCCGTCCTGGTGCTGCAGTCCTTCCCCGGCGAGCGTGGTGCGGCCTGCGGTGGCGCCGATCAGGAACCCGCGCGAGCGCGAATCGGCCGCCGCCCAGATCAGGTCGCCGATGCGCTGAAAGCCGAACATCGAATAGAAGGCGTAGAACGGCAGCATGGGCGTGCCGTGCGCGCTGTAGCTGGTGGCCGCGGCGATCCACGAGGACACCGCGCCCGCCTCGTTGATGCCTTCCTCAAGAATCTGGCCGTCCTTCGCCTCTTTGTAGTAAAGCAGCTCGTCGTGGTCCTCCGGTTCATACAACTGGCCGAACGCTGAATAAATGCCGATCTGGCGGAACAGCGTCTGCATGCCGAAAGTGCGCGCCTCGTCGGCGACGATAGGAACGATGCGGCCGCCCAGCGCTGAATCCTTCAGCAACTGCGCCAGCATCTGCACGAACACCATGGTGGTGGACTGCTCGCGCCCGCTCGAGCCTTCGAGGATTTTCGCGAACTGCGACAGCGCCGGCACGATGAGTTTCGGCGCCGAACTGGCGCGCGCAGGCAGATAGCCGCCCAGGGCCTGGCGCCGCGCGTGCAGGTAGCGCATCTCCGGCGCATCGGCCGCCGGCTTGAAAAAGCGCACCTGCTCGATGTCCTCGTCGGAAAGCGGCAGCGAGAAGCGGTCGCGAAACGCGCGCAGCGCCTCGAGGTCGAGTTTCTTTTGCTGGTGCGTGCTCATCCTGCCCTGCCCCCAGTGGCCCATGCCGTAGCCCTTCTTGGTCTGGGCGAGGATCACCGTGGGCTGGCCGCGGTGCTGCGCTGCCGTGTGATACGCAGCGTAGATCTTTACCGGATCGTGGCCGCCGCGGCGCAGCCGGTCGATGTCGTCGTCGGACATGTGCGCGACCAGCGAGCGCAGATCCGGATACTTGTTGAAAAAATGCTCGCGATTGAAGCGGCCGTCGGTGGCGGCATAGGTCTGGAACTCGCCGTCCACCGTCTCGTGCAGGCGCTGCAGCAGCACGCCGTCCTCGTCGCGCGCGAACAGTGCATCCCAGTCCGAACCCCACAGGAGCTTCACCACGTTCCAGCCGGCACCGGCGTACAGGCCCTCCAGTTCCTGGATGACCGAGCCGTTGCCGCGCACCGGGCCGTCGAGCCGCTGCAGGTTGCAGTTGACGACGACGATGAGATTGTCCAGGCCTTCGCGCGCGGCCAGCGACAATCCGGCAAGCGACTCGGGCTCGTCCATCTCGCCGTCGCCGGCGAAAGCCCAGACCTTGCGTCCCGCCGTGTCGAGCAGTCCGCGGCCTGCGAGGTATTTCATGAAGCGCGCCTGGTAGATCGCCTGGATCGGCCCCAGGCCCATGGAGCCGGTGGGAAACTGCCAGAAGTCCGGCATCAGCCAGGGGTGGGGATAAGACGACAGACCTGGCCCCCGGTGCGCGGCGCCGGGCTTGGCCTCGGCCTCGGGTGCGCCGGTTTCGCGACGGTAACGGGCGAGTTGCTCCTCGGAGAGGCGCCCTTCGAGAAAAGCGCGCGCATAAACGCCCGTGGCCGAGTGCGGCTGAAAATAGACGAGGTCGCCGCCGTCAGCGCCCGTCTTCCCGCTCGCCGATGCGGCGCGGAAGAAATGATTGAAGCCGACCTCGAACAGGTCCGCCGCCGAGGCGTAGCTGGCAATGTGGCCGCCCAGTTCGGGATGGGCGCGATTGGCGCGCACCACCATCGCCAGCGCATTCCAGCGCACGATCGAGGACAGGCGCTGCTCGAGTTCGAGATTGCCCGGGAACTGCGGCTGGTCGACGAGGCCGACGCTGTTGCGGTAGGGCGTGTTGAGCACCGGCGGCAGTTGCACCCGGCGCTTGCGCGCGTGGTCGAGCAGGCGGCGCAGCAGATAGGTGGCGCGTTCGCGGCCTGCGGACTCGACCAGGGCGTCGAAGGCATCGAGCCATTCGCGCGTCTCCTGCGGATCGGAATCCCTGGGATTGACGCGCCAGAATGCTGAGGAGCCGAGGTTGGAAAGGTCGGTCATGGCGTTTCCTTGGGCGGGCGCCCCGCTGTGGGCGGGGGCAGGGCGATGCGGCAAGATCGAATGCTAACGCGAAATCGCGCGCAGCGCTGATTGCATCGTTACGCGGCCCGACTGGTCGGCGCGACGGAGACCGAAGCGGTTTGCAGCAAGCGCCCCGCCTGCCATCTGGAAGGCGCGAGGCGGAAATCGCCCGATCAGGCCGTCAGCCCGGCGCCTGGCTGTCTCGGGACCGGTACGGCCTGAAGCGCGCGCCCGGAATTTCCGTTGCGCCGACGTCGGCCGGCTTCAGCTCGTGAGCGAGCGCGGCCTGGAGCAGTTCCTTGCCGTTTCCGCCGAACTCCGAGAACGTCATGCCGACCCTGAACGCTTTGAGCTTGGTCGAATGCAAGGCGTAGCTCATCACCGCTGTCGACGCGATGATCGTCTGCGGCACCCCGGCGCGGGCCGGCAAAGCCAGGAGTACGGTGACTTCGTCTTCATGGAAAATATTGCGGTCGACGACCAGCGACAGCCCGGATATGCACAGATCATGGGTCTTGCCATGAAAGGTCGGTGGGGCCGGACGGCCTTTTTGCTGGCGGTAGACCACGGCAAGCCTGAACTGCACGCGAACGCGCGGGCGCTCCCGCCGGTCTGCATTTTCCCGCTGGCTTAGCTGCATTGTCAAAGCTCACATCCTCCATGGTTCGGCGTCCGCACTCGCGCGCCGAAACGCGAAAAGAACCGGATATCCGGACGTCGGACCATTATTGGGCATGCGGGCGATTCCAGGCTGTGCAATAGTGCGCAATCCCCTGAAGAAACCTGCGGGGCGCGGATGACCACGCGATGCCGGCGAGACTACATTTTCTTGCGAAAAGCGTTCCCGATCAGCTCCAGCGATTGCGCGCTATCCCATTCCCTGGAACCGCGGATTTTCCTGAGCACACGGCCCCGGGCGTCGACCAGAATGGTCAGGGGAATGCTATCGGCGCCCAGCATGTTCTCCAGCACCAGGTTTCGGTCCAGGTAGTTGTCGAACGTGACCTTCGACTGCCTGAGGAAGGCCACGGCCGCGCCGGCATCGTCGTCGGTTGAAATGCCGATGACGTTGAACTGTTTCCCGCCGAAGCGGCGCGACAGGCGCTCGAGGGATCCCATTTCGGCCCGGCAGGGACCGCACCAGCTGGCCCAGACATTGATGATCAGCGGCTTTCCGCGCAACTCGGAGAGCTTGCGGTAATCGCCCGCAAATCCATACAAGGGCGCCTCGTGCAGGACGCTGCCGACCTCGACCTCGCCCGGCGTTTTCGCGCACACGGCCGTGGATAGTCCCGTCATCCAGAAGACGATCAAGAAAATGGCTTTCAGCATTCGCCGCGTTTCCTCATGTGACGCACAGTTTAGCGCGTGAGCGGGCTCAAAGCCCGAAGGGCTGCGGATTTGCCCCTGCGGGGCGAGGCCGGTGCATCGGCGGCCACGGCCGGCATCGAATCCCCACCCTCCGATCATCCGCACTCACCTATAATATGCCCTCGATGTTTGCCGCCACCAAGCCGGGCGCCGCCCGCGGGCGGGTCGGGGATCCGACGGCGAAACACCTGTAGCAACGCGAGGAGGCGGGAAGTGAAAAGACTGCTGCTGACGGCAATGACGGCGCTGCTGATGAGCCTGGCGCCGGCATGGGCGGGACCATTCGAAGACGGCGCGGCTGCGTACAAGCGCGGTGACTACGCAAGCGCGGTGCGCATCTTCGAATCGCTCGCAACGCAGGGAAATTCGGCCGCGCAATACAACCTCGGCTTCATGTACGACAGCGGGAAAGGCGTCGCGCAGGATTACGCGGAAGCGCTCAAATGGTATCGCCTGGCGGTGGCGCAGGGAGTCGCGCAGGCGCAACAGCGCCTCGGCGTCATGTATGCCAACGGGCGCGGCGTCACGCAGGACTACGCGGAAGCGATCAGGTGGTACCGCCTCGCGGCGGCTCAGGGCAATGCGCTGGCGCAATTCCATCTCGGCTTCATGTACGACACCGGGACCGGCATCGCGCAGGACTACGCCCAGGCGCTCTGGTGGTACCGGCTGGCCGCGGCGCAGGGGGATGCGATTGCGCAATTCAATCTCGGCTTCATGTACGACAGCGGCAAAGGCACCCCGCAGGATTTCAAGGAAGCGCTCTGGTGGTATCGCCTGGCGGCAGCGCAGGGAGATGCGCTGGCGCAATTTAATCTCGGCGTGATGTATGACAACGGACGCGGCGTCACCCAGGACTACGCGGAAGCGCTCAAGTGGTACCGGCTGGCCGCGGCGCAGGGCAATGCGCTGGCGCAAGGCAACCTCGGCGTGATGCTGGACAGCGGGCGGGGCACCGCACAGGACTACGCGGAGGCGCTCAAATGGTACCGGCTGGCCGCGGCTCAGGGGAATGCGCTGGCGCAGTTCAACCTCGGCGTGATGTACGGCAACGGGCGCGGCGTCACCCAGGACCATGCGGAGGCGCTCAAGTGGCACCGCCTCGCGGCAGCGCAGGGGAATGCGCTGGCGCAGAGCCATCTCGGCTACATGCATGACAGCGGAACCGGCGTCGCGCAGAACCATGCGGAGGCGCTCAAGTGGTACCGGCTGGCGGCGGCGCAGGGGAACGCGCTGGCGCAGCTCAACCTCGGCGTGATCTATGCCGATGGGCAAGGCGTCGCGCAGAATTACGTTCGCGCCTACATGTGGTTCAATCTCGGCGCGGCGTCGGGCAACGCGACCGCGGCGGCGAACCGCGACATCGTCGCAAAACTGATTACGCCGCAGCAAATTGCCGAAGCAAAGCGGATGGCGAGCGATTGTCAGCAGCGCAGATTCAATGGATGCGACTAAAAACCAGGATCGGCTCGTTCCATCGGCAAGGTGGCCTCGGGTGATCGCGGGGCGATGAGCGCAAATCGCCCACGACGGACAATGCGGACCCGCGCAGCGGCAGCGGTTTTGATAGCCAAGGACGGAAAAGCGGATCAAACTGAAGCGTCGTGCAGCAGCCAATTAGCCGGAGGTCCCGATGGGTCACGCCCAGATGCTGAAGATCAGGCGAACGAAGCAACGCACCAAGAAGGATCTCGCGGGGGTCGCCAAGCGCGCGAAGAAGCTGGGCAAGCAGCGCGGCAAGACGGCCGGCGCGGGCGCCAAGGAAGCCGCGCTCCCCTAGCGACTGCACCTGATCCGTTAAGCGCCCGGTTTCCTGCCGGGGGTCTTGGGCGGAATGGTTCCTGCAATCCGGCAGAGCATGCCTTCGATCGCCTTGCCGTTGTTGAACTTGGTGACGCTGCACCGGGATATTTCGCCTCGCGCCGAGAGGTCTGACAGGGAGATGCGTACAGTGCGGAGCGGAATTCCTGTCGCTGCCGCGATGTCCAGGTCGAGTTGCTGGCCGTTCTTTTTCAGGTATTGCAGGATCGGGTTTGCATGCATCTAAAGTACTCCCAGGGCGAAAGGGTCCATACCGACTCCCAAAAAAGCAAATGGCCAGCCCGAAAACTGGCCTAAGTGCTTGAAAGAGTGGCAGCCAAGGGCGGAATTGAACCAGCGGCACACGGATTTTTAATGGAACTAACGCTTTGTATTATCGCATATTTCTTGAAGATTTCTAAGTATTTTTTTGGGGTCGTGAGCGGTGCGACGCAAACCGAGCCTCTTCCGAATTCGCAGGCAAAAGAGCGGATACTTAGCCTGCAACCCCAACGAAAACATCTGCTTGCCCCACTTTTCTACCGAACTGCGACCGAGCGAGATGGGGTTTGCGGGCCATCAACAGCCCCCGCACGCGAAGTGCCCGCAAATCGGACAGCGTAGATCTTCAAAACGCCCCGCGCCATAAGGGGCAAGAAGCCCTTTTGCATCGATCAACCGAACGATCTCATCGTTGCCGTCGACATGGCTGTCGTCGATTATCTGTGCAGTGACGCTATTCGTCGGCAGCAAAGGACGATGCTGCGCGATGACTTCTTCCAAGCGGGAAACTATCTGCGCCATGATCGCCTCCATCCCACGAAAATGCCTAGCGTGAAATCAAGATAGACCTCGCGATGTCACCTGTAAATAGCCTATTCGGACTATTCATTCGTGAGGATGAGAACCGCTGTTTGCTAGCGCAGCCAATTGTCGGGATCCCATCATCTGACCAGAAATTCTTGACACCCTTACTTCAGCACATCGGCTTCCAGGCATGGAAGTGTGACTTTTTCACGCTTCGAAGATCTTCTGGCGCCGGATCTCGAGCGTGGTCTTTCGTCGGACGATGATGGCCCGGAAATTGCGGTGACGTACCGAGGAAGACCATCAACGTGGAGGAAGGCATATGAAACCGAAGATGATTGAGTGCACTCGCAATACGTACCTATCGGCCTGGGAAATCGAGCGTGCAACCGGATTGACGGGTGCGACTTCAGCGGCGAATGTCAGCGCCGGCGTGAATTTCGTATGAATTGGCCGGTTTGGAATTCGTGACGCAAGGTGTGGCTATTTTGGGTATTCGATCGTGATGCAAGGTGTGGCTATTTGGGGTATTCGAGATGGA
>Ga0172371_10000131_pt1 | contig 102537 bp, 85 predicted proteins | sample Lak12m_FD_114543 | JGI IMG/M metagenome (GOLD analysis project Ga0172371, IMG submission 114543) | Freshwater microbial communities from Kabuno Bay, South-Kivu, Congo - kab_022012_12m | ecosystem: Environmental > Aquatic > Freshwater > Lake | place: Democratic Republic of the Congo: South-Kivu...
CGGCGACGTATTTCCACGGATCGAAAAACCAAGGCCGCGCTTGATGCGCGGATAACCGCGTCCCGCCTTGCGTCTCGATGTGGAATCCGCTGTGTCACATTGTCAAGGGCATTTGGGCGGGAATAAGAAAGCCGCTGTAGAATTGAGGTGAGCAGTGCGCTCGCCTCGACTTTCGAGGACGATTGTCCCGATAACCGCGTCGGTGCTTGCGTTTCAGCCGACCGTGGACGCCGCTGCGGGGAGGCCGACGTTGCGATAGGCGATATCGGCTCGTGTTATCCTTACTTCGTTTCGCCTTTGCCATTCGACATGGAAATCAGGTTTCATCCGCATGCTCTGGAACGGCTGCTTGAAAGAGGGGCGACTGAAGAAGAGGTCATACGCGCTATCGAATCCGGCGAGCGTTTCCAGGCCAAATTTGGGCGTATGGGATTTAGGCGAAACTTCGCGTTCGATGGCGAATGGAATGGGAAGCGCTATGCCACCAAGCAGGTCGAAGCTCTCGTCGCGCAAGACGATGGCTGGCTCGTGATTACGGTGGTCGTCAAATTCTTTTGAAGGAGTCGCACATGCAACTCAGCTACGATCGGAAGGCCAATGTCGCCTATCTTCGTTTCCAAGAGAAGCGCGGCCCTGTCACCACCATCAAGATCAGCGACGAGATGAACATCGACATTGCCCCCAATGGCATTGTTTACGGGATCGAGCTGCTCAACGCCAACGAACAACTGGCGCAAGACCAAGGCAGTTTGATCATCGAGGTCGCGGGGCTAAAGAAGAAGATCGAGCTAGCGGCTTAGTCTAGCCATTAATACCCCAAAGAATACCGCCAAAGCCCGGCAGGTACTTGCCCTCAGCCGGCATCTGGCGCGGGAAAAGCGCTCTTATCTCCGGAATCTGCCGAGCATTGCGCGAACGAACCGCGGCACACCCGAGCCCGGCGAATGGTGCAGGAGCAGTTTCTCGCTGGCTAGGCGTAGCATGTAGTCATTGCCTTCGTGATAGAAAGGAAGCATCGCCGTCGTTGGCGCATTCACGAAGACTGCATGCGACCTGACTTTTTCCACCACTGCCTCGATCTGCTCCCCGTCGATATTGACCAGGGATACCGCCAGGCGCGGGTAGGTGCCGACACCACGATTCACCCACGCAATGCCTTCGTCGAGCATTCCGCAGGCGGTGGTCGCCAGTACGTATGCGGAGATTTCCTGTCCGAAAAATTCGGGGATATATTCCCGCGAATCGATCAGGCAGGGCCGTGCCTGATGCGCGGATAGCCGCGTCCCGCCTTGCGTCTCGATCACTCCGGCGTACTTGCGCACCTGCTGTTCGACGTAATCGAGCGTTGCGGGGTTTGCGAAGCCTACCTGAGACTTCCATTGACAAGATCGCTGATATCGAGGTAGGTGTTGCCCCGTTTACGTTCGTGGCGAAGCACGCGGTCCACCGTATCGTCCGAGCCGAAGGTCCAGACGATGCTGCAGGCATCGACAAGCTTGAAGTGCTTCGCCGGCGCATCCAGCGCGGTCACATCAAAATAGACAAGGCCGCAGAACCGCGGATCAAATCCACCGTCGATAAGCGCCCGAATGACCAACCAACGGCGCAACCGCGTCTTCGCGCGACGCCTTCACGATAAATGGCACCCCGGCCGAACAAAGGTTCGCGGCCACCATTGCAACCACCCGCACGTCGTTTCCGGGAGTGACGACATAACAAAAGCCATCGTCGGGCAGCAGCAGTTTTCGCGCGCCATCGCCCAAGCGTTCTGAATGAAATGCCAGCGCCTCCGACTTCATCGGAAAGCGCTCATTGGCTGCCGCCGCCAGGCCTTGGAGTATCGGCGCTATCTGTTTGAAATGGGCGTGGACGACGGAGATTGGCATGCCTGTCATGCGGACGGCATGCTCGACGTCACTAATCGCGTAGGAAAAAGCACTCGCGGCCTGCCGCAGGAGCCGCGCCCTTTCGTTTGTTTCCGGACGCGTGGAAGCCCGTGCGTTTCCTATCGCCTGGGCGACGTCCAGCGCCCCAGCGTTGGCAATTTCGTAGGAATACTCTTGGTAAAACGGAGAAGCGTTCTTGAAACAGCTTCTGACAATATCTTTGCCGCCAACGATCAAAGGCACGGAATTCACGATGCATGCACCTAGCCGGCGGCGCAGCCGTTCACCAACAAGGCGCCGCGCTCGGCGGCGTCTTTTCGATGGACATTGGTGATCACCGGGCTTTGGATGCCGCAGGAACATTCGCCATCGTCCAGCATCTTTGTCGCTACGTCACCGGGCGCGTAGCGTATCCACAGCGTGCCGTCTCTCGCCCACGACGTATAAACGAGCAAACCTTCTTCACCCTTGGCCACCGGAACCCAAGCGTCACCCGACTGCTTCACGATTTCAACGAAATGGGGACCCTGCAGCAAGTGCAAATTGTTCAGATGACAATCTCCCGATGGGGCAAGCCGCGGATTGACGCTGCAAGCCTGGGGAATCGCTTCGGATGATCCGAGGCAGGTCGCGATCGGCGTGTCGTTGAGGTAGTCCTTCGCCAACTGCTGCGCGTAGGGAACGATTTCGAAGCCACCCAAAAAGATGAACTCAACCTGCTTCCGCCCGTTCTCATCCGGTACAAGAACCCCGGCATATTTTTCCGGATTCTCCAAAGAGGTTTCGATAAGCGAATGCAGATTGACGCCTGCCGCCTTGGCTTGATTTTGCATGGCCTCATAGGGTTGCTGCACCGTTACCAACACGTTGACCTTGTAGTCGACCATGTTCTGTAGAACTCTTTCCGGTCCTTCGTCAGAACGACGTACAACCGTGTCGGCGCCAAGCGCCATTAGACTCTCCTGTATCCACTGGCCGCCTTTGTGAGTTGTGTTATATGTATAAAGTGCTGCGTCTCCTTGAGTGACTCCGAAATACTTCATTGATCTACCAAACCCATGGATTTCCCGCTCCCTATCGAGTAGCGTTACGAAGGTGGACGTATATTTCCCCATGCTCCCGCCACTGCCGAAGGGTATGGAAGAATGCTTGAGGTCGGTCGGTTTCATCACCGTGGGTCTGTCGTTGGCTACTTGACGAAAGCCCTTGATGCCGAATTCCGGCGCGTCGTCCTTCATGAGTACCGGAACCCTGTGCCAGGCATCTTCGTCTATGAGTGCAGCAGGATCGATCGCTGCAAGACTGGCACCGTAGATGTCCCGCATCGATGCCTTCGCCCGCGCCACTTGTTGACGCAGGAACGGCAGCGTCATGGCAAACTGCCGCTCTTCCGAGAGCAGGTCCCAGCCATGAAGCGCAAAAGCTCCGGTCGGAATCTGCCGATAATCGGTGATTTCCCGCCTCGCGATTTGCTTTTCCAATGCGAGAAACTGTGGCTCGATTTGCAACAGTTCATGCCAGTCGCTTGCCGTTCTCACGATGTGCTCCCCGATATTGGTCGGACGATACTTGTGGAATGATTGAGGCCGTCTCGGCGGATCGGACACATGATCGCCGGCGGATTTCGGGCGGAAAAGCGTTGCAGCAATGGCTGGATCGCGCACGAGGAGGTGCGCAAACGCCGAGAATGCCACTGCCTTACAGGAACGAGCTTCGCGCTTTGTGCGCGGCCAAGCTCACAAGGGACGTCTAGAGTTGAACGCGCTCGGTGCGGTTCACCAAAGGGGGCTCGGCTCGGCTCGGCTCGGCTCGGCTCGGCTCGGCTCGGCAAAGGCAGTGTTGCCCAGTGATTTGCTCACGTCAACCCAATTGTAGGTAGATGTTGCTGTAGCCCGTGACTCTTATTTCTTCTTATCTATGACCACAGTGTCGTCATGGTATTTTCCCTCAACCGGGCTGGCGGAGCAATAGCTCAAAATGTCGATTGGTTTGGGCCATGCACGCGCTTACCTGCGTCGCCACCGTGCTGATACACAGCGGCCGCGGTCTTGACGCGGCCCGAGGCGAAGCTTGGGCCGATGAAGCGATACATCCGTTCATACGACAAAAAGAACCATGTACACACGCAAGGTGCTGCTCGCCGCGAGTATTTGCGCGCCAGCGCGCGCGCAACAGCCGCGAGCCGCGGCCTACATCATCGCCAATCTGCGCCTGGGCTTGGAGCAAAAGCCGCGCAACTAACGCATCAATGAAACGCTGCGCATCGACAGCCTCACCGACTGCGGCACCATGGGGTCGGTGATCGTCGCGGACGGCAGTGGCCGCTATTTCGAACCGGCGCCCAGGCGCAACGTTTCCATCATCCTCAGCGCCCGGCACGCATTCTGAACGCCCGCCTAGCCCTGCGACGAATAGCCGCCGTCGACCGGGATCGCTGCGCCGGTGACGAAATCGGATGCGCTGCTGGCGAGAAACACCGCGACGCCGCCGAAATCCACGGGGTCGCCCCAGCGGCCGGCGGGCGTGCGCGTGAGCACGCGCTCGTGCAGGCCCGCGACCTCCTTGCGCGCGGCGCGCGTGAGTTCGGTATCGATCCAGCCGGGCAGCACCGAATTTACCTGGATATTGTCCTTGGCCCAGGCGCAGGCGAGCGACTTGGTCAACTGCACCATGCCGCCCTTGCTCGCGCCGTAGGGCCCGGCGAACGCGGCGCCGAAAATCGACAGCATGGAGCCGATGTTGATGATCTTGCCGCCGCCCGATTTCAGCATCGCCGGGTAGGCGGCCTGGCTGCAGAAGAAGGCGCTGCTGAGGTTGGTGTCGAGCACCGATTGCCATTCTTCCGCGCTGTAATCCTGCGGCTGCTTGCGGATGTTGATGCCGGCATTGTTGACCAGAATGTCCAGCCGCCCAAATTGGTCGAGTGTAGTTGCGACCATAGCCTTGCACGCCGGTTGCTGCGTCACGTCGACTTCGACCGCGGACGCTTTCGCGCCCAGCGCTTCGAGCGTCTTCACCGCAGCCGCGTTCTTGGCCGCATTGCGCCCGGCGATTACCAGCGCCGCCCCGGCGCGCGCGAGCCCCTCGGCCATGCCGAGGCCGATGCCGCCGTTGCCGCCGGTGACGATCGCCACCCGGCCTGTGAGATCAAATGCTTTGCTCATGTTTTCGTCCTCTCATCATTTGTCATGGCGCGCGCGTCCCTGCTACAACACGGACGAGGCGCCGCCGTCCAGGTTGATGCTGGTGCCGGTAATATAGCTCGCCGCTTCGGAGGCGAGGAAGGCGATCGCGTCGGCGACTTCCTCGGCGCGGCCGACGCGCGCGAGCGGTATGTCTTTCGCCCGGTCGGCGTAGTACTGCTCCACCGGCATGCCGGTCTTGGCCGCCTTGCGTTCGTGTTGACCCGCGCGGATCAGACCGATGCACACCGTGTTCACCAGAATCCGCTGCGGTGCGAACTCTTTCGACAGCGCCTTGGTGAACGCGAGCCCTGCGGCGCGCGTGACCGTGGTCGGCATGGATTTGGCGCGGGGCTGCTTGGCGCCGATATTGGTGATATTGACAATGCGCCCCCCGCCCTGTTGTTTCATGTGCGGGATCGCGAGGCGCGCGAGCCGGATCGCGGCAAACAGCTTCAGCTCGAAATCCGCCTGCCAGATTTCATCGGTCACCGATTCGAATTCGCCGGTGGCCGAGGTGCCGGCATTGTTGACCAGGATGTCGAGCCGGCCGAAGGCCTTGACCGCCTCCGCCACCAGCCGCGCGCAATCCTCGGCCCGGCTGACGTCCGCCTGCACCGCGGCAACGCTGCCGCCGCCGGCGCGAATCTCCGCCGCGACCTGATCCAGCAGTTCCCTGCCGCGCGCGGCAATCACCACGCTGGCGCCCTCCGCCGCCAGGCGCAGCGCGCTCGCCCTGCCTATGCCCTGCGAGCCGCCGGTGATGATGGCGACCTTGCCCTTCAGTTGCAGATCCATGGGTTTCCTCCTCTGTTCTTCGTTTGCCTGCGCAGGCTCACGCCGCGTTCATTTTTCGTCCCCGCCGCGGTAGACAGCGCCGCAAGTGCAGGTTTCGTGCACCACGACTTGAGCGAGCAGCGGCAGCGCCGGTTTGAGCCGCGTCCAGATCCACTGCGCCAGATGCTCGCTGGTCGGATTCTCCAGGCCGAGCACGTCGTTCAGGTAGCGGTGGTCGAGCTGCTCGTGCAGGGGCTGGAACACGGCCGAAATATCGGCGAAGTCCTGCACCCAGCCGATGTGCGCATCGACCTCGCCGCGCACATGGATCTCGACGCGGAACGAATGGCCATGGACGCGCGCGCACTTGTGCCCCGGCGGCACGTTGGGCAGCCGGTGCGCGGATTCGAGGGTGAACGCCTTCCAGATTTCCATCAACGTATGCCTATCAGTTTGTGTGTTTGCAGGGATAGCCGCCAGCCGGGATGCGCGAGGCAGTACTCGGTCGCGAGACGCGTGTTGCGCGCCTTGTCCGGACCGTCCATGGGCTGCAGAAAGAAATGTCCGAATTCGAGTTGTTCGTAGCGTTCCGGCTCCGCGCCCGCCTGCGGATAGACCAGCTTGAGTTCGTCACCGCGTGTCAACCTGAGCGGCGCGCCGGCCTTCGGGCTCACCGTCAGCCATAGCTCGCCTGCGGGCGGCGGGCTCGATCAGGCAATTACCGCGCTGCTCGCGATAAGTTGTCACGGCAAACTCCATTCAGTTCGGCTCCGGCCTTACGGCACTCAGCTTGCTGCGACGCGCGAATGCGCCGATGCTGCGCCCGATGAACCCAAAGGCGCGGCGAAAGTCGGCGTTCGCACGCATGAGCAGTTCAGCGAGCAACTCGCCCTGGCGCAGGTAGGCCCGGGGCGATTGCGCTCGTCGGGCCTGATGCGGATCTGGTCCAGGCGATCGAACACGTCTGTGCTGTCTGATGCCGTTTCGATCGGCGAAAACGGCAAAATCCGCATACGCGGCAGGCCATCGAGCGTAACGTGGTCTCCCGCAATGCCGCTCCATGCGCTGCCGGGGCGAAACAGCAGGGTCAGGATGCGGCGAAAAACGGGCATGTTCAAATCACCTCGAAGCCCTCAGCGCGGCGCGCTCCCGGCCTCGCCCAGGTCCCAGAAGATGCCGGCCATGATCGCAAGCGCCTCGCGCGCCAGCGGCGCGAGCAGGTGTTCGTTGGGCGCGTGCTGCGAACACGCGGCATAGGAATGCGGAATCCATACCGTCGGCAGGCCGAGCACATCGGCGAACACGTCGTTCGGCAAGGACCCGCCGAGGTTGGGCAGGATCGCAGGCGCAGCACCGACGGTGCGCTCGATCGAGGCGGCGATCCATTTCACCCAGGGATGGTCCGGATCGAGGCGCGTCGCCGCGAAAAAACCGTCGCGCGCCGGGGCGAGCTTCACCCTGGCGAACCCGTTGCGATCCAGATGCCGGCGCAGCGCCGGCACGATGTCGGCCGGGTCCACGCCGACCACGTAGCGCAACTGGCAGTGCGCACTCGCGCGCGGCGGAATCGCGTTGACCGGCTTGTCCGGGTTGCCGGTGACGAAAGCGAGCACCTCGAAGCTGCACCAGCCGTACACCCGCTCCGCCGGTGTAAGCCCCGGCTCGCCCCAGTCCGCATCGATGCACGGGCCGTCCTCGCCGCCGTCGACGACGAGACCGGCGAGCGCCGCGCGCACCGGCGGCGTGAGCGACGCCGGCCGCCACTCGGGCACGCGGATGACGCCGTCGGCGTCGGTGATCGACGCGATCGCGTGCGCCAGCACGATGCCCGGATTCCTCAGCAGCCCGCCCCAGTTGCCCGAATGATGTCCGCCCGCGCGCAGGTCCACGCTCAAGTCGAAATTGAGCGCGCCGCGCGTGCCCAGGTAAATCGTGGCGCGCTCAGGCGCAAGCCTCGGGCCGTCCGATGCGATGAGCACGTCGGCGGAGAGGCGTTCCTTGTTCTGCTCGCACAGCTGCGCGAGCCCGGGCGAACCGGTTTCCTCGCCGGTCTCGAGCAGCAGCTTGAAATTGAATCCCAGGCGCCCGCGCGTCTTCAGCACCGCCCCCAGCGCACCCAGGTTGATCGTGTGCTGGCCCTTGTTGTCGGCGCTGCCGCGGCCATAGAGGCGGTCGCCCTCGCGCGCGAGCACCCAGGGATCGAGACCCGCGCGCCACTGCGCCTCCTGCCCGCGGATCACGTCGCCGTGCCCGTAGCTGAGCACGGTCGGGAGCGCCGCGTCCTCGATGCGTTCGGCGAGCAGGAACGGCCCGCCATTTTTCGAGGGGTTTTCGAGCAGGGTGCAGCGAAAGCCCTGGCGCTCGAGGCCGGGCCGCATCTCCTGCCCCAGGTAAGCGAGCAGTTCGGCGCGCCGCGCCGGGTTCTGGCTCTCGGTCGGAATCGCGACGCGGCGCGCGAGGTCGGCGGTGAAACCGCCGCCGTCGAAATAGCGCTCGCTCTCCTGGATCGCTTCGGCTCGGCTCATTTTGATTCTTCCCGTCGGGTATCGGCTGCGATGGTCATGATAGCTCTTGCAAGTGTAGTATGCGAGGCACCTGTTTCTGTTCGTGTGGGTGGTGGTCGTTCATGCGTGTCGCCATTATCGGTTCCGGCCCTGCCGGCTTCTACGCCGCGGAGGCGCTACTAAAGCGCCTCGACTCGCCCGTCGATGTCGATATGTTCGACCGGCTCCCGACTCCATACGGACTGGTGCGCGGCGGCGTCGCCCCCGACCATCAGAAGATCAAGACGGTCATCCGCGTGTTCGCGGCGACGGCCGCGCGGCCGACATTCCGGTTCCTCGGCAACGTGTGCCTCGGGCGCGGGCTGACGGTGGAGGACTTGCGCCGGCACTACCATCAGATCGTCTACGCCACCGGCAACGAGGCCGACCGCCGCCTCGGCATTCCGGGCGAAGGCACGGCGCGCTGCACGCCGGCGACGGTTTTCGTCGGCTGGTACAACGGGCATCCCGACTACCGCCACGCGCAGATCGATCTGTCGGTTGAGCGCGTCGCGGTGGTGGGCAATGGCAACGTCGCGGTCGACGCCGCCCGCATTCTGCTGCGCGCGGGCGCCGAACTCGAACGGACGGACATCGCCGCGCACGCGCTGGAGGCTCTGCGCGCGAGCCGGGTGCGCGAGGTTTTTCTGCTCGGGCGGCGCGGGCCGGAGCAGGCCGCGTTTTCATCGGCCGAACTCAAGGAGCTCGGCACGATGCGGAACGCGGACCCGGTCGTCGCCCCCGGCGAGCTCGCCGGCTGCGCTGCCGGGGAATCCACGGGCAATGCGGAAAAGGACCGGAACCTGAGCCTGCTGCGCGCCTTCGCCGCGCGAGCGCCGCGTGCCGGCGCGAAGAAGCTGCATCTGCGCTTCCTCGTCTCGCCCACCGAGGTGATAGCGGATGCCGCGGGCAAAGTGGCCGGCCTCCGGCTGGAGAAGAACCGCCTCGAGGCGCGGCCCGAAGGCTCGGTCGCCGCGCGCGGCACCGGCGAGACCGAAGTGCTCAAGGTGGGAATGGTGTTGCCGGCGATCGGTTATGCGGCCGAGCGCATCGCCGGCGTCCCCTACGACAAAAAAGCGCGGGTCATCGCCAACCAGGACGGGCGCGTCGTCGATCCGGCCAGCCGCGCGGTGATTGCCAACGAATACGTTGTCGGCTGGGCGCGCACGGGTGCGCAGGGGCTGATCGGGGAACACAAGCGCGCGTCCGCCCACGTCGTCGCGCACATGATCGCCGACGGCGCCGGGCTCGCGGCGCGCGCGCTGCCGCCGCGCGATGCGATCGTCTCCCTGCTGCGCGAGCGCGGCGCGCAACCGGTCTCGTTCGAGGACTGGAAGCAGCTCGACGACGCCGAAGTGGTGCGCGGGGCGCGGCGCGGCGCCCCGCGCGACAAGATCGTCGACGTCGAGGCGATGCTCGCCCTGCTCGGACAGAACTGAGGCGCTAAGCCCTCCGCAATGACAAAGCCATGGCCTCCGATCTGATCGTATTTCACGCCGATTCCCTCGCCGGTCCGATGCGCGCGCTCAAGAAGGCGTTCGAGGTGAAGCACGCGGGCGTCAGCCTCAAGCTCACTTCCGGCGTGTCGCGGGATCTCGCCCGGCGCATCCTGGACGGCGACGCCTGCGACGTGTTCGCGCCCTCTTCTCCCGCCATCATCGACCAGCATTTGATGAATACCAGACTCGCCGGCCCGGGCGCGGACGCGGCCACCTGGTATGTCGTGTTCTCCGCCAACGAAATGGTGGTCATCACCGCCAGGGGAAATCCGCTCGGCATTCGCCGGGCCGGCGACCTCGCCGGGGAGCGGGTGAAGTTCGCGCGGGTGACGGGCGACAAGGATCTCGCCACCGGCCGCACCATCGAGTTTCTCAAGCGCGCTGCGGCGCTGGAGGGAACACCGGAGCTCGCGCAACGAATCGTCGAGCGCGCGCCGGCCGATCCGGCGAAACCCGCCACCGTCCCCGACACCGTCAACGCCGTCAAGGAAGGGCGCGCGCACGCGGGCGTCGTCTACTACTCGGCGGCCGTGGCCGCGCGCGGCGATGTCGATATCGTGCGCTTTCCCGACAGCGTCAACATGTGCGAGGCGATCCGCAACGCGGCGACCGTCCCGGGTACCGCCCGGAATGCGCAAGTGGCGACGGCGTTCGTCGGCTTCCTCCTCTCCGCGGAAGCGCAGGCCATTCTCACGGAGACCGGCCAGCCGCCGGTGGCGCCGGCGATTCGCAAAGGAGCCGTGCCGGCGGCGCTCGACTGATCCCGCGCCGGATGCCGGCGCATTCGCTGCGCGAGACGCTGAGGCGCGCTCGGCGCTCAGTTGATCGCGCTATCGCCCGCCCGCGAGGGCCTGCAAGCGCGGCGTGAATGACGCATCTGGATCGGCGCCCGCAATTGTTCTACTGCGCCGGCAGCGTCGTGCGCAATTCCCGGTAAATGCCGCCGCTCTCCACGCTGCCGCTGGTGGTTCCCTCGCCGCGCATCCGGCGCCGGCAGTCTTCGCGCTCTGAGCCCGAAAGGCGCTCGCAGCGCATCAGCCGATTTTGTTCGTATGCGCCCTCGCCGTCGTCGAGCCCCTTGCGCCTGGCCTCTTGCAGCGCCGCGCCGGCTTCGCGCAGGCAGGTGGCGCGATCCTGGTGCGACTGGCCGCTCATGCAGGCAGCGCGGTCCCGCTGGTAGTTGGCCTGCGCTTCCGCCAGCTTGCCATCCGCGGCTGCGGCCGTGCCCGCAAGCAGCAGGGCGCCGACAAACCATGCCGCCAGGCACGGGGAAGGAATGGCCTCTTGTTCGGGGCCGGCCGGATTGCGATCGATGGCGGATTGCACGATGGCTTCCTTTTAGGTAGGAGGGAAAGACCAGTTTACCGATCTGGCGTCAGCGCCGTTTGTGCGAAATCAAACATAGTCGACGACAGTGCCTGAATCCGCGCCGCGGCGGCGATTGCCGACTTGTTCCCAGCGGAAAATGCGGCGGGCGCGGTCGCGCCCGGTTTCCAGTTCAGCGGGGACGCGCCATGAACCGCCGCCATGTCGTCCGGCCGCCCCGCCCGCCGCGGTACGGAGCCCGGCCGAGATAGCTGCCATTCGTGCCATTTCTGTTGTTGGATTGCCAAGTCGGCGTAAAATTCCTGCAATAGATCCGTGGAGCCCCGCGTCAGCCACGACCGGAGGGCAATGGAGTTCCTCCAGCGCGGGAATCGCGTTCCATGGCACGCCACTTAGAGGAATGGGCGATGGACGACTACATGGAGATTACCTATCGCCTGCTGATCGCCGTGGGCTTTGGCGGACTCGTCGGCCTCGAGCGCAGCTATCACGGCAGGCCGGCAGGATTCCGCACGCACACCCTTGTGTGCCTGGCATCCGCCATGCTGATGCTGGTCACGGTCTACGAGGGTCAATGGTTTGCGCCACGCGGTCTGGAGCGGGTCACCCTGGACCCGACGCGGATGGCGCAGGGGATCATGACGGGCATCGGCTTCCTCGGCGCAGGCGTTATCATGAAGGAAGGGATAAACGTGCGCGGGCTGACCACCTCCGCATCCATCTGGGTGACCGCCGCCATCGGCATTCTGGTGGGAATCGGATTCTATTTCCCTGCCGGCCTCGGAACGGCATTGGCGCTCGGCGTGTTGTCGGCGTTCCGCTGGCTGGAAAACATCGTGATCCCCTCGCAGCAGTATGCGCACTTCATGGTGCAGTTCCGCCGCGATTCGGCGATGTCAGAGGCGGAGTTGCGCAAGCTGGTCGGTGAATTGTCGTTTTCCGTCGCCAACCTCAATTACCGGCTCGTCGACGAAGGCAGACGTCTCGAGTATCGAATGATGCTGCGCACGCGCGATCCCGATAACATCAGCAATCTGTCGGGAATTCTTGTCGGCACGCCCAAGGTTCTGGAATTCCGCATTTCCCCGACCGGTGATTGAATAGCCCCGGCTCCCCGATCCGCCCTCCCGACTCGCCATGCACATCGACCGCGACATCAAGCTCGACTTCAGGGACGTCCTGATCCGCCCGAAGCGCTCGGCCCTGCCCTCGCGCGCGGAAGTCGACATCACGCGCGAATTCATCTTCAAGTACTCGGGCAAGCGCTTTCGCGGCATCCCGGTGATCGCGGCGAATATGGATACGGTCGGCACGTTCGAAATGGCGCGCGCGCTCGCGCGCTTCGGCCTCGCCACCGCGCTGCACAAGCACTATGGCGGCGAGCAACTCGTCGCGTTCTTCAAGGCGCTCAAGCCGAAATCGAACGCGTTCTATTCGCTGGGCATTACCAGGAGCGATCTTGACAAGTTCAAGCGCGTGATGCGCAGCGCCGGCGGCGCGATCCACAACGTCTGCATCGACGTTGCCAATGGCTATTCGGAAACCTTCGTCAGCTTCGTCGCCAGGTTTCGCCGCGCTTACCCCGGTCTCACGCTGATGGCCGGCAACGTCGTGACCGGCGAGATGACCGAGGAGCTGATCCTGTCCGGCGTCGACATCGTCAAGGTCGGCATCGGCCCCGGCTCGGTCTGCACCACGCGTACCATGACCGGCGTGGGTTACCCGCAGTTGTCCGCGGTGATCGAATGCGCCGATGCCGCGCACGGTTTGGGCGGGCGTATCTGTGCCGACGGCGGCTGCACTTCGCCTGGCGACATCGCCAAGGCCTTTGGCGGTGGCGCGGATTTCGTCATGCTGGGTGGCATGCTCGCCGGTCACGATGAGTGCGCGGGAGAGATCGTCGAACAGGACGGCGAGCGCTTCAAGCGCTTCTACGGCATGAGTTCGCGCACCGCAATGGAAAAATATGCGGGCGGCGTCGCGCGCTACCGCGCCTCCGAGGGCAAGGAAGTGCTGGTGCCGTATCGCGGTCCGGTGGACGCAGCCGTGCAGGATATCCTCGGCGGTCTGCGCTCCGCCTGCACCTACGTGGGAGCGCGCACGCTGAAGGAATTCACCAAGCGCACCACCTTCGTGCGCGTGGGCATGGAGTCGAACGAACGCTTCGGGGAAAATTGAGGATAAATGGGGTCTGTCCCCAATTACCCCACCCTATACGGCAAGGCGGCAGGTCATCCGATACGGCTTTGAAAACGCCTGCCGGTACCCGCCGGCCCCATTTGCGCCAGCGGCTATCGTGCCCGCGCCTTGTTTAGATGCTTTGTCCCTTGATCAGCGCGATCACACTCGCCATCGTGGTCGCGTCATCGTCGAAGCCGCCGTGGGTGGTGCTCTTCGATTGCGCGCCGGGCGCCGCCCATGCGTGCACGCCCGGCAGCCCCTGGCCCGCGACCGCGCCGAAATATTTCTCCATGCCGAGGATCGGCGTTTCCACGCCGCCCTCGAACGACTGCGACACCAGGTACAGCAGCGAACGGCCGTAGCCGAGGATCGCCTTGCAGGTGGGGTCCTTCTGTTCGACGTCGTCGCTGAGATGAAACTGGTTCAGCCGCTTCACCCTGCCGTTTTTCAGGGCGGGCGCGATGCAGTCCTGGAACACGTCCACGCGCACCGCCGGCGCCATGAAATTGACGCTCTCGAACCTCCAGCCGAGCCGGCACAGCGTCTTGACGACGTAGCTGTGCGCGATCGACCCCGCCGAATGGCCGATCAGGTGCAGGCGCACCTTCGACGGGTCGGAGAAGTAGGGCGACTTCATGCATGCCCGGTAGAGTTTTTTGCCGCCGCTGTCGTCGGCCGCGGAAATGGCCTTGCCGTTCTGCTTCATCTCGCCCCAGATCATGCTCCCAGGGTGCGCGAGCACTTTCTCCAGCCGTTCGTTCCACCAGGTCCTGGCGACGTCGAGCAGGCCGCCGGCCATGCGCGGCTCGCCTTTCAGCAGATCCTCGAGCCGGTCCTTCAGGGTGGACATGAGATCGGTTTCCCACATCAGGAAAATCGGAAAGATCCTGTTGTCGTACAGCGCCGGAATCCATTTCGCCGCGGTCGCCGCCGCGTCCCTCTCGGCGGTGAGGCCGCCGTGCGCATAGATCGCGATGTCCACCGGATCGCTCCTGCCCAGCCCCCAGGCGGCGCGCGCGATGCCGAGCTGCTGCGTGACCAGCACCTCGATGTCGGAATCGTTGGTGCGGAAGTCGCCGGTGTTGCTCAGGCGCCCGTTGTTCTCCATGTCGATAATGAACGGGTTGATCTCGCGCGCGCGCAGCGTGGGATCGCCCGCGATGTGCACCTTGCCGCCGCGGGTGCGCAGGCCCGGCGACTGCGCGATCTCCTGGTGCAGGTCGGTGACCACGCCCAGTTGCGCCACCCAGCAGTCCATGGCGTTGTCGAGCCAGTCCTCGTAGCGCAGCACCGCGCGGCCGTCCGTGCCCCATTGGTTGTCCCAGGAATTCTGGATGATGAAGCCGTCGCGGTTGTATCCGATAATGACGAAGGCATGGCCGCCGTCGGCCGGCGTCGCCTTCTGCGGCGGGATGTGCCACCAGCCTTTCGCCTTCACGCCGAGCCCCTGGTCCCAGCCGCTGTGGCAGGCGGCGGTCGCGTAGAGGATACCGACCTCGTTCAAGGCCACGTGCATGTCGGTGACCGAGCGCGGGTCGAGGCGGTAGTACGCGCCGAGCGGCCGGCGCACCGCGTCCAGCCACCAGTCGTCTTTGGCCAGCTTCGTGGCCTTGGGCATTTTCTCGGTCGGCCAAAGGGCGAAGTCGCAGGCGCCATACTTGTACCAGCCCTTCATCGCGCCGCGCGCGCTCGAGCCGGTGTCGACGTCCGGGCTGCCGGGAAACTCGTCGTAGCGCCGCGCCATCGAATACAGCATGAAGGGGGACACGCGGCATTCGCTTGCATTGCGCCGCGCCCTGCGCTGCAAGTGATAGACCACGCTCGCCAGCGCGAATCCGGTGCAGGCATTGGTGCTCCCCTGATCGAGCACCGGAAGGTCGGCTGTCGGTTCGAGCGTCTGCCCCGGAATCACCGCCACCGGCGGCAGGTACATCCGATCGCGCAGGTCGAGCCGGTCGGGAACGACGTTGCGGGATATCCCGGGTATGCTCCCCGGGGTTCTGCCGGTCTTCCTGGCCATCGGGTCGTCCTCCTAGGGTCGAGCCTGCGGCGAAAAATCTACTCCGTTGCGGCAGCGCTGGCAACCGGTACCGCGACACCGGTACCACATCCCGGTACCGCATCCTGGCGAACGCCTGGTCGGGTTGCCCCTCGCCCGGCGTTCTCCATCTCGCGCCGGAGGCGCTCGGATTCGGCAGGCGCACGACCGTACGCGGGTACGGTCGCGCGTCCAGCCTCATCCCCGCGAACGGGGAGGGGGCGTATCCGTGACGGACCCTAGCCAGCCGAGGCGAGCAGTTCGCGCATGCTCCGGTTGACCTCGGCGCTGTGATGGCGCGCGGCCTTGTTGCTCGGCGCGAGCGGCTCGGCGTAGAAGAATTCCGGCAACTCGTCGTCGGCTTCGGTGAAACCCGCCTGCTTGTTGAACGCCCACTCCATTTTCAGCGCCTCCATGCCCAGGGTCTGCAGGAACGAGATATCGAAACTGGTGCCATGCGCATCGTTCAACGCGGTGACGATCAGTTCGGCGCTGACGTTGGTGACGGAGCGCCCGAAGATGCACAGGCCCAGCGAATCGGCCGCGGCACAGGCGGACTGGATGCCGAGGCTCGCCTCGACCAGTTGCGCCGTGGTCTTGTCCTTGCAGTTGAATACCGGCAGGTTGCCTGCGGTGTGATCGGCGCCCTGCGCGGTAATCATCATGGAAATGCCGGTCACTTCGATCACGCGCGGGTCGTAGGCGCTGATGCTTTGCTTCTTGATCACGGGGACGCGAGCGACCTTGTAGTGCGCGCCGGCGCGCGCGGCGCCCTGCGCGAATATGCGGCCGCGCTCGTTGCCCTGGCGGATGTCGTCCAGGGCTTTAAGCATGAACGCTTCATCGCCGAATTTGCCCAGGCCCGCTTCCATCAGCACGGCCAGCGTGGCGCCGGCCTCGATGGTGTCGATCCCCAGATCGTTGGCGACGGCGTTGACCCGGGCCACCTGGTCCGGGTGGGTGAGGCCGCAATTGCTGCCCATCAGACCGAGGGTCTCGTATTCCAGCGGCGACACCAGTTCCTTGCCGTTCTCGCCGACGTAGACGTTGCTGCATTCGATCATGCACCCCGGCATGCAGGCGTGCGAGATCTGCCCGCCGCGGCTGGAGTTCAGCTCGCGGATGAAATCGCCGCCGAGCTGGAGCGGGCCTTCGGCGGCCTCGACCAGACGGCCGGCACTGAAATTGCGCACCGGCAGCCCGCCGATACGGTTGGTGATGTCGCCCATCATCGCCGTACCGGTGGTCTTGAAGGCCGTGATCGCCGGCTCCTTGGAAAGCCGCGCACCGTATTCGCGGATCGCACCCATGACTTTCTTGCGGTCGTGGAAAGTCGGCATCTTGTGCACGTCGATGACGATGGCCTTGACTTTCTTCGAGCCCATGACGGCGCCGACGCCGCCGCGCGCGGCGAGCCGCGACGGCCGCCCGTCGGTATCGGTGAAGGCGATGCCCGACATCAGGCCCAGGTACTCGCCCACCGGTCCGCACAGCGCGAAACTGATTTTCTTGCCGTATTTCTCGAACAGGAGCGCCGCCGCCTCGTTGTTACCCTTGCCCATGAAAGGTCCGGCAGTCTCATAGGTGATCGCGCCTTCCTTGGTGATGCGGATGACGGTCCACTCCTTCGATGCGCCGTAGAGTGTGAACCCGGCGGTCTCAAGCTGGCCGAGCGCGAAGCCGAAGGTGCCGCCCGAATTGGCTTCCTTGATGCCGCCGGTGAGCGGGCTCTTGCAGCCGACGCTCAAGCGGTTGGCATTGGAGAAATTGGTGCCCGCGAACGGCCCGGCGGAGAAAATCAGCGGGTTGTCCGGCGACAGCGGATCGACTTTGGCCACCCCGAGTTCGAGCAGGGATTTCGCGATGAAATGCCGGCCGGCGCGGATCACCGCCTCGCCGTTGAACTCTTCGGTTCTAACCGAGCGCTCGGTCAAATTGATGTGATAGTACTTGCGCATGGCGATGTCATCCCGTGAAAATGGAAATTCAGGTTTTTGAAGCGATCTCGATTCTACCCTTTTCGATCCCGGCTGGTTTCCGCCCGGACGGTCGTCAACCTTGATGCCAGCATAGACAATGCCCGCGGCGCGATAGGGAATAAAGGGGATTTCGCGCTGTTTGCGCACTCGACCAACTACAAATAACGGGAAGGCTGAATGATTGCACGAGTCGCATGGACCGGGCTGACGCTGTCGGCCGCTGCCCTGGCCTTCGCTCCCGGGGCGGCATCCGCCGTCGAAGCCGCGGGGGTGCTCAAGCGCGCTTCGAACGCGATGGGCGCCACCGAGCTGAAATCGATCCGCTACGCGGCCGAGGGCATCATCGACCGCGACAACCGCGTGTTCGGCTACGAAAACCTATTTGTCTGCGATGGTTCGATGATCTCCGCCAACCCGGGCGTCAACCCGTCGCTGTCGATCACCGCGATCAGCGAGCGCGCCATGAGCCGGGTGCCGCCGCGCGGCGCGCATGGCGCCTGAGACGGGACCGGGCCGTCTTCAGCCGAAACTGACGATCTCGACCCAGTTGGCGCCTTTTCCGCCGGGGTATTGCCGCAGCAACGTCAGCGCGCCGCCCGCGCGGTCGATCGCATACACCGAAATCGTGTCCGACTTCTCCCCGCAGGCGACGAGGAAGCTGCCGCCCGGGTCGATCGCGAATCCGCGCGGCTGCGTCTCGGTGGGCGTGCTCGCCAGGTAGGTGAGTTTGCCGCTGTGCGCATTCACGCCGAATGCGCCCAGGGTGCTGCCGGTGCGCTCGGAGATGTAGAGGAAGCGGCCGTCCGGCGTCAGGTGGATATCCGCGGCCCAGATGTCGCGGTCGCGATTGCGCGGCGGCGCGGAACTGGTCGCGCCCACCGCCACGCGCGGCGCACCCGGCACGAGTTTGGCGTCGGGCGGCAGCCCCGATGCCGAACCGATTTCGGTCAAGAGACCGGTCCCGGCGTCGAGCGCGAACGTGGTCACCGTGGCCTGCAGTTCGCTCAGCACGTGCATGAACTTGTTGTCGGTCGAGGTGACGAAGTGGCGCGGCCCGGCCCCGGGCTGCATCTGCGCCACCGCGGGCGTGTTCGAGAACAGTCGGCCCGTCCTGGCGTCGAAGGCGAATTGGAAGATCTGGTCGCTGCCCAGCGTCGGGACATAGACATAGCGGTTGCTCCCTTCGGCGCGGATCGAGTGCGCGTTGCGGCCCACCGGAATTACTTGCAGCGGCGCGGCGGCGACCCGGCCGTCCGCGCCGACCGCGTTGACGCTGATCAAGTGCGCGTGATATGAGGCGCCGAACAGCCAGCGCCCGGTCTTGTCCAGAGATATGTAGGGAAAGCTCTGCGCCAGCGGCGATACCGCCACGGCTTGCAAGGCACCGCTGCCGGAATCGATCGCGTAGGCGTGCACCGAAAACGGCTGGGAGCGCACCGCAGCATAGAGAAAACGCCGGTCCGGGCTCACCGCCAGCGGGCCGACGGCGTCCGCGGCCTTGACGCGCGCGCCCGGCTGAAGCTCGCCGTCGGGCTGCATGCGGTAAGTGCCGATATCGCCGTCGGCGGCGTTGGAGACGTAGACGAAGGTTGCTGCCGGCGCTTGCATTGAAATTCTCCTGGTTGAAATTGCGAAACTCTTTTTGGTCTACTGCCGGGATCATTGCGGCGGCGGCTGATCGCTTCCGGCTTAGGCTACCACCAACTCCAGTTCGCGCTATGGAGATGCGATTCCTGCGTGAGCGGATCGTAACCTGGATCGGCGAGCCAGCGACGCAGCTGCTTGTCGTTGGATGTACGCAAGCGCCGATCAAAGACCTTGCGGTACCAGCGCGGTGCTCCGCCGCGCATCGTGGTTTCCGCGTCCGAGTGAAAGCGCGCAATGGCGCAGCGGCCCGCCCGCGAGCGCGGATCGAGCAGCACCGATGAGCCGAAGGGCACCGAGGCGTTCCAGTCGCGCAGCACCCAGCGATACTCATGCTTCTGCCCGCGACGGCGATAAGTACGTGACATGACGAGTCTCCCGAAATGGATAACTACGTCATGGCGCCTCCTTTCTCCTGGTGTCGTGAAAACGAGTGCGGAAGATTACTCTGCGACAGCGTCAAAGGCAATCGGCTCGAACGCGCGAGAATGCGGCAAGGTTGGCGTTGAGATGTCGGATGGGCGTTTCAAGTTCGCCAGGCGCAGCAAAGATTAGCAGGTAAAGTAATACCGCCTGTTATAGACTGTAGATTCAATAGGGACGCGGGTTTCAGGGGCGTTTTTCCCTATTCTTAGAATACTTGCGCTATTCCGAGTGGTGAAATTCCCCGATGCTTGGGATAATGGCGTGATGAACAAACCCTTAGGTCCTGAAGATCTCGCGTTCGATCCCGCAAAGTGGTTACCCGCGGAGATCGGTGAGATCACCAATCATCAAACCGACCTCCCCCGCATCGCGAGAGACGCAAAGCTTACTGCAGCCATCGAAGCGCAGTTACCGCAGATTCCCACGACGCACGATCTTCACCGAGGCGATGCCCGCAGCATCGACTTCCTTGCTCCGAGCAGCATTCACCTGGTCGTAACGTCGCCGCCTTACTGGACGCTCAAGGAGTACAACAAGGGCGATGGGCAGATGGGCTATATCGAGAACTACGAAACTTTCCTGAATGAGTTGGATCGGGTATGGCAAGTGTGCTACGACGCGCTGGTGCCGGGCGGGCGCGTGGTCTGCGTAGTCGGCGACGTGTGCCTGTCTCGCCGGAAAAACGCCGGCGAGCATGTTGTGGTGCCGCTTCACGCCTCCATCCAGGAACACTGCCGGCAGATCGGCTTCAATAACCTCGCGCCTATCATCTGGCACAAGATTGCGAACGCAGCATATGAAGCCAGCGGAAATGGCGGCGGGTTTCTAGGCAAGCCCTACGAGCCCAACAGTGTCATCAAGAACGACATCGAATTCATTCTTCTGCAGCGCAAGCCCGGCGGCTACCGCAGCCCGTCGTTGGCTACGCGGATTCTGAGCGTGATTCCAGCCGAACAGCACATGGTTTGGTTCCAGCAAATATGGACCGGCGTGACGGGCGCGTCCACCAAACGCCATCCGGCCCCCTATCCACTGGTCTTGGCCGAACGACTGATCCGCATGTTCAGTTTTGTGGGCGATACGGTACTCGACCCCTTCATGGGAACAGCGACGACCAATGTCGCTGCCGCCAAGTGGGGACGCAACAGCATCGGCGTGGAGGTCGATCCGCATTATTTCGAGATGGCTGCGAAACGGATCGAGAACGAACTCCCGAAACTATTTTCCGGACGCACAGTTCGGCTGCACGAGAAGCAGGAAAGGTCGGCAGCATGATCGATGTCGAACAAGCGTTGAGAAAAGCGGTGAAGCATTTTTGGAAGACCCGCTCCAGCCAGAAAAACCGCCAAGGGGGAGAAACCGGCACAAAGGATGCGGGCAATCGGGCAGCCGTAACAGGGGGCAAGCACGCCGACGGTTTTGTAAGACTTATAGCTGCCATCGTCCGCGATGCCGGGCTTCACCAAGTGGCGATTCATACGAATGAAAAGAGATCGCGCACGCTGCCGGGTTTTTTCCGACCAACCAAGGAATGGGATCTGGTGGTCGTGTCCGGTTCCGATCTCGTCGCCGCGATCGAGGTGAAGTCGCAGGTTGGCAGCTTCGGTAATAACTTCAACAACCGGGTCGAAGAAGCACTCGGCAATGCGACAGATCTCTGGTCGGCCTACGGCAAGGGCGTGTTCGAACCGTCGCAGAAACCCTGGCTGGGATATCTATTCATGCTGGAAGAGCATGAAAATTCGCTCAGACCGACTCAACGCATCAACCTCGATCCATTCAAAGTGGATGAAGCGTTTCAGCAACTGAGCTATGCCAAACGCTACGAATTGGTGTGCGAACGACTGGTACGCGAGCGACTATACGACGCGGCGTGCTTCTTCACCTCTAACGCGAAGAGCGGATTGCGAGGCGCGTACGTTCAGCCAAACGAGGAATTGGCGATCCGCAATTTTGCCATCTCGCTGCACGCGCGGGCGGCAGCCTTTGCGCAACTAGTCAGAAAAAATAGCCTCGTCAGCAACGCTTAGGCACCCCACTCCCGCCACCCGGCCAGCAGCGGAAAATAAAGCCCCAGCATCGCGGCCTCGCCTTGCGCAAGTGCCTGTGCGTAGCGCTCGAGTTGCGCGCGATAGCGCTCCTGCTCCTGGTCGAGAAAGCCTTCGACGTTCGTGCCCTCGTGACCGCCGGTCTTGTAGTCCACGATCCAGCGCCTGCCGTCCTGATCGGTGAAGGTGCGGTCCATGACCAGCTTGCGCCGCTCGCCTTCGATCACGGCGGTGAGGCGGTATTCGTTATGCGCATCCCGCTGCGGCCCGAGCAGCCATAGGCCGCGCGGGTCGGCGAGCGCCGCGTCGAGCGCCCTGGCGACGCGCTCGACGGCAGCTGCAAGCTGAGCCTGCTCGACGCCGCGCGCCGCGAGTTCCTTGTCGAAGCTCGCGCGCAGGGACTCGATCCGCATCGCATTCCAGCCCTGCAATTCGTCTTCGGCGATGCTTTGCAGCCAGCGGTGCACCACGCTGCCGACATGGCGTGCGGTTTCGCCCACCCAGGAATATTCAATGTCGTCCTGGGCGCGCGCGGTTTCGTTCGGCGCCGTCCACGCGAGCGCGGGCGGCGCCTCGGGCAGGGACCAGCCGGATGCGAGGCGGCGCAACGACTGATCGAGGACCAGGTCGTTGCCCTGGCCCTCGGCCGCGGTCGCCACCGTCGCGGTCGCGGCAGCGCGCTGGAATTCGCCCGAGACCACCGGCCAGAGCTTTGCCAGCAGGCTGCGCGGGTCGGGTTTGCGCGCCGTTTGCGCGCCGTCCTGGTCGACGCGCCGCGTCTCGCCCAGCAGGTGCAGGCGCTGCTTCGCGCGCGTGGCCGCGACGTAGAGCAGGCGGCCGTCCTCGAGGGCGGCTTTTTCGGCGGCGAGTTGTTTGATCCAGGCATAGGTGGGGTCGCCCTCTGCTCCGGTTTCCTCGATCGGGGCGAGGAGCAGATTTGCGCCGGATTCCGCCCTGCGCGGCATCGACGCGTCCGTCTTTTCCGGTCGTTCCATCCACAGCAAAAGCTTCCTGCCCTCGCTGGGCGGAACCCTGCCCAGGCCGGGCACAATGACATGATCGAACTCCAGGCCCTTGGCCTTGTGGATGGTCATGATCTGCACCGCGTTCTTGCCCGCGGCCATGTCCGGCGGAGCGTAGAGCTGGTCCAGGCCCTGCTCGAAGGCCTCCAAGTCGGCGATGGCGCCGGCTTCCTCCTTGGATTCGAGATGGTCGAGATAGGATTCCGCGTCTTCCAGATCGATCGCGGATACGGCGCAGGCCGGGCCGCCGAGCGCGAGCCAGCTGCCCTCGACCGCATCGCGCAGAGACGAGCGTTGGCGTCCGCCGAGCGCCGCGGCGAGGACCGGGCGAATGCGTTCGAGGCGCAGGTGCGCGTCGGCGCTGAGCGCCGCAAGGCGCGCCGGATCGTGCATCAGTTCCCACAAGGTCAGCTGGGGGGCGTCCTCGCCGGCAAGCGCATGCAGGTCGGCGAGCGTCAGACCGCACCAGGGAGCGCGCAGGATCGCGAGCCAGGCAAGACGGTCGCCGCGATGGGCAAGCGCACGCGTGAGCGCGACGAGGTCCCGCACCACGGGCCGGTCGTCGAGCCGGTCGATCTCGATGGCGCGGAACGCGAGCCCCGCGCCTTTGAGTTGCGGCACAATCTCGCGCAGGTGCGCGCGCCCGCGAACGAGGATGGCGACGTTCTGTCCCTGTTCAAGCCCGGCGTTTGCCGCTGCGATGCCGGCCACGATCCTTGCCACCTCCGCGGCTTCGCTCTCCCCGCCTCCTGCGATGAGCGGATGGATCTCGACTGCGTCGCCCGGGAGGCGCGGGTGCACCGCCTTCGATCCGGTGTAGGCCACCGCGCCCGAGGCGATGTCCTCGAGTTCCGGCAGCAACTGCGCGAAAGCCTGGTTCACCCAATCGACGATGCCGGCCTGCGAACGAAAATTGGCCGACAGTTCCAGCGGCGCCAGCACGACGCTGCCGACGCCTTGGGCGCGCGCCTTCAGGAACAGCCCCACCTCGGCTTCGCGAAAGCGGTAGATCGACTGCATCGGATCGCCGACGGCGAACAGCGTGCGGCCGTCGTCGGGGGTCCAGCCGGCCGTAAGCCGCGCCACGAGTTCGAACTGGCTGATCGAAGTGTCCTGGAATTCGTCGATCAGCAGGTGCCGCACCTGGTAATCGAGCCGCAACGCGAGCTCGGTCGGCCCACCGGCGTCTTCCAGCGCGAGCAGGGCACGCTGCGACACTTCGGTGAAATCGACCTGCCCGCGCGACTGGAATACGAGCTTCAATTGCCCCACCGCGCGCTTCAGCAGTTCGGTGATCGCTTCGAGCACCTGCCATTGCGCATCGGTGTAATTCGCGGGCGGCAGCCTGCGGACGTCGGCAAACGCGCTGCCGAGCCGTTCCCCGGCGAGCGCCGCGATGAGCGTTGCGAGGCGCTCCTTCCACGCCTTGCCCGCGGCACCCACGGGAAAGCCGTGGCGTTTGTCCACTCTTGCGCGCCACTCGCCTCCCTTGGTCAGCAGCAGATCGGCGAGTGTCACCCAGGATTGCACGTCGTCGCCGCGGGGGAACGCGACGAGCGGCGCCTCGCCGCGATTGCCCAGGGAATAATTGGCGAGCGCGAGCAATTCGGCGCACACGGACGCAGGCACGAGCGCGCGCACCCGATCGAGCACCGCGCGCCGCTCCGCCAGCAGCGCGCCTTCGAGCCCGGCGCGCTCGTTGACCATCACGTGGCGCAACCAGTGATCGCGCCGGCGCAGCATTTCGACCAGCAATTCCTCGACGCGCCCGACGTCATTGTCCAGGTGCACGAGCAGCCGCTCGAGGTAATCGGCGGCGGGATCCTTCGCTTCGATCAGTTCGACCGTCGCACGCGCCGCCTCGGCATAGAGCGCCCCGGCGTCCTCGACGCTCTCCGGCCGCGAGCCGAACTTCGACAGCAGCGGCATCTGCCGCGTCAGCGCGGCGCACAACGAATCGATAGTCTGGATGCGCAGCCGCGCAGGGCTGTCGCCGATACGCCAGCCGCGTGCACGGTCGCGCGCCAGCGCCGCGCGCGCAAGTTCCTGCGTGCGGCGCTCGTGGCCGGAAGCGGACCCGGGCGCCATGCCTGCCGCCGCCTGCTCCAGGGCCGCGAGCACGCGCGCGCGCATTTCGGCTGCGGCTTTCCGGGTGAAAGTGATGGCGACGATTTCCTCGGGCTCGTTCACCGTGGCAAGCAGGCCCAGGTAGCGCTGGATCAGGAGCTCGGTCTTGCCCGAGCCGGCCGGCGCCTGCACGATGAACGAGCGCTCCGGCGAGAGCGCCGCCTCGCGCGCAGCCTGGTCGGGGGCAGGCATGGTGTCAGGCATGGGACGACCCACGGTCTTCGTACAGGATCGCCGATTGCGTGCGGACGGGACGCCGTCCGCGCGGGATCTGGCGATGCAGTTCAGCCTGCATCATCGCCTTCCTCGTCTGGAAGCGGCGCGCCCAGCCGTTCGTGTATGCGGCACAGCGGCTGCAGATCGCAGTTGCGGCAGCTCGTCTGCGGGTTTTTCGGCTGCACCGCGGCCTCGCCTGCGGCGAACTGCATGGCGAGCCGGGTGAGAATCCGGCGCCATTCGGCGACCTGCGGCTCCCAGCCGATATCGGGCAGGGATTTGCGCACCGGCAGCAGCGTCTCGTCCGCGGCCAGCGCGGTGAACTTCATCCGGCCCGCCTTCACCTGCGCGAATGCGATCGCCGCGGCATGCGCTTCGCTCGCGACCAGATACAGCGGCAGTTGCGGCGCATCGGGCCGCTCGCCCAGCCACGCGAGCGCGGGTTCCGCGGTGGACTTGTAGTCGATGACGATGCGCCTGCCGTCTTCGAGCTGGTCCACGCGATCGAGCTTGCCGCGCAGCGTGAGCGGGCCGATGGCGAGGCTGCGCTGGTCCTCGATCGCGACGACGGCGAAATCGTTGCCGCGCGCTTCCCGCTCCATTTCCAGCCAGGCGCGCGCGCGGCGCGCGAGGCGCCCTTTCTCGACTTCGGCGAAGCGCCCGGCGAGCGTCGCCGGGCGGTCGCGCTTGACGCGATTCACGGCTTCGTCCGCCGCTCGCGCGAGCAGCGCTTCCAGCTCGGCTTCGCCGAGGGCATCGAGACGGGTCTTGGTCATAATCTCTCCCCACGCGCTCGCGAGCACGCGATGCACCAGGATGCCGCGTTCCATCGCGTCGAGCCCCGCATGCGGCGCTGCGGGCGCTTGTGCGTCCAGGCGGTGCAGCGCGAACGCGCGGAACGGGCAGGCGGCCTGGTCGGTGATGACGCCCGTGCCGCCGGTGAGTTGTGCGCTCGCGGCGAGCGGCGGCGCGACGGCGTCCTCGATCGATTCGATCTTCGCGGCGGCGTGGATGAGTTCGCGATGACGCGGACAGGCGGGCAGTTCGAGCGCGCCTTGCGCCAGATCGCGCAACAGCGGGCTGGGCAGGAGCGGGCGTTCGCCCTCGGCCTGCGGATGCGACAGCACCACCTCGCCCGCTGCCGCGAGCCAGCCGCGCGTAATCGCGGCATCGAGCGCGAGCGTGGCTTCGACGGACGCTTCGGGCACCCCCGCCTTCTGCTGCGCCGCGAGCGGCAGGAACGGATTGGGCCGCGGATGGATGGGCCAAGCTTCGTCGGAAAGGCCCATCACCCACAGGTGATCGAAGGCCATGCCGGCCGATTCCAGCACGCCCAGGATCTGCACCGGCGCTTCCTGCGCCCCGGGCTGGAACAGCGTCTGCGCGGCCAGCCGCCGCAAGCGTGCCACCGCCTCGGCATACCCCATTTTCGCGCTCACCCGGTCGAGCAGGGCGAAATTCGCGACGACTTCGTGCCATTTCTTCAAGGTCTGGTACTCGGTCGAATCGAGGCTGCGGCCCTTGTCGGGAAAGCCCATGAGCTTCAGCGCCTCGGTGAACGCCCGCGCCCATGCCGATGGCGCGCGCGCGGCGAAAAGATCGGACCTGCGGAAGTCGGCCAGTTCGCGCAGGCGCTGCGCCAGTTCGGGCGCGTACGCACCGGCACCGGCGGCGGCCAGGGTATCGAGCAGCCGCTCGAGGGTGATCGCGGGCTCGGCGCGGCGGCGCAACTCGAGATCGAGGCGCGCGCGGCCTGCGGCCTCGGCCTCGCCCGCCGCGATGAATGGCGAGCGCAGCAACAGGCTGGCGCGCCCGAACTCGATTTCGCGTCCGGCGAGTTCGAGAATGAGGCAGGCCGCGTGCACCAGCGGCGTGCCGGCGAGCGCTGCGCCGAGCGAGACGTTGAACGGCAGCGGAGCGTCGCTCGAAGCTGACGCGCCGACCGCGCCGGGCAGCATCGAGGCCGGCGCCATCACCGCGCGGAAGCTGCGGATGAGCGCCTTGCGCTGCTTGACGAGATCGGGGACGACAATGCCGATTCTTGCCTGCGGGTCGGCCGCGAGCCGCGCGCGCGCCCAGACCGCGGCCCGGCCGATTTCGTCGCGCGCATCCAGGCAGGCCAGGCGCAGCACAACCGCCTCGCGCCGCTCCGGCGCGCAGGCGAACACTTCCGTTCCCGCCGAGCGCAAGGCATCGAACAAGGCCTGTTGCTGCGGCGTCCTGATATCGAAGCCGTAGAGCGCGAGCCATTTCGGCTTGCCCATCTGCTTGTCGTTCACCTGCGCCGCGACCAGATCGGGCAGCAGTGCCGCATCGGTATGCCCATCGCGATCGCAGCGCAGCGAATAATGCGCGCACCAGTCGCGAAAAGCGCTGGCATCCTCGTTCAACTGGTCCGCACGCAGGCTGCCGAGCAGCCGCCAGACGTGCGCAGTTTTCCACGCCTGCGCGGCAAGCGCCGCAGTCTCGGGAAGCGCGAGCAGCGCGCCGCCCGCATCCGAGCGCCGGATGATGTCTTCCCACAAGGCGTGCTCCTGCGCCGCAGTAAGCAGGATGGGCGCAGCGGGGGCGGATACGGAGTACAGCGTGTCTTCATAACAGCGTTCGACAAAAGCGGAATACGGCAGGATGTCGGCCGATTCCCAGGCGCTGCGGCCCCGCGCGGCCTGGACCGCATCGAATTCGCGCGACAGCGCCTGCGCCAGGCGCCGGTTGGGCGTAACTACCGTGACGTCGCCGGCGATACCTGTGGCCAGGCGCGCGAACAATTGCGCTTTGGAAAGGGTTGCGTTGGCGTCGCGAAACATGGTGGCGTATGATAATCCACGAGCGCATGGGGGTGACGCGTTCGTCACCCGGCTCAACTCCCTCATGGACAATTCCGATCTTCTGCTGCTGGCCCGCGCCCAATTCGGCCTGAACATCGGTTTCCACATCCTGTTTCCCAGCCTCACCATCGCGCTGGCGTGGATCCTGGTGTATTTCCGCATCCGCCATGCGCGCAGCGGCGACGCCGCCTGGCTCGCGACCTACAAGCTCTGGGTGAAAATATTCGCTCTCACTTTCGCCATGGGCGTGGTCACCGGCATCACCATGTCGTTCCAGTTCGGCACCAACTGGCCCGGTTTCATGAAACACGTGGGCAATATTGCCGGGCCGCTGCTCGCGTTCGAGGTGCTGACCGCGTTTTTTCTCGAGGCCACTTTTCTGGGGGTGATGCTGTTCGGCATGAACCGCGTGCCCGCCTGGGTGCACATCGGAGCGACCGTGCTGGTGGCGGTCGGCACCCTGTTCTCGGCCTTCTGGATCCTCGCGCTCAATTCGTGGATGCACACGCCTGCCGGTCAGGTGACCATGGACGGCGTGCTGGTCGCGGGGGACTGGCTGCGGGTGATTTTCAACCCTTCCTTTCCCTATCGCTTCACCCACACGCTGCTCGCATCCGGGCTCACCGCGTCCTTTGTGGTCGCCGGGCTGTCGGCCTGGCGGCTGCTGCGTGCTGCGGCGGATGCCTCTGCTTCGCGCACGCTGCGCACCGGCGTGGTGCTCGCCGCGGTGCTTGCGCCGCTGCAAATTTTCGTTGGCGACCTGCACGGGCTGAATACGCTGCAACACCAGCCCGCAAAAATCGCCGCAATCGAGGCGCTGTGGAACACCGCGCGCGCGGCGCCACTGGTGCTGTTTGCCGTGCCCAATGCGGAAACGCGCCGCAACGACTACGCCATCGAAGTGCCCAGGCTCGCAAGCCTGATACTGACGCACGACCTGGACGGCGAGGTGAAGGGCATAGACGCGTTCGCGCCCACCACGCCGGGCGCGGACCAGCTGGCGCCGCCGGTGGCGCCCCTGTTCTTCGGCTTTCGCCTGATGCTGGCGCTGGGGATGGCCATGCTTGCGCTGGCCTGGCTCGGCGCCTGGGTATTGCGCAAGGGCGCAGCGCCGCCGAGGTGGCTGCTGTGGACGCTCGCCGGGTTTACTTTTTCCGGCTGGGTGGCGACGCTCGCAGGCTGGCTGGTCACCGAAATCGGGCGCCAGCCCTGGCTGGTCACCGGCATCCTGAAAACCTCGCAGGCGGTGGGCCGGATTCCCGAGGCACAACTGGGCGCCAGCCTCACCGGCTACGTCCTGGTCTACGCCCTGATGCTCGCCGCTTACATGGTGGTGATCACCCACCTTGCCGGCAAGGGGGTGGCGCCGGTACCGGGGACGGCACGATGAACCTCGATCTGCCCCTCATCTTTGCCGCGCTCATGGGCGTGGCCGTGCTCGCCTACGTCGTGCTCGATGGCTACGACCTCGGCGTGGGCATGCTGATGCCCGCGGCCGACGCGCGCGAGCAGGAACTGATGGTGGCTTCGATCGGGCCGTTCTGGGACGCCAACGAAACCTGGCTGGTGCTGGGCGTGGGCATCCTGCTGGTGGCGTTCCCGGTGGCACACGGCGTGGTGCTGGGTGCGCTCTACCTGCCGGTGGCGGCCATGCTGATCGGACTGATGCTGCGCGGCGTGGCCTTCGAATTCCGCGTCAAGGCCGAGGGCTGGCACCGCGAGTTGTGGAACTGGCTGTTCTGGCTCGGCTCGTTCATGGCCTCGTTTGCGCAGGGACTGATGCTCGGGCGCTACATCACCGGCTTCGAATCGGGTTTCGGCTATCTGCTGTTCGCCCTGGTGGTGAGTGCCGGGCTTTGCGGCGGTTACGTGCTGCTCGGCGCGACCTGGCTGATCTACAAGACCGAGGGCACGCTGCAGAAAAAAGCCCTGGCCTGGGCGCGCTGGGGGCTCTTGTGGGTGGCGCTCGGCGTGGCCGCGGTGAGCCTCGCCACGCCGTTCGTGAGCCAGATCGTGCAGACGAAGTGGTTCGATTTTCCGCGGACCCTGGGACTGATGCTGCTGCCGCTGGTGACGCTTTTCGCGTGGATCTGGGTATGGCGCTCGACCGGTCGCCTGTCCCGGGATATGGCGGGCGCCAGGGAATGGGCGCCCTTTGCCGGCGCGGTGGCGATATTCGTGCTCGCCTTCATCGGCCTCGCCTACAGCCTGTTTCCCTACGTGGTGATCGACCGGCTGACCTTCTGGGACGCCGCGGCGCATCCGTCGTCGCTGAAAGTGGTGCTCGTCGGCGCACTGATCGTGCTGCCTTTCATCGTCGCCTACACCGCGTTTTCCTATTACGTGTTCCGCGGCAAGGCGCGGCCCGGGCTGTACGACTAGAGGACTAGCGCGCTGCGCGCGGAGGGCGGAGCAAGGGCCCCGGGCGGGAGCCGGGGAGGCGACCCCGGAGCACGCCCAAGATGCGGAAGTCGGCTGCGCCCGCTACTTCTCCAGCAGCTTTCTCTTGTCCTTCACTTTGGCCCATTCATCCGCGTCCGCAGGCGCGTCCTTGCGCTCGATAATGGGCTTCCATACCTTGGACAGTTCGGCGTTGAGCGCGGTGAATTCCTTCTGGTTGTCGGGCACGTCGTCTTCGGCGAAGATCGCCTCCACCGGGCACTCGGCCACGCACAGGGTGCAGTCGATGCATTCATCCGGATCGATGACCAGCATGTTCGGCCCCTCGCGGAAGCAATCCACGGGGCAGACGTCGACGCAGTCGGTGTATTTACACTTGACGCAGGATTCGGTTACGACATAGGTCATGGGTAATGTCCTAGAAAGACGGCCACAGATACGCTTGGAATGGGGATTTTACCATAGCCGTTTCGTCGTTCGTGGTTCCTGATCCGAAACTTGAAAACCGCCGGCCCGGCTTCAAATAGGAAAAACGGCCTGCCCCTGCGGCGAGCTTGAATTAGGGCTAGAATCCGAATTCACTCCTCCCCGGCTTTCACCGCCGCGGGTTGCGAACCCAATCCGACACACCAACCACGAACCACGAGGACGGCATGAGCGAACATATCCATCACGTTACCGACGACACGTTTGAATCCGAGGTGCTGCGGGCACAGCACCCGGTGCTGGTCGATTACTGGGCCGAGTGGTGCGGTCCGTGCAAGGCCATCGCGCCCACGTTGGAGGAAGTCGCCAAGGAGTACTCGGGCAAGCTCAAGGTCGCCAAGGTCAACGTCGACGAGAACCAGGAAATCCCGAAGAAGTATGGCATCCGCGGCATTCCCACGCTGATGCTGTTCAAGAACGGCAATATCGAGGCCACCAAGGTCGGCGCGCTGTCGAAATCGCAGCTCACGGCCTTCCTTGACAGCAACATCTAGACCCTCTATCCTTGCGCTTGAAGCGTCACCGGCCGAGTAGTTCTGGGCCGGATCCGGACGCCAGTTCATCCCTGTTTCAAATCCCAAGGCCTTTTTGGCCTTTTCGTTCCATACGAGCGTCTCCGCATGCAATTATCCGAGCTTAAAACCCTGCACGTCACCGAGCTGGTCCAGATGGCGGTGGAACACGAAATCGAAGGCGCAAACCGCCTGCGCAAACAGGAGCTTATTTTCGCGCTGCTGAAAAACCGCGCGAAAAAAGGCGAATCGATTTTCGGCGACGGCACGCTGGAAGTGCTGCCCGACGGTTTCGGCTTCCTGCGCTCGCCCGACACCTCCTACCTCGCCTCGACCGACGACATCTACGTCTCCCCCTCCCAGATCCGCCGCTTCAACCTGCATACCGGCGACACCATCGAGGGCGAGATCCGCACGCCCAAGGACGGCGAGCGCTATTTCGCCCTGGTCAAGGTGGACAAGGTCAACGGCGACCTGCCGGAGAACTCCAAGAACAAGATCCTGTTCGAGAACTTGACGCCGCTGCACCCGGACGAGGTGTTCAAGCTCGAGCGCGACATCAAGGCCGAGGAAAACATGACCGGCCGCATCATCGACATCATCGCGCCCATCGGCAAGGGCCAGCGCGGGCTGATCGTGTCCCCGCCCAAGGCGGGCAAGACGGTGCTGATGCAGCACATGGCGCATGCGATCATCACCAATCATCCCGATGTGGTGCTGATCGTGCTGCTGATCGACGAGCGCCCGGAGGAAGTGACCGAAATGACGCGCACGGTGCGCGGCGAAGTGGTCGCCTCCACCTTCGACGAACCGGCCACGCGCCACGTGCAGGTCGCCGAAATGGTGATCGAGAAGGCGAAGCGCCTGGTCGAGCACAAGAAGGACGTGGTGATCCTGCTCGATTCGATCACGCGCCTCGCGCGCGCCTACAACACCGTGGTGCCGGCCTCGGGCAAGGTGCTCACCGGCGGCGTCGACGCCAACGCGCTGCAGCGCCCCAAGCGCTTCTTCGGCGCCGCGCGCAACGTCGAGGAAGGCGGCTCGCTCACCATCCTCGCGACCGCGCTGATCGACACCGGCAGCCGCATGGACGACGTGATCTACGAGGAATTCAAGGGCACGGGCAACATGGAAATCCACCTCGACCGGCGCATGTACGAAAAGCGCATCTTCCCGGCGATCAACGTCAACCGCTCGGGCACGCGCCGCGAGGAACTGCTGATCGCCAAGGAAGTGCTGTCCAAGGTGTGGGTGCTGAGGAAACTTCTGTATCCGATGGACGATCTGGAAGCAGCGGAGTTCCTGGTCGACAAGATCCGGGCCACGAAAAATAATGCGGACTTTTTCGATTCCATGCGCAGAGGCTGACGCTGCTTGCTTAGCGTATTGATTTCTGGGATAATCGCCGCCTTTTACGGCTCCTATTCCCGGACCGTGCCAGAGGAAAAACCATGAAAACCGGCATCCACCCAGAATATCAAGAAATTCAGGTCACCTGCAGCTGCGGCAACACCTGGAAAACGCGCTCGACCATGACCAAGGCGCTGCACGTCGAAGTGTGCTCCAACTGCCACCCCTTCTACACCGGCAAGCAGAAAATCGTCGACACCGCCGGCCGCGTGGAGAAATTCCGCCAGAAATACGCGAAAAAGCCGGCCGCGGCGGCCGCGAAAACCGCCTGAGTTGCCCCGCCTCCGGAACAAAAGGCAGCTGCGGCTGCCTTTTTCTATTGCGGGCGGCTGCGGCTGCCTTTTTTGTTTTCCGGCCGAGTAAAATAGGCGCATGAATCCCGCCGGCGTACCCAAACCGGGGCAGACACTCGAGTTGAGGGCGCTCGAGTAATGGCCGGCGCGCGCATTGCTTTGCCGCTGACGCGCGTTCCGCTGCTGATTCTGCTCGCGGTCTGGCTGCTGCCAGGCCTGATCGGCCACGACCCCTGGAAGAATGACGACGCCATCGGCATCGGCATCGCGCACCAGTTCGCGAGCCACGGCGATTGGCTGTTGCCGCGGCTGGCGGGCGAGTACTACCCCGACGACGGCCCCCTGTTCTACTGGATCGCCGCCGCGTTCGCGAAAATGCTGGGATGGCTGGTCGCGCCGCACGACGCGGCGCGCCTGGCGGGCGGCGCCTGCATCGCCTTGATGCTCGCGTTCCTGCGCCTGGCGGGACGCGCGTTTTACGCCCGCAGCCGCGGCGACAACGCGGGCAATGCCAACAACGATAGCGCCCGCGGCGACGGCGTCGTGCTCCTGTTCATCGGCTGCACCGGCCTGCTGCTGCATGCGCACGAGACCATCAGCGATACCGCGCTGCTCGCCGGCCTCGCCTGCGCCTACTATGGCGCCGCACTGGTCGAAAAACGCCCTTACGCGGCGGGCATCGCCATCGGCTGCGGCCTGGGCGCGGCTTTTCTCGCCACCGGGATTGCGCCCATCCTGCCGCTCGTCGTTGCCCTGTTCGCAACGCCTTTGTTCGTGCCCGACTGGCGCGGCCGCAATGCCGTTCTCGCCCTCGCTTGCGGCCTGGCCGCGCTGTTGCCCTGGCTCGCGCTGTGGCCGGCGCTGCTCCATGCGCGCTCGCCCGAGTTGTTCGCCGCCTGGCTGCACAAAGCCAATCTGGCGGCGTTGACACAGGGGCCCAGCCTGGCCGCCGCTGCTTATACTCTGCAGACCCTGGCCTGGTTTGCCTGGCCCGCGTGGCCGATCGCGCTATGGGCGCTATGGCTTTATCGCAGGAAACCCAGTTCCGCCGGCGTGGTGCTGCCGGTGATCGCCCTCCTTGCCGGGCTGGGAATGGCCTCGCTTGGCCGCGCGCCGGGCGAATTGGCGCTGCTGCCGCTGCTGCTGCCGCTCGCCCTGCTCGGCGCACAGGTGCTCGGCGATCTGCGCCGCGGCGCGGCCAATTCGCTCGCCTGGTTCGGCGCGATGACCTTCAGCCTGCTCGGCGGCCTGATCTGGATTGGCTACTCCGCGCTGCAGACGGGCTTGCCGCCGCGCGTCGCCGCCAACGCGGCGCGGCTGGAACCCGGATTTGTCGCGCACTTCGCCTGGACGCCGGTCATCGCCGCCGCCCTCATTACGCTTGCCTGGATCGCGCTGATATTCAGGAGCGAGCGTTCACCCCAGCGCAGCGTCACTTTCTGGGCCGCCGGCCTTGCGCTGTTCTGGGCGCTGGCGATGCTGCTGTGGCTGCCCTGGATCGATTACGGCAAGAGCTACCGGACGCTGGCACACTCCCTGCAGGCGAGCCTGCCCGAGCAGCCCGGCTGCATCGCCAGCCGCGGCCTGGGCGAGGCGCAACGCGCCGCCTTCGACTACCATGCGGGCATCGTCACCGAACGTCACAGAAATCGCGCCCGGCGCGACTGCCGGCTGCTGCTGGTGCAGGACAATGCGCGGATACCCGAAACAAGCCCGGGCGCGCCCTGGAAGAAAATATGGGAAGGCAACCGCGCAGGGGACCGCTCGGAAAAATTTCGCTTGTATGCGAAGGAAAAGGCGCTGCCATGAGCAATCCGATCCAAAGCAAGCTAACGCAGAGTCCCGCCTGGAAGGCGCTGCAGACGCATCACGCCGAAATCGCGGGCCTGCAATTGCGCCAGTTGTTCGCGCGCGCGCCGGAGCGCGCGCAGAAATTCCGCCTGCAGGCGGGCGCGCTGCTGCTCGATTATTCCAAGCACCGCGCGACCGAAACGACGCTGGCACTGCTGCTCGATCTCGCGCGGCAGGCGGACGTCGAAGGCTGGCGCGCGCGCATGTTCGCAGGCCAACCGATCAACAACAGCGAAGGCCGCGCGGTGCTGCACGTCGCGCTGCGCGCGGGGCAGAACGCCTTCCCCGCGGGAGGCGATGTCATGCCGCTGGTGCGGGACGCGCAGCAGGCCATGCGCGCCTTCAGCGATGCCGTGCGCAGCCGGCGCCTGCTCGGCCACAGCGGCAAGCCCATGCGCCGCGTGATCAACATCGGCATCGGCGGCTCCGATCTCGGCCCGCGCATGCTCACCCAGGCGCTGTGGCGCCATGCGGACGCGCCGCAATCGGTGCATTTCGTCGCCAACGCGGACCCCGACGATCTCGCGCATGTGCTCGCGCAGGCCGAGCCCGAGACGACGCTGTTCATCGTCGCCTCGAAGACCTTCACCACCGGCGAAACCCTGGGCAACGCGCGGCTGGCGCGGTCTTGGTTGCTCGCCGTCCTGAAAGACAAAGCTGCGGTGAATAGCCACTTTGCCGCGGCCACCGCCAACGTCAAGGCTGCGGCCGAGTTCGGCATCGCGCCAGACAGGTGCTTTCCGCTGTGGGATTGGGTTGGAGGGCGTTATTCGGTCTGGTCCACGGTGGGGCTGCCGCTGGCGATCGCCATCGGCATGGATCGCTTCGAGCAATTGCTCGCCGGCGCTCGCGCCATGGACGAGCATTTTCTCGCCGCGCCGCTCGAGGCGAACATGCCGGTGCTGCTGGCGCTGCTGGGCATCTGGTATGCTAATTTCTTCGGCGCCAGGACGCATGCGGTGCTGCCTTACGCGGAAGCATTGCGCGAACTGCCGGCCTACCTGCAGCAACTGGAAATGGAATCCAACGGCAAGGGCGTGGACCGCGAGGGGCAGCGGGTGGATTACGCCACGGCGCCGGTGATCTGGGGCTCCGTGGGCACCAACAGCCAGCACGCCTTCCATCAATTGCTGCACCAGGGCACGCAGCTGGTGCCTTGCGATTTCCTGGTGCCGGTCGAGAGCACCGCCGCGGCGGCGGAGAATGCCCTGGCGCAGGCAGCGGCCCTGATGGCGGGCAGGGACGCCGCCGAGCCGCACCGGCGTTTCGACGGCAACCGGCCGTCTTCGACCATCCTGTTCAAAACGATCGACCCGCACACCATGGGACAATTGCTCGCGCTCTACGAGCACAAGGTGTTCGTTCAGGGTGTCATCTGGAACATCAACAGCTTCGACCAGTGGGGCGTGGAACTCGGGAAAGAGATCGCGCGCACGCTGGCGCAACCGGCCGCGGCCGCGGCAGCCGCCGGCATGGATGCGTCCACCAGGGCGCTGCTTGCGCGCCTGCACGAGTGGCGCAGCTGATCACGCCCCAAATGAACGCCCAGATCAAACCAATTTTTTCCTATCGCAGGCACTGGGCGCAGCGCTTCGGCATTGCGCCGTTCCTGCCGATGTCGCGCGAGGAAATGGGCGCACTCGGCTGGGACGCTTGCGACATCATCATCGTCACCGGCGACGCCTACATCGACCATCCGAGTTTCGGCATGGCTCTCACCGGGCGGCTGCTCGAAGCGCAGGGCTTCCGCGTCGGCATCATCAGCCAGCCCGACTGGCACTCGGCCGAAGCATTCAAGCAGCTGGGCAAACCGAATCTCTTTTTCGGCGTCACCGCCGGCAACATGGATTCGATGGTCAACCGCTATACTGCCGACAGGCGGATCCGCTCCACCGACGCCTACACGCCGGACGCAGCGACGGACAAGCGCCCCGACCACGCGGTGATCGTCTACTCCCAGCGCTGCCGCGAAGCCTATCCCGACGCGCCGCTGGTCATCGGCAGCATAGAGGCGAGCCTGCGCCGCATTGCGCATTACGATTACTGGTCGGACACGATGCGGCGCTCGATCCTGCCGGACGCGAAGGCCGACCTGCTGCTGTTCGGCAACGCCGAGCGCGCGCTGGTGGAGCTCGCGCACCGATTGGCCCGCGGCGAGAACATCAAGTCGATCCACGACCTGCGCGGCAGCGCCTACATGGTGGCGCGCGGCTGGCGGCCCGAGGGCTGGACCGAGGTCGATTCCACCACCGTGGACACGCCTGGCGCGATGCACGCGCGTCCGGACCCGTATGCCATGATGCAGCAGGCGCCTTTTCCCGCGGCCGCAGCCACGGCGGCGACAAGCCACGCGATCCGCTTCCACGGCCGCGACGAGCGCCTCGCGGCGAAGAAACTGGCCCGCGCGCAGACCGTGATCCGGCTGCCGTCCTATGAACAGGTGAAAGCGGACCCGGTGCTGGACGCCCACGCCTCGCGCACCTTTCACCTCGAATCGAACCCGGGCAACGCGCGCGCGCTGGTGCAGCAGCACGGCGAACGCGACGTCTGGCTCAATCCGCCGCCGCTGCCGCTCACCACGCCCGAAATGGATCATGTCTACGGCCTGCCTTACGCGCGCGCGCCGCATCCGGCCTACGGCGAGGCCAAAATCCCGGCCTGGGAAATGATCCGCTTCTCGGTGAACATCATGCGCGGCTGCTTCGGCGGCTGCACCTTCTGTTCCATCACCGAACACGAAGGGCGCATCATCCAGAGCCGCTCGGAAGCATCCATCCTGCACGAGATCGAGGAAATCCGCAACAAGACACCCGGCTTCACCGGCGTCATCTCGGATCTTGGCGGACCGACCGCCAACATGTACCGCATGGCCTGCAAGGATCCGGCGATCGAGTCTTCCTGCCGGCGCCTGTCCTGCGTCTATCCCGGCATCTGCGAAAATCTCAACACCGACCACGCGCCGCTGATCGGGGTCTACCGCAAGGCGCGCGCGCTGCCCGGCATCAAGAAAGTGATGGTCGCCTCGGGCTTGAGGTACGACCTCGCCGCGCGCTCGCCAGAGTACGTGAAGGAACTGGCGACCCACCACGTCGGCGGCTACCTGAAGATCGCGCCCGAGCACACCGAGGAAGGGCCGCTGTCCAAAATGATGAAACCCGGACTGGCCAGCTATGACAAGTTCAAGGCACTGTTCGATCGGTTCTCGCGCGAGGCGGGCAAGGAACAGTACCTGATCCCCTATTTCATCGCCGCGCACCCCGGCACCTCGGACGCAGACATGCTCGCGCTGGCGCTCTGGCTCAAGCGCAACGGCTTCCGCCTGGACCAGGTGCAGACCTTCCTGCCGACGCCGCTCGCCATGGCGACGACCATGTACCACACGGGCAAGAATCCGCTGCACAAGGTGTCGGCTGGCTCACAAGAAGTGGGCGTGGTCCGCGGCGCCCGCCAGCGCCGCCTGCACAAGGCTTTCCTACGCTATCACGACCCGGAGAACTGGCCCTTGCTGCGCGAGGCCTTGCAAGGCATGGGCCGCGCCGACCTCATCGGCAACGGCAAGAAGCACTTGATACCCGCGTTTCAACCGGCAGGTACGGGTAAGAGCGTGCAGCGCGCAGGACACTACCAACCGAAGACGCGCGCTGCGCCCGGGCGCCGGCCCGCTGCAGCGGCGAAACCCGGCGGCAAGCCGAAACACGCGCGCCGGCCGTAGGAATGCTTAGGCGCCCGTATTGCACTTCATCACTCAGGGAGCGGGAATGATTCCATCGCAACGAACCTTCAGGTGCCTCGCGCTCCTGGCCGCGCTTCTTTTCCAGCTTGCACACGCCGGGGAGGCGGAATGGAAGGCGCATCTGGACGCCGGCGTGGCGGCCTGCGGGAACGGGGATTATCGCGCTGCGGAGGCGCGATTCGAGGCCGCGCTGAATGAAGCCCAGTCGTTCCGGGGCGAACAGGCACGCCTGGGTCTGACGCAACAATGGCTGGGCTACGTCTACCAGACCCAGGGCCGTTACGCCGAGGCCGAGCCGCTGTACCGGCGCACGCTCGTCATTTATGAAAAAGCCCTGGGACGCGATCACCCGGATGTCGCCGACAGCCTGAACAATCTTGCAGTGCTCTACCGCGCCCAGGGCCGTGACGCCGAGGCCGAGCCACTGTACCGGCGCGCGCTCGCGATTCGCGAAAAGGTCCTGGTGCCCGATCACCCGGACGTGGCCGCAAGCTTGAACAATCTCGCGGAACTCTACGATGCCCAGGGCCGCTACGCCGCGGCCGAACCACTGTACCGGCGCGCGCTCGCGATTCGCGAAGAGGCTTTCGGGCCGGAACACCCGAGCGTGGCCGCAAGCCTGAACAATCTCGCGGCGCTCTGCCAAACCCAGGGCCGCTACGCCGAGGCCGAACCGTTGTATCAGCGCGCGCTCGTCATTTATGAAAAAGTCCTGGGACGGGAGCACCCGGACGTGGCCACAAGCCTGAACAATCTCGCGCGGCTCTACCAAGCCCAGGGTCGCCACGCGGATGCCGAGCCGCTGTACCGGCGCGCACTCGCGATTCGCGAAAAGGCCCCCCGCAGCGCCCTACCGAGATAGCGCGCTGCCACGCCTCCCCGGCCGCGGACGCGCGCGGCTGGTATCGGGCCGCGGGTGGCGGCCCGCGGGATTATCCGCCGGCTAGCGCGGAAAGATGCCGCGATACAGAAACGGCTTGTTGGGAATCTCGATGCCCTGATTGCGGGCTTGCTGATACCACCTGAGCGATGTTTCGTAGTCCCGCTCGACCTCGTCGTAGCCCGTGCCGTATAGGTCGCCGAGCTTCCTCTGAGCCATGCCGTGGCCGCTATCGGCCGCTTCGTGGAACGCGATCAGCGCGGCCCGGCCGGCGTGCGCCCGCGCCAGATCCAGCCCTTCCCGGTAGCGCGCTTCGGACTCCTGCCTGCCGAGTGGACGTTGTATGTTTACGGCTCTCGGGGTCATCGCAGCGTAGGTATCGACGGTCGCAGCATCGATGCTCGCCAAGACGAGTATCGGTTTCACGAACAGGGAAACCGTTCTTTCACCCGGTTCCGCGGCAGACTGGCCGAACGCCGACCCCGCGCCCATTGCGATGGCGACCAAAGCGTATTTCGCCGCATGCAACAATGAATCATGTTTAAGGAATCTCATCTTGGCCCTCCTAGGATATTGGACCATCCCGACCATGCGTTCATAAGAGCACCTATCGCTGCAAATCACAAGATAATGTCTCCGCGCGATGTGACTTTTCTCGCAATGAAACACTTGTTTTCGCTCGGAAACAATCTAGGCGTGCCACGGCATGCCCACCTCGGCCCCCGCGCCCCGGGGCCATTCCATGGCAGGACTTGCCGCCGCCGGACGGAACACGGGAACCACGTAGGCCCCTCCGGAGTCGCCGCGATGTGCGTTCGAACGAAGACACCCCGGGGAAAGTGCCCGTGGTATATCATGCGTTTCTACCGCGGATTCAGCATCGATCAGGAGAAGACCATGTCCAGCAGTCCGGTTGCAAACTTGCAGCGCCTGGCGTGCGCGGCGCTCGCCCTGTCCTTCGCCCTCCCGGCGGCGGCGCAACAGCAGGTGGTGATCGTGACTTCGTTTCCGAAGGAGCTGACCGGCGCCTACAAGAAGGCGTTCGAAGCGAAAAACCCCGGCATCAAGGTCGAGATCCTGAACAAGCCGACCCCGGCGGGCGTCGCCTACATCCGCGAAGCGCCCGCCAACAACAAGCCCGACGTGTTCTGGGTATCGGCGCCGGACGCTTTCCAGGTACTGTCCCAGGAAAAGCTGCTCGCCAGGATCGAGACGCCGGCGAAGGAAGTTCCGAACAAGATCGGTAACTATCCGATCAACGATCCCAAGGGCTACTACCTCGGCCAGGCGCTCGCCGGCTACGGCATGATGTGGAACACGCGCTACATGAAGGCGAACAAGCTGCCGGCGCCGAAGGAATGGGCCGATCTGGCCAAGCCGGTCTACTTCGGCCACGTAGCCGTATCGTCGCCGTCGCGCTCCGGCACCACCCATCTGACGGTCGAGACCATCCTGCAGGGCGAAGGCTGGGAAAAAGGCTGGCGCCAGATGCTGATGATCTCCGGCAACTGCGCCGCGATCACCGAGCGCAGCTTCGGCGTCCCCGACGGCGTCAACAGCGGCCAGTATGGCATCGGCCTGGTGATCGATTTCTTCGGCCTCGCCGCGAAGGCCTCGGGCTTCCCGACTGAATTCGTCTATCCGTCCGTGACCGCCATCGTTCCCGCCAACATCGGCATGGTCGCCGGCGCAAAAAACGCGGAGAACGCGAAGAGGTTCATCGATTACACGCTCTCGCCCGAAGGACAGCAACTGCTGTTCAACCCGCAGATCAGTCGCCTGCCGGTGCTGCCCAGCGCCTACGCAAAAGCGCCGGCAGGCTTCCCCAATCCGTTCGCCGGCAAGATCAAGCCCAAGGTGAATTTCGACTCCGACCTGTCCGAATCGCGCTACTACGTGGTGAGCTCGATTTTCGACCAGACCATTACCTTCCGTCACAAGGAACTCACCCAGGCGGCCAAGGCCATCAACAGTGCCGCGGCCAGGCTCGCAGGCAAGGAACATGCACAGGCGGCGAAGCTGCTCGCCGAAGCGCGCGATTTCGCCTATTCGCCGGTGGTGAGCGAGGAGAAGTCCAAAGACAAGGAGTTCCTCGCGCTCTACCGCAACACCAAGCGCGACGCCCTGAAGACCAAGCAGATCACGGGGCTGGAGGAACACTGGGGCAAAACCGCGCGCAGCAACTACGCCCGCGCGATCGAACTCGCGAACCAGGCTGCGGCGCTCGCCAAGTAGCCTGGCGCGCCGATTGCGCAGCAGCGGCTGCCGGCCGGCGCCAGCCGGGCAGCCGCTAGCCGGCGACGGGCAGTTGACCGATAATCCGGATTCGACTGCCGATCGCGAACTGTTGTGAGCCCAGAGACCATGTCGCGCCGCTACACCCTCCCCCAGGCCACGCTCGCGCTCCTCATCGCGCTGTTCCTGCTCGTGTTTCTGGTGATGCCGGTGTTCACCGTCATGTACGTCGCCTTCACCAACAGCGACGGCAGCCTGACGCTGGCGCATTTCCGTTCGTTTTTCCAGCTGACGCTGATGCGCGAGGCGTTCTACAACAGCCTGTACGTCGGCGGCATGAGCGTGCTGGTTTCTTCGATATTCGCGCTGCCGCTGGCGTACTTCACCGCGCGCTTCCAGTTCCGCGGCGCGCTCGTGATCCAGACCCTGGGCGTGCTGCCGCTGATCATGCCGCCCTTCGTCGGCGCCACCGCGATGCAGCTCCTGTTCGGCCGCAGCGGCTCGGTCAACCTGATCCTGGGCGACTGGTTCGACCTCAATCTGCCGTTCATGGAAGGCTTGAACGCCGTCATATTCGTCGAGGCGCTGCACTACTTTCCGTTCATCCTGCTCAATCTCACGGTCGCGCTCAACAACATCGACAGCGCGATGGAGGAATCGGCGCAGAACCTCGGCGCGAGCGGTTTTCGACTGTTCCGCCGCATCGTGTTCCCGCTCGCGCTGCCAGGCTACATGGCCGGCGCGGCGCTGGTGTTCCTCAAGGTGTTCGACGACGTGGCCACGCCGCTGGTGCTCAACGTGACCGACATCCTCGCCGCGCAGGCGTACTTCCGCATCAGTTCGATCGGCATCGACGATCCGATCGGCTATGTCGCCAGCGTCATCATGGTGATCGCATCGATCGCCGCGCTGTGGGGCTCGACCCAGGTGATGCGCGGCAAGGACTACGCCACGCTGCAGCGCGGCGGCAGCGCGCTCGCCACGCGCAAACTCGGACCATGGCAGGGAGTGTTCGCCTACGGCTGGATCGTGCTGGTGCTGCTGCTGGTGCTCTCCCCGCACCTCGGCCTGGTGCTGCTCTCGTTCAGCAAGATGTGGAGCTTCACGGTGATTCCGGAGGCCTACACGCTGGAAAACTATGCGGCGGTGTTCCGCGACTCGCCCTTCATGCTGTGGAATTCCCTCGTCTACTGCGGCATCGCCGCCGGGCTGGACGTGCTGATCGGCACCGCCATCGCCTACCTGATGCTGCGTACCGACCTGCCCGGACGCCGGCTGCTCGATTTCATCGCCTCGGCCGCGGTGGCGATTCCCGGCCTGGTGCTGGGAATCGGCTATTTGCGCACCTTCCGCGGCTTCAACCTGCCGTTCACCGACCTGCCGTTCGTGTCCTTCTGGATGATCATCGCCTTCGCCTTCACCGTGCGGCGGCTGCCCTACGCGCTGCGTTCCTGCGTCGCGTCGCTGCAGCAAGTGCACATGTCGATGGAAGAAGCCGCCGAGAACTTGGGCGCGAGCAACCGCCGCACCATCATCCGCATCGTCGTGCCGCTGATGGCAGGCGGCATCCTCGCCGGCTTCGTCACCAGCTTTCTCACCGCCGCGGTGGAAATTTCCGCCACCCTGATGCTGGTCTCCTCCACTTCGGACGCCCCGGCCTCCTACGGCATCTATCTTTACATGCAATCGATCGTCGGGCGCGGTCCCGGCGCCGCGCTCGGCGTGATTACGGTGCTGCTGGTGGGTCTGGGCACCTATGCCTCGCACCGCATCCTGCGCGCGCGCAGCCTGCGCTTCGATACCCTGCAAGCACTCAAGTAGGCTTCCATCAGTAGGCACACATGGCCAAAGTCAAAGTCGAATTCCAGGACATCGCGCTCGCCTTCGGCAAAACCGAAGTGCTGCGCAATATCAGCCTCGCCATCGAACCGGGCGAGTTGTTCGCGCTGCTCGGGCCGTCGGGCTCGGGAAAATCCACGCTGCTGCGCGTGATCGCCGGCTTCGCGCGCGCGCAGTCGGGACGCGTGCTCGTCGATGGCAAGGACATCTCGGCGGTGCCGCCGTGGAAGCGCGATATCGGCATGGTATTCCAGAACTACGCACTGTGGCCGCACATGACGGTGCACAACAACGTCGCGTTCGGGCTGGAGGAGCGCAGGCTGCCGCGCGACGAGATCAGGCGCAAGGTTGCCGCCGCGCTCGATCTCGTGGGTCTCTCCGACTTCGCCGCGCGCCGGCCGAGCCAGCTCTCCGGCGGCCAGCAGCAGCGCGTCGCGCTCGCGCGCACCATCGCCATCGAGCCGAAGGTGCTGCTGCTCGACGAGCCGCTGTCCAACCTGGACGCCAAGCTGCGGGTGCACATGCGCGTCGAATTGCTCGCGCTGCAGCGCAAGCTCGGGGTGACCACGATTTTCGTCACCCACGACCAGGAGGAAGCGTTGTCGATCTCCGACCGCGTGGCGGTGCTCGACGCCGGAGTGATTCAGCAGGTCGGCACGCCGGTGGAGCTGTTCGACCGTCCGGCGAACCGCTTCATCGCGAATTTCGTCGGCACCATCAATCTGTACGCGGGCACGCTCAAGGCCGGCGCGGGCGCGATGGTGTTCGAATCCGAGTCCTTGGGCACGGTTGCGCTCCCTGGCGTGCCGGCGGCTGCCCTGGGCGAGGTGGAAATCGCCTTCCGGCCGCACGTGGTCACGCTCATCGAGGCCGGCGCGCCCGCCGGTGGCGGCCTCATCTGGCTCGAAGCCCGCGTTGCCGAGCGCGAATTTCTCGGCGAGTTCATCCGCTATAGCGTTCGTGCGCGCGAGGCCGACATCGTCGCCGACCAGGCGCATTACACCGGCGCCAGGAGTTTCGCGCCCGGCGAAGCCGTGCAACTCGGCATCCAGCCGCAGCAGATCCGCGTGCTTGCGCGCTAAGCGCGATCGGGCTTCATCCGGCCCGGCGCCGGAGCGCGGTATGATTCGACTTTTTCCGGCCGCGGCGATTCCTGAACTCGCCCGGCTTCACCCGTCTCATTCTGAAAATGAAAAGCAACGGAACCCGCATGCAACTGCCACTGGAAGGAATCAAGGTGCTCGACCTGAGCCACGCGCTCGCCGGGCCATTTTGCTCGACCATGCTCGCCGATTACGGCGCACAAGTGATCAAAATCGAGCCTCCCGGACTCGGGGACATCTCGCGCGCCTGGGGCACACCCCTGCCGGGCGGAGAAACCGATTACTTCGCCAGCCTGCATCGCAACAAAAAGGGCATGGTGCTCGATCTCAAGAACCCCCGGGGAAAGGAGATCTTTCTGCGCATGGCCGAGCGCTGCGACATCGTGCTGGAGAACTACCGCGCCGGCGCGCTGACCCGGCTCGGGCTGGCCTACGAGACGGCGCGCAAGCGCAATCCGGGCATCATCTACTGCTCGATTTCCGGCTTCGGCCAGGACGGCCCCTATCGCGACCGGCCCGCGCTCGACCTGATACTGCAGGCCGAGAGCGGCATGGTCAGCGTGACAGGCGAGGCCGGGGGGCACGGCGCCCGCGCCGGCGTATCGATCGCCGACCTGACTGCCGGCATGAACGCCGCGTTCGGCATCATGCTCGCGCTGCGGGCGAAGGAGCAAAGCGGAATCGGACAGGCGATCGACGTGTCGATGATGGAGGGGCAACTCGCCCTGCTCGGCACCATGATCTCGAACTACTGCGGCACCGGCGAGATTCCCGGACCCATGGGCACGGCTTACAAGGCACTGCTGCCCTACCAGACCTTTCAGACCAAAACGCGCGATCTGGCGCTGGCCGTGGGCAGCGAAAAACTGTGGAAAGTATTTTGCCCGCTGATCGGCTGCCCGGAACTTGCCGACGACCCGCGCTTTCGCACCAATGTGGACCGCGCGCGGAATCGCGAAAGCCTGATATCGAGGCTGCAGCAGGTGTTTCTCGCGCGGACCTACGAGGATTGGGAAGCGCTGCTGACTGCGAACGGCATCCCGGTTGGCGCCATCAACAACCTCGCCCAGGTGGTCGAGCACCCGCAGGTGAAATCGCGCGGCTCCATTGTCGAGATAGACCATCCGCGCGCTGGAAAAATACGCGTCGTGGGCGTACCGGTGCGCCTGTCGGCGACGCCGGGTTCGGTGCGCACGCCCTCGCCAGCGCTGGGCGAGCACACCGACGAAGTGCTGCGCGATCTGCTGGGCCTGAGTGTCGCAGAAATCGACGCGCTGCGCGACGCCGGCGCGCTGGGCTGACGCCCGGATCAGTTGTTCTTCGCGCCCTCGTTCACCCAGACCTTGAGAATCGTGATGTCCCTGTCCGGGAGTTTCTCCTTGCCATGAGGCATCTGGATGGAGGCGTGCACGCGCCCTTCCACCAGCATGTTGAGCGCGCTCGTGAGGGCATCGCCGGGTTTCACCAGCGGCCCGAACTTTCCGCCTTTCATCAACGCCTGATAGCCGGTCGTATCCAGTCCGCTGGCCGCAAAACCCTTCTGCCCCGGCGCATGGCATTCGACGCAGTTTTTCGCAAGTATCGGCTGTACGTCCCTGGTGTAGCTCACGTCCTTGGGCGCGCATGCAGCCAGTCCCAGCAGCGCCGCCGCGGCGAGCGCGCATCCCGATACCGCTTTGAATCCAGCATTCATGACCTATCTCCTTAGAGCCTGCCGCATTTCGTTTTAAACGCTCATTTGCTTTCCATCACCCGGACGCCGTTCCACTCGCCGCCGGGGAGGATGCTCAGCGAGGTGACGGCAGCGCTCGACATAGAGCCTGGCGGTAATGGTGGCCTTCAACTGCGCGATTTCGGCGTTTGCGCCGGATACCCCCTGCCGCACCGCTTCCACGGTATCGGGGCGCGGGCGTTCCAGTTCCTCGCGCAGCACGAACACCGTCGTTTGCAAATCGCGCACCTCGGCAAGCCCCGCGGAAACGGGTTCTGTTTCGGCGATCATGTGCACATTCTAATACCGCGGCGCGATTCGAGGAACTGTGCGCATCCTCCCGGCGCGGACACGGGCCGGCCAGTCCCGCCCGGCCGCTCAGACCGGCGCGGAACCAGGTCGCTTCGCCCGCCGCCCGGAGCGCTTCTAATCTATAATCCAGACTCCCATCCATCAGGGGACTTCCATGAACCAGCCGCGCGAACTCGACACCACCCTGGTCAACGACCTCAAGGCCCTGCTCGGCGAGCGCGCCACCACGGCGCGCGGCGTGCGCGAGCAGCACGGCAAGGACGAATCCTACTTTCCGTACGCCGCGCCGGACGCCGTGGTGTTTCCGCGTAACACCGAGGAAGTGCGCGATATCGTCAACATCTGCCGCCGTCACCAGGTGCCGATGATTCCCTATGGCGTCGGCACTTCGCTCGAAGGGCACATCCTGGCAGTGAAAGGCGGCGTGTGCATCGACGTGAGCCAGATGAACCAGGTGCTCGCGGTGCATGAGGCCGATCTCGATGCGGTGGTGCAGGCGGGTGTCACGCGCAAACAGCTGAACGAGCACATCCGCCACACCGGGCTGTTTTTTCCCGTCGACCCCGGCGCCGACGCGACTATCGGCGGCATGAGCGCGACGCGCGCCTCGGGAACCAACGCGGTGCGCTACGGCACCATGCGCGAGAACGTGATTTCGCTCACCGTGGTGCTCGCCGACGGCCGCATCATCAAGACCGCCGGGCGCGCGAAGAAATCTGCGGCGGGCTACGACCTTACCCGCCTGTTTGTCGGCTCCGAGGGCACGCTCGGCGTGATTACCGAGGTCACGGTGAAGCTGTATGCGGTGCAGGAGGCCATGTCCGCCGCGGTGTGCGCGTTCGACGCGATCGAAGGCTGCACCAAGACCATCATCCAGACCATACAGGCAGGCGTGCCGGTGGCGCGCTGCGAAATCATCGATGCGACCGCGATGGATTGCATCAACAAGTACAATAAGATGAATTACCGCGTCGCGCCGACGCTGTTCTTCGAATTCCACGGCACCCAGGCCAGCGTCGTCGAGCAGGCCGAGATGGTGCAGGAAATCGCCCGCGAAAACGGCGGCATGGATTTCCAGTGGGCGACCAAGGCCGAGGACCGCACCAAGCTGTGGGATGCGCGCCACAACGCCTATTTCGCCTGCCTGCAACTGCGCCCGGGCTGCCGCGCGATTTCCACCGACGTCTGCGTGCCGATTTCGCGCCTGGCGGAGTGCGTATCCGAATCGATGAAGGACGTGGCGGGCTATCTGTGCCCGGTACCGCTGATCGGCCATGTCGGCGACGGCAACTTCCACCTGATGTTCCTCGTCGATCCGGCCAAGCCGGAGGAGCAGGAACTCGCCAAGTCGTTCAACAAGCGTCTGGTCGAGCGGGCGCTCGCCATGGAAGGCACCTGCACCGGCGAGCACGGCATCGGTCTCGGCAAACAGGTCTGGCTGCAGAAGGAACTGGGCGAGGCGGTCGACGTGATGCGCGACATCAAGCGCTTGTTCGACCCCGGCAACCTGATGAATCCGGGAAAGGTGGTGCCGCTGTAGGGGCCGCTCGTCGCGGTTGACGCGATTGGGTTTGGTCTTAATTCAAATGAGCGTGACTGTAAGCGTAGCAGCTCGCTCTTTAGACTTTCAAAAAATGCTCGCGGTAGTACTTGAGTTCCTCGATCGATTCGTAGATGTCGGCCAGCGCCTCGTGCTTGCCGTGCTTGGTCAGCCCCTTGGCCAGATCCGGCTTCCAGCGCTTGACCAGTTCCTTCAGCGTACTGACGTCGAGGTTGCGGTAGTGGAAATAGGCCTCCAGCCGCGGCATATGGCGTGCCATGAACCTTCGGTCCTGGCAAATTGAATTGCCGCACATGGGCGAAGTTCTGATCGGCACGTGCGCGGCGAGGAAATCGAGGTATATCTGCTCCGCCTCCGCCTCCGTCAGCGCCGACGCCTTGACCTTGGCGACCAGCCCGGATCGGGTGTGCGTGGACTTGTTCCAGTCATCCATCGCATCGAGCATGCTGTCCGGCTGATGCAGAACCAGCACCGGCGCCTCGGCGACGAGGTTCAATTGCGCATCAGTGACCACGATGGCGACTTCGATGATTTTGTCGCGGTCGGGATCCAAACCGGTCATTTCCATGTCCAACCACACTAAGTTGTTCTGATCCTGGGCCATGGTCGCTGTGCGTGCCGCATTGAACGAAGGGCTTTATTGTGTCATATTTCAGCCAGATGCAGACTTTCACTGCCGTTTTTATTGCAGCGCTCGCGCTTACCACGGGCTTGCGGCTGTGGCTGGCGCGGCGCCATATCCGGCATATCGCAAGCTGCCGCGACCGGGTGCCTGCCGATTTCTCCGGCCATATCGAGCTCGCCGCGCACCAGAAAGCGGCAGATTACAGCACCGCCAAGACACGACTGGGCATGATCGACATGCTCATCGACGCGGCGCTGCTGCTGGCGCTGACCCTGTGCGGCGCGCTGCAGGCGCTGCATGACGCATGGCTGCGCGTATTCGACGCCGGCAGCCATGCGCAGGGCATCGCCCTCATCGTCAGCGTCGCCTTGATTTCCAGTTTGATCGACCTGCCGCTGTCGCTGTATCGCACCTTCGTCATCGAAGCGCGCTTCGGCTTCAACAAAATGACCCTGCCGCTGTTCTTCGCCGATCTGGTCAAACAAGCCTTGATCGGCGCAGCCCTGGGCCTGCCGCTGCTGTTGTGCGTGCTCTGGCTGATGCAGCGCATGGGCGAACAGTGGTGGCTCTACGTCTGGGTCACCTGGATCGCGTTCAACCTGCTGGTGCTCACCCTCTATCCGACCCTGATCGCGCCGCTGTTCAACAAATTTACTCCGCTGGCCGATGCCGGGCTGAAAAGCCGCATCGAGGCGCTGCTCGCCAAATGCGGCTTCAGGGCGCGGCGCCTCTACGTGATGGACAGCTCGCGGCGCTCCAGCCACGGCAACGCCTACTTCACCGGTTTCGGCGCGGCCAAGCGCATCGTCCTGTTCGATACCCTGATCGCGCGCCTCGCCCCGGCGGAAATCGAGGCGGTGCTGGCGCACGAACTGGGGCACTTCCGCCACCATCATGTGTGGAAGCGCATGGCGGCACTGTTCGCCATGAGCCTGGTGTTCCTCTGGCTGCTCGGCTACGCCATGGAACAGGACTGGTTCTACGCCGGCCTCAACGTGCAGTCCCGCTCGACCGCGCTCGCGCTGATGCTGTTCTTCCTGGTGGTGCCGGTATTCACTTTTCTCCTGCATCCGCTCACCAGCCTGTATTCGCGCAAGCACGAGTACGAAGCCGACGCCTATGCCGCGCGGCACGCGATCCCCGCCGAACTGATCCGGGCGCTGGTGAAGCTGTATCAGGACAACGCCGCCACGCTCACCCCCGACCCCCTGTATTCGATCTTCTACGATTCGCATCCGCCGGCGCTGCTGCGCATTGCCCGGCTGCAGGACGCGCTTGCGCTGGAACAAGGGCAACCCGCATGAGCAAGCTCTCGGAAAGCACGTCGAAGCCGATGCCGGCCGGAACCCCGCCGCTGACGCAGGCGAAAATCGAGTCCCTTTGTCAGAATTGAGGCAGGACGGAATGCTCGCCGGCCAGGTGATCGCGGCCTACGGCCGGCACTGCCTGGTTGAAACCGGCGACGGCCGCCAGTTCGCCTGTTTTCCGCGCGGAAAGAAGAGCACGGTCGCCTGCGGCGATCGCGTCACGTGCGCGCGGACCGGGGGCGAGCAGGGCGTGATCGAGGCGGTGGACCCGCGCTCCACGCTGTTCTCCCGCTCCGCCGCGCAGCGGCAAAAACTGATCGCCGCCAACGTGTCCCAGCTCGCCATCGTCGTCGCCGCCGAACCGAGCTTCAGCGAGGAATTGATCAACCGCTGCCTCGTGGCCGCCGAGCATCAAGACATGCATGCCCTGATCCTGCTTAACAAGTGCGACCTGAAGGAAGCGGCCATGGTGGCCATGGCGCGGCTCGAACCCTACGCCCAAGCCGGCTATCGCGTGGTCCGGCTGTCGGCGCTGGAGGGCGCGGAGGCGCTGCGCCCGCTGCTTGCGCGCCAGGCCACGGTGCTGGTCGGGCAATCCGGCATGGGCAAGTCCACCATCATCAATGCGCTGTTGCCGGAGGCGCGCATCGCCACCAGGGAGATCTCCCATTTCCTCGCTTCCGGGCGCCACACCACGACCCAGGCGCGGCTGCACCGGCTGGATGCGGACAGCACCCTCATCGACTGCCCCGGCCTGCAGGAGTTCGGCCTGCACCACCTGTCGCCGCAGGACATCGAATCCGGATTCGTCGAATTCCGCGGCTTTCTGGGCCAGTGCCGCTTTCAGAACTGCCGCCATCTGAGCGAGCCGGGTTGCGCCCTGGCGCAGGCTGCGGCGCAAGGCGCGGTTCACCCGCAGCGGCTGGAAATGTTCCGCCGCATCAGCCGCGCAGAATCCAGGCGGTAGCGATCATGCAACTGCTGTACAGCTCGCTCAAGCTGCTCGAGATCCATCACCTGAAGAACCTGCTCGAGGTCGAAGGCATCCGCTGCCACGTCAAGAACGAACTGCTCAGCCGCCTGGCCGGAGAGATCCCGTTCACCGAATGCGCGCCCCAGCTGTGGCTGCTGGACGAGCACGATCTGGAGCGCGCCAGGCAGATCGTGGCCGAGTTCGGCCGCGGCCCGGCCGCCGGGCCGCCATGGCGATGCCCGGCTTGCGGCGAGTCGCTGGAAGGCCAATTCAGCGCCTGCTGGCACTGCGGCGCGTCGCGCCCGACAAGCCCGCCGGAATAGGCATGGGCGCGGACGCGGCGCGACGGCGTGCTGCTAAGTGAGCGCCCCCGCAACAGCCAATAGCAGCAATATGAACAGGATTACGACCAGCGCGCGCCAGACCAGTCCGATGGTGCTGTCGAGAAAACCGACGCCGGCTTCGTCCCCCAAGCCCAGCTCCGGCCGGTCGACCGGACTCAGTTCCGAAAGAAAAGGCATGCCCAGGCGCACGCCCATGGCCCCGGCGCCGCTCGCGAGCACGACGCCGAGCGAGGGGTCTGGCCATTTCGCCGCCTGCGTGCGCCAGCAGTAGGCGGCGTCCTCGAAATCCCCGACCACGGCAAAGGCGATTCCGGTGAGCCGCGCCGGCGCCCAGTCGAGCAGCCTGAACACTTGGGCGGCGAAACTGCCGAACGCTAGGAGTTCGGCATCGCCGCGATCGGTCCAGCGGCGGGGCAGGAACGACGACAGCCGGTAGAGTATCGCACCGCTCGGCCCGGGCAGCAGCACGAACCAGAACGCCACGGCGAACACATGCTGATAGGAGGCCACCAGCGCCTCTTCGATGGTGAGCCGCACCACCTCCTCCGCGCTCAGCCGCTCGCAGCTCGCGCCGCGCCATTGGCCCAGGATCGCGCGCGCCTTGTCCAGGTCGCCGTTCTTCAGCGCCCAGTGAATATCGGTGAAATAGTGACCCACGTGGCGGAAACCCATGGTCGCATACAGGATGAGCACGTTGAAGCCCAGGGCCAGCAGCGGAGACAGGTAATGCAGGAGGTAATACGCCGCGATCGCCAGCAGCGTCGCCGGGACCACGCCCATCGCCCAGGCGATCATTCCGTGCTGGCGCTGGCCGGCATTAAAGTGCTGTTGCAGCAGGTCGGCAAAGCGCATCGCCGGAGAGATCAGGTACTTGCGATCGGCGAGCGGCCGCCACTGCTCGAGCAGCAGGGCGATGATCAGCGAAATTAGGCTCATTCGGGAAGCGGAACTCTTGGGCGGCGGCACGGGACGGCCAGCGCGATATTATACGCACTCCACCGGCTCGATCGCATGGCAGTCACGCCCCCGGGCAGGGGCAGGGATTGCCGCGCTAGGCCGCGGTCAGGAACGCGTACAGGTTCATCAGCATTCCCGCTGTCGCGCCCCAGATGTAGCGGCCTTCATAGGGCATGGCGTAGTAATGCCGGGTGCGGCCCTGGTACTGCAAGGTGTTGCGCTGATGGTTGACAGGATCGAGAAAGAACGCCAACGGCACCTCGAACGCCTCGGCCACCTCGAATGCGTCCAGTTTCAGCGCCGGCGGCGGGCTCACCAGCCCGACCACCGGGGTGACGTGGTAGCCGGTGACCGTGGTGTACTCGGGCAGCAAGCCCAGCACTTCCACCTGGGAGCGCGGCAGGCCGATTTCCTCGAAGGTTTCGCGCAAGGCCGTAGCCGCCGGGGATTCATCGTGCGCTTCCCTGCGCCCCCCGGGAAAACTGATCTGGCCGGCGTGGTCGTACAGGTGGTCGGTACGCTGGGTAAGCAGGATGGTAAGCCCGGCATCGCGCCTCACCACCGGCACCAGTACCGCGGCCGGCCGCAGTTCTTCTTCCTGGCGCCACAGATGTCCGTCCCCGGTGGCGATGGGCGTCACCGCGCGGCCCGCCGAGAAGCGCCGGCGCAGCCAGGCTTCGGCAGCGGGACCGCTCATTTCCCGCAGATCACTGGTGCCGGAGGACATGCTTGAATTGTAGCCCGGAATCCCCTGCCGCCGGCGCGCCGGGACGGTTTGCGGCGCGAAGAGGCCGGATTGCCGCATTCTGCCGCAGCATCGGCTGGGTAAATCGGGGCACCCTGGAATAAGCGCCGAGGCAGACTGTTAACCGCTTGGGTTTGCCCCCAATTCACACATAAGGAGACTTCCATGAAAATTCGCGCCACTGGATTGTTTTTCGGGTTGATGCTGGCAAGTGCAAGCGCCTTCGCCTTCCACTGCCCGGCGGATATGAAGAAAATCGATGCCGCCCTGAGCAAGGGCATCAAGCTGAGCGATGCGCAGATGGCTGAGGCGAAAAAGCTGCGTGCCGACGGCGAAGCCTTGCACAAAGCCGGAAAGCACCAGGAATCGGTCGATACGCTGGCCAAGGCGATGAAAATCCTCGGCATTTGACAAACGGCCCCGCCAAAACCAAGACGCCACGGCGCATGCCGTGGCGTCTTTTTTTCGATCCCGGCCCCGGGCCGGATACAAGCCGCGCTACGCGCGCATTACTTGATCGCCTGCAGTTTGTCGTAGACGTCTTTCGGCCAAGGCAGCGGGCTGCCGTCGGGCAGTTTGCCGTCCTTGTAGTACTTCTGCACCGCGGCGATGAACGGCTTGCGGTCCACCTTGACCACGGTCTTGCCGCGTGTGGCAAAGCCGGTCGTCAGTTTCTTCTCCGACTCGATGATCTCGGCGGTGGCGCGCGCCGCGGCTTCGCGGTACACCGCAGTGAAGGTCTTCTTGTCGGCGTCGGACAGCTTCGCCCACAGCGGCCCGCCGATGATGGTCAGCAGCGCGTCGGTGATATGCCCGGTGAGGTTGATGTGCGTCTGCACCTCGTAGAATTTCTTGGCTTCGATGGTCGGCAGCGGGTTTTCCTGCGCATCCACGGTCTTGTTCTGCAGCGCCAGGTACACCTCGGCGAAGGCGATCGGCGTCGGGTTGGCGCCGACTGCGCGCGGGAACAAGGTGTACAGCGGCGCGTCCGGCACGCGGATCTTCAGGTTCTTCATGTCCCCGGGCTTGTTGAGCGCCTTGTTGGCGGTGGTGTGACGTTCGCCGTAATAGGTGATCGCGACCACCTTGCTGCCGCTGCTGGCTTTTTGGTAGCCGTCGGCCAGTTCGTCGAACAGCTTCGAGGTGGAGAACTTGCTCCAGTGAGCGTAGTCGCGGAACACGAACGGCGCGCCGCCGATGGAAATCGGGCCGTAGTTGCGCCCGGCGAACAACTGTCCGGTGTAGATCATGTCGACCGTGCCCAGGGTGAGGCCCTGATTGATATCGGTTTCCTTCCCCAGTTGCGAAGCCGGAAACACCTCCACGCTATAGCGGTTGCTGGTGCGCTTGGCAATTTCCCCTGCCGCCCACACCGCCGCCGTGTGGTACGGTTCTGAGGTCTCGTAGACGTGCGCGAACTTGAGTTTGGTTTGCGCGATTGCGCCGCCGCTGGCGGCGATGGCCAGTGCGAAAGCCGCGGCCAAGCATTTGAGTTTCATCTGTCTTCCCCCCTTTGATTTAACGCACCACGATAAGTCCGCCGGCGGAATTGCCGGCTGCCGGATGTGATGGACTGGCCCGAAGAATTCCATAGCGCCATGACAAAGTCAATCTTCACCGGTCCCGCCCCCTGCTACTGGATCACCGATTTCGGCGTCGCCAGCAGGCGCGTCACCTGGATTTTCTCGCGGATGATCATGCCGTCGTTGACCGGCCTGATTTCATTCAGCCAGGTCGGGCTTTCATACATCTCGGCATACAGGCGCGCGCGCTCCTGTTCGCTTTCGAAGCGGCGGATCCACACGTACTGATCCGGGTCTTCCTCGGCGATGAAGCTGCCAACCACCACCACGCCCAGCGCCACCTGGTAGGGGATGATCTTTTCCTCCATCCATTTGACCCAGCGCTCGCGCTGGCCGGGTTTGAGCCGGTATTGGCGCAGTTCGAATATCACGCGTCCTCTCCTGGCATGATCGGTCGCTCCATGCCCGCGCTCAAGGTACGAGCAAGGTCGATCCGGTGGTCTTGCGCGCTTCCAGGTCGCGGTGCGCCTGCACCACATCCTTGAGCGCGTAGCGCTGCCGCACCTCTATTTTAACCTTGCCCGACAGCACCACATCGAACAGGTCCTTCGCCGCTGCCACCAGGTCCTCGCGCTTGGCCGTGTAATGCACCAGACTCGGCCGCGTAAAGAACAGCGAGCCGCGCGACGCGAGCATGCTCGCGTCGAACGCCGGGGTCGGACCGGAAGCGTTGCCGAAGCTCACCATCATGCCCATGGGGCGCAGGCAGTCGAGCGACCCGACGAAAGTGTCCTTGCCGATCGAGTCGTACACCACCGGCAACAGCGCGCCACCGGTGATTTCCTTCACCCGCTGGGTGAAATTCTCGCGCGTATAGACGATGGCGTGGTCGCAACCGTGCGACTTCGCCAGCGCCGCCTTCTCGTCCGAGCCGACGGTGCCGATCACTGTCGCGCCCAGCGCCTTCGCCCACTGGCAGGCGATCAGGCCGACGCCGCCCGCCGCCGCGTGAATGAGAATGGTGTCGCCGGGCTGGACCTTGTAGGCGCGCTTGAGCAGATACTGCGTGGTCATCCCCTGCAGCATCATCGCCGCGCCCTGGTCGAAGGAAATCCCGTCGGGCAGATTCACCAGGCGATCGGCGGCCATGAGGCGCACTTCCGCGTAGGCGCCGACCGGGGCGGAGGCGTAGGCCACGCGGTCGCCTTTCTTGACGCTGGTGACGCCCGGCCCCACCGCTTCGACCACGCCGGCGGCTTCCATGCCGATGCCGCTCGGCAGCGGCAGGGGGTACAGACCGGAGCGGTGATAAACGTCGATGTAGTTCAGTCCGCAGGCCTTGTGGCGCACGCGCGCCTGCCCCGCTCCGGGCTCGCCTACCTCGACGTCTTCCCATACCATGACTTCGGGGCCGCCTTGTTTATGCAATCGGATCGCTTTTGACATGTGCTGTTCCCAACTAGAAGATTGAACTGTGGAGATTCACGGACGGGCCGCGCGCCAAGCCGCTGCAGCCGAACCCGAACGGAGCTACATGTTACAACAAAAAATCCGCTGCGATCGAATGTGCCGCGCGGGCCGGATCCGTTGCCGCTATTTTGGCTTCGTCCTGGCCGGCTTCGGCTCTGCCGGTTCGGCCGCCACCGGCTTGCCCGCGGCGGCTTTCGCCGCCGCCTCCTGCATCAGCTTCCACCAGGCGCCGGGATCCGGGAACGGATTCGCCGCCGGCTGAGAGCCCGCGTCCGCCGCCCCGGGCTGCATCGCCCTCATCGCCGCCAGGGTGTTTTTCTGCATCTCCAGCCCCTGAATCGACAGGCGCAGCATATTGAGATTGAGATTGAGCCAGTGCTCCACCGATTTCAGATCGCTGATCTTTTTTTCCACGGCGTCCAAGTCAAGCGTGGGCGCGACCATCCCCGGCATGGGCAATCCCATGGGGTTCCACAGCGACTTCATGAATTCGAACGGATCCGGCAGCGGGTCGGACATGGCGGCACCTCAATACGCGAAGGAAGAGTGTGAGTCTATCCAAATTCATTGACCCACGCCGAGGAACTCCAGGACCGCGTCGCGCTGGGCGAAGGTGTCCCGATAGCCCAAATCGATGAGGGCCTTGCAATAGGTTTCCTCGAACAGCAGGTAGCTCGCCAGGTTGGAACCGCTGCGGTTCATCGCGCCGATGCCGCCGAGCACGAATTTCAGCATCCGCGGCAGTTCCTGCACGTGCCGGCCGGCGATGCGCTCGATCGACTCGCTCGGCGAGATCATCAGCACTTTGACCGGCTTCAGGTGCACCCCGGCCTCGAGGCGCTTGTCCTCGGGAATCAGATTGACCGTGCGGTTGATGCGCTGCAGGCGCTCCAGGTCCACCGCCAGGCCATCGAGGAATATGCTGTTCAGTGCATGGCCGGCGATCTGCGCAATCGAAGGATAGAGGCTGGAGCGTACCCGCGCCGCCTCGTTCTGCGCCCGCCCGGTGCCGATCACCAGCACGCGGTCGGCGCCCAGATGCAGCGCCGGACTGATCGGCGCGATCTGCCGGATCGAGCCGTCGCCGAAGTATTCCCGGTTGAGTTTCACCGCGGGAAACAGAAAGGGCAAGGCCGAGGACGCCATCAGATAATCGACGTCGAGCGTGGTCGCTGCCCCCACCCGCTGCGTACGCTCCCAGGCTTCCAGCCCCGGGCCGCCCTGGTAGAAGGACACGTTCTGCCCCGAGGCGTAACCCGACGCGGTGACCGACACCGCATAGAGCGCGCCCTTGTCGATGTTCTCCTGGATGCGCCCGAAATCGAGGGTCTTCTCCAGCGTTTCGCGTATCGGCGTGTTGTCGAACAGCGACGCCGGGCTGTTGCGCTTGATCCACAGCATCGAAGCGAACCAGCGCGCGCTGGTCTTCAACATCGACCAGGTATCGGCGCGGTAGACGCGGGCCACGTTAAAGTTCTCCCACACCTCCAGCAGGTAGCCCACGGCGTGGCGGAAATGGTCGGCGTGGATCGCGAGCACCGCGGCGTTGATGGCGCCCGCCGACGTGCCGCACAGGATGGGAAACGGATTCTTCGTCTGGTCCGGGAGCAGATCGCGGATCGCCTTGAGCACGCCCACCTGATAGGCCGCGCGCGCGCCGCCGCCGGTGAGGATCAGGCCTGCTCTGGGCTTTGCCTGTTCCATCCCGCTAACTAGAGCGGGCGCTGCATCTGGCTGCGCGCCGCGTTCGCGTCCACCACCGTCAGCGCGGCCATGTTGACGATGCGCCGCACCGTGGCCGAAGGGGTGAGGATGTGCACGGGCTTGGCCGAACCGAGCAGGATGGGGCCGAGCGAAATGCCGTCGCCGGCGGCGGTCTTGAGCAGGTTGAAGGCAATGTTGGCCGCATCCACCGTGGGCATGAGCAGCAGATTGGCTTCGCCTTTCAGGCGTGAGTGGGGAAACGCGGCGCGGCGCACCTCCTCCGACAGCGCCGCGTCGCCGTGCATTTCACCATCGATCTCCAGCTCGGGTGCACGCGCCTGGATCAGCGCCAGCGCCTGGCGCATTTTCACGGCGGTAGACTGGTTGCTGGTGCCAAAGCTCGAATGCGACAGCAGCGCCGCCCTGGGCGTGATGCCGAAGCGGCGTATTTCTTCCGCGGCCAACACCGCCATCTCGGCCACCTGCTCCGCCGTCGGGTCGAAATTGACGTAGGTGTCGCAGAGAAACACCGTGCGCTTGGGCAGCAGGAGCACGTTCATGGCGTAGTAGTTCTTCACGCCCGGACGCAGGCCGATCACCTGATCGACATAGTGCAGGTGCAGCGCGTGCGTGCCGAAGGTGCCGCAAATCATCCCGTCGGCCGCGCCGCGGTGCATCATCATCGCGCCGATGAGGGTGAGCCGACGGCGCATTTCGATCTGGGCGTAATGCTGCGACACGCCGCGGCGCTCGGTGAGCCGGTGATATTCCTCCCAGTAGTCGCGGTAGCGCGGGTCGTTCTCCGGGTTGACGAGATCGAAATCCGCGCCGGGTTTGATGCGCAAGCCGAAGCGCTCCAGGCGCCGCTCGACCACCGCCGGCCGGCCGATCAGGATCGGCCGCGCCAGCCGCTCGTCCACGATCACCTGGGTGGCGCGCAGGATGCGCTCGTCCTCGCCCTCTGCCAGAACGATGCGGTTCTTCTGCGCCGCCTTGGCTGCGGAGAATACCGGCTTCATCAGCAGGCCGGAGTGATAGACAAACTCGTCCAGTTGCTGCGCATACAGGTCGAAATCGGTGATCGGGCGCGTGGCCACACCCGAGTCCATCGCGGCTTTGGCCACCGCCGGGGCGATCTTGATGATCAGGCGCGGATCGAAGGGTTTGGGGATGAGGTATTCCGGCCCGAAGGCGACGTTCCGCTCGCCATAGGCCGCGGCGACGACGTCGGATTGCTCGGCCATGGCGAGGTCGGCGATGGCGTGCACGCAGGCGAGCTTCATCGCCTCGTTGATGGTGGTCGCACCCACGTCGAGCGCGCCGCGGAAAATGAAGGGAAAGCAGAGGACGTTGTTCACCTGGTTGGGAAAATCCGAGCGTCCGGTGGCCATGACCGCGTCGGGCCGGGCGGCCTTCACCAGGTCGGGCTGGATTTCCGGCTCCGGGTTGGCGAGCGCGAGGATGAGCGGCTTCGCCGCCATCTGCTTCACCATTTCGGGTTTGAGCACCCCGCCCGCGGACAGGCCCAGGAAAACGTCGGCGCCCTTGATGATTTCGCCCAGCGTGCGCGCCTCGGTGTTCTTCGCATAACGCGCCTTGTTCGGGTCCATCTCTTCCTTGCGCCCTGCGTACACCACGCCCTTGATGTCCGAAACCCAGATGTTTTCCAGCGGCAGGCCCAGGCTCACCAGCAGATCAAGGCAGGCCAGTGCCGCGGCGCCGGCACCGGAGACCACCAGCTTGACGCGGGCTATGTCCTTGCCCACCACGCGCAGGCCGTTCAGGATCGCCGCGCCGACGATGATGGAAGTGCCATGCTGGTCGTCGTGAAACACGGGAATCCTCATGCGCTCGCGCAGCATTTTCTCGACGTAGAAGCACTCCGGCGCCTTGATGTCCTCGAGGTTGATGCCGCCAAAAGTGGGTTCCAGCGCGGCGATCACTTCCACCAGCTTGACCGGATCGAGTTCGTTCACCTCGATGTCGAAGCAGTCTATGCCGGCGAATTTCTTGAACAGGACCGCCTTGCCTTCCATCACCGGCTTGGCGGCGAGCGGGCCGATTGCACCCAGGCCCAGCACCGCCGTGCCATTGGTGATAACACCGACCAGGTTGCCGCGCGCGGTCAGGTTGCGCGCCTCTGCAGGCTCGCGCACGATCTCCTCGCACGCCACCGCCACGCCCGGCGTATAGGCAAGAGCAAGGTCGCGTTGATTGATCAGCCCCTTGGTCGCCGTGACCGAAATCTTGCCCGGCTTGGGCAGGCGATGATAGTCGAGAGCGGCCTTGCGCAATAGGTCTGACATAATTTTTTCCCGGATTTGAAACCTGCGGATGCGAAACCTGCTGTCCGAGAGTGGGATTATAGTCCTGCCCCAGGCGGAACGCTAACACCCTTGCGCAAGAACCACGCTGCCGACACAAGCCGCCGTGCAGAAAATCCGGGCGCAATATTTCAAAAATCCATCGAAGCAACACGCCTGCCGGTGTCATAATCACGACATGACACTCGCTCGCAGAATGACGGAAATCCAGCCTTTCCAGGTAATGGAAATCTGGAACCGCGCCAAGGAACTGGAGTCTCAAGGCAAGCGCATCATCCAGATGCAGATCGGCGAACCGGACTTTACCGCGCCCGATCCGGTGATCGTCGCGTCCATCGAGGCCTTGAAACAGCACCCCATCCATTACACCTCGGCGGTCGGCATGCCCTTGCTGCGCCACGCAATCTCGCACCATTACCGCGAGCGTTACCGCCTGGAAGTGCCGGCCTCCCGCATCGTGGTGACGGCCGGCGCATCGGGCGCGCTCATGATCGCTGCGGGCGTGCTGGTGGATCCAGGCGACGAGATCCTGATGCCCGATCCGGCCTATCCGTGCAATCGCCATTTCGTGCGGTTTTTCGAGGGCCAGGTCAAGAGCATCCCGGTCGGGCCGGAAACGCAGTACCAGCTCACGCGGGAGCTGATCGAGGCCAACTGGTCGGCGAAAACGCGCGGCGTGCTCATCGCGTCGCCGTCCAATCCGACCGGGACCATGATCGCGCCGGGCGAAATGCGCGCCATCGTCGAGGCGGTGCATGCGCGCGGCGGGGTGGCGATCATGGACGAAATCTACCAGGGGCTCACCTATGCGAGCGGATTCGAAAGCGCGCTTGCCTGCTCCGACCGCCTGTTCGTGGTGAACAGCTTTTCCAAGTATTTCAGCATGACTGGCTGGCGCCTGGGCTGGCTGGTGGTGCCGGAGGACTGCGTGCGCGAGGTCGAGACCTTCGCGCAGAATGCCTTCATCTGCCCGTCCGCGCCGGCGCAGTACGCCGGCATCGCCGCCTTTGCGCCGGAGACGACCGCCATTCTGGAGGCGCGCCGCGCCGAATTCAGGCGGCGGCGCGATTTTCTGGTGCCGGCGCTGCGCGAACTGGGATTTTCGATACCGGTGACCCCTGAGGGTGCGTTCTACATTTATGCCGGAATGGAGGCCTTCGCCGACGATAGCGGCCAATTCGCCCTGGATGTGCTGGAGAAAGCCGGCGTGGCCATCACGCCGGGCAAGGATTTCGGCGCCAATCAGGCCGGACGCCATGTGCGCTTCGCGTACACCCGCACCATGGACGATTTGCAGGAAGGCGTGCGCCGGCTGCGCGAATATCTGGCCGGCTGAATCACGCGTGCCCCCGCCCCTGGCGGAGGCGCGATTGCGGCTAGGCGCGCGGCTGCGTCTGGGCGCGCCTGAGTGTCTGCTGCATGCGCTCTTTTTCGGCCATGACCTTTTGCGCGTACTGCTGTCCGTCGTCGCCGAACGCTCCGGCGTAGAGCTGCAATCCGGGCATCAAACCGCCGCCGCGGCGCATCGCGTCCTTGAGAATGCGCGTGCCCACCAGGATGTTGGTCATGGGATCGAGCACGGACTCCGTGCCGCCGTGTTCCTCCAGCTTGTCCTGGTGGAACTTGGGGATCACCTGCATCAGGCCTTTGGCGCCCATGACGCTCTCGGCGATGGGATTGAAGCGCGACTCGACCGCCATCACCGCCAGGATCAGCAAAGGGTCCATGCCGAGCCGGCTGCCGGCTTCGTGCGCCGCCCCGACGAGCTGCTCGGTCGCATCCAGCGCAACTTTGTACCTGCGCGATAGATACACGGCGAGTGCGCGATTCTGCGGACTCTCGGCATCGGTCGTCGGCTCGTACAGCGAAAGGCCTTCGTGGCGGATTGTGCCGAATACGGCGGCGGCCGGCCCCGGCTGCTCGCTGTGATCCACCACCGGACGCGCGCCCATCAGCAGCGCAATGGCTGCGACGGCCCCGAGCACGGCCAGGCCGTTGTGCAGGAGCGCCATAATCGAAGTGTAGGTCTGCACGGCAAACTGTTTCAGGTTGTCCATGTGCTACCTCCTTACCAAAAAAACGTGCCAAATAATACTTAGCGTGCTGCGTCGCGTGGCTACGCGACGCAGTCGTAGGAGCGCCTGCTCCCATTATAAGAAACGCCCACATCCCCGCTTGCCAAGGCGGTGTGCTTTGTGCGGCTCGCAAGCTAGCGAGCGCGCTTGCGACAAGCACACTAATCATCGAGCAAAAACTTCAAAAATCTAGTTACTTGAAACGGCTTGTTAAAGTGCCGTTCGAACTATAAGAAACTGCGATCAAAACCTAGCTGTGGCGCTAGCCGGCTTTGCGACGGATACAGACGTGACGTAATGCAACAACCCGTATTCTATTGAATTTCATAACTTATGTCAAGCGTCGCCGAAATACATGCTGCTACGCAAGAAAACAGACTAAACCCGAAATTGACGCCGCCCCAGACTTCAGGCAATCTAGTCGTGGGCTTAGGCCTGCCCAAGAAACGATCCCAGCCACGTTACCTGCGGTCCCGATAAAGAAGGCGGGTTGCGCAGCCGGGAGCAATTCAGCTTGGTGCGAATGTCCGCGGTACAGCCTTCGCTTGCGCTGGGGCTGACCGCGAGACATCCTTACCTACGCTAAGGCCTTGAGCCTGTTGGAAAAGGCCATGCAGCTGCCGGATTCAGGGCGGTCTTCGCCCCTGGCGTCGCCGCAGTCGATGGGGCTACTGGAGCCATCATCGAACGTGCTGCCGGCATTGCCGGTTTCACAGCAGGTTTAGCCTTTTTTTTTGCCGCTTTCTTTTTGGCGGCTGGCTTTTTGGCCTTCTTAGCTGGCTTTTTTTTAGCCGCTTTTTTTTTCGCAGGCTTTTTCTTGGCGGCCTTTTTCTTGGCCGCCTTCTTTTTTGCCGGCTTTCTGGCTACTGCCCTTTTTTTCTTGGCTTTTTTAGCCGGTTTTTTCGCTGCTTTCTTTGCTTTTTTCTTCGTTGCCATGGTAAAGCTCCTTCATCAAAGTTAAAGAAAAACAACTACTGCAAACCCGGCTACGGTAAGCCCGGATTATCCAGCCCGCCGGGATGAACTCCGGTGTGCCGAATCCCTTGCCTGCATGCGCTGCGCCCGGCCTCATGCGGCCTTGCGCTCCAGCAGGTCACGATACAAAACCGCGGGATCGAGTTCTATCCCGCCATCCCAAACCAGTGTCATTGCTTTCGGATCGATGGTCACGCGGCGAAACCCGTCTTGGTCGCGCCAGGCCTTGAAAGCGCCGATTTCGAGCAGATTGCCGAGGAACACGCTTCCTTCCAGCCCGTCGTCGAAACGCAGCCACAAACTGTAATCGCTACCCGCGCGAAACTCGGCCAACTTACCCATGATTGCCTCCGCCGTACGCCGGCGCAACGAAGCCTGCTATTCCCAATTCAGCGCCCCTCCGGTCTGATACTCGATCACCCGCGTCTCGAAGAAGTTGCGCTCTTTCTTCAGATCGGTCATTTCGCTCATCCACGGGAAAGAGTTGCTCGCCCCGGGATAGAGCTGTTCCACGCCGATCTGCTGGCAACGGCGATTGGCGATGTAGCGCAGATACTCCTTGAACATGGGCGCATTCAGGCCGAGCACGCCGCGCGGCATGGTGTCCTCCGCGTAGCGGTACTCCAGTTCGACCGCCGTCTTCATGTAGCCCTGGATCTCCTCGCGGAATGACGCGGTCCAGAGATGCGGGTTTTCCATCTTGATCTGATTGATCAGGTCGATGCCGAAATTGCAGTGCATCGACTCGTCGCGCAAGATGTACTGGTATTGCTCCGCCGCGCCGGTCATTTTGTTCTGGCGCCCCATGGCCAGAATCTGGGCGAAACCGACGTAGAAGAACAGCCCCTCCATGATGCAGGCGAACACGATCAGGCTTTTCAGCAACTGCTGATCGGCTTCGGGCGTGCCGGTCTTGAACGCGGGATCGGTGAGCGTGTCGATGAACGGAATCAGAAACTCATCCTTGTCGCGGATGCTGGCGATCTCGTGATAGGCGTTGAACACCTCGCCCTCGTCCAGGCCCAGGCTTTCCACGATGTACTGGTAGGCGTGGGTATGGATGGCCTCTTCAAACGCCTGGCGCAGCAGGTACTGGCGGCACTCCGGCGCGCTGATGTGGCGGTAAGTCCCGAGCACGATGTTGTTCGCGGCGAGCGAGTCGGCGGTAACGAAAAAGCCGAGATTGCGCGTGATGATGCGGCGCTCGTCCTCGGTCAGGCCGTTCGGGTCCTTCCAAGTGGCGATGTCGCGGCTCATGTTGACTTCCTGCGGCATCCAGTGATTGGCGCAGGCGGACAGATACTTCTCCCACGCCCATTTGTACTTGAACGGCACCAGCTGATTGACGTCGGTGCGACCGTTGATGATGCGCTTGTCTTCGACGCGGATGCGGCGCAACCCTTCGGTGCGCACCGCCTGCATGCCCAGGCGGGAAATTGGGGAAATCGTCGCGTCTTCGTCACAATCTTGCGCTGCGCGCTCCTGCAGGGCACCCGCACTCGCCGACGATGCCGGCGTGAAACCCTGCATCGCCTGCATGCCCAAGCCAGAAATCGGGGAAACCGTCGCGTCTTCGTCAAACTTGAGCATGTTCATTTCTGCCTGCTTACTGGCATGCTTCGCATTCCGGGTCATCGATCGAGCAGAATTTCGGTTCTGCCGCCTCGGCACTCTTCGTCCCCGAAGACATCCCGCCCTCGGGCACGGCATTCAACTGCCCCGTCTTCACCGTGGACTTCTCGGCGTGGGTTGCGCCCATCGAGCGCAGGTAATAGGTCGTCTTCAGGCCGCGCTTCCAGGCGAGCTTGTAAGCGTCATCCAGCCGCTTGCCCGAGGCACCCGCCATATAGATGTTGAGCGACTGCGACTGGTCGATCCATTTCTGCCGCCGCGCCGCCGCTTCGACCAGCCACTGCGGCTCGACTTCGAACGCGGTGGCGTAGAGCTTGCGCAGGTCGGCCGGCACCCGGTCGATCCTGGCCAGATTGCCGTCGAAATACTTGAGATCGGCGACCATCACTTCGTCCCACAATCCCAGGCGCTTCAGATCGCTCACCAGATATTCGTTGACCACGGTGAATTCGCCCGACAGATTCGACTTCACGTACAGGTTCTGGTAGGTCGGTTCGATCGAAGCCGATACGCCGACGATGTTGGCGATCGTCGCGGTCGGCGCGATGGCGACGCAGTTGGAGTTGCGCATGCCATGCCGCTTGATGCGCTCGCGCAAGCCGTCCCAGTCCATGCTGACGCTCATGTCGATTTCCACATGACCGCCGCGCTCCTCGCGCAGCAGGGCGAGGGTGTCCTGCGGCAGGATGCCGCGGTCCCACAGCGAGCCGCGGTAGGACGAATAGCGGCCGCGCTCTTCGGCCAGCACGGTCGACGCCATGTATCCATAATAGGCGACCGCTTCCATGGAGCGATCGGCAAACTCGATCGCCTCTTTGGATCCATAGGGAATGCGCAGCATGTGCAGGCAGTCCTGGAAACCCATGATGCCCATGCCCACGGGACGGTGCTTCAGATTGGAATTGCGCGCCTTGCCGACCGCGTAGTAATTGATGTCGATGACGTTGTCCAGCATGCGCATCGCCACGGCGATGGTGCGCTGCAGCTTGGCTTGGTCGAGCTTGCCGTCCTTCAGGTGAGCCACCAGGTTGACCGAGCCCAGGTTGCATACCGCGATCTCCAGCTCGTTGGTGTTGAGCGTGATCTCGGTGCACAGGTTGGAACTGTGCACCACGCCGGCGTGGGACTGCGGCGAGCGGATGTTGCACGGGTCCTTGAAGGTGATCCAGGGATGCCCGGTCTCGAACAGCATCGACAGCATCTTGCGCCACAACTGCAGCGCCGGGATCTTCCTGAACAGCTTGTGTTCGCCCCTGGCCGCTTTTTCCTCGTAGGCCGTATACGCTTTCTCGAATTCCTTGCCGTACTTGTCGTGCAGCTCGGGGCAGTCCGAGGGCGAAAACAGCGTCCACTCGCCGTTTTCCATCACCCGTTTCATGAACAGGTCCGGAATCCAGTTGGCCGTGTTCATGTCGTGGGTGCGGCGGCGATCGTCGCCGGTGTTCTTCCTCAGCTCGAGGAACTCTTCGATGTCCAGGTGCCAGCTTTCCAGATAGGCGCACACCGCGCCCTTGCGTTTTCCGCCCTGGTTCACCGCCACGGCGGTGTCGTTGACCACCTTCAGGAACGGAACCACGCCCTGCGACTTGCCGTTGGTGCCCTTGATGTGCGAACCCAGGGCGCGCACCGGCGTCCAGTCGTTGCCCAGCCCGCCGGCGTACTTGGCCAGCAGGGCGTTGTCCTTGATCGATTCATAGATCGCGTCGAGGTCGTCGGCGACGGTCGTCAGGTAGCAGCTGGAAAGCTGCGAGCGCCGGGTGCCGGAGTTGAACAGGGTCGGCGTCGAACTCATGAACTCGAAGGAAGACAGCACCTGGTAGAACTCGATCGCGCGCGCCTCGCGGTCGATTTCGTTCAGCGCCAGCCCCATGGCCACGCGCATGAAGAAAGCCTGCGGCAGCTCGATGCGCTGCCCGTGGTCGTGCAGAAAGTAGCGGTCATACAGGGTCTGTATGCCGAGGTAGCCGAACTTCAGGTCGCGCGCGGCGTCCAGCGCCTTGCCCAGACGCGCCAGGTCGTATTTGGCCAGCCGCTCGTCCAGCAGTTCGGCGGCGATGCCGCGCCTGACGAATTCCGGAAAATACTCGGCGTAACGCCTGTCCATCTGCGCCTGCGGCACTTCCTCGCCCAGGATCTCGATGCGGATGGTATTCAACAGCAGCCGCGCGGTGACGAAGCTGTAGGCCGGATCCTCTTCGATCAGCGCGCGCGCCGACAGGATCGCCGACTTGCGGATCTCCTCGATCGACACGCCGTCGTACAGGTTCTTCAGCGTCTCGTTCAAAATGATGCCCGGATCGACCGCGTCGCCCAGGCCTTCGCAGCACGCCTCGAGCAGGTTCTTCAGCGCCGCCAGGTCGATCGGCCGCCTCACGCCATTCTCGATCACATGCAGTTCGGGCGCGACGGCCTTGTCTTTCTGCCTGGCCTGCTCCTCGGTGCGCGCCTTGGTGCGCTGCTCGCGATACAGGACGTAGGCCCGGGCCACCTCGTGCTCGCCGGAGCGCATCAGCGCCAGCTCGACCTGGTCCTGGATGTCTTCAATATGGAACGTGCCGCCGCCGGGCTGGCGTCGCGCCAGGGCGGCGACCACGCCCTCGGTGAGCCCTGCAACCACTTCGCGAATGCGCGCCGAAGCGGCACCCTGGCCGCCTTCGATCGCCAGAAACGCCTTGGTCATGGCGACCGAGATCTTGCCCGGGTCGAATCCGACCACCGCGCCGTTGCGGCGGATGATCCGGTAATCGGGATAGGCGGACTGGCTCACAGCGGAAACTTCGGTAACGTTGGCACCGGCCACGGAGGACGATTTTCGTGAGTCGGTGACAAGCTGCATATGCATTCCCTCTCTAGTTCCAGTGCGCCAGCCGCTTCATTTCTGTCGCTGATCTCATATCCCGGTTCAGACCTCAACCACAATATATAGTATCTCGTTACCACTTCGCAACTAATTTTAGTGATGCGCTTTTGATTTTGCAAGAAGTTTCTTGAAATCTTGTGCGCGGACGGGAAATGAACAACAGAACGCGACGGACATGCGCAATGACGCCGACGTTTCGCGTCCACGAGGAAATCGTGGTCCCGCTTCGCCGCCGCAGGAGCGACGGCAAACGATGATCGCGCCGTCAGCGCAGATTGCTCAGAGAAGCGAACTGCGCAAGCGCGGCCAGTCGAAGCTCGGTCCCGGATCGGTCTTGCGCGCGGGGGCGATGTCGCAGTGGCCGGCGATGCCGGCGATCGGATAGGCCGACTGCAACGCGCGCGCGAGTTCTGCCAGCACGCGGTATTGCGCTTCGGTGTACGGCACATCGTCCGCGCCCTCCAGCTCGATGCCGATGGAGAAGTCATTGCAGCGGCTGCGCCCGCACCAGGCGGACTCTCCGGCATGCCAGGCGCGTTTCGCGCACGGCACCAACTGCAGCAATTCGCCGGAGCGGCGGATCAGGAAGTGCGCCGACACCCGCAAGCCGGCCAGCGTCCGGTAGTAAGGATGCGCGCCGCAGTCGAGTTCGTTGGTGAACAAGCGCACGATGCCGTCGCCGCCGAATTCGCCCGGGGGCAGGCTGATAGCGTGGACCACCAGCAGCGTGACCGCCTCGCCGGACGGCCGCTCGTCGCAGTTGGGCGAGGCGACATAGCGCGCAGCGTCCACGTACCCGGCGGCATCGACCATCATGGGCGTGGTTCGTTGATCCCCAGCCGCGCCATGCGGTAGCGCAGCGCGCGAAAGGTGATGCCGAGCAGCCGCGCCGCGGCGGTGCGGTTGAAGCGCGTCTTCGCGAGCGCATCGAGTATGGCTTCGCGCTCGACGCGGTCGAGATAGTCCGGCAACGTCCCCGCACCGCCGTGAAGCGCCTCGTCCGTCTTGCGTGCGGGCGCGAGCCGCAGATCGCCCGGCTGGATTTCCCCGCCGCCGCACAAAGCCACGGCGCGCTCCAGTATGTTCTCCAATTCGCGCACGTTGCCGGGAAAATCGTAGCCGGCCAGCTCCGCCTGCGCCGCTTTCGACAGGCGCGGCACGGCACGTTCCGGGCCGTCCATGCGCGCGAGAATGGACTCGGCAAGCGATGGGATATCCGCGCGGCACTCCTTCAGGGACGGCATTTTCAATTCGATCACGTTGAGGCGAAAATACAGATCCTGGCGGAACTTGCCTGCCTCCACCTGGGTGGTGAGGTTCTGATGGGTAGCGCAGATCATGCGCACGTCCACCGGGTCCTCACCGGTCGCCCCCACCTTGCGCACCCGCTTCTCCTGGATGGCGCGCAACAGCTTCACCTGCATCGGCAGCGGCAAGTCGGCGACTTCGTCCAGGAACAGCGTGCCCCCGTGCGCCACCTGAAAGAAGCCGTCGCGGTCGGCTTCCGCGCCGGTGAAGGCGCCCTTCTTGTAGCCGAAAAACTCGCTCTCCATGAGATTCTCCGGAATCGCGCCGCAGTTCACCGGAACGAACTGCTGCTCATGGCGCGCGCCCTGCTCATGGATCAGGCGCGCCGCCAGTTCCTTGCCGCTGCCGGATTCGCCGCTGATGTAGACCGGCGCCTGGCTGCGGGCGACTTTGTAGATCATCTCGCGCGCCTGCCGCATCGCCGGCGATTCGCCCAGCAGCCGGTTAGGCGCGGGCTTGGATGCGCAGACACACTGTGACAGCTTGAGCGCCGATTTCACCAGGGTGCGCAGATCCTCCAGCGACACCGGTTTCGACAGATAGTCGAAGGCGCCGGCCTTGAGCGCCGCGACCGCGTTCTCGGCGCTACCGTAGGCCGTTATCACCGCCACCGGAAGGTCGCTGTAGTGTTCGCCGATATGGCGCACCAGATCCAGACCCTCGCCGTCAGGCAGGCGCATGTCGGTGAGGCACAGGTCGAAGCGCATTGCGCCAAGCAGCGCGTGCGCTTCCGCCAAGCTGGCCGCCGACTCGACTGTCAGTCCCATGCGCAACAGGGTCAGTTCGAGCAACTCGCGGATATCGGCCTCGTCGTCGACCACCAGGACGTTGGCTGCGACCGGGTCGCCCTTGCGTTCAGCGCGCTTCACGCCGGCCTGCCGCCGCACAGCATGCGGAAGTCCGCTCCGCCGCCATCAGCCGGCGGCTCGACGTGCTCCAGAATGGCGCCGTTGGCGGCGCACATTTCCCGCGCGATATACAGGCCGAGGCCGGTGCCGCCGCTGTAGGTGGTGAAGAAGGGTTCGAACAATTGCTGCCGCAGGTGCGTGGGCACCCCCTCGCCGTCGTCGATTACGTGCAATTCTACCCGATTCGCCTGCCGCCGAACCGCGACGCGCACGCTCGCCTCGCTCTGGCGCGAATGGCGCCAGGCGTTGCGCAACAGGTTCCACAGCACCTGCTGCAGGTGCACCCGGTCGAACACGATTTCGCTTGCGTCGTGCAATTCCAGCGCGAAGCTGGCAGCGGGCACTTTCTCGTTTTGCGCGAACTCGTCGATGAAGGAGGGCAAAAAAACGGCCAGGCGGATGGTTTCCGCATGCACCCGGTCGCGCCGCGTCAGCTCGAGCACGTCGCGCACCATCCGGTCGAGGCGCTTGGAGTTGTCCTGGATGATGTGCAGCAAGCGCTCCTGCGACGGGTCGCGCTGATCTTCCAGCAGCAGTTCGCCCGCATGGCTGATCGCCGAGAGCGGATTGCGGATCTCGTGCGCGATATTGGCGGTGAGCCGGCCCAGCGCGGCCAGCTTCAGTTGCTGCGCCTGTTCCTGCAGACGCGACAAGTCCTCGAGGAACACCAGGGAAAAGCTGCCGCCGTCGGTCCCCGCCTCGACGAAGCGCGCGCGCACCAGTTTTCCACTGCCCGGCAACAGCAGGGTTTCGGTCGGGCAGTCCCGCTGCTCACGCCAGCGCGCGAGCAGACGGGCGATCTCGGGCGAATAGTTTTCGATCTGGTCGAGCTCCGGCGCCTGGAACCCGAGCAACAGCGACACCTGTGGATTGTGCTGGCGCACCAGGCCATTGCCGTCGACCACCAGCACGGCGTCCTGCATGTCCTGGATGACCAGCTGGTTGATGCGCAGCTGATTGCTCAGATCGACCGAGCGCTGGCGCATCACCCGTTCCTGGCGGATGACGCGCCGCGCCAGCTGGTTGGTGATCAGCGCCGTGGCGAAGTAACCGATGGCGAGCAGCCCGGGCTGCACGTAATTCGCCGTGCTGTGGTCGTACTGCAGAATCCAGTAGGTCTGCTCCAGCAGGATGGCGATGGACGCGAGCGCCGCATAGAACAGCATCAGCGCGCCGCGGCTTACCAGGGCCGCCGCCGCGAGCGAGATAAGCAGCATCACGCCCAGCCCGCTCCTGAAGCCATCGCTGGCGTTCATCAGCAGCACCGATGCGACGATGTCGGTGGCGACCTGCAAGCTCAACTGGAAATTGAAATGGCTGCGCAGCTTGTCCTGCAGCACCTGGTAGGCGATCGCCAGCAGCAGGTAGGCACCGCTCACGTATTTGAACTGCGCCAGGTTGTGGCTGCCGAAATTGAGGCTGTCGCCGAAGATCATCACCGCCGACAGGAACACCGCCGCCAGCACCACGCGGTAGATGTTGAAATAGCGCAGCGAGACCCAGAACGACTCGGGCTGCGTGTCGGGCGCGGGCTGCCAGATGGCCATTTCCGGGCGGCCTTACCCCGCCTGGCGGCGGTGTTCGGCGCAGCAGAAGAATTTGTCCCCTTCGGGGATGGCCTCGCTGCGCGGAAGATACAGCCCGCAATGGCTGCAATTCACCATTTTTTCCGGCGCGGCCTCGGGTGCGCTCCTGGCAGCGCCCTTATGGCGCAAACCCCTGGCCAGCCACCACACGGCCACGACCGCGAGTATCAGCAACAGCAATCTGCTCAAGTTCGCATCCTTTGGCCCGGCGCGCCGGCGTAGCCCGTGTTCACCGCGTTCTAGGGCTCGATGGCGGCAATGCGCTCGAGCCGGTAGCCATGCTGGTACACGGCCGACAGCCGCCAGCCGTTCTCGGGGGTAAGCTGAAGCTTGCCGCGGATGCGGCTGACGTGCGTATCGACCGTGCGCGTATTGAGGTCGGCGGATTGTCCCCATACCGCCTCCAGTATGTGGCCGCGCGACAGCAGGCGGCCGATGTTGCGCAGCAGGAACACGGCCAGATCGTAGTCCTTTTGCGTCATCGCCACGTCCCGGCCGTCCAGTTTTACCCGGCGGTTGCGGACGTCGACGCTCAGGCGCGCGAACTCGAGCAAACCTTCCTCCGCGCGCTGGCTCGGGCGCGCGCGCCGCGCGAGCGCGTCGATGCGCGCGAGCAGTTCGAACTTGCCCAGGGGTTTGACCATGTAGTCATCGGCGCCGCTGGACAGGGCGTGCACGATGTCCTCCTCGCGCTGGCGCGCAGTGACGAACAGCACCGGCACCGGCTCGGCGATATTGGCCCTGATCCACAGCAGCACTTCCGCGCCGGACATGCCGGGCACCTCCCAATCGAGCATGTACAGATCGAAGGTTTCGCGCTGCGCCTCGCGCACCAGGTCCCGGCCCAGCGCATAGGCGCGGCAGTTGTGGCCCGCGGCCTTCAGCCAGGCGCACAGCAGATCCGACTGGTCCGGTGCGTCTTCGAGCAAAGCGATGCGCATACCGGTCAGTTCGCTTCCGGCAACCGCTTGCCAGGGTGCTCGTCCATTTCGATTCCGGTCATTGCCAGCGGCTCCTTCGCCATCATCCCTGTTTGACTTCGATGCGCCCGAGATACGCATCGAGGCTTGCAAGCAGCTCCGCTATTGCCGCAGCGTCGCGCTGCCGCGCGCCCTCCTCCATTGCGGCGCCCAGCCTCGATATCTCGGGAAATCCGTAGGCGCCGCCGCCGCCCTTCATCCCGTGCGCCGCAACGCGTATGGCCTCGAAATCGGCGCCTGCCAGCGCCGCCCGGATCTTGCCGACGTCGGCGGCCCGGTTGGCGAGGAAGCGCGGCACCAGCGCGGCAACCTCGGCGTCCACGGCGTCCACGAGCTTGTCCGGCATGCGCCCCTCCTTTGAGGCCATTTTAGCAGACCGCCGTGCCGCCTTAAGCTGCGCTTTCAATATTTGACGCTGCCGGTGAAAAGTAAGATGCTCCACCGACAGGGTGGGCGGGTTCGGACGATGGCGGGTCTGTAACACTTGGTGCAATTCTCAAGAGTAGACATGGGACGCTCGCTCAGGAAAATCATGCTGGTGGAGGATGACCCCGACATCCAGCTCATCACCTGCCTCAGCCTGAAGGTCGGCGGCGGCTATGAAGTGTGCATCTGCGGTAGCGGCGCCGAAGCGCTCGAATCCGCCCGCGCATACATGCCGGACCTGATACTGCTGGACATGATGATGCCGGGCATGGACGGGATTGCCGTCATGGACGCATTGCGCAAGCTGCCCGAGGTGGCCGCGACGCCGGTGGTATTCTTTACCGCGAACACACAGGACCAGGTACGCCAGGACTTGATCCGTCGCGGCGCGCTGGACATCATCGTCAAGCCGGTCGAGCCGAACGCGCTGGTGGAACAGATCCGCGCGCTGTGGCGGCGTTTCAGCTCCGCCGTTTCACCCTGATCTGCAGCCGGGCAAGCCTCGATTTCAGGAATCCCGGGGCCGGCCAGGAATCCAAACCGTTCTGATCGCGAGGCGAATCGAATGAACATGAAACCGCTGAAATACCTGCTGTGGGGCCTGGCCGGCCTCGGCGCGCTCGCCGCCATCGGCATCGCCGTCGTCGCGGCGAAATTCGACGCCAACCAGTTCAAGGCCGACATCATCCGGCTGGTCAAGGACAAGACACAGCGCACGCTGGCGATCGATGGCGAAATAGAGCTCCGGTTCTTTCCCAAGATCGGCGTCGAACTGGGCAAGCTGAGCCTGTCCGAACACAAAGGCGGCAAGACGTTCGCCGCGGTGAACTCGGCACGGGTGTCGGTGGATCTGCTGCCGCTGCTGTCGAAGCAGATAGTGGTGGATCGGATCGCCATCGACGGGCTGAGCGCCAGCCTCACGCGCCACCAGGACGGCAGCAGCAATTTCGACGACCTGCTGGGCGGCCCCACCGCGCCGCCCGGCAAACCGATCAGTGCAGCGCCCGCGCTCAAGCTCGACATCGGCGGCATCGAAATCAGCAATGCCGCCATCGAATGGATCGACGCGGCCGCGAACCAGCGTTTCGCGATCAAGGACCTGCAGTTCAAGACCGGCAGACTGGCCGATGCCGTGCCGAGCAAATTCGAACTCGCCCTCAAACTCACCGGCGAGCGCCCCAGGCTCGATCTGCGCATCAGCGCGAGCGGCAAGCTGAGCGTCGATCCGCAGGCCAGTCACACCCAGCTTGCCGGCCTCGCCGCTTCGGCAACCGGCCATGCCGCCGGCATCGACCTGAAAAAGCTGGAGATCCAAGGCGGACTGGAATTCAAGCCGGACGCGACCGGGCTGGAGGCGCTGTCGGTGAAATTCTCCGCAGTCCAGGGCGGCGACAATATCGACGCGAGCCTGGACATTCCCCGGGTGCAACTCGCCCGGGACAAGCTGCGCGCCGAAAAGATCTCGCTCCTGGTCACGCTGACCCGGCCGGATGGCAAGCTCAATGCCACCCTGAGCGTACCCGCCATGGAAGGTTCGGGCCGCGCGTTCAAGGCGGGAGATCTCAAGCTCGACCTGGACGGCAAGCAGGGCGGCAACACCTTCAAGGGCAGCCTTACGAGCCCCATCAGCGGCAATGTCGAAGCGCAGCGCTATGAACTCGGCCGGCTCGCGGCCAAAATCGATGTCAGCGGGCCCAACTTGCCCAAAGGCGCAGTGGCGGCGAGCCTGGCCGGCAATGCGGCCCTCGATCTCGCCAAAAAGACCGCGCAGGTGAACCTCACCACCCGGTTCGACGAAAGCACCATCGGTACGAAGCTCAATCTGACGCAATTCTCTCCGCCGGCGATCGCCTTCGACATCAACGTCGACCGGCTCAATCTGGACAAATACCGCGCACCCGGGACCGAGCAACAGGCGAAAAGCGCGCCGGAAAAGCCAATCGATCTGTCCGGCCTGAAAGCGCTGAACGCGAGCGGTACGATTAAGATCGGCGCGCTGCAGGCGTCGAAGCTCAAGGCCGCCGACATCAACGCCCAGATCAGGCTCGCCAACGGCAGGCTCGAGATGAGCCCGCATTCGGCCAAACTCTACCAGGGCAGCGTCGCGGGCGCGCTCACGGCCGATGCCAACGGCAACCGTTTCACGCTCAAGGAAAACCTCACCGGCGTCGCCATCGGCCCGCTGCTCCGGGACCTCGCCGACAAGGACATGCTGGAAGGCCGCGGCAACCTCTCCCTGGATCTCGGCGCTTCGGGCAATAGCGTGGGCGCGCTGAAGAAAGCCCTGGACGGTTCGGCCAGGATCGAACTCAAGGACGGCGCCGTCAAGGGCATCAATCTTGCGGAAACCTTGCGCAAGGCCAAATCGGCGCTGGGCGCCAGGGGCGCAACCGAGCAAGGCGCGAGCGCGCAGGACAAGACCGACTTTTCCGAGCTCTCCGCCAGTTTCGCGATAAAGAACGGCATCGCGCACAACGAGGATCTGTCGCTCAAATCGCCGTTCCTGCGCCTGTCGGGCAACGGCGATATCAATATAGGCGGCGACTCGATCGACTACCTGGCCAAGGCCGCCGTGGTCGCTAGCGCCGGCGGCCAGGGCGGCAAGGACCTCGCAGACCTCAAGGGACTCACCGTGCCGGTGCGCCTCGTCGGTCCGTTCGATGCGCTCAAATACCGCATCGACTTCGGCGCCATGCTGGGCGAGGCCGCCAAGGAAAAAGCGAAAGAGGCGGTGTCCAAAGCGATCAGCGACAAACTCGGCGCGGGCCGCGGCAAAGGCGACGCCCAGAAAACCGCTCCGAAGGATCAGGCACTGGACGCGCTGAAAGGACTGTTCAAACGCTAGGGCGAAACGGAGAACAGTCGGGCGCGCTGGCATTCAATTCAAGGCATTGGACGGCAGCGCGCGCTTTGGCGGCGGCCTGATCCGCTTTGATTCGCTAGAAGATGGTCGGGGTGAGAGGATTTGATCCTCCGACCCCTGCGTCCCGAATTCGCCCTTTAGGTTTGTCACGATTATGTATCAACGAGTTACGCGAGCCGGCTCTGCGCAATCGTGACTGGAAATGACAGGAAATCAATGCTTCTGACGGGAAGTGGCTACGAAACGGCTACGTGAGTTTCGTCTGACCCGCTCGTGCTTTATGACGGCCGTCAGTGTTCCGCGAGCATCCATTCGTAAGCGGGCATTACGCGCAGGCCACTTCCGGCGAGTGCGATTGTCTGTTCCTGTGTCATAACCAGGAGCGCGGCAGACAGCTTCGACTGGCTCTTTGCAGCATCGGTCAAGGCCCGCAATTCACGCTCGCGCGCATCCGGCGTCGAAGGATCAGCGCAGACTTGCAGCAGTTCGCGCCGGCCATCTCGATAAGTGGCGAGGAAATCCACTTCGAAGCCTTCCGGCGTCTTAACGTAGGCCGCTTCGGCGAGCCGCCGCTGCAGCTCGTTAAATACCGCCGTCTCCAGGGCGTGACCGGTGTTGGCGCGACCGCTTGCGTCGAAAGCGTGGATTAGGCCGGGATCGGCTGGATAGATTTTGCGTGGATTTGAATTGCGCCGGCGCTCGGACGCGGTATGCAGGGGCACCGCCTGGAGCAGATAGGCGTCGAAGAGGTGCCCGAGCAGCGCGTGCACCGAGTCTTTGCTGACGGCATGGCCCTGCGCCTTGAGGTCCAGAAACAGGCGATGCACACTCATGTTGCCCGCCGGGTTGCGCAGGCAATGCCGGACAATCCAGCGCAGCGCGCTCACCTGCGACACGCCATAGCGTTCCAGCACGTCGCGAAACAGCACCGTATCTACGTAGCCCTGGAGCAACTCGACGCGCAGAGCACGAGCGAGCCCCTGCGCCTCGGGGAATCCGCCTTCGACCAAGTACTCGCCAAAACGCTTCTCCACCAGCGAGCGCTCCTCCGCGGTCCAGCGGCGGGATTCTGCACGGGGTTCTTCTCCGCTGTGGCGCAGAAATTCGCGAAAGCTAAACGGGCGGATCGTCGTTTCGATGCCGCGTCCACGTAGCGAGGTGTGGACTTCGCGCGAGAGCATCCGCGCCGAGGAACCTGAGACGACCACTTGCACATTCTCGGTGTCGAGCACGCGGCGGACGAAGCGCTCCCAGCCGGAAACAAGCTGGATCTCGTCGAAGAACCACGCAACCGTCGCGCGCCGGCGCAGCTGCGGGTAGCGACGATAGAATTCCTCCAGTAGCGCGCTCAACTGATCGGCGGCGATGTCGGCCAGCCGGTCATCGTCGAAGCTCAGATAGAGCGCACGTTCCGGAGCGGGTCCGCTCCGGCGCTCGGCGGCGAGCTGTTGCAAGAAGGTCGTCTTGCCCGAGCGCCGCATGCCGGTGACCGCATGAACTTTCTTGGGAATCCCCGGCAACGCGGCATCGCGGCGCGTCATCGGCTCGGCCGGGCCGGGCGCCAGCGCAGCGTTGAGCTTTTCTTCGAGGACGGGATGCAGGGCCATCGGCGTGTATTGGTATCCTTATTGCAAGGACACATTAACACAAATCGATCCGTTTGATAAGGACAGTATTAATCACCCGAGCTATCCCCAGACTGGAAATCGCGCAACCTACAGTCTGGAATTCCCTTTAGAAACAATGGTCGGGGTGAGAGGATTTGAACCTCCGACTCCTGCGTCCCGAACGCACGCATAAACGCCTTTTTCCCCTATGGCAGTTAGTGCAGGATTGCGTGTTTGGCACAATTCTGGCACACTATATCCATGCCCACGATCCGGAAACGCGGTAACGAGCAATGGCACGTGCAAGTGCGCCGCAAGGGCTATCCGCACGCGACCTCCACCTTTGCCACGCGCGCCGAAGCCGAGCGCTGGGCGCGCGATGTCGAAGGCGAAATGGATCGAGGTGTCTATCACGAACGATTCCTAGCCGAATCCAATACATTATATGAAGTCCTGAAGCGCTACGTGGACGAAATCACCCCGCTCAAGAAGGGAGCGGGGCCTGAAGCGATCCGCATCCGAAAGCTTCTGGAAGACGACCTTTGCAAATATAAAATGGCCGCGCTCTCGCCCATCGTGGCGCGTGACTGGCGCGAGCGGCGCCTGCGGCAGCCTGCGTTTCATGGGAAGGGCAATGTGTCCGGCGCCACGGTACGCCGGGAGATGGACATCCTCTCCGCCGCCGTCAATTACGCAAGACGCGAGTGGGGAATCCGAATGGAAAACCCGTTTGAGTTGATCGAGCGGCCTGCCCCGGCGCGCGCCCGCGAGCGGCGCCTTGAACTCGGGGAGGAGGAACTACTTATCAAAGCACTCACCCCTGCTCCGCGCAGGGATGACGGAACGTTCGTTCCCGCCTCCCGCAATCCGCTGCTCCTGCCCTACGTCACGTTTGCCGTCGAAACGGCCATGCGCCGAAGCGAGATCCTGAGTCTTACCTGGGAGAATATTAGACTGGACGAGCAAACCTGCTATCTCCCCGACACCAAAAACGGCTATTCGAGGACGGTCCCACTTTCGAAGAAAGCCGTTCGGATTCTTAAGGCGCTTCCGCAGCCGCATGGGGGCCTGGTGTTTCCCATTACCAAAAATGCGCTCAAACTGGGACTTCGTCGGGCAATCGAGCGGGCTGGGCTGAAAAATTTTCGGCCGCACGATTTGCGACACGAAGGTACAACAAGGCTTTCAAAAAAGTTACCCAACGTCATTGAGCTTTCGGCCGTCACGGGACATCGAGATCTCGCATCGCTGAAGCGTTACTACCATCCCGACCCGAAAGATTTGGCGAAGAAGATTGGTTAAGTACAGGTTCGCAGGTATTACGTGGTCGCGTTGACGCCATTCTCCAGGACGCGCATCGATCCCTGACGCGTGAATAGCTACTAGGCCCCGGAGCCAGAAATTACAGGGCGACTAACTTTATAACTCCATTAGCAACGACGACCGAAGAACGGACCGCGGCAACGGTTTCAGTCCTCCGATATTTTTCCACGATCCGCGTCTATTCAAGCGGGCCTCACGACCGCGTCGCCTACTAAGCGCTTCCTTCTGAAAGTTTGTCCTGCCATTGCCGTGGCCGCACAACACAAAGCCGTGACTTTGAGAACCTTGTTCACACTTGGACCGCTTTTCGATAAACACCCGCGGCCCCGCGCGTAGCGCGGGGCCTTGACGGGCTCGAAACCCGCAATGCAGTCCGGCACCGCACCCCGATGATCATGACACCAGTCACCAAAATCGGCGAAATCAGGCAAATTCTATTCGTGCAAACCAAGGCGGGTAGCGATTTGGCTAAAGTCCGAGGCTGTTGACCCAATTTCGATCATCCGAGAGGATGCGCATTCGGCTGTTTTGAATCGCCAAACCCACGAGGATTCCTACTTGCTCATTGCTCATGTCAGCATTCTTAGCTGCAAATCGAAACAGCGAAATGGACGTTGGTAGGGACAGTTGAGTGAATCTCTTTTCAGCAATTCTTCGGGCTTTCCCGTCATCAAGAACCGCTGCGCCTCCTATCGCAGCCGCCAAAGCGAGCGTTGCGCTTTCACCTTGACCCAGCGCCTCTGGTGGTGGCCCCGCCACGAGCGAAAGGAATACTTCGTAAGACACATTGTCGAGCCGAGCGCGATGTAGCAGTCCGAGGTCTATTAGCTCCGAAAGAGCCACATGGACGTCGTGCCCTTGAATAGGATGACGCGTCAATTCTCGGACTACGTGATCCTCAACAATACATTTTGATTCGACGGCCTTCAGTACAAGCTTCGGGTTTCCACAGCCGAGCAGGTTTATCAGCGCACTAGAGTCAAGGACAAAAAGGCCACCACGCCCTTTATCACGTTCCCGATTCAAGCTCCAACTCCTCAGGTCCGACCACCTCTTCCAGCACCCGCCTTACGGCCGCAAGGTCGAGTTCCAGACGCTCAGCTATCTGCTGCTCCGACAACAGACCTCGCGCATAGGCTTCGCCGGCCAGAAGTAGCAGTCGAGGCGTGAACTGCGGCGGCTCACGACGCAAATCCGATGCCTTCAACACATCCTCAAGATGGCGCCGTCCTAGGCCACGTTCCTTTAGTGAATCGTACGTTCCCTTCGGAACAAGTCCCAGTCCTTCGAGCCTTCTCGCTATGGCCTCAATCGAGACGTGGAAGTAGCCGGCCATCCAAAGCATGTGCCTTACAGTGAAATCCGCAGACATGCCTCGCAGCTCGCCGACCTTTCGTCGAACCGTTACCGCCGGCATCAATAACACACGGGCAAACATATCGCAGAATTTATCCTCCCGTTCTGAGAATGAGTCGGTCTCGAGAACTACCACCGGCTCGGTACGCTTGCAGAGATAATGGCCGCCTTCGTGGGCTGCAGTGAGCCGCCTGCGCTCGGGAGGGTGGTTCGAATTTAGTAGCACGAAACCACCATGTCCTTCATGGTATGCGAAGGCGCCACTGACTTTTGCCGGGAGCGGCCGTTCAAACACTCTCAGTCCAAGCTCCATTTCAAGCAAAGAAGTCAGATCGAAAATTGGACCAAGCCCTATCCCGAATCGTTGCCGAAGCGACAATGCAGCATCTTCAGCCTGTTGTTCTAGGCTCCCGTCCCGGCCGAGGTGTAATTCAGGATAGTCGACCATTGGCACGGGGTAGCCAAGCATTTCCTCGAGCTCGACCGAAGCCGCAGCTAAACGGTTCAGAAGCGCCGAAACGTCCGCCGTGGCAACCGCAGCGCCCAGGCCTGGACCGCTGCAGCGATACTTGACTTCCATATCAAGGGGCTGGCGGTATCCCGACAGAAGTTCGCTTTCTCTAACGCTATATAGTTCAGCGAACGAGCGCAATTCCTCCGGGCGAACCGCTCGTTTCCCAGATTCGATAGCGAGCAGCGTAGTTCGAGCCACGCCGAGTTTGTTCGCCGCTGCCTCTTGCGTGAGTTGTGCTAATGACCGAGCTGCCTTGAGCCTAGCCCCCAACGCTTCAGGACGAATGGTGATTTCAGTAGCCATGTTTTATACCTCCGCGAGCACTGCCACCCAAGACTGATTTCCACAATGTTCGCGAAACTTTGTCCATTCGTCGGCATGCCGCTTCAAAAGACGCACCAAATCCACGTGGGCGCTGTCATAACTTTTTCCGTAACTGTCGGCAAGATCAATTGCCACTCGTGCCACAGCCGAGTTCTTGGGCTTGCCCGCGAACTCCGCCAGAAGCTGCATGCTGCGAACACTGTTTCCTGCAACATCGACCAGAGCCCGGAGGGCGCGGGGTTTTTCGTTGCTCCCCAGCGCGGATTCAATAGTTTCCGCCTTTAGGTCCCCGAACAAATACGGAGTTGAGTCCTCTTGTCCTGCGGCCATGAGCGAAACCCGCCGAAGAATACAGCCCCCACAAACACCGCAATGAACTCTGTGTCCATCTATGCTTGAGTGGCGTTGGTCATGAGAGCAAGATACTCGATTAAGCCACATTGCCGGTGGTTCGATTCTCGCTAGGTTGCGAAGAATCTCTCCTTTGGTCGCGAGCAAACCCGGGTGCTCGAACCGAAAGTTCCTTTCGAGTAGTTTCTCCAAGAACGTTCCGAGTTTCTTGGTAAAAGCTGGATAACAGCTCCGATGCGGTGCCTCGTTGCCAAGACGAACAAGGGTACCCCCAAGGCTTCCTTGGCCATTCTCTGGAATCAGGACACGACCAGAGCCAGAGATATGAGAGCCATACGCAGCGAGCGAATAGAAGATGAAAGGGCGCGTGCGGAAAGTCGATTCCGAATGATGTGGTTCATTCACCTTGAACGGAACTGGTACTGACCGAATAGACCGTGGATTGCGACTTCGACTGCGGCACAAGCTCTTCCACGAATCGGTACCTCCCTTCGCATCGGTGAATACGCCAAGCAGGTTGGCCCCGGGCTCTCGCTCCGTAAACATCCGGGCTTGCGCGTAAGAATCTAGCCCGTCGCTGTACGGAATACCTACATAGGTACCCTCTGGCAAGGAAACTACGTTCCCAATTTTTGAAAATCGTGGCCGCGAGCGCCTGCGAATAAACTGGAAGTGCCAAATGTCACCGGTTAAGTAGGCCAAGCACGACTCAAGTTCGCGGATTAGACCAGGATTGGACCATCGAGTTGCTTCAAGCATTGGAACGACAACAGAAAGGTCGCGGCACCAACTCATGCTTCGATGTCGCTTTACCGATCTGTCGCAGAGCCTTATGGCACCTAGAACCGTAATCAAGTCTATGGCCTCATCGGACGGTGAAGCAAAGCAATACTCTTGTAGATGCGTGATATCGATATTTATGTCGTCCTGAAGGACCGCAATTCGCTCGTTAGAGGACACCGATTTTGGGCGCGACTCTACTACGCGAAGAAGGGCTTTTTCCGCTACCCGATCTGGCTGCATCATTTCGGGACGTGCCGAGATATCGATTCATCCAAGTCAATCGCAGCTTTAGGCGCACGCTTCTTCGGGCGTACCACCGCGCCGGAGTCATCGCATATGTTTTCGAAGTCGCAGTGTTGTAGACCGCGATTGAGTTCATGGCGCAGTTCCCGAGCGGCCCATACGCTCGAGTTGCGCGCCTGCGCGATAAGCCCCTCGCATTCATGGTTTGCGGTTTCCTTCGCGACGTCCCGCACAGCGTGATCAACAATTTCAGGCGTAACACCTGAGATAGCCACTAACGATCGAAACGTCTCACAGACATCACGCTCCACAGGAGACTTCGAGCGAGACTGAAGATCGGCTACAAACTCATGCACCTGCTCGGCTCCGAACATATCTGCCGAAGCCGTAGATGCGAAATCCCGCAGGCGGGAAATCATTTCCGGTCGAATTTCTCGAGATAGCGTTTTGAGTGTGGCGTCCCGCAGGGCTTCCGGCAATTTTGGTCGTTCTGATTCGCGGGCAGCCATCTGCACGAGACGCTTCCAATGTCTCGGCGCAGCCACAGTACGGTGCAGGTCGTCGCGCATGATTGAACAATGTCATGTTATTGTTGTTTAAAATATTGACATTGTCAACTCCCACTTCACCTTCGTGCCATACTGTTGTGCCTGCCCCTTTTCATCGGACTGTAACTTCGTCTGATGTAGCGGAAAGATCACTAACCCAGGAAACCTGAGGCATAAGTAGCAATGCCGCTTAGGCCAGCGCAAATTCGTGATACCAGCACGCTTCATTCTTTCTTTGCCCAGCGTTTTTTCAAAACGCTTTATGTTATTGACTATATTGATAAAAGATTGACAAATGGGTTCGCTTATGGCAAAATTTTCCCTCGCTGTGGCAAATGGCACATGGCATCGTAGTTCGGCGCGGAGCACGATTGGCGGTCTTTCGCCCACAGTAGCCATCAGTAAGAATATGTTCCTCATATTCGTTACTTATTTGTATTAAACGAATATAAGGAACATAATTCGGAAACCATGCGCCACGACACCCACACCCAACGCATCCTCGATCTGGTTCGGCAGAAGGGGACGCTGCGCCCCTGCGATCTACGTGGTATTGACGCTCCACGGGTGGTGCTGACCCGTCTCACGGCAAGCGGCCAACTGGAAAAGGTCGGCCGCGGCCTCTATCGACTGCCGGGCTCGTCCACCTCCGAGACCGAAAGCCTTGCCACCATTGCGCTCAAAGTCCCACAAGCGGTCTTCTGCCTGCTCACAGCCCTGCAGTTCCACGAACTCACCACCCAACTACCGCGCGACGTCTGTATCGCCATGCCGCGCGGAAGCCACGTGCCCAAGATCGACTATCCGCCCGTAACGATGATCCAGTTCACCGGAGCGGCTTACTCCGAGGGCATCGAGGTCTTTGAGCGCGATCAGGTAGAGCTGCGCGTCTACAGCGTGCCCAAGACAGTAGCCGATTGCTTCAAGCACCGAAACAAAATTGGTATCGACGTGGCGCTGGATGCTCTGAAAGACGCGCGTGCGCAGAAGAAAGCGTCTGCCGACGACCTCTGGCGTTTTGCCAAAATTTGCCGTGTCGCTAATGTAATGCGGCCCTACCTCGAGGCGGTCGGATGAACGGGGATCTCGCTGCCTCAGTACGGGCACGCCTGCTGAATATTGCAAAGGCCGAAGGGACGGATTTCAATCAAGTTCTAGTGCGGTACGCATTGGAGCGCCTTCTCTACCGTCTGAGCGAGTCTGCGCACGCGGATCGTTTTCTGCTCAAGGGCGCATTACTGTTCACGCTCTGGTACGACATGCCGCACCGGCCAACGCGAGACGCTGATCTTCTGGGCTTCGGTCCGAGTGACCTGGAATCAATCGGCAAGACATTTCGGGACATTGCATCCGTCACCGTGGAGGACGGCATCGTCTTTGATCCGACCAGCGTCAGCGTCGACGAGATCCGCAAGGATGCGGGGTACGCCGGCGCCCGGGTCATGATCACCGGCGAGTTGGCCCGAGCGCGTTGCAAGACGCAGATCGACATCGGATTCGGAGATGCGGTTACTCCTGGTCCGGTTCATGCCGTGTACCCGGTGCTGATCGAGGACTTTCCTGCGCCGCGACTGCGGACCTACCCGGTCTACACGGTGGTCTCGGAAAAGCTGCACGCAATCGCACTTCTAGGCATGACCAACAGCCGGCTGAAAGACTACCTGGATCTCTCGGTGATGATCGAGCGAGAGGCGCTGAATCTCAACACGCTAGCCAGAGCCATCGCTGCAACGTTCAATCGCCGTGGGATCGCAGTACCTACGGAACTACCCATCGGCCTGTCCGATGAATTCGCGACCGATACATCGCGCCAGGCGCTTTGGCTGGCGTTCCTGAGAAAGAATGACCTGGAAATAGAACCGCTACAAGACGTCGTCACTGCGCTGCGTGCCAAATTGCAGCCCGCCTTGACTCATGCCGCGTCGCTCGCGGCGGACCCGGGCAGGCAAGACGCTTCATAGTCCCCGATGGCGCAAAGTTCGAACCGGACATTGCCAAAACTCTGACCCACGCCGAATACCGACGGTCCGACTCAATGGACCAATCATCGGCCACTTACATTGGAGACAACAAAGATATGGGATTCTTCAGCAAACTTTTCGACATGTTCCTCGCATCTGGTACAGATAACTCAGCCTCGATTTCATCTGACACCGAATACGACATAACCCTCGATTCGTCGTCACTCTTTGACGATAGTGACCACGGCATAAACCCATCCACAGGCCTGAACATGATGAATTCGACGTTTGACATAGGCGGCCATTTTTGGGGCGAGTCGGATAGCTCAAGCCTGTTCGATAGTTCAAGCTCCGGCGGATTTTCCGACAGCTTCAGTTCTGGGAGTATGTTCGACGAATAACGTGGCCACGGAGCCAGGAAATTTAGGTCGGCGCACCGAAAACGCGCCGCATCTTTTTCCTTGACCGCAGCAAAGAACCCATTGACCGCTTGTTTGTCTCGCCACAGCCCCGCATACATCGGTCACCGCCCCGGCGTTGCAGAGCATTTCCGCACAACGATTTCGCGCGACTCTAACGAAACTCGCTCATGATAGAAAGCGGTTTCGTAGAGTCTGGCCCTGGCCACGATTTACCTGCTAGCGTCGTTCTAATAGTCAAATCAAGCAATTTAATTGTTGAGCGATTTTCTAGTTCTTGTGTACAACCTCTTCGCCTCATCGAAAATCTCGTCCCGCTGATAGCCATCCAGCTGCACGGGAAACCTCGCCAGTTTCTCAAGTTCCGCTCGGCATAGGTCAGGCGAATAGTCAGGATCCTCGCTGAGGATCTGTGCGAACCGCCCAGTTTCTCCGCGTCTATCCTCAGGGGCACATTTATCGCTGCATGTTCTTTCTCTGTAGGTTGAAACGGGCTCGCTGGCAATTTTGGTTCTTCTACTTAGCTCACTCGTCGGATCCTCCCCATCAATGGCCCCGTCAAAACCTGCTTTGATCCATCTCTTCCCCTCGTTAATAATCTCGTCCCGCTGATCTTTAGGCCGATGCTCATATTCATCCGGCGACAGGATTAACGTCGCGCTGGCTTCAAGTTCGGCTGTGCTCTTCGCAAGCGAAAATCTAAGATCCTTGGCAAGTCGCTGACCTAACTGCTTAACTTCCGTTGCATTTGACCCCGGGAGCAGGTTTTTCGCCACTGTCGCCCCTTCACTTTCGGCGCCGTCCGGTGCGCGAAGTGTAATCAGCAAAAGCAGTCTTTGTGGATCCAAAAGGCCAACTATTTGTGCAGCGATCTCCATCTTCTTTGGTGATCCTGTCCCCGACTCCACAGTATCGACCTGTTCCGCCGGATAGATAATCAAGAATTTTGGCTTCAACCCGTCCAGGACGCATTCGCATTCGAGAAAGGTTAGGCTGCCATCGTTGGGCCGCAGAATAATGACGCGCTCCGCCTTATCGGGTTGAAACAGGTCTTGAGATTGAATGAGAGGGATATTGTGCTCCCGCGCCCAATTCTTAATTCCATCAAGCATGCTGATCGCACGCATCATTGAGCTTCCTCAGTTACTGCCTCATGATTCTGACTCTTCATCATCGCTTTCTCCTTTTTTGCAGATTGAATTAGTGACCAGGTAATGGTCTGCGCAGTTCGTAAATATGACTGTCAGGCCATAAGGGTCGGAAAACGTGGTTCAGCTAATTAGTAAGTAACTTTTGCGATTCTCCATAGATCTAGAGTAAGTTGCGTATTGTTTGCTCCTCTCCTTAGTATGATCTTTTTGGTTCGCAACTTTCAAGGCGATCGGTCGCGACAGCGGTCACGATATCAGTCGCAACAAAAGCGACGTAGCTGCGAAGAGTTCGTGAGTTGATGGTGTCTAAGGTACTGCGACATTCACGTATTTCAGTTTTGCCCTTGCACAATGAAAGATCGTGATATTTCCTATGAAACAAATAGTTAATCTACTGTTAAACCACACCTCACAGGTTTGCGAGCTAGGGCGATCACGTAGCTAGTTGGCTACGTGCTGTTCTAAGACTCGCGATCGAGCCCGACGCATAGATCCAAGCGAAAGCGCGATATAAGGATGGTTTACAGCTGTGTTCAGGCGATAGGGGGGGTAACTGAATTAGTGTCGGCGCACCTCGGCGAGTTCCGTTACACCCAACCAGTCCTGATGGCGATTCAGGAGGCCGTGCAACACCTGTGCACGCCTGCCGGAAAACAAGGACCGCATTGATTTCGACTGGGACTTAGGCGGCGGCTTGTCGATGTTAAAGTAGGCGCCATCAGCGGAGAGGTAGAAACTGCCGCCGCTGTCGTAATGCCCGACACGCTCGGCCCGGAGCAATTCCTTCGCGCCTGGAGAGATGGACTCTGCGAGCAGAAGCGGGATGAACTGGCCGCCGTCCTTTTTTGCCGGCGTACGGTGGATGGATTCTCGGATCTGCCACAGGACCTGACGAACGTCCCGTGGGTAGATGGACTTTCTTGCAGCGACAAACAAGGGCAAGGATTTGTCGGCAACACTTAGGTCGACCTGAACGTCGTGCCCCCGGTTCCCGTCCAAACCAACGAAGTCCTGTTAGCCAAGCTCGGCCTTGACCTCGGGCAGCGCACGAAGGTTCTCATAGCAAATATATGCTTAGACTGCCGCGTCCTCGGCAATTCTTTCATATAGTGTCAGCAGCAAGTTCCAGTTCAAAGGTCAATTGTCGCCCGTTTGGTCATCAGGGTGCTCCGTTCCGGACTCTGCTGCGGGTGGTTCCGCACCGGTCGGAATGTGCGCACTAATGGTTTTGGTTTTGCGAAAGCTTCCGAGCCAAGGCAGCTTGTCCGGATCGGGTCCTGGCCACGAACGCTCGGGGTGGTGGTGGCGCCAAACCGCGCGCGCACGAGAGACTACCTTCCGAATCTGGGTCCTGACGCCGGAAAATAGTGGACGGTGAATACAGGTCTTGAGGTGAAGACCCAAGGCATCGGCCCTGCCCCCCTGCGCCAAGCTTGAGGCCCTCCGGTCGATTTCCGATTCGACCTGTTTGACTATCCACCAGGTGAACCGACTGCCCCCGCCGAACTCCCTCGGGCGCGTCGCGCGCTTCATTTCATAGTCCCCCCATCGAAGCGCTTCCTTAGGGTTCAAGGCGTCCAGCAGCGTTTCTTGCTCATGAACCGCACCCTCCCCATCCGACACCAGAAGAAGCCAGCGTACAGTGGCCTGATCAATCGTTGCCGCGAGTAGGCGAGCATTCGCGAGGCGGTCACGCCTCCGGCGCGCACGTTGGTCCGCAGTCGCGGCGATCGCGTATTTGCCAGCGAATTTCTCCACCAGCGCCGGCAACTTCGCAGACTCAATCGTTCCGCCTGTCCACCATCGGTACCCATCCGCTACCATCTTTGGACAACGCTGCATTAGCCCGGATTGGGTCGGGTAGAGTCGGAACCAGGGTAAATTGGGGATCTCATTCACGTTATTCATGCAAGTATTTGTACCAGACATAACTCATTGATGCAACAGCTGTCATCGGCAAACGCCGATGACAGCAAATGATGATCCGTAATTTTGTGTTGGCCGCCGCGACGCGCGACTTTATGTGACCGCGTGTCCGCAATTCTCACGTACAAGGCCGACATTGATGTGCGCTGGTCGGGCGTGCGGAGGTGCTGGCAGTCTCCCCAATGCGGTTTCTTTCCTGGCAAGAAACTGCATTGGGGAGGCTGCCAACCTTCGCCGCCAATGCTCTAGCGGGCCATGTGCCCGCAAAAACCGTTTTCGCCAAACGGTATGCCTCGGTATCGCCAATATCGGGGAAGTCGTTCGTTAGCGCCCCGTGCGACTAGTAGTCGCTCGCGGGGTGCGAGGGAGGCTGGGTGGGCTAAAACCGGTTTCGATCGGAGTAACCCCACCTTTCTATCCCATCCACCGCCGGTGACAAGCCGTCGGATGATGACGGGCGACACCGACACGGGTGTCCGGGTAACCGGGTACACCCTGTCACGAGGGAAAGCAGGTAACCAGTCCTGCCCTCGGGGCGCGGGAAATCCGCGCCACGAGTGCCACACACGTGGGCCGCACTCGCCTGTTGTGAAACAGGCATCGGCAGAAGGTCTCAAGCGAGACCGGTCTGTCTGGAACACCTTGAACTGATCCGGGTCGCGCCGGCAAGGAACAAGGGTCAGCGGGAGCGTAAGCGTGTAACGGCACCGTTTAGGTGCTGTGTGGGGTATGCGCAGCTGTCTAGGAGGAAAACTCTGCGATGGCCGAATCTGGTTGTAAGACGTACTGCACGCGCTGCGGATCATCGGCGGCAGGAAATCCGGGGGATGCGCCCGGGGAAAGAAACTTACAAACAGGGTCAACAGCGGCGTATGCAACGACCTTTGTGAATAACGTGGCAAATGGCTGATTGGGTCGGTGGTGTGGCAACCATCGGCACGGGTATTGCGAACCTGAAAAATCCATGACGCTGTGAGAGCGATCCGCAAGTTGGCAACAAACGGCCAGGCCGAAAGCCTGGCTGGAGGCGAAAGCCAGCCTCTGGGTGGCACCAGAGGCGCCAAAAGCGGGAGCGAAACGACGAAGTAGAGCCGGGCTCAAGGGCCCAATTGGCGTTAAGCCGGCCGCGGGGTGGCACCCGGGCCGGCGGCACTAACCTGCGCTGGGCGGTGTGATAACCGTCTTCGCATCAATATACAAAGCACGACGCGGCAATTGCCAAAGTACGACGCAGCAACTACCGCATCTTCTCAACCTCGACTACTTACTCGAAAGGAGATCGAATGTAACAACCGCGCTATTCGAGCGCTACATAACTCCGGCACCCTTTGGGTGCCGGAGTTTTCACCACGGCGTGTTACGCTCGAATTCTGCCAGTCGCTAGGCGCGCCATCCGCATGCTGGATCATGTAGATGTGGCCAACATTGAATCTACCGTAACCTACTTCCAGCCAATTCTGCCTATGCAATTGGCGCGTAGACCAAATCCGGCGCCACCACCTCCCATCGCTCACAGCGAAGGCGGTCGTGATATTCGGATTCGGAATCTTCCCGCTCCCGCATGATGATTGCGGCGACGCTGGCCGCTATGCAGTTTGTGCCAGCGGGCGGCGTGTATGCGCGTGAGAGCCATCCAACTGTATTGCCCCTACCATCCACTAGCGCCCAGTGCTCGTGCTCCCTTTGCAACCGAAGGGTATCGCCCGGGCTCAGCGCCACGATGGCTTGATGCACGGCGTGGTCCGAGGCGCGACGACCTGCAAAACCAAGATCGACATCCCTCAGGGAAAGCCGCACGTAGTGGCGCGCAAGCTCGGTTGAGGGAACTGGTAAGAGCGTAGCTCCACGACGCAGGATGCTCGCACTGTCGGGTAAGGAATCAAGCAGCGCGTGGGCACCATGGAATTGGGCCAAGGCGAGAGTCTTCTTGGCCCGGGTCATAGCTACGTAGTAAAGCCGACGCGGCGCGTCGCGGTCTTCATTTCGACCAACTTTGTCCCAGCCGCCATCCAGCACCACGACATGGTTGAACTCCAATCCCTTGGCCCGGTGTGCCGTGAGCAGCATCAATCCTGTCTGCCGTCGGCGCACCTCGCGCCCCCATTCGGCGAGCCACTCGATGAAATGGCCGATCGGTAATTCAGCTCCGCCAGTTTCGAGCCCGTACTCGGCTACCGCCTCGCGCAATAACAACCACCAAGGATTGTCGGATTGTTGATCAAGCCAACGCTCGATGGCGCCGGTATCAACCAGTTTTACTTTCTGCGCGCGCAGCCATTCGACTAAGGTCTGCGTTTCGCGCAGGCGCCAGAAATGCGGCGCCTCTTCGTCAGCCATCTGCACCGGAATGTGGTTGAGCTCGCAATAACACCTCACCGGCTCCAGATATTTCCACTCGCGGGCGATCACTGCAGTACCAGCCCAATCTCGCTCAGGCGCCTGCGCGAAAAGACGCTGCAGTTCGGTAATTACCGCCACCGCTTGCGTCATTGAGTTGCTACCTACAGGCAGGATTTGCACGCGGCCTTTGCCGACCAAATCGATGTTCTGCCAATCGCCGCCGGCGGCGGCTTTCGACCGCGCGCGATCAACGGTGATTGGATGGTCGGCCTTCATACGTTCGCGAGCCGGGTCAATGACAAGGTTAGCGGCGGCAATGATGTGGGAGGTGGAACGATAGTTATCAGTCAGGAACACGGGTTTCGCCGCATAGTCCGACTCGAAGCGACGGATAAATTCGACTGAGGCTCCGTCGAAGGCATAGACGTTCTGGTCGTCGTCCCCCACCGCGAAAAGGCTGAGCTTTCGATCTTCCTCCTGCATAGTGCGCCCGGCCAACGCGGAAATGAGTTCATACTGGCCCGCGTTGATATCCTGATATTCGTCCACCAGAATCCAGCGAAAACCCGCCAGCAACCGATCTCGCTGTTCGTCGGCCTCTTCCGGAGCCGAACCCACGCCCTTCAACAGCGCTATTGCTTGTTGCAGTACCGCTTCGAATGCATCGCCATCCGGCTTACTTGCGCGCCCGGCGAAGGTCACGCCAGCAAGCCGCATCGCAAGGGCGTGGCAGGTGAGCACGATTACGCCCCGCGCGTCATTGCCGATCAGTTCTCGGAGTCGGCGCCGGATCGCTACCGCCGCGTGACGGTTGTAGGCGAGCGCGAGAATCCCGTGCGGGTTCTCGCGCCTCACCCGTACCAGATAAGCGATCCGATGCACGAGCACTCGAGTCTTGCCGGAACCCGGACCCGCCAGTACCAGGACGTTAGTCTGCTCGCGGTCATCGGCGACGATCCGCTGCTGTACCGGGTTGTTGAGCGATTCCACAATCGCCCGCCAGGACGCAGGTGTAGTCTGGCGGGCCAACTCCTTTTCGCGCTCCGGCAGCCATCGGCGCACGAACTCCTCGCCTCCAAGGCTGAAGTAGTCCATCGCCAAGCGCAGCGCGTCTGCCATAGCCCGAAGACCCAGTTGCACGTACTCCGCCATTACATGAATCTGCTTGACCTGTTCGTCGTAATGAAGTTTCAAGGATGTGAAATCGGCCTTCGCAAAACCGCGCTTGTCCGGATAAAGACGGATCGTCATCGCTGGCCGGAACACCGCCATTCCCTTATGCAGTCGGATCGACTCCTGTTCGTGTAGCCACAGGAGCGCTCGATCCAGAAGTTTGGTCGGTTCCTTTACCTCTTCCCTAAGGATAAGGTCTCCTTCGAGCGCGGCAAGTAGTTTGCCCAGAGTTGTTTTTGCCAAACGGTTGGTGCCATGGGTTCCTTGCGGCACACACGCTAGCAGGTGTTCCAGCAAACGCTCAGCTCCCGCGCGTCGTAGCCGGGCAGTCTTGTCCAATGCGGACCATTCTCTCTGAAGCGTCACCTGTACTTCTTCCGGGTCCAGCCTTCGCAGCCGCAGGCTACTCACTCCGCCGTCTTCGCTGCGCCCATCGGCGGCAAGGCTCTTGACGATGCTCCAGAGTCTTGCCGGAAGCGCTTGCGCATATCCAGCGTCCTTCAAGTGCTGCGCGGCGTAGCGCAATGAAAGACGGCAGGTCTGTCCTTTTTCGAGTTCAGGCGCTATCTCCCGAAATTCCGCGAGCAGCGCCGTCTCCAGGGTCGCTGCCTGTTCGAAGCGCTTTCGTGATGAATCCTCTACGCCGACGTGAACAAATGCAGTCAGTGCGGTATCGTTGCTGGCAATGCCGTACGTCTCCAGGTCATAAAGCGCTGCGCGGACCTTCTCCGCGGAGAGACCCGACACTCCCATCAACTCGTCGGTGGAGATGCCCTCATCGGCATTCGCATTTATGAGCGCATCCACCAGCGACAGCAACTGGCGCCGGTACGCATCGACCATGGGTTTTTTGGATAGCTTTTCTTGCGCCTCTTTCGCGGAGCGTACCCGCAGCGACGAAGGAAACACTTGTACCTGGTTTTCTTCGCGGGAGAGCAAGATTGCCTCTTCCAGCCAGGAGATGGCAGTGCGCACACGGGTATCGTCGGTGGCTGAATCTCGCTCGAAGGCGCCGTCGTCCTCTTCCGCAAGAATTTCGCCAGTGGTAGCTACGACTTCTCCACCCATGCGTTTCTTTCGATCCAGATTTCTGAGCGCTCTCAGTATCGCCTGAATCTCGCGTAGGGTAAGCCGCGAGTGGGCCGACATGCCGAACTGCCGTTCGACATCTTCTGGCGTATAGAGCAACACACAGCGCGCCGCTTGCTGGTCACGTCCAGCGCGTCCCGCCTCTTGCAGGTAATTCTCCAGCGAGCCCGGAATATCGGCATGAATCACCAGCCGTACGTCGGGCTTGTCGATGCCCATGCCAAAGGCATTGGTGGCAACGATTACGCGCAGATCGCCGCGAACGAAGCGTTGCTGTACGCTCTTCTTCATCTCTGGTTGCAGTTTGGCGTGAAAATGTTCCGCCGCCAGTCCCTTCTCACGCAGGAAGGCGGCTATCTCCTCCGTTTGCGCCCGAGAAGCGCAGTAGATGATGGCGCCACCCGGCGAGTCTGGTGGCAGATCGGCGAGCAGCACTTGATGAATATGGGCCAGTTTCTCCTGCGGTGTTGTGGGCACCACGACAAATTCCAGGTTGGTGCGGTTGGCACCGCCGTCAAAGACGGCGAGATCGACACCCAATTTGTCGCGGAAATGGCCGACGATATCGTCCACCACATCCGGCTTGGCGGTGGCGGTAAGGCACAGTACCGGCGGCACCGCCCCATCCCCCGCCTTCTCTTTGATGAAACGAGCAACATAGCGGTAATCGGGACGGAAGTCGTGCCCCCACTTGGAAATGCAATGTGCCTCGTCCAACACCCAAGCTCCGATTTCGCGCTGCGAGAGCACCTTGCGCAGGGCGCGGTTGCGCAACTGCTCAGGCGACACGATCAAGATACCCAAGTCCCCCAGCCGCACTCGGTCGAGTACGTCCGCGCGTTCGGGCATGGACAGCAATCCATTGACTGCGGCACAAGACGAGATACCGCGTGCTTCGAGTCCGGCCACTTGATCGGCCATCAACGCGACTAGCGGCGAAATTACGACGGTCAGCGCGCCGGTCTTGTCATAGCGTGACAAAGCCGGGATCTGGTAGCACAGCGACTTGCCAGTCCCGGTGGGCAATATCCCCAGCACATGTTCACCGCGCATGGCGGCCTCGACAATGGCCTGCTGCAGCGGCCTGCCATCCTCGCCAACGGGCTCGGGGCGGAATTCAGCAAAACCAAACCAGCGAGCAAGTTCCTTTCGCGCATCGTGTCGCTCGCGGCACCACGCACAGGCCGGATCGCTACAGGCGGCATCACGCAAACGCCGCACCAACAGCCCAGTTTCTGGAAATTGATGACGCACCCAGGGCGGCATCACCGAGTTTCCGCCAGACACAGAAAGCCAAGCGAGTGCATAAGTCAATCCCCAGCCGAGCTTTTCCGCATCGGCCAGGACCTCTCGGCCGTGAGTGAGGCAGGCATGGCCCGACAAGCGTTGTTCGATGGCGGCACGGGCATCTGTATCGGCGGGACGCGGTTTGCGGCGCAGGGTCGAAAAGAAGGCGTTAAGTCCGGAGACTATGCCATCAGCAGTCGTCAGCCAGTGCCAGGCGAGCAGCAGTTCCGGCGTCGCCTCATGGCATTCCAGGAAAGCCTGGTGCTGATCGCGGAATACCTCCAGCGTCAGCCGAGCGTCCAATTCTGGATCGTTCAGCCGCCCGCGCTTCAGTTGTCCGTCCTGATAATGCTTCACCAGGTGGTGATAGGGATTGCGCGGAAAGGCCAGGGGGTTGAGCCGCAATGTGTCGACGGCAGGTATTTTGAGCAAGCGCAAATCGGACTTGGCCGCGGCAAGGTGCGGCAGATCGAAAGCGATTAGGTTGTGTCCCAGCAGAAACGCCGAGCCCTCAGCGAAGTCGTCGAGCTTGGCGAGCGCTGCCCGCAAATCACCTTCTTGGAATACGAAGGAATGCCCCGTGTCGCCCCGCACCGCGGCAAAGCGGTGAATGCGCCCGTCGCGCACGCCCACCTCGAGATCGATCGAGAGGCAGCGAGGCGCGAAACTACTGGTCTCGATTGATTCTTTGATTGGCTCAATCATTGGGCCGGCTAATTCTCTCGCAGTCGTGGTCGATCACCAACCGGCCGGGTTGAGTACTGCGCGTGCTCGCCGCATGATCAGGCACACGTTGCAGCGGGAGATTGAAGTCGCAAGAAAGGTGGCCTCCGATGAAACGTTGCCGCAGCGTCGCAATTCGCTCTATCCGAAGTAAAGAGATCCATCATTCGCCCGATTGAATTTGATCCATCTCTTCGCGCAATTTTGGCGCTACCTGCCCATAGACCAAAGAAAGCTTCTCCCCGAACCATTGGAAAACGTCGGGCCAACTCGATTCATTTCGCAGATCCTCTACTGGCTTGTCCAGGTACATCCGCGCTCGCGTGCGTCCCTCTACCTGCTCGAAGCTCCAATCGAACTTAACGAGATCATTCCAAGGGTGCGGAGCATATCGGATCTTTTCCCACAAGGGAAAGGAAGCCTCCCGCCAAAACCACACATCAATACCGGCGCTGCTATGGCGCAATCCCAAGCGCAACTCGAATCCAATATGCCGCAGACCGGAAGGCAGTCGGATCGTCCAGCTCGGACGACCATCGAAATCAGGTAGTTCAGGATACTCCGCGACCAGATAGTCGTTGAGCCCCGTCCAGAACCTGCGCCGCAGTTCCTGCCGACCCGGGCTTTCGTCGCCTTCCTGCTCCTGCACCTGGCGCACGATTGTTTCCTTTGGCCCAATCCATATCTTCACAGCCTCCTCGGCAAGCGATCGCCCTCTCTCCTCGATCTCTAACGCGGTCCAATGCGTGTGGCTGGCAAGCTCCCGGGTAAGTACGATATTGCTTTCGTCATATCGCGCTCGTTTAATGTCGAACGGGTGATTCCAAAGCTCTTGGTTATAGCCGCTCAATGTCAGATTGCCAGGTCGATGCAAGACTTTCGCATGGATATTTTCCGCATCAGAGCCCAAAGCTTTGCGCCACAATTCATTGAGAGTTTGGGGCATAACGTGTTCAACTTGCGCATCTCTCAAATCCGCAGGTTCCTTGTGGCCGCGCGCGCGCTCCAGCGTAGCGAGGATCTCATGTGTATAGCCCCGCTCGTACAATGGAAAATCGACAAACGCTTCCTTGAACTTTTGATCGTCGGGCCAGCCCCTCTCGAGGAGGTACGCTTCCAGTGCTTTCACCGACTCGCCTTTATCCTTTGAGAGGGCACGCACAAACAATTGACCGTAGCCACGCGAACTCTCGCCGCAGATGAAGCGACGGAGGATGAAGCCGCGCAGCATCTCTACCGCTCGGGCAAGTTGCTCCGAATCGATGACTCCAAGCGCTCGTTTCTCAAACAAGGCCAGCAAGACCGGATATGTTGTAGAACTCTCCAGCAGATTCAAACCAGCGAGAGCTGCAGTCACCCGATCGTCCGCGTCCGGAAGCTTGCCCGATATCACATCGTAGTGCTGGCTACTGGAGCCGAGAGCCGCTGCAAGTGCCGCGGGCGCAAATCCGGTTGCCTCAAACCTCCCCTCGAATTTGATGAATGTATCTTTGGGTGACAAGTAGGCGCCGCTTGACATTAAGTAATCGCGAAAGAACTTTGAAAATAACTCTTCGTCGAGAGTGCCATCCTCTCGTGCAAACCGGTTCTCCAGAGGCATCCAATGGCCACTATCGAACTCGTCCTGATCGTCCGGCGGAACGTGCATGAACACAAAATTTCGTATCAAGTCCGAGGATCCGAGGGGAATGCCTGTGGAGTTGAGACTCTTGAAGATGTTATAGGCGTTCTCCGCCTCCAGGGTTGCACACATGAATTCCAGGCGCTGACATACCGTGTCGAACACCTGACGCAGCTGCTGGGGGGGATCCCGCGACCACAAGGCCGCCGCCTGCTCCTCGAAAAAAGCCAGCGCGTCTGCAGTGCGTCCAGAGGGCTCCCCAGCACCACTCACAAGAGCTACGTAACTATCGTGATCGCGCTCCTTGGGCAGAAGTCGGTAATGCTGCTCACCCTTCTTGAGAGGGTGGACCAGATAGTACTGGTGGATTTCATCTGCCAGCTCGGCCAGGCCCGTCTCGCGAGCAACATTGCGGATCGCCGCAAGCAGAATAGACGAGGTCGAAAGACGCTGCTGGCCGTCGATAAGGTGGAACCGAGTATGCTGTCCCGGCTGTGCAAGGCCGGGGACAAACACCAGAAATCCCATGAAATGATTGCCGCGTTTGTCCGGATTCTGAATCTCCATAAGACTGTCCCAAAGCTTCTCCCATTGCGGCCTTTCCCAACGATAGTTCCGCTGAAAGACGGGTATCACGTACTGGCTTGGTGAGTAGAGAATCTGGCCGAGCGTTTGGATTGACGGTTTCATGCACCTTCCTTGTTTGACATACCCGCGCTCCCCCTGGAACAGACGGCAACGCTCAAAATGAGGATTCTAATTATTACTCCTCAACACTCATGCCAGCCCATACCGCGCCTCGACCCAGGACAGCCATTCTGCCCAAGCTCCATCGTCGTTCGTGCGGACCCATGCGACCCACTGCTGATGAGTGAAGACCGCAAAGCGGGCCCGACCTTGAAATAAGTGCGACCAATCATTGATCCGAGCTACGCCGGTTTTCCTAAGTGATTGTGCGAGAATTTCATTGCGTTCGTCCATGGCTACGCAGGATATAACAAGGTCGTACTTCCCAGACGACGCGATCCCTTCGGCAAGCGCCTGCTGGCGGAAGAGCTGGTAGCCGGCATGCGCGGCTGGACAGCAATAAAGGGCAGACCACGCCTCGCGATTGGCAACCGAGCCCAAAGTCTCCCAATACTTACGGCCCCAAATTACTTGATGACATTGGGATGCCGGGTTGTCGAGGACCACTAGTGCATTCTCACATCGCCGTGGGTCGGGATTTGCGGGCCGCTTCTCCGTGCCCGTGCGCGTTCGGGCCGAGCAAGAGTAAAACGAGTGTTCGCCCAACTTGCTCTCGGTGAGGACCAGGCCTTTGCCACCATTGACAACAAATGCGACGTCCGGAGATGTCTGTCCGCTACCGCGTGCACCACCCGCCTCACCAAGCAAGGCTGCCGGATGCAGCGCCTCTTTCTCGGCAAATTCTAGTTCCAATCCGACAACCGACAGGATCTGCTTGGCCACGCGCTCGCGCAGAAAGGTGGCAATTAATCCTCGGCTCTCTTCCGTGGCTCGGAACGGAAAGTACAGATTCGCACACATGATCCAGGAGCTCTTGAGGTTGTTCGAGCCCGTGTGCCTTTGAACCCTGCTTCCCTCCAAGTAGTCCGGCAGCGAATTGGCCGTGCCGCTGCGAATCCCAGGCCATAAGCCCTGTTCCCATGCATTGTCAGGCAGGATCCAAGGCCGCGGCCGTCCCGCATGTGCCCCCTCTAGCTGGGTGGCGACATGCTTCGTGCGCCACGCTACCTGCCGGCGCTCAAGCCATCTGTCAAAGGGTTCCGACATCATTCCGCTACGGCAAACTGCTCCGCGTCCTCATTAAGGACTTCGCCGGAAATCCACTTGGGCATCCGATATCTTCATTTTCCTCACGCAAATCCTCATCCTTTCGATCGAATTTTCACAAACAATTCCGTTGGCAATGCGCGACCCTCAACTACCACAGCCATTTCCGCTACATGTCTCGCTTGTTCTTCAATCCTAGCCGCCTCCAGACCAGTTGGTCCGGTCGGTCCGAAATCGAACCATGCGGAGAACTTTTTTGGGCTATGTGCCGGATTAATGACCCGCCAATAGCTGACGCCTTGATCGAGACGAACAGTAAGACGCTTGCCATTGGAAAAGCCGACATCCAGCACGCGCCCGTGCTGCACGACAAATTTGTCCGGCACCAACAACTTCGCATCAAGACCGAGGTATCCAAATGCCGCCCCTATCACCGCATCTCGAATGCTCAAATCCTGCCAATCCGCGTAGACCGTATTAGCGGCCCTGCTCTCGACACCGCCTCTGGATCGCGTGGTTGTGACTATAATCTTCGGATTGTCCCAACGGGGTGGTCCAACGATATCCCTAAGCCCGGCAATAATATCGAGTAGCAAGGCGATCGAAACCGGGGTAAACATGTACCTGTCGCTGTAGTGAATCGATACGACGTCCGTTTCGGCATCTTCCAACATATTTGCCGTCCCCTTATGCTCGCTCGACACGGCGTTCCAGAATCTCTTGCCGAAGCCCTGCAAATCACCATCGAGCTCCCGATGAAGAACAATTTCGCGGTCACCTTCGATTCTGGAACTTGGTCGAATTGCGTTCGGCTCGAGTTGTTTGCTCGATAGTTGAATTGTCCCAAACTCACCAACGACAAGTATGGATTCGCTCGCTCCCCATCCCGTATTGGCAATTCTGATGTTCTTGTCGGAGCACGCCCAGGCGACCGAGCGACTCCCGAATAGCACTTCCGCAACGATTTCAACGTCACTTGTATTCGGCAACGAAGAAACGGTGTGAACAGCGATGTTTGGATGGTCGGCAAGGCTGGCAAGCGAAAACCGGTCAGCCTCGGATAGTGCATCAAAATGCGCTTTCTCAATGACAATCTGAACCGCGCGCGAGAGCGCCGCCAGCCTGTAGGCAAGCAGTCTCAAGTTGGATGGCGCGAAATCGGCGAGGTCACCTGGCCCGCCTACATAAAGCCTGGTAAATGCGGCGCCCTGGCGACCGCTTTCTCTTAGCACAGCTTGGTTTATTCCAGAGAACTCTACTCTGGAGTTGTCCCCGAAATATTGCAGATCTTTAGGGAGCTTGAGCATGTCCAACCAGTGGGCCGACACTACCGCGAGAGCCATGTGCCTATTCAATGAGTTGGACTCAAAACGCTGGTCGAAATCGAGCACACAGTGCGGACAGCTACTATCGCATTCCTTTGGGCAATCCAAACGGCGTACCGCGTCACGAAACATCGCGTTGATCAAATGTTCGCTGCCGGAAGCGTATCCAGCTGCAAACCGATCAAAAATGAAGATCGATTGACAGCGTTCTCCTTCGTCGGCACGCATCTCCTGCACGTCGCAACCGAGTTCGCTTGCTTGTACACCAATCAGACTTGCCAAAGAATCCCTAAGCGCCACCGCCAAGGTCAATGCCACAGTTCGATCCGAGACCCACTGCCCATTTACATCCTTGAGCTGCATCTCGAGGACATCAGTTCGCAATTGATGACCGAGAACAATGCCATCCTTGATTGCCCAACGATTGGTGCTCCCTGGGCAGATCCTATCCTCCGCACGACTGCGAAGTTTCTTGTGCTCATTCTCGAAGACCCGCGGCAAAGTCCGATCAGCATTCATCGGTTCGGCCCGACCACAGGCAAGACAAAGTCCGTATCCCGTGCCATGAAACCCTGCCGAGTGGTGATAGACGCGGCCATCCGTTGTTGGTCGAAAGCGCCCTAGGCGCGGATTGGGTAAGGGTGACCAGTCACCTCGAGCACTAATCCATGGGCGTTCGACAGGAACAAAACGCTGCGACGACACGTCGTTATGAGGGTCGACGTAGAAATCGACAGAGAACCCCGCGGGTTCTAGGAACTGTTGAATATCATCGGAGCGCACGGGTGCGCCACATGCGTCGCAACTTGTTGCTAGTTGGAGGGAATGAGTGGTACCACTTGCGCCGCATTGACGACAACGCCAGGCAAACTTGATTGCTTGTGTCTCTCTCGCGTCCTGCTGTGTCGCGGGAATGTGCCAATTGAGCGTGATCCCTGCCGACCTATAGACAAGTCCGTCCATGACAATCTCGGACCCGGGGGCATATTCACGCAGCGCCGTTACAAGATCTCGGCTTGCCAAATCAAGGCGTTGAAATCGGTTGTCATCTCTGCTCGCGGGCCGTGCGGTGTCGCCCGCAACAGGCAATCTCTTGGCTGAGGAAACAGTGGTGTTGTCAAAAGACGCAATGAATGCGGGGAACCCATAGCCCGGAAGAAAGCTTTGGGTGGCGAGTTCCCGCAGAAGATACTCATCCGATAGTCGTTTCTTTTGAAAGCTGATGGCCCTAACTGCCGGATCCGTAGTGTTACCCGGGCCAAAAGCGCGTTCCTGCTCTATCAGCGCATCCCATTCGCTATTCCATCGCTCTCGCACTATGGACATCTCTGTACCACTCTGGCGAATCAGCCGTTCGGCGCCCCGCCCCTCAAACACACTGTGGCGGACCAACTGCCCCAAGCCTCCCTCGATTCGTGGATGCGTTTCCGCGATGTAGGCTTGACACCAGGAGATGAATCGCGCCGCCGGGCCTTGGTCGTTTTGTTCAAAAAACCATCCACAAGTCAGCTTGCTCATGTCCTGCACACTGCTTCTTAGCAAGTCGCTCAGGAATTGGGCCAACACCATCGAATTCACGTGGCGTTGGACGATGATTCCGCTATTAAGCGAAACGATCGGCGGCGGAAGTTTCGCCTCAAACGCCCACCGCGTATCCGCAAAGACGTTCAGATCGTGCGGATTCGATTTGCAAAGAGTTACGGCGGTAGAGCGAGTCTCCTGACGTCGTCCCGCTCGCCCAGCACGTTGCAGGTAATTGGCGGGATGGGGAGGCACATTGTTCATTGCGACAAGCTGGACGCCGCCAATGTCGATCCCCAACTCCATGGTTGTAGAGCACGACAACAGATTAATCTGTCCCTCCTTGAAACGCTTTTCATACTGCCCAAGCAGCTTGGAGGACTGCTGTGCCGAATGCTCGGCCGTGGAAAAGTAGGGAGCCAGCTCCACAACGCGATCATTGAGGTTTGACCACAGCCCTTCCTCGCGTAGTCGTGTTAATGCGTGCTGCGCCGATATCCATGCGCGTGCATGGCGAAGGCGCTCGGTCCCATCCGTGCTATTGCCAAACGGCGCGTCGTACATAGGAATGTCGATGACCTCACACATGGCCATGGCATCCGTTGCCTGTTTGGGGAGGTAGGGGGTGATACCACGGAGCGTGGTGTCGAGAAATCGTCGACTGACAGGGCAAATCCAAGCTCGAGCTATTGGCGCAAAAGCCAACTCCTCAAGCTTAAGAATGTAGCCGCTTCCCGTAGTCGAGAGGATCTTCTTCGCCTCCTCCCAAGCCGCAAAAAGCAAACTATCAACGGCATCCTGCCCGACTGACGTTTCGACATCAGCTTTCAAAGCATAAGCAAGCAAACGCACTAAAGTGCTCTGCAACTTGCCCCTTCTGGCGGAAGGCCAACGCCTTTGGCCTCTAGCCGTTTCGTCCTGATCTGAAGGAACAATCCAATTTCTTGGAAACCGGATGCCCAGCCAATTTCTCCAGATATCCTGCACGTCGAGGCTGCCCCCGCCGCGGACGAAGTAGTCAAACGCAATCTTTAGAAAGTCGCGCCAATCCGCAATAGTGAAGCCTCGCCCCGTCCAATCCGAGGGCGCAGAACTAATCCGGTCCAAACGCGGGTAGCGTACGGCGACCATACCCATAGTTTCTAAGTTGTTTTGCCGTCTCGGACGTCGCCCGAGTTCTCGAATCAAAAGCATTCCCGCGAGATTGTCGGCGCCCACTGCGCCACCAAACACTGTCCGGGAGAACCCCTGATAGGTATTCAGAATATTTCTGAACTCGTGTCCTTCCTGAGCAATCGCTGTTTGAATCTCGCGAAAGGAGATTGGTGCAGGCGTAGCTAGATTGGCCAACGTCGTGCGCCGTTCCTCCAACATCCTGACTATCGGAGTCTTTGCAACTTCCGGCATTCCCGGTGTCGCAAGAATGGCCTCAAACTGGGAGATCTCAGCTTGTATTTGCTTCCCGCCTGCGCCAGTCCTCGCAAGAAACCTGCCCAGTGCATGGTGATAGATCAAGCCCCGCGCC
>Ga0172371_10000135_pt1 | contig 101678 bp, 85 predicted proteins | sample Lak12m_FD_114543 | JGI IMG/M metagenome (GOLD analysis project Ga0172371, IMG submission 114543) | Freshwater microbial communities from Kabuno Bay, South-Kivu, Congo - kab_022012_12m | ecosystem: Environmental > Aquatic > Freshwater > Lake | place: Democratic Republic of the Congo: South-Kivu...
GGAACAGGGGAACGCGTCTGCTCAGATCAGCCTGGGCGTAAAGTATGAGCACGGATCAGGAGTAGAGAAGAGTCTTGAAGAGGCCGTGAAGTGGTACACCAAAGGCGCGGAACAGGGTAACGCAACCGGTCAAGTCAATTTGGGCTTTATGTATGAGAAAGGTCGAGGCGTCCCGCAAGACCCTGAAGAGGCGGCGAAATGGTATCGCAAATCTGCTGAGCAAGGGAACGAACGGGCCAAGCGTAATCTGGAGATCCTGACATCGACGAAGCCGCTACCCAGCGGCGACGAGCTCGTGAAGATGACACAGGCCCTCAAAAAGGCTATGGAGAAGGACAAGAAGGCCCCTCAAGCCTCCAGCGATCCCAAGGCTGCGGCAGCCAAACCGCCGGGACCTGCCCGTCAGCCTCAGACCTCTCTGCCAACCCCGACGCCTGCTCCCACGAACTTGGAAGCCAAGCGGGGCTTCCTAGGCGTAATTATTCAGGACCTCACCCAGGCTTTAGCCATGGCTTTTGGAAGAGCGGACACCAGTGGCGCTGTGACGTCGCAGGTGGCGCCCGGAGGTCCCGCTGAAAAAGCCGGGATCAAACCGCATGACATAATCCTGGAGTTTAACGGCAAGACAATAGCGAACGCGAAGGAACTGACGAACCTGGTTAACGGGACTGAACCGGGCCAAACGGCGAAGTTGAAAGTCTTTCGAGACAAGAAGACGTTCGAAGTGAACGTCACCATAGGAGAATTCCGGGAAGAGAGGCCAGGGGGCGAAAAACAGAAGCCATCGTCAGGCTCGGCGCCTCAAACCCCCGTGGCGCCAAGCCAACAAGCGTCAGATAAGCAGACCCAGGCCGCGCCCCCGGAATGGTCGAAAGAGGACCTCAACAGGGCATTGCTAATAGCCGCCAAAGAAGGCTCCATAGCCGAGGTTCAGCGCCGCCTGTCCGAGGGGGCGGACGCGAATGCCAATAGCCCCGATGGTTATAGCCCCGTGCAGTTGGCTTCAGACGGTGGACACACGGACATTGTGAGGCTTCTCTTGGATAAATCATTCGGGGTGGACGTCAATGCTCTGAATGGCGATGGTAATGCCGCATTGCACTATGCAGCCTACCGCGGGCGTTTAGACATCATTAACCTGCTTTTAGACAACGGCGCTCAGGTGAACTTGAAGAGCAAAATGGGCGCTGCGCCTCTGGAAGCGGCCATCTCTGGTGGGAAACTGAAGGCGCTCGAACTGCTGCTCACTAGGGGAGCGGATGCCAATCCAGTGGGTCATGACCAACTTACCCCTTTGGCTTATGCTGTCGACAGGGGCAACCTGCAGATTGTCGAGGCGCTCGTTAAAGCGGGCGCTTACATAGGCGCGAAGCTCCCGACCGGCGAGACCGCCGTTAGCTTGGCCGAGTCCAAGGGAAAGAAGGAGATTGCTCAATTCTTGAAATCAAAGGACGTGACCTCTGCGAAACCTCAAGCCAAGCCCCAGGAGTCGGTAAGCCGCGGGGAAGATAAAAACCAGGCTCTCCTGCTTGCCGCTCGTGAAGGAGACCTGAAAAGAGTCCGGGACCTCTTGGCCGCGGGAGCGCAGATCAATTCCCACAATGACGATGGAGACACACCGTTGATACTCGCCGCAGGCAGGGGCCACGTAGAACTGGTGAAATGCCTCCTCCAAAAGGGCGCAAATATAAACGGGACAGCCAAAGACGGGCGCACCGCGTTAATGGTGGCTGCGTTCAAAGGACACACGCGAGTAGCTCAACTGCTGCTCGAACACGGGGCCAAGATTGATGTCGTAGAGAAGGATGGCTGGACAGCCCTCATCGCCGCCGCTTATTCAGGACATGCCCAAATCTGTAAAATGTTGGTGGATCACGGGGCGGCTATCAACATGGGCGCCAAAGACGGCTCGACTGCTTTGACGGTGGCTTCCCTGCAAGGACACGGTGAGGCGGTGTCCCTTCTCTTGGCAAAGGGGGCGGACCCTAACACACGGACTAATGTAGGTTCTACTGCCCTATTCTATGCCTCAATGAACGGGCACACGCGGATTGTGAACCTCCTCTTAGACGAAGGGGCGGACCCCAGGATCGTTAACAGCGCCGGTAATACAGCCCTGGACCTCGCTTCGAGGAAAGGCCATAAAGAAGTAGCCGAACTCTTGAGCCGAAGACTGAATGCTGTGGAGCGGGATTCCGACCCGGGCTCTTCGCTGAAGATCGCTGCCTGGCAGGGTGACATCAAGAGGGTCCGTGAGTTGATAAACCTGGGCGCGCCTGTGAACGCGCAGGATTCTTACGGGGGGACCGCGCTTACGGAGGCGGCGAGAGAGGGACATGGCCTTGTGGTAAAGCTCCTTCTGGAGCACGGCGCCAAGATTGAAAACAGTTCAGCGTTGTGGCGGGCCGCTAACGGGGAGCATATGGAAGTTTGCAAGATACTCCTGGATCACGGGGCAGACGTCAATGCAGGTGACCGAGACGGCATGACGCCTTTGATGTATGCCTCAAAAAAGGAATCTCTAGCGATTGTGACACTGCTCCTCGAACGCGGGGCCAAGGTTGGGGTCGAGGATGGCTCTGGCGGCACGGCCCTCCATTATGCGGCTCTCGGGCTGAAAGCCCACGTTTGCAAACTGCTCCTGAAGCATGGCGCAGACGTCAATCACAAGGACCGTTCCGGTAGGTCGCCCTTACATTGGGCGGCTGACCGCGGGTGGGTATTGTCCAAGGACATCGTAAAGGTATTGGTACAAAAGGGCGCCCGGGTCAATGCAACGGATCCCGCGGGGCGGACCTCTTTGATGAAGGCAGCCGCGGAACGCTCCTTAGAGGCTGTGGAGTTTTTGGTGCAAAGCGGGGCTGAAATCAACGCCAGGGACAACAATGGCAAGACGGCTCTCGGCTATGCTAGCGAGAAAGCTCACGATTATGATGCTAAGAAGGTGATTCTTTTCCTGAAGAAACATGGGGCTAAGAATTGAGATCGCGGACGGCTTGGAGAAACTGTTGCAAGATTTGCGATTCGGGGTATGCCGCCTGTAGGGGCGGTTCGTGAACCGCCCCTACACCGGAAATCGGCAAGGCGACAGTTTTGCAACAGTTTATGGAGGCCGGGAGAAGACATCTGCTTTTCGTTCCCAGGCTGGAGCCTGGGAACCGGATAATATAGTTGCGGTTACCCGAAAGGAGGCCATTAAATTATGTTTTTTGTTTGGCGTGATTACGGATATCTGGTCGTAGTCTTCTATTTTGGAGCGCTGCTCCTCACTCAGCTCGTTGTCGATCATTTGTTGGGTGAGGGCTTTTACAGTGCTACCACCTGGCCGAAGGACTTGGGTGTCGGTTTGGGAGCGCTTCTTTGTTGGACCGTCGGCAGATGGTTGAATTCAGGCGCCGGCGCCGGCAGGAGGCTGGTGGACCCGGAAACCGGCGAAGAAGTGGTCCTGAAAGCCTCGCGCCACGAATTCTTCTTCATCAGGGTCGAGTACTGGGGTATCATTGGAGTGATTGCCTGCATTGTCCTCACCGCGCTCTCGGAACTTGGGATCGTCCAATGGTAACCACCAGATCTTGCACATTATTTCTCGTTCCCAGGCTCTAGTCCGGGAACGCATACAGGGAGGCCCCGCCTCCCCAAGCAGCTTGACGCAGTGATTGGCGAAGTCCGGGCAGGGCCCGAACCACGGGCACTCCCAGGCTGGAGCCTGGGAACGAGAGGGAACCCGAGATTGCTTCGTCGTTTCGCTCCTCGCAATGACAGGTTAGGGCTTGCGCGACCTCTCAAGTTGTCATTGCGAGCGTAGCGAAGCAATCTCAGCCCCAAGAACGGCCCGGAATGAATCCGAGATTGCTTCGTCGCCATGCTCCTCGCAATGACAGATGATGGTTCGTCATTGCGTCAGGGTCTATGAATTGTCATTGCGACCCCGTTGAAAAACGGGGGAAGCAATCTCCTCCTCACCCCTAACCCCCTCTCCAAGGATGGACAGGGGGCTCGCTCTACCCCTTCCCCAAGCTTGGGGAAGGGGTGGGGGATGGGGAGCATTGCCGGTAGGACAGGAATCCAAAACTGTCTCAGAATTCTCTATTAATGTAAAATCGTGCCACGATTTTCCCTCACCCTTGCCCTCTCCCAAAGGGAGAGGGAATTCGGATAGCAGCTCCCCATACCTCCCTCTACCTGTGGGAGAGGGTCGGGGTGAGGGCGGTGGAAAGCCCGGTATTGCCTAATCGTGCTACGATGCCAGCCCAATCCGGAGTTCTGAGACAGTTTCATCCTGCCCGTCATTCTTTGATGCGCTAGGCTCGAGAGGACTCTAATGTCACAAGATCCAAAACAAACAGTGGAACGGTTGAAGGTCGCGGCCTTTCAAGGCAGCCCGGAAGCCCAGTATCAACTGGGCGTGCTGTACGAAGCCGGAGAAGGGGTCCCCAAGACCGATCATTACCTGAAGGCGCTCAAGTGGTTCCAGGCCGCGGCCGAGCAAGGTCATTTAGGAGCAACTGAAAAACTAAAAGAGGAAATCAGGCGCACGCGAGAGATGGCGAACGCCGGCGACCCCAGCGCTCAAAACACCATGGGTTTGCTCTATGCCGAAAAGATCGGCGTGCGAAGGGACTTCAAACGCGCACTGATGTGGTTCCGGAAAGCGGCGGAGCAGGGCGACCCTTGCGCGTTCACCAATCTTGCGCGTCACTACCATGAAGGCGCCGGGGTCCGCCAGGACTACCACGAAGCTTTCCGTTTGTTCATGGAAGCCGCGGAACAAGGCATGGCCGCGGCCCAGCACGGCGTGGGCTTCATGCTTGAGGAGGGTTTTGGGACCGGCCAGAACTTCCGTGAGGCCGCGGCATGGTATCTCAAAGCAGCGGAACAGGATTACCCGCCTGCTCAGTTGAATCTGGGGTTGTTGTACCGGGAAGGATTGGGGGACTCCGACGATTATGCGCACGCGGCTTCATGGTTCAGCAGGGCCGCGGAGTTGGGTGACGCGACCGCGCAATACTGTCTGGGTCGGCTTTACGAGGACGGATCCGGAGTGTATCAAAACTTGGAAAAGGCTGTTGAGTTGTATAGGAAATCGGCCCTCCAGGGCTCCGCTGATGGGCAATATGCTTTGGCGGGCGCCTACATGAATGGATCCGGAGTTCCTCGTGATCACGAGGAGGCCGCGAAGTGGTATACCCGGGCAGCCGAACAGGGACACGCTCCGGCCCAGGTGGCCTTAGCGAATCTGTACATGACCGGAGACGGAGTAGAGCAGAGCTATAAAGCGGCCGCGGAGTGGTATCAGAAGGCGGCCGAGCGGTGGAAGCTCGGGGGTGAAGGCCACTTGGCGCTCCTGTACGATTCCCGCCGCTACCTCCCGGGGGATTACGAGCATGCGACTGCCTGGTTTGGCGCAGTCCTGGACTGGTTTCGCGTACGAAAAGGGACACGGAGTACCGCAGCACGTATGTGATACCGATTCGTTATTATTTTTGTACATCGATGTCCGCTGTCATTACGAGGAGTGATTGGCGGGGCAGGCGTCTCGCCTGTCGATTCGGAATGACGGGCAAGATGCCCCGGACGCCGATCCGGGGATGCCCGTCCCACCGGCAATCCTCCCCATCCCCTATCCCTTTCCCCAAGTATGGGGAAGGGGCATTGAAGCCCCCTCTCCATCCTTGGAGAGGGGGTAGGGGGTGAGGAATTGGGGATTGCTTCCCCCGCTTTTCAGCGGGGTCGCAATAATGACAGGTTTTGGCTTGTGATCGCGAACGGAGCGAGCCAGTCCGCTGTTGCCGTCCCGGATCGCTCCATCCGCTCATTTGGGCGGCAATTTTTCGGCAAATTGTTTTGCTTTGATCAGCCATTTCTTCAAGTCCTCGTCGGACTCGAACCCTCTCTCATCGACCATTATCCATCCCTTCATCGCTCGGCCGGTAATATCAAAAGGCTTGACGTACGGCAGCTCGAACGCTTCTTGAGCGCTTGTTTCACCGATGCGCAGGATAAGGAAATCCTTATACACACCGCAAAACATGTTTCCGCTGGCCAGGTGACAGATTCCACCGAACATCTTCTTTGCGGTCGTGTCTTTCCACTCGGATACGATCTTGCTTATACGCGCTTCCAATCTTTCGTTGTACGGCATTATGGAGGCCATTTCCCCGTCATCTATTCTTCGCCCCGCAACATCGTTTGTATTTTTTTCCGGATCCGCAGGGGCATGGAGCATTTAAGGATGGCGCCTCACGGCCAGGCGTCGCTGCTGCTAAAACGCTCTTTCTGCGAGATTTGAAATAAAGCGCCAGCGAATAGACACTCAATCCCACCAGCACAGCCCACACGAGGATCAATCCCACAGTTTCTCGTGTATCAAACATCCCGGTACCGATAATAGCCGCCAGCGCGGCGCTCCAAACGGACATCCATATGATTTCATACCAGGGGCTCTTGATTTTTTTCATGGTTAAACGGTCTAGCAGTTTTCCGCCATGCGGGTCAACATGACCATCTGTTCGCGGGGCCTGTTTAATGATATGCTGCGTCAGCTAATTCACAGCGCATCAGGGGTCTTAGTTGGGATTTCTCTTTATTAATGTAAATCATGAAGTGGGTTTCGAAGCCTCGGAGAGCATCCCCATTTCTATGGGTTATATCCTTGCAGCTATGAAACAACAGAGCTGGGAAGGTGTAATCCTGGATGATCTGCGCGATCGGCCACTGTCGCTGGCAAACCTGGAAAAATGGATACACCGCGTGGATCCTCCCGTTATCGGTTTCACTGCATATCAGAGCACTTTAGACCGCATCCGGTTCTTGTGCAGATATATTAAATCCCGGCATCGTCAAATTTATACAGTCCTCGGAGGCCCCCAGGCGATAGTCGCCCCACCTGAAGCGTTGGAGGAACTGGAAGACGTAGACGCTCTGGTTCGCGGTGAAGCCGAACTGGTGATGCCGGAAATGGCCCGAACTCTGGCCGCAGGAGGACCCTTGGAGCGAGTAAAGGGCATAGCCTGCCGGCGCCACGGGCGATTGCTGGACACCGGACCCGGGCCGGAGCCGCCGAACGACTTGGATTATTACTCATCCCCCTACCTCATGAATTTGCTAAACCTTGAAGGCAAAAATACAGCCATTCTGCTCTCTTCCAGAGGTTGCTCGCATGTGTGCCGTTTTTGTATTACCCCTCGAATTTGTAAAGGCAAAGTGCGCTATCACTCTGTCGAGAGAGTGATAGCGGAAATGGAGCTACTTTCCAAAACAGGGATTGAACGTTTCTGGTTCGCTGACCCCAATTTCACCCAAGACCGGGCAAGAACCGAGGAATTACTAGCAAGAAAAATCGAGCGCGGCATCTCCACTCCGTTCTGGCTCCAAACCCGCTCCGATCTTATAGATTCAGAACTTCTGGAGAAATTGCGGAAGGCCGGGGCGGACACTGTCGCGTTCGGCCTGGAATCGGGAAGCGAGGACGTCCTCGAAAAAACAAATAAAGGAATACAACTGGATCGGTTGAGGGAAAACGTCGAAAGGACCCAATCCTTGGGGATGAACGCAGAGCTTTTTTCCATCTTCGGGCTTCCCGGTGAAACCATAGAGGACGCCAGGAGAACCATCGAATTCGTTCGCTCACTGGGAGTGCCTATTCAATCCAATTCCGGTTCGCAACAGATGCAGCTCTATTTCGGCTCAATCTATGAAAAAAACCCCGAACATTACGGTATCAAGCTCCTGCCAGGTTACAGGCCGTTTTACTTCTCCGCCGGAGATCAATATGAAACGGAAAGCATGTCTCAGGCCGAGATCAAAAAGGCGCGCAACCTGTGGGCTTTAGCAAACGAGCAGATGGAGCGGGACGTCTACTACAAGGAGCGGATCTTTGATGTGATCGAGTTTCTACTTGAGAATCAGGACGATTTGCAGGAAGAGCCGGCGTTTTGCCATTTCGGCGCTCTTGCCGCCAACGCCATAGAAGAATTCGATCTGATGATTCGATTCCTTGAGGCCGGCGGGAATTCTCTCAAGACCCCGATGCTGGAAGAAATAATTTCCGGGCTCACTCTATTCAGAGAAACTGACCAACCTTCAGGTCCTATGGATCGCGTAATCTTTGATTCGCGCAGCTGGATCGGCGATATCCGTTTCACCGGCATATCCGGAAAATACTGGGACGTGCTTCTGGGCAGAGGACTTTTGTTGCCTGCTTTCGAACAGGGCCTTATCGGGGTGAGGCAGGGTCAGGAAGCTCAATTCTCTTTCGTTTTTCCTGAAGATTATTACCAGGAGGAGTTGCGCGACAAGGAAGTGCGGATCCAAGCCAAAATTCATAAGGTTTTCAATGCGTTAAATGTCAAAGATATTGAAGAGTTGAAGAATCTTCGAATCAGAAACCGATTCGCCTTTCAGGATTTGGATTTGCTGAAAGAGCAGAACGAAATTCTGTATTATTTGGCGTTGCGCGATTCCGGCGAGCAAGAGCTGTTGAAAAAACCGGGTCATTTCCTCAATCTTGTTCAGCGGCTGGCTAAGCTCGGCAAACGGAAGGATATAGTACGGATGGCCGGCCTTCTTGATGGAAAACCCGCGGCTCTCAATGCCTTAGCAGACACTTTGGCCGGGACCGGAAAATGTTCGTGGGCGCTTGAGTATTACTATGCCGTGTCCGAGAGTATGCGTTCTTCAGTCCTGAAGCGTGTCCAGTGCCTTGTTAGAATGGAAAAGCCTGATGAGGCCATGAAATTGCTGGAGACTGTTCCGGAAACGCCGGATCTTCAATTTCAGGAAATGCTTTTGGAATGTCTCAAGGCCGCACGACCGGAGTCGGACCGCATACCGTCTCTTGAGCATAACGTGTTGGAACTCAAGATAAAGGCGGCTCTGGACAGAGAAGCTATGATGAGGAGTTGGAATTTGCTTCCGCCTCTTGTACACGGATTGACTGATGGAGAACCAGCAGGTGGTTCTAAATAGGAGATGTGGAACATGAATCCAGATGTCGCGAGCAAAGTGGCTCTGGTCACGTATGAACGACGTGGCCCTATTGGTTTTGTTACGCTCAACAGGCCGGGAAAACTCAACGCGATGAACTCGGCGGTGTGGGAGGCCGTCGGCAGCGCGGTTGACGAGGCCGAGCAAGATACCGAGGCGCGCGTAGTGCTTGTTCGGGGCGCGGGGAGATCTTTTTCCGCAGGATTGGACTTGAGCCCTGAAAATCAGGTGCTCTCGACTATTACCAACCAACCCTCAGCTTCCCAGAAGGTCAAATTCTACGAAGAACTGAAGCATATTCAGGGCATACATGACAATCTCGAGCGGCTTCGGCAGCCCACCATAGGGGTTATTCACGGGAACTGTCTGGGCGCGGGCCTGGAATTAGCCCTCTGCTGCGATTTTCGCCTTTGCTCCGCAGATGCGAAATTTGCCCTGCCTGAAGCTAAGTTCGCAATAATAACCGATGTGGGGGGCCTGCAGCGCCTGCCAAAGGTGGTCGGACGCGCGCATGCCCGAGAGATTGCTTTTCGCGGCAATAGAATTGATGCGGAGCGAGCCTTAGCCATAGGACTGGTCAATCACGTCTATCCTGACAAAGAAACGCTCGACCGCGCGGCTGAAGAAATGGCCCTCGAAATAGCCAAGAACGCTCCTCTGGCAGTGCAAGGAGCCAAGGATGTATTTCTGTACGGCGAAGACGCGTCTTCGGAACGGGCGCTGGATTACAATGCGGCCAAATCCAGCATGATATTGCCATCTGAAGACTTGATGGAGGCGATGTCCGCGTACTTGCAGAAGCGAGACGCTCTATTCAAAGGCGCATAACTTAGGTTGATCTCTCTGCATAAGGGAATAAGGAGGTTTCCGTGATCACCCGACTTTTCGAACCGATAACGATGGGGCCGATGCGTTTGTCCAACAGAGTCGTCATGCCCGCTATGGCTCTCAACTACACGCCCAACGGCGAAATGACCGATAAATTCATAAACATGTACGCAGCTCGGGCTCGGGGAGGCACAGGTTTAATAATTGTCGGCGGCGCTGAAATCGATGATGAGGCAAACGGGATGGATCTGTTTCTGTCTATTAAAGACGATCGCTACATTCCGGGTTTGCGACGGTTCGCGGATACAATTCACAGCGCCGGCTCAAAAGTAGCTGTACAGCTGTACATGGCGGGCGCTTATTCCGTTTGTAGCATAAAAGGACTGCCCCTGTTGGCCCCTTCCGAGTATACGAGCTTCTTTACAAGGCAAAAGACGAAGGCGATGACATTGGAAGAGATCGACCGAGTCCAAGATGATTTTGCCCAATCTGCGCGACGGGCTAAAGAAGCAGGATTCGACGCGGTTGAAGTCCTCGCCTCCGCGGGTTACCTCATATCCCAATTCTTGTCCCCCAAAACCAACAAACGCGATGACGATTATGGCGGCCCTCTGGAAAATCGTATGCGCTTCGGAGTGGAGACCATACAACGAGTTAAAAAGGTGGCCGGCACGCAAATGGCTGTTATCGTACGCGTTGCCGGTAATGATTTTGTTCCGGGGAGCCATACCAACACCGAAGCTCGCGAGTTTGCCGCGGCTGCGCAACAAGCCGGCGCGGACTGCATCAACGTCACTGGTGGCTGGCACGAAAGTCGAGTTCCTCAGATAACTATGGATCTCCCCCAGGCGGGGTACGTTTACCTGGCTAAAGGGATTAAAGAACGAGTTACTGTGCCTGTGATCGCTTGCAACAGAATCAATGATCCATTCATTGCGGAAGAGATCCTCAGGGAAAACGTGGCAGACCTCGTGGGGGTGGCCCGCGGGATGCTGGCCGATCCGGAATTTGTAAACAAGGCTAAAGAGGGAAGGACCGATGAGATTCGCCGCTGTGTAGCCTGTAATCAACGTTGCTTCGATCATGTGTTTCAGCTTCAGCCGGTAGGCTGCGCGATAAATCCAACAACGGGTAGAGAAGGTGAAGTCAGCGTTATTCCTTCGGCGCAGCCCAAAAAGATCCTGGCGGCCGGGGCAGGACCGGCGGGCTGTGAGTTTGCCATCACGGCCGCGGAACGGGGACATCAAGTTATCCTCTGTGAAAAGGAACATCAAATCGGCGGGCAGGTCGAGTGGTTCTCGCAGGTGACCGGCAAACCGGATTACCGGTATCTGCTGGACTATTACACGACAATTCTGGCCAAAAGCCGCGTCCAAGTCAGATTGGGGATGGAAGTCACTCCCGAAGTTGTGGCCGAAGAGAGGCCGGATGTCGTAGTCGTAGCCACCGGCGCTGCTCCGTTCAAACCACCCATCGAAGCTGTGGAAGCGCCTCATGTGGTTCAGGCCTGGGATGTGCTTCGAGCCCGTGCTCATACAGGGGCCAACGTAGTGGTAGTCGGGGGAGGATCGGTCGGATTGGAGGCCGCTTTGTTCTTGGCCTCCAAGGGAACAATTTCACCGGAGCAGCTTTATTTCCTGACACTTCACGAGGCCGAAACGCCGGAAACTCTGCGGGAACTGATGGTCAAGGGGGTGAAAAAGGTCACGGTAATAGAAATGGCGCCGAGAATGGGCCAGGACGTGGGGCCGACCACCCGCTGGGTGCTTCTCAAAGAACTCCAATTGCGAGGGGTAACCCTTATGACCGGAGCGACGATGAAAAACATATCTTATGAAAATGTCGTTTACACCGATTCCAAAGGAAACGACGTCACGCTTCCCGCGGACACCGTAGTCCTGGCTATGGGGTCTCGGCCCGAGAATTCTTTGGCTGCCAAGCTTGAAGGGCAGGGGATTGATGTTCGGGTGATCGGAGACGCGAAGAAAGCAGCGCGCGTCGGAAGCGCGATCGAGGCTGGATTCAACCTGGCTTGCGAAATTTAAGCGCGATCCGAAGATTCGGGTTGCCATCATCAATTTTGTGTCATTGGGCGCCACTGCTGGCTTGTCCAGCAGTGATCTGTGTGAGATCTTTGGGCTTGCGCTGCTGGACAAGCCAGCAGTGGCGCCCGGCACGTGAATTATTAGGAGTGCTACCCGGAGGCTTCGTCGGGAATAGTGAAATAAAAAGTGGAGCCGGCGCCGGCCTCCGATTCCACCCAAACACGTCCTCGATGACGCTCGACAATTTTCTTAACTATGGCCAAGCCCATACCTGTTCCATGAAAGGGTCCTCTCTTGTCAAGTTGCTGAAAAATTACGAAAATTCGATCAAAATATTTCGAATCGATTCCAATCCCGTTGTCTTGCACCGAGAAAACCCATTCATTTCCTTGTCTTTGCGCTGACGCATGAACCTTGGACGATTCGGAAGGGCCAAATTTCACAGCGTTTCCTATTAAATTTTGAAAGATTTGCAAAAGCTGTGTAGGATCGCACTTCACGATCGGCATCTCGTCGAATGTAATTTCTGTTCCATTCAGGCTTATAAGTTCTGTCAGATTCAAGATTGATTGATTCAACACTTCTTGAACGTTAACCGGCTCAAATGATTGACCTCGGGTAGTGACGCGAGAATAGGCAAGCAAGTCGGAAATTAGAGCTTTCATTCTTTTGGCGGCATCAACAGCGTAATAAATCAATTGGTCGGACTCTGCGCCCAATTTGCCTTTATGCCTTTCCTCAAGCATCTGCAGCGCAGTCGCCACACTCCGTAGCGGCTCTTGCAGATCATGGGAAGCGACGTGAGCGAAGTGCTCAAGGTCGGCATTGGACCGTTTCAAATCGGCCAATGTCTGATATAGCGCCTCTTCCGCTTGCTTGCGTTCTGTGATGTCGATCCCCATCTCAAGGATGCGCAAAGAGCCGTCCGTATCGGTGAAAGGGAAGTCGAAGATATCGTAATTACGTCCGTCCGGGCCGGTCCACTGCCAGTGATGCGGCGCCGCTGTCTTCAGAACCGTGTAGGTTTCGCAAATCTCGCATGGCTCGGTTCGATCAAACAGAAACTCAAAACAATGCCTGCCGTTTGTCTCCCCGAAGCGCTCCCGGAAAACTCTATTGGCAAAGGCGACATGATAATCCGTCGTCAAAAGCGCTACATAAGCGGGTAGTGTCTCCAGAACATCATAAAGTCGCTGCCGTTCGGCGCCCAGAGCATCGACCGCGTCGCGCAGTTCAGCGGTCCTCTCTTTCACGCGGACTTCCAGCTTGTCCTTGGCTTCCCGCAACGCCTCCTCAGCCCGTTTGCGTCCAAGCGCTTCCACGATGACCGGCGCAAGGGATTCCAGCGCCTCCTGTTCCCTGACGCCGTAGCCCCCTTCACGGTTGGCAACGGCGACCATGCCGATAGTCGCGCCATTGTGTGTGAGGGGAACACCGAGGAACGCTTTAAGCGGCGGATGACCCTCCGGCACGCCTATCGAGGCGGGGTGCGAGCCGGGATCATTGGCGATGAGGCTCTTGCCTTCGACAAGCACATGGCCGTAAAGACCGTGCAATTGGAAACTACCCCGGAGCCTCTGATGGCCGGTTCTATCTACCATCGCGCACGCTTCCCAACCGGGATCGCTGATAGCCAGGTCATGCAAGACGCCGTCGGCGCCGATCTCACCGATGAAAGCGAACTTGCTCCCGGTGATCTCTTCGGCGACTTCCAGGCATGTATTTCCCAGGTCTTCTTCCGTCCGGCTCAAGAGGCCCGCTTGGAGGATACTATTAACGCCTTCCAGAAGCGCATTTTGATTTGTAATCCGTTCACTCGCTTGCTTGTGCTCGGTTATGTCATGCACCATCCCGAGCGATCGAATGATGCGGCCCGATTGATCTCGGACGTGCTCGCATTTTTCATGCACGATGCGAACTTCGCCGTCTGATCTTCTGATTATCCGGTGCTCAATTTCGTAAGTATCCTTCCCCTCCCGCAAGGAACTTGAATAGGCTTCGTCCACTGTCTTGCGGTCCTCGGGGTGCACAGCTTCAAGGAATGCGCCGTAAGTTGCTTTGAATTCCTGCGGTTGCAGGCCGAAAATTCTGTAGACTTCGTCGGACCAGCTAAGTACGTCATTGATAACATCCAGTTCCCAACTGCCGAGATGCGCCATCGCTTGCGATCTTTTCAAGCGGGCTTCGCCTTCTTTAAGCTCTTCTTCAGCTTGTCGGCGCTCGGTGATACTCGCTTCCAGATCGCGGCTCTTTTCCTGCTCTTTCTGGTAAAGGCGGACGTATGCCCACAGTAGGCCGAAGAGCACGATTATGCCCCCCGCAATGGCCAGCAGCCTAGAGGTGTACCACATAAGGGCATAGCGTTTCGTAGTCATGACAATGCCCGCGGAATTATAGAAAAGAAGCAACAGGTCTAGAGCAACGTATCCGGACAGCATGTCATGGGACACAAGGTAATATCGAGTAAAGGCTATAGTCCCCGCCGCATACAGAACGGCGACTATTGCTACCAGCGCCAGTTGTAGGAGAGCGAATGTTCCATGCGGTCCCATCATCGACGGCATACGGTCTTCAAAGAATATCAGCAGCGCATTGAGCAATACGGCCAGAACCAACCAACCAGCGACCGACCATTCCCAGCTTCTCCCCTTTAGAGAATGTTCCCTCGGCCAACTGACCGAGACCCCCACAATAAGTAGGGAGCTAAAAAGGATTTGCGCGATTGTAATAATCCATGCCGCGGTTCCCGGCAGATGACCTATTATCTGCTGACCGTCGGCGCGGAGGCCGGGCCAAGACAGGATGTAGAACACGTTGAAAACAGCCATTAACGCAAACGCGATGCCGATCCAGTACATGACCGGGTTCCGCAGGCCGCGGTGGGTCCCCAGAGCGAGGAAAGAGATAGCGATGCACTCCAAAACCGCAAAACCGTGGATCATGGGGACGAACATGGGGACCTCGGCCAGAATCGGTTCCCATTCCCGGAAGAAATATAGGCCGATGTGCAAGACCCCAAGCAGCGCTGCCGTGCCCACAATGATACGGAACAGAGTGTCAGTTTTCCCCGCCGCAGAACAATTCGGTTCAGTCATCATATGCCGAGTTCTTAATTGATGAAGATCGCTTCAAGTTTAACATTTCTTGATGGAACATATATACTCGTTCTTTGAAAAGTACTTTGCATGCTTAATTGCAGAACTGCCTATTGACTTAGTTCGGCAAAGATGCGGAACAGCGCTACCAGAGTCATTCCCGTGTAAACGGGAATCCAGATTTCTCCCGCGAAAGCGGGGACCTCGTGGCTGCCACGTCACCCCGTTGAAAAGCGGTAGCCAGTCTGGTTCCCGGCTTGCGCCGGGAAAATATCTGGATTCCGGCTTTCGCAGGAATGACGGCAAGGAAGCCGTTGCGTTTGGACGCTGAGCTAAGGACATAATCCATTGCCGAAAAATTGCCAAAATGCCATCAATTTCCTCATGAGCGGATTGCCCTCCGGGGTCGGCTTCCTCCTTGTGAAAGCTGCCCGAGTATGGCATTTTTGTATTTATAACAAGTTGCATTGAACTTCAATCCAAAGTCACTCTCGCTCCATCTTGTCCGGTCGAGGCAGGTGGATCGGAAACTCTCTGCCTCGTTGTGAGAGGAAGGAACTGTAGGGGCGACTGGTGAGTCGCCCATAAGAGGTAGAAGGCGGACTCCATAATGCTAAAGAAGTTCCTCAATTTTGTCAGCGGAAAGACTTCGCTGATCTATCTAATATCGGAAGAAGAAGAGCGGGTCGAAAGGATGGTGGCGTCCGCGGCTCAAAAAGTTCCCGGTGGGCCGCTCCAGCTATATGTATGGTCCTGCCTATACGGCCTCACTCGAGGAAAGGAGATCCTGGAAAAGACTACGGACCTTACTGCGGCTCTCGGGACCTTCATGAGGGTCAAAGAACCGTCTTTGCTCGTCTGTAAGGACCTTCATCTCTTCCTTAACGGGAACCCTCAACTGGTAAGGCAGTTGAAAGACACCGCTCGCGTGTTGCGCGCCGGCCGTAACAAAGTCTTTTTCATCTGTCCCTATTTGAACCTGCCTCAGGAGCTTTATTCAATCTTTAAAATAGAAGATGTGCCACTGCCCGCTTACGAGGAAATCGAGAGAATCTTTGAAGCGTGCATTCGGGAGGAACCCGCGGCGGAATCGCTGCGCCAATCGCTCAATGGTGATCTCAGAGACAAGATGGTGAGGGCCGCTATGGGGTTTTCGGTTAACGAAGCCCAGGACGCGTTCCACGCCGCGCTTATGAATCGAACTGATGTGACGGGTGATGCTGTTGATATCGTCCTGGAGCAGAAGCAGGCGCTGGTAAGAAAGAGCGGTGTGCTTGAATTCGTCAGCGCACAGGCCGGCTCATGGGAGATTGGGGGCTTGGTCAATCTCAAAAAGTGGCTTGAAGAGCGTGGCGACGCATTCAATCCAGCGGCCGCTAAACATGGCTTGACGGCCCCGAAGGGGATTCTTGTAATGGGTGTCAGCGGATGCGGCAAAAGCCTGTGCATAAAGGCTATAGCGTCGTATTGGAAGCTTCCTCTTCTGAGGCTGGATATGGGCAAAATCTACGACGGCCTTGCGGGCCCGCCGGAAGAAGCCATGCGCAAGGCCATCAAGACAGCCGAAGCCGTGGCGCCATGCGTTTTCTGGATCGACGAAATAGAAGCGGGCATCGCGAACCAGCAGCAAAAGAAAGAGGGTGGCAAAGAAGCCAGGGTCCTGGCGCTTTTCCTGACGTGGATGCAGGAGAAGACCGCTCCCGTGTTCGTCGGGGCTACTGCCAATGAAGTGGAAGTGCTTCCGCCGGAAATCCTGCGCAAAGGCCGGTTCGATGAGCTTTTTTACATGGGCCTTCCCTCAAAGGATGAAAGACTTCAGATAATTATCATTCACATGCGCAAAAGAAATGTAGATCCCTCTCGTTTTGATATGAAGTATCTGGCTGCTTCGACCGAGGGCTTGAATGGGGCGGAAATTGAACAAGGAGTGATATCCGCCTTGTTTGAAGCTAGATCGCGAAATGAAGAGCTTACGGAGCATATACTGGCCAATTCGTTCAGGAACATTGTGCCGCTCTCAAGGACTATGAGGGAAAGAATACAGAAGATCGAGGCCTGGGCGCGTGACCGAGCAATGAAAGCTTCCCTTGAGGTGTTTGATAGATCCGCGTAGAGGGAGGAGATGAGTGATTCGCGTGTATGTGTCATTGCGAGGAGTGAAGCGACGAAGCAATCCCCGATCCATGTGCTATGTCTCCTAGAGATTGGTTCTCTTCGCTGAATGCCACTGCTGGCTTGTCCGGCAGTGTTTTTTTATGCTCGCACTGCTGGACAAGCCAGCAGTGGCGCCCTCATTAAATTGGTCATTATTGGAGAACTCCTGCAGGAGGTGCGGCGATGAACGATTCCTCATCCGAGTGTGTTTTCTGCAAAATAGTCCAGGGTAAAGTACCCTCTGACATAGTATACGAAGATGAGCTGGTTGTAGCGTTTTGGGACGCCAGGCCACAATACCCGATACACATACTTATTGTGCCTCGGCGTCACATAGAGACCTTTAATGACATAGATCCTGAAGACAGGATACTCTCCCATATGGGCCAGGCAATCCAAAAAATAGCGCTTGAAATGGGAGTTGCTAAGAATGGCTACAGAGTTTTATTCAACGTTAATCCCGGTGGAGGACAGGTGATTTTTCACCTGCATTGCCATTTGCTCGCCAGAGAGGCTCCACCAAAAGCTTAGGCGGCTCGTTCAACGTGAGCCGAGGGTTAGTCTATGAGCGATTGTGTCTTTTGCAATATCATCGAAGGCGCCATTCCTGCGGAGAAGGTCTATGAGGACGAGCTGGTGGTCGCTTTCCATGACGCTTACCCGGCTTCGCCCGTTCACATACTTATTGTGCCTCGGCGTCACGTGCCTACGTTCAATGATATTCCTGAAGGGGACCCGATCCTGACCCACATGGGCCAGGTGGCCAGGAAAATAGCTAAGGACCTCGGGGTTGCGGAGTCGGGCTATCGCTTCTTTGTGAATGTGAACCGTGGCGGGGGCCAGGTAGTATTCCATCTTCATGCGCACATCGTAGCCGGAAACGATTTCGGGACTCTCCTAATAAAGTTGGCCATCGGCGGCGCGATACTTTGGAGAAGATTGGCGCGGCTGGCGCGTAAGAAGTGACAGACTATGCGGGCTCGCCGTACGCGAATTTCTACCGCACTATCTCTGCGCCTTTCAGAATACCCTCCGGAAATTTCAATCCGAGACTTCTCATCATCGACTCGTTGATGCTTATCCTGGGGTTCGGATCGGTCTTAACAGGGACCTGTGAGATCGTCTTCCGGTTTATCACCACATCCACCACGGATTCAGCGAGGAAGCCACCGAGTTTGATGTCATCGGCAGCTACCCCGGCCACTGCTCCCGCTTTGACCGGGGCCTCGGCAAACGAAAAGGTGGGCGTCTTGGCCTGATTGAGAATCGGCAGCAAATTGGTTATGTTGTCCATTACCAGGCGGTTATTGCAGATGATGATGAGGTCCACTTTGCCGGCCAGCTTCTTCGTTCCCTCAATCAAGCTTTTCAGATCGTCTGCCACGACCTCGTTGTAGGCAATACCGAGTCGCTTGCACTGGACCTGCGTCCCTGCCGCCTCAATCGGACCACTGGGGTGCCCCTTTTCCACCAGGATGCCTACGCTCTTGATGGAGGGGAAAAGGCTCATAATGATTTCAAAACGTTTTTCATAAGGGATGAAGTAAGTCACGCCCGTGATTTTCCCCTCCGGCGCGTTCAAATTCTTTATAGCGCCCAGTTCGACCGGATTATTGGTGGCCCCAAGAAAGCAGGGGACCTTCGGATTAGCTGTTCCTAGAAATTTCGCTCCGGACGAGCGAAGGACGACAATCCCGTCCGTCGAGTTCTCGCACTCGCGAAATACCTGCTCAACTTCTTTCATATCCGTAAGCTGTCTGTGCTGTTTGACTTCCATGTCGGGAGCCAAAGTTCTAATTCTCGCCATGAATCCCATCATGACCCGATTCGCCATGTCGGACTTGGTATCCCACATGACCGCTATCTTCTTGGACGCGGTGTCCGACCTTCCCGGAATCGCAATAGCAGCGGCTAAAGACAGTCCCACAGCTAACACTAGGCAAGCCTTTTTCATCTTCTTGCTCCTTGTTCCGGCTTTAAAGCGCCAGATGATAGGATTGTTAACCGAACGCGTTTCTACACAGATTATGAGTATCTAGGAACGGCTAGCCACAGGCCGCCGATAATCGAATATGGTTCGTGGTTTTATGTTGTATCTATACGACTGGTCGGGGCCATTTGCAACATGAATCCGCAAGTACTCAGTCTTTCGGAGATCAGGTGCAGTCTTTGTGGGGCAGGCTTTCCAGCCTGCCTTTTCTTGAGTCCGATCATGGCAGGCTGGAAAGCCTGCCCCACATTTTACTATCCCGGACCTTCGAGTTCTCATCGCATGTATATCTAAACGCTTACATCAGTTCTTGCTTTTTCGGGCTGGGTCACGTGAAGAGGCGATGGCGTTTCCTAGGCATGCCTCCCAGAGCATGGTCTTGTTGTTTTGATCCATGGATGCGGTCATCCATGCATTTCCACGGAATCGATTCACCAACAACCCGCACATAATGACTGTGGACACTGTCATACACCACCAGACCCCGACTGCTCCTGCACGAAAAACGTGAATGATCACGAGGATCAAGGGAATCCTGATTAGCCACATTCCTGTGAATATGATTCTCATGGTCCCGAGCGTGTCTCCCGCTCCCTGAAGCGCCCCCCCGAACGTTATGCCGATGGCCATGAACGGCATGGCCAGCATATTGATCCGCAAGTAGCGCGTCATCTCATCCAGAACTTCCGCATCAGAACTCAGGAGTCCCGATACAAACGGCGCGAACACAAAAATCAAGAACGCAGGCACAATAATGATGGCCAGACATAACAGCGCGGCAGCCTTGGCCCCGGAGCGCGCTCCGGCTATGTCGCCCGCCCCCAGCCTATTACCCGTGAGCACGGCGCAAGCCATATTAAAAGCGAAAATAGGAAGAAATATGAGCGCTTCTATTCTCAAACCGGCAGTCATCGCCGCCAAGGCCGTGATCTGCCCCATCGCCAGTTGCCCCACAAGGAAATAGACCACGAGAGTCCCGGCATTCCATGCGGTCTGCTGGAGAGCTGTCGGTACGCCCAGTTTTATAAGATTCTTTAGACATGGCGACAGTGGACGGATCATGGAACTCCATGAAACTCCGTTAGGACCGTATGAGACACAGAACAAATTGAGAGCCATCCCGACTGTAGAGGCAAGCGCGGAAGACCAGGCAATACCGCGGAAACCCAAAGCTGGGATCGGTCCCCATCCGAAACCCAAGATGAGATCCCCCAGAACATTAAGAGTGGCGGCCACCGCGCTGTTTATCATCGCTATACGGATCCTGCCGGAAGCTCGCAGGATGCCGGCGGATATGATCATGACGTAAGTAGGGACCAGGACCAGTGAAAAAATTCGAATAAATACTTCAGCGGTATGTTGAATACCCTCAGGCATGCCCGCCAACCATACAAGTTCTGCTGTATAGACCTGCGCGAGCCCGGTCAGCAGTCCCGAGATTGCAACTCCCAGAACCAGCGAATGAGACGCCACATTTCCCACGCCCTCACTGGATTTTGCCCCGTAAGCTTGCGAAACCATGGAGACAGTCCCGACGGAAATTCCGTTTGCCAGAATGATGAGAGTGAAATAGAGCTGCCCAACATATCCCACGGCAGCCAGCACCTCTGTGCCCATATAGCCGGCTACATACACGTCAGCGATGCCGATTGAGAATTGGAAGAACATCACGAGGATCATGGGCCATCCCAGCGCCCATGCTTCGCTCAGAAATTGTCGGACCTCAGCGTATTTTGTTTTAATCGTTATCATCTGTAAACTTTGAATCGAATCATATTGGATTTCGCCCCTAATTAAACAATATCATCATTTCCGATAAGTTTTGCGACTTGACCGGTTCCAAATCGATCTCAAAAAACTTGCATGATTGGTCAACGCAGCGGTCCGGCTTGCAATTTTGAGTTACGGACCATATAGTTTCGCGGATGCATGGCTTGAAAAATGCTTCATTAATAAATCCCCCGGGATCTGGGAAAAGACTCCGCAATGCCCAAGAGAAAAGACATTAGTTCTATTTTGTTGATCGGATCGGGACCTATAATAATCGGCCAGGCTTGCGAATTCGACTACTCCGGCACCCAAGCCCTAAAGGCGCTCAAAGAGGAGGGCTATCGGGTGGTGCTGGTGAACTCCAACCCGGCCACGATTATGACCGACCCGGAATTTGCCGACGCTACTTATATCGAGCCTCTGAAACTGGATTTTCTCACGACTATAATTGAAAAAGAACGTCCGGATGCGCTCCTGCCAACCCTGGGCGGCCAGACAGCTTTGAATCGCGCAGTGGAGCTATACGAGGCAGGCGTGCTTGAAAAGTACGGAGTGGAGCTGATCGGGGCCGGCATCGAAGCCATAAGAAAAGCCGAAGACCGGGACCTGTTCAAATCTGCCATGAGCAACATCGGGCTGGACCTTCCGAGAAGCGGATACGCTAATTCCATGGATCAGGCCTGGGAAATCGCCCGTGAACTCGGGTTCCCGAACGTTATTCGACCGTCCTTCACATTGGGAGGCACGGGGGGCAGTGTAGCCTTTTCGGAAGACAAATTTCACGAGCTGGCCACATGGGGGTTGGAAATCTCGCCCGTCCACCGTGTGCTGGTGGAAGAATCGGTCCTCGGGTGGAAAGAATTCGAACTCGAGGTCATGCGAGACGGAGGAGACAATGTTGTAATAATCTGCTCTATCGAGAATTTTGATCCCATGGGGGTCCATACCGGTGATTCCATAACTGTGGCGCCCGCCCAGACCCTGACCGACAAGGAATATCAGATCCTTCGGGATCAGGCGGTGGCAATAATCCGAGAGATCGGCGTAGATACCGGAGGTTCTAATATTCAGTTTGCGGTGCATCCTGATACCGGCCGCGTTGTGGTCATTGAAATGAACCCCCGTGTGAGCCGTTCAAGCGCTCTGGCTTCCAAAGCCACAGGGTTCCCCATAGCCAAAATAGCTGCCAAACTGGCCGTCGGGTACACTCTGGACGAGATAGCGAATGACATAACTCTGAAGACTCCGGCCTCGTTTGAGCCCACGATTGACTACGTGGTTACCAAAATACCTAGGTTCACATTTGAAAAATTCCCCGCTGCGGATGACACGCTGACAACTCAGATGAAATCTGTAGGAGAGGTCATGGCCATCGGCCGGACGTTCAAAGAGTCTCTCCAAAAGGCCATTCGTTCGCTGGAAATAGATTCCTATGGGCTGGAACCTCGTCTACCGCAGGGTCTTTCGAAATCCGAAATATTGGACAATATGCGCAGGCCCAGCCCCGGTCGATTGTGGTACCTGGCCGATGCCATCAGGGCGGGTATCGGAATTGACGAGATGTACGAGGCCTCCCGCATAGATCCCTGGTTCCTCCGGCAGGTGCAACAAATAGTCGAGATGGAAAAAGAAATCTCCGGAGACAATTTTCTGGAAGGCGCCGGCGGAGAAATCAATTTCCGGCGGGCAAAATCCTATGGCTTTTCCGATATCCGATTGGGCGCACTCACCGGAAAATCCGAGCAGGAGATCCGTGATTTGCGAGAGCGGCTCGTCGTATCGGCCGTATTTAAACGGGTGGATACTTGCGCGGCGGAATTCGAGGCTCACACACCTTATCTCTATTCTTCGTACGAGGAAGAGGACGAATCCGGCGCAACTAATCGGTCCAAAATCATGATTCTGGGCGGGGGGCCCAATCGGATCGGTCAAGGCATCGAGTTTGATTACTGTTGCGTCCACGGCGCGTTCGCCCTGAAAGAGGACGGCTATGAAACAATCATGGTCAACTGCAATCCTGAAACAGTCAGTACTGACTATGATACGTCCGACCGGCTTTACTTTGAACCGCTCACCCTTGAGGATGTGCTGGAGATCGTTAAACGCGAAAAGCCGGATGGAGTGATAGTCCAGTTCGGCGGCCAGACGCCGCTGAAGCTTGCTGTGCCGCTCTGGAACGCAGGGGTCCCGATCATCGGAACATCCCCTGACGCTATAGATAGGGCGGAAGATCGCAAACGTTTTAAAGAGATGATCGTCGCTCTGGGTCTTAATCAACCTCCTAATGACATCGCTCATTCATATGCCGAAGTTTTGGACGTGGCGCGTCGCATCGGCTATCCCCTGGTTGTCAGGCCTTCCTACGTCTTGGGCGGACGCGCTATGGAAATAGTCCATACCGAGGAGGACCTTAACGAGTATCTGACTTCCGTGGTGCAGGCGTCGCCGGAACATCCGATACTTGTGGACGGCTATCTGACCGGCGCTGTAGAGATAGACGTGGACGCAGTCGCGGACGGAGAACAAGTGGTCATCGGCGGAATTATGGAACATATCGAAGAGGCCGGCATACACTCCGGCGATTCATCGTGCTCTTTGCCTCCATATGGCCTGGGTCGTTACCACTTGGATGAGATCCGCAGGATTACTCGACTTCTTGCCATGGAATTGAATGTCAAGGGCCTCATGAATTTGCAGCTCGCATTGAAGGATGGGGAAATTTTTGTGCTTGAAGTGAATCCCAGAGCATCGCGGACAATTCCCTTCGTCTCGAAAGCTATAGGGGCGCCGCTGGCAAAAATCGGGGCACGCGTAATGGCGGGCAAGAAGCTGACGGAACTCGGATTTACAAGGGAAATTGTTCCTCTACACGTGAGTGTAAAAGAGGCTGTCTTTCCGTTTATCAAATTCCCCGGTGTAGACGTCATACTGGGACCTGAAATGAGGTCTACCGGCGAGGTTATGGGCATAGACCTGGAATTCGGCCCGGCATTTCTGAAATCCCAGTACAGCACAGATTTCCCTATTCCGACGGAAGGCAAAGTATTCCTGAGCGTGGCTGACCGGGACAAGGCTCATGCAGTGATAGTGGCTAGGCGGCTGCAGGAGTGCGGATTTTCATTCGTTTGTACCGAGGGGACCGCTGCGGCGCTTCAGACCGGGTGTATGGAATGCGCTCTTGTTGGAAAGGTCCATGAAGAAGGCGAAGTCGATGTTACGGATCTAATAGGGCGTGGCGAAATAGTTCTGGTGATAAACACCGCAGCGGATAAGAAGTCATTCCGGGATTCTTATGATATTCGACTTGCCGCATTACATCACAATGTGCCTTATTTCACGACATTAGCAGGGGCAAACGCCCTATCATTGGGATTGCGTTCTTTAAAGCGGGGCGACAAGTTTCGCGTAAGCTCATTGCAGGAATACCATCGGCAGCATTAAGATCGACAGAATCCAAGGTATAATTGGGCAAAAGGGGGAATACCCTGCAAAGCTTCCCCCTTGCCTGTTGTTACGCAGCCTTTTTTGCTATTTTGCCAAGCATATGCAAAATAAATGTTTTTTGCTTCTTGAGATCTTCCCTGAACGACAGCTTTTCCGTATTCGAGATTTCTGATGTCAAGTCATGTAGATAGGTTTCAAGAATGCCTCTCATCATGGAGACCTCTTCATCGTTGAAGTCAAAACGTGTCATGGTTCGAATCCTTTCATGAATTACGAAATCGACACTTGTATAACCATAAGTTAGTGCTCAGGATGCGCCGCGGCAAGTGAACTCCCACTATTGTTTCCACTTGCCGGGACGCTGGTTCGTGTATCGGTCCCTCAATAGTAGTCTTTGTCATCAATTACATGGAAATATTTCTCAACCTTGCCAGACATGGCTATTTTGACTATATTCTGCCAGTTCGTGAAAGAAGGAAGACATGGTTATCAGGCAAGCCTACTTAGCGCTGTTGCTCTCAACAATTGTTGCTTTATCCGGTTGTTCGGATAAGGAAAAAGAGGCCGGAGTAATGGCGGAAAAACCGACTGGGGTCGCTGCTTCCCCGGACAACACCAAACCCGCGTACGGTGACATGATGATCAGGGGGAGCATCGGAGATGCTTCCGTGCTGCTTCCCGTTCTGGCCTCCGATGCGGCAAGCGGGGATATTATTGGATACATTTACAATGGCTTAGTCAAATACGACAAGAATATTAAGCTTGTGGGTGATTTGGCCGAAAAATGGGAGATATCGGAGGACAACCTCAAAATACGTTTTTATTTACGCAAGGATGTGAAATGGCAGGATGGGAAACCTTTTACCGCGAAAGATGTTGAGTTTACCTATAAGCTTATTATAGATCCGAAAACACCCACAGCTTATGCGACAGATTTTCTCCGAGTAAAAGAATTCCGAGTGCTCGATCCTTATACGGTGGAGGCAACATATGAAAAGCCCTATGCGCCTGCGCTTGGTTCGTGGGGGCAGTCAATGCACCCGGCGCATCTGCTTGAAGGCCAGGATGTGAACCAAAGCCCTCTCAAGCGACACCCCATAGGCACCGGTCCCTATAAATTTACCGAATGGAAAACAGGCGATAGGATAGTAGTAGATAGTTATCACGACTATTTCGAAGGCCGGCCTTATATCGACCGGGTTATGACCCGCACGATCCCGGACCCTGCGACCATGTTTCTGGAATTAAAGGCCGGAAGACTTGATCTGATGACCCTTACTCCACTTCAATATAGGCGACAAACTGACACTCCATGGTTCAAGCAAAATTTTGTCCGGTATAAATATCTTTCCTTCAATTATACCTATCTTGGTTACAATCTCAAAGATTGGAAATTCCAGGACAAAAAAGTACGCCAGGCCCTCACTACGGCCATTGACCGGGAAAGCATCGTTAACGGTGTGCTGCTCGGTCTTGGTCAGCCCGCATATACGCCGTATAAACCGGATACGTTCTGGTACAACCCCAACGTAAAAAAATTTCCTTACGATCCGGAAAAAGCTAGAGAGATGCTTGCCGAGGCCGGTTGGAAAGATACTGATGGGGACGGTATCCTCGATAAAGATGGCAAACCTTTTGAATTTACCATAATCACAAATCAGGGAAACGAGCTACGGAAAAACGCCGCGACCATAATACAGAGGGACCTGAAAAGGATAGGAATCAGCGTCAAAATACGAGTACTCGAATGGGCGGCATTTCTTAAGAATTTCATTAACAAAAGGAATTTCGAGGCATGCCTGCTTGGATGGCAGACAGGACCGGAGCCGAATCAGATAGACATTTGGAATTCCAAAAAAATCGGAGAAACACAACTTAATTTTATTACTTATCAAAACCCGACAGTTGACAAGCTCCTGGATGACGGAGCATCCACGTATAATCGAGATGAGCGAAAAAAGTATTATGACGAATTTCAAGCGATTATTGCGGAAGATCAGCCGTATACGTTTCTGTATGTAGGGGAAACTTTGCCTATCATCAGCTCAAGATTTCGCGGGATTGAGCCCGCGCCTTTGGGCATCAGTTACAATTTCATAGAATGGTATGTGCCGAAACCACTTCAGAAATATCAGATTCAACCGTGAGGCGCGATGGGCTTATATATATTGAAACGCTTGTTGTTAATGATACCGCTTCTCCTGGGAATTACTATAATTTCATTCACAGTAATGAAGATGGCCCCTGGTGACCCTACCAGCCTGGTAACCGATCTCAATCCCAATATGAATGAAGAAACTATCGCTAGAATACGAGCGCATTACGGGCTCGATCAACCTTGGCACATTCAATATTTGAAGTGGCTTCGAAACATGCTTATGCTCGATTTTGGAACGTCGTTTGCTCCGGACGGCCGACCGGTGTTAGATAAAATACTCGAGCGTATTCCCATAACTATATTTATAAATGTAGTTTCTCTGCTCCTGATTCTTGCCATCGCCATTCCTATTGGCGTTAGCTCTGCGGTAAAGCAAGGGTCTCTTTTCGATCGCGGAACTACGGTTTTTGTTTTCCTGGGCTTTGCTATCCCGAGTTTTTGGCTTGCGCTTTTGCTCATGATCCTTTTCGGCGTTAAGCTGGAGTGGCTGCCGATTTCCGGCATCAGATCGTTGAATTACATGGAACTGTCGCAGGTCGGGAGATTTTTCGATTTTGCCGAGCATCTTATATTGCCTATATTTATCTCGGCATTCGGCGGGCTGGCCAGCATGAGTCGCTACATGCGGTCCAATATGTTGGAAGTCATTCGCCAGGATTATATTACGACTGCTCGCGCCAAAGGACTGGATGAACGGACGGTGATATTCCGCCACGCATTACGGAACGCGCTATTGCCCGTAATTACCCTTCTTGGGCTTGCAATTCCAGGCCTTATAGGAGGAAGCGTTATTGTTGAAACGATTTTCGCAATCCCAGGCATGGGTTTTCTGTTCTACCAATCAGTAATGATGAGGGACTACCCGACGGTCATGGGGATACTTGTTATCGGGGCAGTGCTTACTCTTCTCGGCAATTTATTTGCGGATGTTTCGTATTCGTTGGCCGATCCTCGTATCCGTGTCGGCGATTGACGATTTTCATCCATGAGTTCAATTAGTCAGCATACGTGAAGGTTAATATTTTGGGCGACTTTACAAGAAGATTGGGAAAGAACAGGCTGGCGGTGGCCGGATTGATAGTCGTAGTCATTCTTTTCGTAGTGGCTATTGCCGCTCCAATTCTGGCGCCGTATGACCCCGATCATATTGATATTAGCAATATTCTGGCCCCGCCGACGCGAGCGCATCTCTTGGGGACAGATATTCTCGGTCGGGACATTCTCTCACGGATGATTTACGGCTCTCGGGTTTCGTTGAGTGTCGGATTCGTAGCGGTAGGCATATCGACTCTTATCGGAGCGTTTCTTGGCTCAATCTCAGGTTATTACCGCGGAATACCCGATACAATCATAATGCGTTTCGTAGACATCATGCTTTGTTTTCCCTCATTTTTTCTCATCCTTGCCGTCATCGCCTTTGTCGGGCCAAGTATATGGAATATCATGATTGTTATAGGGGTGACATCGTGGATGGGTGTAACGCGGCTTGTGCGCGCGGAATTTTTAAGCATCCGGGAACGCGATTTCGTTCAAGCAGCCATTAGCCAGGGCGCCGGGGACCTACGCATTATTTTTCTACATATCCTCCCAAACGCTATGGCGCCGGTTTTAGTAGCGGCAACATTGGGAGTGGCCGCCGCGGTTCTAGTCGAATCCGGCCTGTCTTTCCTCGGCCTTGGGGTCCAACCGCCTGATCCATCCTGGGGAAACATATTGACGGAAGGAAAGGACAACATAGAAATCGCCTGGTGGTTGTCCTTATTTCCCGGCCTGGCAATCCTGATAACAGTGCTGGGTTATAACCTGCTCGGAGAGGGAATCCGCGATTCCCTCGACCCCAGGCTGAGAAGATAAGAGAATATTGAGCGATTTTTGAACGCTTTTCGAGGGACCCTTTTTTTCTGCAAAAAAGGGTCCCCCGAACCCCTCCCAAAAAACTCTAACATTATGATGCATTAACCTGCATGGCACAAGTTCGCGACAGAGATATGAGGCCCAAGTCCGATTTTCTTCTCAACTCCTATTGGGTGGACTGTTGCTGCCACCTATTATGTGAAGGAGACCCTCTGCGTTGCCACGTGGTGTAATGGTTCAGTAAATTTGGGAGTTTTTGGGGAGGGGTTTGGGGAGGGCCTTTTTGCAAAAAGGCCTTCCCCAAAAGAACTCTTCAAGGAGGCTCCCCCATATGGCGCTCAAAATAGGTTGGTTTAGCACGGGCCGGGACCCCGCCGCCCGGAATCTCTTGGAAACTGTTCATAGCGATCTTGTCACCAACAACATTCCAGCCACCATCGAATGGATCTTCTGCCATCGAGAAACGGGTGACGGCCCGTTCAATGATGAGTACCGTGAACGTGAGCTTTTCTTTGAGCTTGCGGCGAGTAAGGACATTCCCGTAGCAACTTTGTCTCATGTGCGCTTCATGCCGGAGTTGAGGAAGCGAGGACTGAAAGAGAGCAGTTCCGCGGCTGAGCCGTCTCCTGCGCTGGAGGAGTGGCGCAACTTGTACGGCCGCGAGGTCGTCAAGACAACAAATCTGCTCCCGCCGGTCGATATTGTAGTAATGGCTGGATACATGCTCATCATAGGTAATCCGGAACTTGAGGAGCTTGTCCTTGTCAATATACACCCGGCTCTGCCCTGGGGACCTCGGGGCACGTGGCAGGAAGTAATCCATCAACTGATCGCTGAAAATGCCCGCGAGCAGGGAATAATGGTCCATATTGTCACCGAAGAGCTTGATCGCGGTCCGGTGATTTCTTATTGCCGATTTCCGATTCAAGGCCCCGAATGGGAGCCTCTGTGGGAGCGGTGGAACCGGGAAATAAATCCGAAAACCGACATCGAGATCAGGGAAAATCATGCTCTTTTCAAGAAAATCCGTGAAGACGGAGAAATTCGGGAGCTTCCGTTGCTCAGGGGAGCCATCCGGGAACTCGCTTTCGAAAATGTTGTGGTCAGTGACAAGAAAGTCTGGGCAGGCGGCAAGTTGCAGAAAGAAGGACTGGATTTAACTTCAAACATCGAAGAAATCGTGGCGAGAGAGCGGGCTGAGCCGACCGGATTGACTTGACGCTACTTGAAACTAGTTTGATAATAAATGGAGAATTCATGCCGGAAGTGGAGGTAATATTCTATAAGAACACTGACCAACGGATTCCAATAAGGGAGTTCTTGGAGGAGCTAAGCGAAAAAGACAGGGACAAATGCTTGGCTAGAATCAAGTGGTTGAAGGATCGCGGCCATGAAATAGGCCCCCCGGTGTCTAAGCCCCTTAGGGACGGAATTCACGAACTACGAGTGAAGGGAGAAAACCGCAACTACAGAATGCTTTATTTCTTTCATGGACGGATGGCTGTGGTGGTATCCCATGGAATCGTAAAGAAAACACAGAAAGTGCCGCCACAGGAAATTGAAAAGGCTATCGAGCGCAAGATAGAATTTGAAGCAGATCCCGACGGACGCGCTTTCAAATGGGAGCATTAAATGGGCGAAAAGGGACGTGATTCCGATGCCTTTCAATGGGCTTACGAGCGCTATATCGGAAAGGATCCTGAGCGAGTGGCTTCGTTCAACTCGGAGCTGGCAAAACTTGAGGTCGCCCAACGGATCTATGATATCCGCACGAAGCTCGGTATGACGAAAGAGCAATTGGCGGAGATTGCAGGATTGAATCTGTCCACTATTGATCAGCTGGAAGAAGCCGGTTACGGGATGCCGTTAGATGAGCCGATCAAACTAATCAACAATGCCTTTGAAGAGTGGATAAAGACTGTGATTATCCCGGCCGCCAGGATGAAGCCTGAGGATTATTCCATAAGGGTTTCCGGCTGATATGTGGCCGAAGGCTGAAATGCTCTCGAATCAGATTACGACATCGTTTATTCGCTGGCAGAACTCCGAGAGCTTCCCTGGTTCATCCCCTTGTAATTCTTTCCGTGAGCGTCAGCACAAGCGTAAATATCATATCCAACTCGAACCAGCGCGCGATCGAACTATCGAAGAGCACCGAGACGGACGCTGGGAACTCTTCGTCAGCCGTCCACAGCACGTATGTCACCGGAATAGTAGGAAAAGGCAAGAAGCGCATGGCCCTATCACCATGAGGCGCAGTGAGCGCCCCCAGTTCACGGCAACGTGACTCGAAGGCGTCGGGGTCCATACCGTACCTTTCTGCAATCGGGGTAGTGTGCAGAGTATGCGGCCCCTGAAAGAACGTGACCCCTCCCGGAAAATCTTTTTCACTGACTTCTTTGCCGTCCAAGGAAGCGGGATTCTTAGCCACCAGGTAACGTATGAGCAGTATCTGAAACTCTTCGCTCAATTCGCGGCGAGGATTCGGATTTAATTCAGTTATGCGCTCCCGGACCGGATCGACTAGATATAGTGAATTCAAGAACTGGATCACATACGACATATTGTCGGCAGAGGCTTCGACTCCGGGCCGGCGTAGAGTCTCCTCTCGTGGCCGGGATCTAAGGTCTTCCCAATGCATAGGATTTGGCGCAGCGCAACCCATTTGGACTCCAGGTGAAAAATTGAGTGCCCAAGAAATACCGGACAAAGAGTTCTACAGGCGTAATTCTGGCGGCATCTCGGATCGAATCAGATTTATACGATCCACGGAGGGTCAGTGTCAATCCGGTCGCGACTTTTTGCCCGTCGAGGGAATAGCGGCGCTATCGTTGCGAGGAGTGAAACGGCGGAGCAATCTTGTAGGGGCGCATGGCCATGCGCCCTTCCCGGATTCCCGTTTTCACGGGAATGACAGGAGATTGCTTCGCTCCGCTCGCAATGACATGTAGACTATGGATAATCTTCCTCGCGTAACTGAGGAACTGCGGACAACGGCTCAAATTGCTTGACGAGATCAGTCATCTTGTGATTAAATGCCAGACGTGTAGGTTTGTGTGAATTGCTTAAGAGGCTGCGTAATGGGGACCGATTTGAAGCCATTCTTGAGGTCCATGGCGTGTTACCTTGTTGCGGTCACCGGTATGGCGGTCGGGATACAGGAACATGCTTCGGCTCAGGGTGTGGGCTCGTCTCTGGGATCATTCTTTCCGGTCCCGATAGTGGGGTCGTTCGAGCCGGTCACAACCTTCGAAAAATTCTGTGGGCCTATCCTGCCCAAATGCGGAATCGGCAACACATTTCGGAGTGAAGTGGGGGTCGGGTACAACTTTATTGACACCTGTTCGGCCCAATTGAAGGGTGGAGGGCTGGAATTAGATTTGCGTACCTTTGCAGTCCTGGACCAAGCCCCTCCTAATGCCGAGATTAGCGCAGATCTGCGTCTGTGGCGTTTGGGCTTCAGAACGATTTATTCTTATTTTGACAACAGAAGCCACAACAGCACCCTGGGCAGACTGGAATGGAGCGGAGTGAGATTCGGCGTCGATCTGGATGCGCTGCATCTCGAATGGCTAACATTTGGGGCGTCGGTTGATTACTATTTGATTGATCCACGATTTAACGGCGCATTTTTCACCAAGGTGGCGTCCAAGCAAGTGACCCTTCCAAAGGGCAAGGTCGTCCAGGCAAATATCATCGACGATCTTAATCGTATTGATGTCGTTGGTAGTAAGCCATTGACCTGGGGACTCTATTTCAGATACATGCCGCCGGCGATTTTCGGTATGCCTGTTCATTTTGACGCGTATTTTAATGCGCCCCTCGCCGGATCAAGGTTGGGCTCTTATGGATTGCTCTTATCATTTCGTCCACAGATTTATCGTTTCGACCTTGCTTGCAAGTTGGGTTGGGAACGGAATATGCTCAAGTTTTCCGGGTTCGCCACGCCAGCCGGTGCGACAGCGTTACAGCCTGGGAATTATGAATTGGATATGAATTGGGAGAGATATAAGTTGGAAATTGCCGCGTATTTTTAAGACCGGTGACCGGCTCCAAGCTGACTTCTTTTGAGGCTTCTTTGTCGTTTCGACCTTGCATGTAAAACTAGGATTGGAAAGGACCTACCTCAAAGTCTCTCAGCCGTCGACTGCGGAATTAAATATGGAATGGCAGATGTTCAAGCTTGATTCTGCCGCGTATTTCTAAGGCGCCCTATTATCACAGAGCAATTTCAAACACCGCTGAAACGGACAGTTGATCCGACCAGACCCTGGAGCCGTCGAACGAGAAATTTATATCGAACAGGCTGTTGGTCAGAAGATGGCCGCCGTGAGTCAGGACCCGCTTTAGATCCACTTCGATCCGTGTATTAAATCTATTTGAGGACACAAAGCTCAAACCTGCGAACAGGTGCCAGCAGTGCCCGTTGGTAATTTGCTCCGTCACTCGCCTTCCTTCACGAAGCAGGTGCAAATCCTCATTTATGCCTCGCACCAAGGCGTAATCAAACTGAAGGTCCAAACGAGGCCTGCTTAGGAGACCTCTCGGGATTCCCAGGTTGAGGAAGGTATGGAAGCTGCCGCCAAAGTAAATGTGGTAGTAATACTGTTTGAATTCTATTCCATCCCCGGGCAGGTCCGCGGGGAAGCCGCCCAAGCTGGCCTGATATCCGTCATGAGTGGTGAAAAAGAAGTACTGATAGCGAAGACCGACCAACGGCCTGAGATTCAGGAATCTCGGCACAGGATTGCCCAGGGCCGTTGCAACGTCCAGGATAATCCCTCTGTTTAACCGGCATTGAGACTCGCTGAAAATGGTTTTCTGCGACGGGTTGGTTTCATCGTCCCAGTCGCTATCCTGCATCTTGAGGGCGCTGTCTCGGGAGATATTTATCCACCCTTGGCCGATCACGGACCACCAGCTTCCCCTGTATTGACTTTTGAGGCCCACGAACCACTGGTCTATGGGAAACTCCAAACGGCTTAAGGGATCTTGTTGAGGCGGAAAGGGATTCGGGAACTGATAAGAAGTGAAGCTGTTAATAAATTTCTTTACGCCCAGTTCGTGGGAATATAGGGGGGCTTCCTGCGGCAGGTTAGCCGGAATGACAGGATAAGTGGCCAAGGGGTAAGCGGTGAAGTCCTGGGCATTAACTGATTCGGCGCCCGGACAGATCGAAATTATCGCAACGCACAGCAGAACCCAACGTATTAAAGCCATACCCACCAGTCCTGATAGACCGGTATTGCCCGGTCAAATTAACAAAATTAACCAAACAGAATACGATGCCGTATCATGGCGAACGCCCAAAACTTGGGTCTTATCCGCGTCAACGGTTTTGAGGGCCGTTCGAGGCACGAAACGGCCAAAGTCGGTATTGAATGAAATTTATTGATTGAAATTTAATAATATCATAGGCATGATATATAGTCAATCTACAAATTAAAATTAGATATTACTAATGTAAATAATTGTATTATTCGAATAATATACTTTTTATATTGATGTTGATTTTTCAATAAGGAAACATCTTTAAACCAAACACTGATAGGTCGGTTCTGGTTTGAAAATAGGACCGCATAATTTTTTCCTAAAAGAATGACGAAGAAGCCATTATCGCTTGACAAACAGATTTTTTTTGAGTAGAAATTTAACAATCCGTAAAAAGGAATGTTTTCTGATGCCACTCGCCCGTACGGGTGCGAGAGGCCTTTTGTGTCGTTTAGGAGGATATGGGTATGAGAAGAGTCGCAGGTTTATTATTCGCTGCTATTTTATTATTGTCCCTTCCACCATTTGCGGCGGCCGCGGGTCTATTCGGGATGGGATCATATGGTTTCCCATCCATTTTTGGTGGATCCAACGGGTCAAACTGCTGTGATCCCGGCGCGCCGTGGTGCTGTCCGCAATTTTATGTGGGGTACAACGTCGAACAGGGCACGGACCGCAGCCCGACTGTATTTGATGCCACCTCTAGGACTTTCGATGGTCGACTCCCCGGATTTAACCAATTCACAATAGATATCCAAGAGCCAAGCGGTGTGTGGTTGGGTGTCTCGAACTATTGTAAGATTGGTGAAAGACTGGGTTTTTTTGCCTCCGGGTGGTATCTTTTCCCGACCACAGGAAATGCAGATCAGACATTCACAGCGCCGGGGGTCTTCGCACCTAGTGTAGGGTCTTGGTCGGCCAGCAAATCCATGGGCTGGATAGACGGGGCCGTTATACTTGGTTCGCAGTGCGGTTTGAATCTGATTGCAGGATTCCGCTGGGATAAATATAACCTTCAGTTGAAGAATAATGTCTCAGTTAGCCTTGCTGCTCCACCAGGCACTAACCTTCCCGCTGAAGCCGATTTAACGGTAAATCACTACATGCCCTTCTTAGGAACTCAGTACTGCTGCGGCGATCCTTGCTGCGGTTTATTGGTCAGGGTAATAGGATTTCCTTGGGTTCCTGGCACGGGCACATACGGACAAACCTTTAACAATATTCCTGATAGGTTCCAGGCAACCTGGAACCCCAGTCGAGCATGGTTTATCGAAGTATTTTCCGAATATACCAGGAATTGCTTCGGCGTCGGCTGCATTGGAGTTTTTGGACGGTTCAACTATCTTAGCAGCAGGGGCAACGCGACTCCAACTGATTTGCTAGGAGTATTCCCCGGGTTACCCGATTACGATTTCACGCTAACCAGACAGTCGTGGACCATAGGCGGGAAGGTAAAACTCGACTTCGCCCTCCCGGGCCTGCCTAACTTTGGCCTATTCTTGTAACTTAGACCTTCGTGGAGGACACGGGAGCATGAGCGCCCGTGCCCTCTTTCTATAACTGACGATCCTTGTTTTTGGACCTTGAAAAAGGTCCTTTCTTTTTTTGCGAGCCTAGCACAGTGGTCTCCTTGGAAACGCCTCTGATACGAATTTCGCTTTTATAAATCCAATTCGACCGGCGCCGGGGCCGGTCGGCACCAGCTCAAGGTAGGGCCGGCGTCCTTGCCGGCCCGAGGCAGTTTTATCAAATTTTTGGCGAATAGGTATGAGCATTACACTCATTCACTCACGCGGCGCGCAGCTCTGTCATGTTGCGAAGTGAATGAAGAAAGCCTCACTTCCTTCGCGATGAAATGACCGGGACAGGACACCCCCATTGCGCTCGTAGTCCAAATAGCTAATAATTGATCAATGTCTGTTGACGAATATACAATGTGGCTCGAGAGGGCGCGGACCGGCCAAAATGCGGACGAGTTAAAGAGGTCCTATGAAGAATTGATCCGGGCGATCAAAAGAATTGACCCTCTCACGCTGGCCGAGATGGCGGAAGCGCATTATGTGGCAGAGGGCATACCGCGCATCGAAATTCAATTCCTCCATAGTTGGTTTTCTCTGGACCTTATTCCTTACCGGCTGCGGGCAGGGCATGAGGTCGTAGATACACTGCCTATGAAGGTTCTAGTCTTGCTGCATTTGATAACAGCTGCGGAGAATAAGGGCACAGCCGTGAGAGTAATTGGGGAATGGATCGACTGCCGGTCCTTGCAGCACGGAGCGATCCTGGGCGCGCATTTTTCGCGTGCGGTAGACGCCATGTTGAGACGGTTCTTCTCACTTGATAATGAGGAAATGCTTGGACGAGCGCTTAAATGGGGCGGAAGGCCGGCGCAAATGGGGGACCAAGGATTCCTGTTTAAGATTTTTCCAAGACTTCCTATGGCGATTATTCATTGGCGGGGAGATGAAGAATTCGCCCCGTACAGCAAAATCCTCTATGACGTCTCTGCCAGCAACTACATGCCAACCCACGGGCTGGTAGCTCTCACCGAATTCTTGCTGCAGAGATTGTCCGAAGAATGATAAATCTCTATTATTTGGCGCCCGGGGCTCCGCTCTGGGCCGGAGTTGACCCCAGTTTTTGTCTCAATTGTTGGACCCACGGACGCACCATTACAGCGTAGCGGGAATCCCCGGCTTTTTGAAGAAAAGTCTCCCATGCCTTGAGCGCTCCTTCATAGTCTTTCAAATCGTCCCGCAGCACGATTCCAAGATTAAACAGCGCCATAGCATGATCCGGGTCAACCTCCAGGGCTCTGCGAAACCCATCAACAGCTTCCTTGCTTTTTCCCAGCTTACGGTAACCCACACCCATGTCCGTAATCACGTCGGCATTTCGCGAATCTATCTGTAACGATCTCTGATAGGTTTCGACAGCTTTTTCATAATTGCCCGCGTCGAAATAGTCGTTGCCTAGTTGAACCAGGGCTTCCACGTTGTTCGGATTCACTGCCAGCATCTTTTCTAGACCTGCGATTCGAGACCGAACATCCGATGCGGTGTTTTGTTCGCGGATCACGGGGGCAGGAGAAGAAAGGGAAGGGCCGTATCTGTCAAGTTTCCAAGCAGAAAAAACCACGCCGCAGATAAATCCGACAACAAATATGCCGAGCCATGAGAGCAACGATCTTTTTTTCACATCTGACACTCCAACCGGGTTTGCCTCCAAAGTAGCACAGCTTGGAATTCGTGGAAAGACGGAGCGCCGCCGATGTGTGGTACGGTCAGCCTCATCCGCATGAGTCGCACAATTTGTCGATAACGGTTTACTCAGCAAATCGTTAACTCGTATAATGACGAACGCGCGGAGGCCCCAAAGGAGGTATCTTTATGGAGGACATAAAGAAGAAGTATAGGACTGTAATGGATGACCATTTCCCGAGGACAATTAAGATCACCTTTGGTGATCAGAGGCTGGAGTACACCAAGAAGTCCTGGAAAATCCCCGATTCTTCGGGAAATCTGATAGAAAAGGGCCTTCGTTACGGCGAAAATCCAGGCCAGGAGGCGGCTCTGTATGAACTCACGGGAGGCGCGCTCACGCTCGGAGATTGCAGGTTTATATCTCCGGGTCTGGGTTTGGTGAGTTCGACCACTGAAACGCAGATGATTCAATCGGGAAAACACCCGGGGAAAATCAATTTCACGGATGTGGATAATGCGCTGCTGATCCTGAAATATTTGATGAAACAGCCTGCGTGCGCCATCATGAAACACAACAATCCGTGCGGAGTGGCAGTTCACGAGAGTCTCACGGAGGCTTATAGCCGGGCGAATATTGCTGACCGCATTGCGGCTTTCGGCGGCGCCGCCGTATTCAATCGTGATGTGGACAAAGCCACGGCCGAAATGATTTCCGAGAATTACCTTGAGGTCGTGGCCGCGCCCGATTACGCTGAAGGAGCGGTGGAAATATTGAAACGCCGCAAGAATCTCCGCATCCTGGCCCTTCCGGGCATAGCGCGTCTGGAGGAGTACCTTGGCTTACGCTTTGTCGATTTCAAATCGTTGACGGACGGAGGATTAATTGTCCAGCAGTCTCAGATCAATGCGATCAGATCAGGTTCGGACCTCGTTCCCGCAAGAGTGAGCTATCAAGGCAAGGAATATGCTATAGAGCGGTCGCCTACGCCGCGAGAGATTGAAGACATGATCTTCGGTTGGGCGGTCGAGCAGGGTGTTAGCTCCAATTCAGTCATCTATGTCAAGGACGGCTGCACGGTCGGCATAGGAACGGGTGAGCAAGACCGGGTCGGCGTGGCCGAGTTGGCGGTTGTGAAAGCCTATACCAAATACCGGGATCGTATCTGCTTCGAGCGGTACCATGTGCCTTTTAATGAAATGAAGGATGAGGCAAAGCGGGAGGAGCTGGATCAGGAAACTCGCGAGCGCAAAGCCGGATTGACGGGATCCGTCATGGTTTCTGACGCCTTTTTCCCGTTTCGCGATGGCGTCGACGTCGGGATCAGCCAAGGAATATCGGCTATAGTCCAGCCTGGGGGCTCCGAAAGAGATTTCGAATCCATTCAGGCCTGTAACGAGGCAAATCCCAAAGTGACTATGATGTTCACAAATCAGCGGGCGTTTAAGCACTAAAATCGGGCTCGCGCCCACCCGCGCGTTGCGCGAAGACGGAAGATACCCAGGATGATAAGTCGCCTGTTGATCTACCTTACGGCAGCGATGATCTTTTGGCCGAGCAATTCCATGGGCTTGTCCATGGAAGATCTGGATAAGAGAATCCTGGATTGCGATCTTGTGCTGAAGAATGCTTTAGGAATGCCCGATCGCGGGATTCCCACGGATCTACTCCAAAGATGCCGGGGATTGGCAATTTTCCCTGGTGTCATGAAATTAGGGATAATAGTGGGAATCGACTTCGGTTCGGGAGTCATGTTGCGTCGAGATGAAAAAACCGCCGAATGGAGCAAACCCGGGTTCTTTACCATTCGGACCGGGAGTCTGGGGCTTCAGGTTGGCGCACAATCCACTGACCTTATTCTTTTGATGATGAATGAGCAGAGCTTCAGGAACTTGCTGGAGGACAAATTCGCGGTGGGAGCGAACGTCTCCGTGGCCGCAGGACCTGTGGGGAGGGACGCGTCAGCTGAAACGAACATGACATTCAGTTCCGGAATACTTTCCTATTCCAGGTCGCAAGGGATTTTTGTCGGCCTATCGCTCAAGGGAGCTGTGCTGGAGGCAGATTCCGAGGCCAACACGATCTATCATGGCAAAGGTGTTTCGGTTCAGGATGTCTATTATGAAAGTCAAGGTTCATTGTCCGATAATGGTCGGATTTTGCTGGAAACGTTGAACGCGGCCACTCAAGGGACCGTTCCGGCAGCAAATCCCGAGACAGGCGAATGACGTCCCTTGACATTGCGTAACAATGACAGTATGTTATGCGCACGAGAGTTTCGTGAGGCTCTAATAAACCAGGGTCCAAATTTGTTCCCAACTTCACCTTATTGTCATTCGGCCCAATATGAAACCAGAGTAGGGGCAGACCTGTGTGTCTGCCCTCGTACCCGGGGACCACTTCGCCAGGGCGCGCACGCAGGCGCCTCCCTACCGGAAACTCCGCATAAGATGCCGGTGTCGAGATGCGTGTGGGCAGTAATCCTTTGCTTGGGATGTGTGGTGTTCTTTTTGCCCTCGGGAATTGCAGCGGAGACGTTCCGGCCTATTGAACGAGCTGTTTTTGGAAACGGGCCAAAGATAGTTATCCTGAAGAGCGAGCAAACTCTGGAACTGCATCAAAACGACGGTACGGCCAAGACATTTAGAGTATGCCTGGGCATCAATCCCATTGGCGCCAAGAAGATTACGGGCGATCAAAAAACGCCGGAAGGCGACTATTTTATCTGTTCAAAATCTACGGGAAGCCATTTTCATCGTTTTCTCGGCATTAGTTATCCGGGGGTCGCGGATGCCCAGACTGCTTTTGAGCATGGAGTGATTTCACTCGATGATAGGGACGCCATAATAAACAGTATCCAAAGCGGAAAGGCTCCTCCCTGGAATACGAAATTAGGGGGCTGGGTCGGCATTCACGGGTATCCTACGGACTGGTACAAGAGACTGTGGGTAATTCTTTACTATCCTAAACCTCACAATTGGACTGATGGCTGCATCGCGATGTGGAATTTTGAGATAGAAGAGCTTTTTAATCGAGTAGCTATAGGCACTCCGGTCAAAATATTACCTTAAATTTTCATTTGTGGAAGAACGGCGACAAGACAAAGTCAACGCAAAGGCCGTTGTAGGGGCGGGTTTCAAACCCGCCCCTACACCACCTCGATGCGGGATGTGTCGTCACGTGCGCCCTTACCAAGATGGCGCGCCGGTCCTCAGTTGCGCCGCGTGCACGTTCAGCGGGTGTGTCCTTCTTTACCAAGGAATTTTCGTCTCAGGCGGGAACTTGATTTCATGCCAAAGTTCACCCCAAAGTTCTTTGAACTTGGGTCCCAGCCTTTCTTGAAGCTTCGGCCAATGAGTTCTGTTTTCCTGCACTTCTCCGAGTATTTCTGCGACTAACTCATTGAGTCTGGCTAGTTCATCCTTGGGCAAAAATGAAACTGCGCCTTTGTCTATGGATTTTTGGAAACTTTCCGGGGTCAAAGCGTGAGCTGTCAGCATCACCGCAGGAGTTTTGTTTGCAGAGGCCAAGTCCAGCAACTCAAAACCGTTTACGCCCATTATGTCCAGAATAACGAGATCGAAACGCTCCTTCTCCAGGTACTGCTTTGCAGTATTAAAATCCGTGGCAGTGGTAAGCCGCGCTGTTTCCAACTGTTCCTGAATTACTTCCAGCACATCTTTTTCATCATCTACCGCCAGAATTCTTTTCCCATCAATTATTTCTAGCCCCGCCATATTGACCTCCGTGATAACGAGACGCCGAAACGTCCCAGTGCTTGAGTTACAAAATTGGACCGCTTTAAGCGCCGACCTTCTTAGGCGCCGATATCAACACCAGAAAATCCATTATCAAGCAAAATGTCATCACGCCGCATGCAATTGCCACCCCATAGGTGAAGGGGAAAAAAGGAATCCGAAGCGTTTCAGACACTTCGCCACTAAGCCTCAAGGTATTTCCATAAGAGGCCACTTCCCACGTTGCCAAGAAAAAAAAGACTATTCCTAGTGCCAGGCTTATTCCTGTAATTACCTTTCGCGTGCCCGCCGAGAACTTGCTGGACAGAATATCCACCGCTATATGGCTTTTCTTCAGCTGCGTGTACCCCAGCGGCAATGAAACGACAAGCGCGCTAAGAAATGCGACCACCTCATGGGCTGATAATGGATTGCCCAAGATTCGCATGATCATGTTGACCGCGGCGGCGACCATCATCAGGACCAGGGATATCCCCGCTATTAGCGCAAAAACATGGTTCAAGTATTCGTTAAATTTTGTAAGACCTTGCATGGTACCTTCTCCAACTTGGAGAAATAAGGCGATCCTCTCGCAGGAACGCCCAACAAAACACGCGTCAAATTAACCTGCCACAAATAATGTAGTTCTTCGTGCGGCCTCACGCCAGGACCAGCCGTTATAAGCGCCGCTTGATCCAGTGAAGGGAACATCGTGACGATGCTCCCTTCGGCTCTTCAGAACGATGATTGTCGAAGCAATGCCGTAACCTAACGCAATCCTCACTGTTTTCCCTTGAGCTTCATCACATCGTCCAAAATTTTCTTGCCGTCAAGACCGGCAGCCTTGGCTCGCTCGAAGAATTGATTCTGTACGTTCCCCACCTTTGCTTTCCATTTATCGAGTTCTTCTTTCGGCAAAGTTATGAATTCGACATTCTGCTCCTTTTTTGCCCATGCCACAGCGTCATCCGCGTGCTTATCGACGTATTCTCCCGTCCATTTGGCTTGTTCCCTTCTCAAATCATCAAAGACCTTCTTTACGTCGGCGGGCAAAGAATCCCACTTTTTCTTATTCATAACAACCACAAACGGAACCACCCACAGGTCAGTGTATGTGACATGCTTGCAGTATTCCGCGAATTTCATGTCCTTGAGAACTTCCAACGAGCTTACAAGTCCTTGAACCACACCCTTTTGTAGGGCTTCAGGCACCTGAGACATCGGCATCCCTTCCGGGGCCGCTCCCAATGCCTTCATTATGTCGACCCCAGTGCCGGCGGCTCTCAGTTTAAGATCTTGAAGATCCGCAAGATTTCGTACAGGCTTCTGAGACATTATGCTGGCCGTCGCACACGTGAATGCGGTCAGGACCTTTACTTCATCCAGAGTTTTCGGCTTTTCTTTATCGAACAGGTCCCACATTGCGACGCTGGCCTCAGCGCCACTCTTAAAAAGGAACGGAAGGTCCATGACCTCAAAGAACACGAACCTACCCGGTTGATAAGCCGTCGCCAGGCACCCGATGTCGGCTACGCCCTTGAGCACTCCGTCGTACATGTTCTTGGCGCCCAATAGTGTCCCGCCCGGGAAGGTCTTAACTTCCACTTTTCCTTTGGTCCGCTCCCGGACTTCTTTTGCCCACCTTTCCATCTGAACGCACGGAAACGTGGGGGCCGGAGGAAAGTTGGCATATGTAAGGGTAACCTCGCTTGCTCCAGCTGTCGCAACTAGGCACGATCCGCTCAAACCCATCGCGGCGACAAGGGCAACCAAAAGAGCAGGTAAAAATAGTCTTCCCTTCATCGTAAGCACCTCCTGATAGTGTGAACATATGATTAGGCTGTTGTGCAAACCGATTGAAATTTCCGTCCAACGGAGGGATCGCTGATTTCCCTTTAGACGATCTTTGTTATCTAAGCCGGGTTGCGTGTTTAGGAACATGATATGGGTATAACCAGTTACAGAGGTGTCCGAGATAATGCGCCAACCAGCCGCGAGGCCGGCAAATCCAATAACTCCTCGACAACGGTCAAAGGAAAATCAGGCCCGACCCGCTTTGTCTCCTCCAACAAGGCCGATCATGCGGGCGCCGCCTTTCTCCATGGGAGTGGCTCTGCAAGACTTCACCGTACCCTACTATCCTTTTTGCAGTCAATCGTTTTCTCCGTTACGTGTCACGAAACATGAGCGCCCGAAAATGCCGCCGGTAATCCGAACTCAGAATAGGCAAAGCTCGGAGATAATAGTTGATCGCTATGGCTGTGGTAAGGTATGCTCACACATTACAGGAAAACCGTTTTTCAAAGCCTAGTTTTTGCCTCATCGTCCCCCGCATTAAGGAACCGTACGACTCGCTGGGTTCCCGGTGGATTGAGCATACTTACCCGAAAGGGCGTCAGGAGGCGCAGCGGCGCCAAAGCAAGAGCCGCGCTTTGCACTTTTTAATAATGCGATCCGAAGCAAGAGAAGGGAAGATATCGTAACTCATCCGTAAGAGCTTTAACTGCAACATATACTCTCCAAAATGACAGGAGTTCCGGAGGAGGCGGCGCATGGTAGGTTTACTCGGGATAGTAGTTCTTTTGGGTCTTATGTTCTTTGTGGAACTGCCGGTCGGGCTCGCTATGGGATTGGTTGGCCTGGGCGGATTATGGTATCTCCTTGGCTCGGAAGCAGCTATGTCGGTGGTGGGAACCGAACTATGGGGAACATTCTCTTCCTACGGACTAAGCGTGATCCCTCTGTTTGTCTGGATGGGCCAGATATGCTTCTATTCCGGGGTCAACGAGAATCTTTACAACACTGCATATACTTGGATGGGTCGCATAAGGGGCGGGCTGGCCATGTCAACGATCATGGCGTGCGCTGGTTTTGCGGCGATATGCGGATCCAATACGGCGACTGCGGCAACAATGACCGCTGTGGCGCTTCCGGAAATGAAAAAGCGTAATTACGAACCTGCCCTCATGGGAGGCGCCATTGCTTGCGGATCTAGTCTCGGCGTGGTTATACCGCCAAGTGTCGTGCTTATCGTCTACGGCATCTATACAGAGCAATCCATCGGGAAGCTGTTCTGGGCCAGCACGCTGCCGGGCATCGTCATGGCCGGATTGATGTGCATCGTGGTGTACACCATGTGCCTTGTGGACCCGGAAAGAGGGCCCGCTGGACCAAAAACCACAATGATGGAAAAGATCAAAGCGATTCCCGGCGCGTTCGAGATGATCGTGCTTTTCTCATTAGTTATGTTGGGGCTTCTGACTGGAGCTTTCACCCCGACCGAAGCAGGGGCCGCTGGGTCCGTTTTTGCTCTCGCTCTCGCACTGATCCGAAGAAAATTGAGCTGGAAGGGATTTGTGGCCTCCATAGTGGATACATTGAAGGTCACCTGCATGATCATACTGATCGTGGCGGGCGCCGTTATCTTAGGACGATTTCTCACGATAAGCGGACTGCCGTTTCAGGTCACTGAGTACGCTTCGCAATTACCTGTTCAGCCCTGGGTCATAATGGCGGTAATACTTGTCGTTTACGGAATTGCCGGATGCGTTATGGATGCGCTAGGCTTTCTGCTGGTCTCGATACCAATCTTTTTCCCGCTGGCAATGAAATTGGGCTATGATCCCATCTGGTTCGGAGTGACCATAAATGTCGTCACCACAATGGGCGCGGTTACTCCCCCCGTTGGAATTTGCGCTTATGTGGTCGCAGGGATGAGCGGCGACATTCCTCTGGCCTCGGTTTTCAGAGGAGTCATATGGTTTCTTCCCGTATACGTCGTCACAATGGTTCTGCTGATTCTCTGGCCGCAGCTGGCGCTATGGCTGCCGTCCTACATAAGATGAGATTCATATTATAACCGCTGAGAGTGTGTATTCGAGAAATCTAAGGGTCGTAGCTAGTTGAATTAAAGCTTCCCGATGCGCGTTCGTCCTCAGATCGTCGCGGGGGGACAGTCTGAACTGTGCCCCTCCGCAAACTACGCTTACTGCTCGGCCGCCTGCGCTCTCCAGGACTCTGCGCCACATCTCGTGGTTGCACGATCGCTTCCCAGTTTCGTGGGAATCGCTGACTTTCACGATCAACCTCGTTTCCACCCGTTTCGCTTGGTTCACTGGATAGTGACTCCGACCAAGACCATTATGATACGTGGGGCGATGAGACTTGCATCAATGACTTATATAAAGCTTTAGTTTAATACATTAACTGAAATTTCCGGTATAATTGAAAAAATCTATTGCATTCACTGAAGTCTGTGATATTAATCCCCGCGCAACGAGACGTTCGCGTCTCAAAACTCAGGAAACAGGAGTTGAGCTATGAAAAAGACTTTGATGCTGACGATAATTGGTTTGATCGTTGTCGTCGCTTCATGCCTGAACGTAAACGCGGACGACGTTTCGGCCCAGATACAGGCCCTGGAACAGAGAGCCGACAGGATGCAGAGCCAGATCAATATTGCCAAACAGCAGAGCAACCAGAACCTCGATGCCCAAGTCAAGTCCCTGAGGGCCTCGATTGACAGCCTGGTCGGTCAAAGGGTCCAACTCGACGCCCATATAGCAAGGCTGGAAAGCCAAATCGAGGAACTCAAGCAGAGTTCCTCCACCACTGTCAACAGACAAGTAAAAGATTACGAGGCGGAAATCGGCAATATTAAACAGCAAATAGGGAGCCTTATGTCGCGGAAGGGGGCAGATCCCGCAACAAAATTCGGTCAGGGCCAAGCGCCTACGCCCGCTGCCGGTCCGGAATCAAAGTAGTTCGTCTCGCCGCTGTCGCTGTACGTCTATGGCCTGACCTCAAAATGAAACGCGCTTCCGAGCTCTTTTGCAAAAAACGCTGCCACATTTGCTGTCCTGCGAAAATGAGCTCGGAAGGCCTAATGCTTGCAAATTTCCTTTCATCTTGAATTCGAAAGTGTGAGCCCATCGAGGCTTTCCCAATCATGCTCGAACAATCCGACGGTTGACATTGATGAGAAGCTGGGAGTTATTAAACAATTATATCAACTAATTATATGTAATCATTGACTTATAAGTTTAAGTATGGTAGCATGGCTTTGTGATGCGCTATATTTATATGCTGGTATAACGTATGGATATAAAATTAAAATGGCTGGCCGCTGCCCTTGTTCCTCTGGTCGCCTCTTGTTCTTACACGTCAGCAATATCCAAAAAAAACACCCAAGAAAAGCCTATGGCTAAACAAGAAACTAGTGTGACCACCAGGAGCATCCCCGCGGGCAACCCTCACCAGCAGGGGGCCTTTCACATTGTAGGCGCAAACGAAACTCTTCAACATATCTGCAATGTTTACGGGTTGGACCTCTCCGAGGTGGCCAAGGTTAATAGAATGCCCGCGCCTTATTCATTAAAGTCCGGAGACACAATATTCTTGCCCGCGCATGCGCTTCTGGAGGTTAATGAAGAGCCTGCTTCCGCCGCGAAAGAAAAGGGCAAGAGCAGCGCCATCGCGTGCGCTGAAAAGAAGCAAAGCGCAAACGCGTTGGCAAAAGCTATCAGAGGTCATAGAGACCCGGCGGTGCCCGATCTGAAGTTCCCCGTCGCGGGGGGGATTTTGGCTTCGCCGTTTGGTCATCGATGGGGACGGTTTCATAGAGGTCTAGATATTGCTGCAAGCGTGGGCACACCGGTGCTGGCGTGCGCAGACGGTCGAGTAATGTTTACCGGCAGCAGAAAGCGATTTCGCAGTTATGGAAACACAATACTGATCGATCACGGGAAGGGTGTGTACACCTACTACGCGCATCTCAGTAAAGTCACTGTAGCAAGAAACCAGAAGGTGCGCCGAGGCCAGCGTATCGCGTTGGTGGGCAATTCGGGGCGTTCCACCGGGCCTCATTTGCACCTGGAAGTCCGTGTAGCCAATAATATGTTCAATCCTCTGGCATATTTTTCGCCTGTCGAGCTTACCCGGACGCGTGTGGCCAAGCGGTTCGACGCCTCGCCCATGGGGCCGGTTCGGGCGAGGTGGCAGATACCTGATTTGCTCACCGCGCGTCGTTAACGCTCAGTGTAACTGCCGTGATTCTCTTGTAAAATCGCTCGCGATCAAAAAATCCTTTATTCTTGACACTTGACATGATTTTGACTAATTTGAGCACTTTCAAGGAATAGTGTTGGTCTCTCACTGCTTTGATAAATTCCATTTTTCCAAGAAGTGAGATTCGATGGGGACACCGCAGATAAGGACTCCTGCGGGTTCCGTAACCCAAAATGTACCTTTTCCCCCCACGCCGAAAGGAAATCCGAGCTAAATAACGAAAGGAGAAAGGATATGGCCGAATTAGGACATGGAGGCAAGGAAATCGTCGAGCGCATCATGGCTCCGGCTGAAGCGGCTCAGAAGATCAAGGGCCTCAAAGAAATTCCAATCCGGAGCCAGCTCGCCAACGAGGTGATCGACATTAGTTATGGTTGGTTCTCGCCGCTTCAGGGCTTTATGGGAAAGGCGGATGTGGACTCTGTTTGCAAGAATATGAGACTGGCCAATGGTGTTATCTGGAGCATACCTATCGTCTTCGATCTTTCCGACAAAGAGGTCGCTGATTATGGCGCCAAGGCCGGCGAAACGGTTTTGCTCACTTACGGCGGCAATCCCATGGCGATCATGGAGATTGAAGAAGTGTATGACTACGACAAGAACGCGATGGCCAAATCTGTGTATGGCACCGATGATCCGAAACATCCGGGATGCGCCCGCACTTTCCAGTACAAAGACAAATTCGTAGGCGGTAAGATAACTCTGGTTAATCGTCCGAAAATCAACTCCCCGTACGATCCGTATTTCATTCCGCCGCTTGAGATGAGAAAGCGCTTCAAAGAGAAGGGGTGGGAGCGGATTGTGGCGCATCAGACGAGGAATGTGCCGCATACGGGACACGAATGGCTCATGAAGGGCGCATGGTTCCAGGCATATGCCGAACTGCCCATAGAAAAGCCGCTTGTGGGCGTACTAGTGAACGCTATCATTGGTGAAAAGCGTAAGGGCGATTACATTGATGAAGCTATTATTCTCACCCAGGATGAGTTGAGGAAATCCGGTTATTTTGGCGATCACAATCACCTGACTTCCCTCACCTTCTGGGATATGAGATACGCAGGTCCCAAAGAGGCCGTTTTTCACGCCGCCTTGAGGGCGAACTTGGGATTGACTCATCACATGTACGGTCGAGATCACGCGGGTGTAGGGACATACTACGGCGCTTATGACGCTCACCGCCTGCTGGAAGGCATAAAGAACGACCTGTCGATAGTCCCGGTCTATTCGATGAACTGGCTGTTCTGCCCGCACTGTGGAGAGATTACATCTGAAGGTTTGTGCGATCACAAGAAAGAATGGCAAAAGTTCAGCGGAACCGTTATCCGCAGCATCGTTCAGGACGGGGTGAAACCGCCGCGGCTCATATACAGGCCGGAGGTTTTTGATGTGATGATGGAATGCGGCGAGAAATATGGATTCGGTTCCCCGTTTGTCGGCGATGAATATCTTCAAAAGAGAATACCGGTCTTCGAAATTCCACCCATGAAGTAGGAGGTGACATTATGGCTGAGGAGAAATTCCCCATTAATATTTGGATCAATGAAGAAAGATACGACAAACTGCAACAGGCCGGATTGGGCGCTCTTCCCGAGGAGATGCTGGCCGGTTTGAAGGTGCTCCGGGTTTACGCTAACGCAACTGAACGGGATAAAATCCTGAAGACATTCCCGACAGCCAAGTTCGATAGCGCTACCACCAAGAGCATTGAGTTGCTGCCGCGGGATGTGAAAGATAAGATTTTCGACAAGGTCGTTGAAAAGAAATCCGTGGACATAATGCGCGACTTCCTGAGCGCCTACTAACCAATTGACCCGGTTTTCCCGGGCTCGTTACGAATTAAGAAAGAGGGTCTATTTAGACCCTCTTTTTTTGATGCGCAATCCGGTATGTGCGGGAACTTGACGGATCACTCCGTCATAGGGCATAAATGGAAGTTGTTCGCTCAAAGGCGCATCGCCGGGAAACTCAGGCGATCTGACTGATGAGAGAAAGTCCTCTCGCTGAGCCTTCTTGCAGTGCTTTTTGATTTCGGGCGCTTTTGAATCGGTAACCTGGATATATGCCTGACACCGGGATTCCCGGGTTCGGGATTTTCGTTGGTGGATGACGAATTATGATAGACGAGTTGTGATGGCTGATTTATTCGACAAGTGTGTGGCCTTCAATCGTGATATTGAAGCAATGTCTATGGGCTTCTATCCCTTTTTCAAAGCCATATCGAGGATGGATGGGCCTCACGTCACTGTTGACGGCCAAGATATGATAATGGTGGGCTCCAACAACTACTTGGGCTTGACCACGCATCCAAAAGTGAGACAAGCCGCATTGCGGGCCCTGGAGGAGTATGGCACAAGCTGCTCCGGGTCGCGTTTTCTCAATGGGACTCTCGAACTCCACGAGCAGCTTGAGACATCGCTGGCGCGCTTTGTCGGAAAGGAAGCCGCTCAAGTATTTTCAACAGGCTTCCAGACCAATCAGGGAGTGATTGCGCCCCTAATTGGTCGTAGCGATACAATTGTCATGGACCGCCTGGTGCACGCCAGCATAGTTGACGGCACCCGATTAGGCTTTGGCCGGGTCAGACGCTTTCGACACAATGATATTGAATCATTACGACGCAATCTCGAGGCGAGTACCGATTCTGCGGGTCTGTTGGTTATTGTGGATGGCGTGTACAGCATGGAAGGCGACATAGCGCCTCTACCGGAAGTTGTGGCCGTGGCCAAAGAATTCGGCGCGCGCGTCATGGTCGATGACGCTCACGGTATCGGCGTCCTTGGGAAGCGTGGTAAAGGAACGACGGAACATTTCGGACTGGGCGAGGAAGTGGACCTTGTGATGGGCACTTTCAGCAAATCTCTGGCGTCACTAGGCGGCTTTGTCGCAGGGGACGCAAGAGTAATTTCTTATATCAAACACCATTCGAGGGCGCTCATCTTTTCCGCTTCCATGCCGCCGGCGTCCATAGCCGCAGTCCAGGCTGCTCTCGATATAATCGAGACAGAACCTGAGATTTTGGATCGACTCTGGAGCAACACTAGATTTCTTACCGAAGGTATTTTGGAACTCGGTTACGATATCGGGCCGACGCAAACTCCCGTTGTGCCCATGATTATTGGTGATGACATCAAAACGGCCATTTTCTGGAAGCGTTTGTTTGATGAGGGATTGTACACCAACTGTGTGGTAGCTCCCGCTGTCCAACCGGGCCAGCAGCGGATACGCATGTGCGCAATGGCTACACACTCTGCAGAGGATTTGGAAAAGACGTTGGAAATCTGCGGACGGGTGGGTAAGGAGTTGGGATTAATCCAATGACTGGAGGTCTGAAAATGACTCAAAGCGGACCCGAAATTAAGAAGAGGCGCTTTTTGCCTGTGGTTTCAGCCTTGGTGCGCTCGTTTTCACTGTTTGCTTTACTTCTACTGATTCTCGCTCCTGCAATTGCTCAGACGGTTCCCGCCACGCCGGATGTTCCGTCCGCGTCTGCGACAACTTCGCCGACTCTTCTACCTGAAGTGAAAAGTGGTCAGGCAATTACCATCGAAGACCGTATAGCGCAACTCGAAAAAATGATTTCAGATACCGAAAAGCGTTCTTACTACATCAAAATGGTCACGTATGAGCTGATCGCGTACCTGAGATGGATCGTGGCCGCGCTATTAGCCATTGCGTTGGTCTTTCCGATCACCATATGGCTCATGAGTCGAAAACGTATACTCGGACTTTCCGGTTTGTCCGATGAACTGGCGGGGACCCTGCTGACGGTCGAGGAGCGTCAAGCCAAGCTGGCCAACATCCTGAAAGAGATTCAGAGCGAGGTTGATTACCTGCACACCATGTCGGTGCCTGACTTGAAAGGGCTGATCGCTCAGGCCGAAAGATATCTGGAACAAAACGAACGGGACCTGGAGAAGGCCGGGAGCCGAAAAGGTCGAGCGGTCGGGTCGGAATCCACGCCTCCGAGACAATAATCACAGTGTGCAAGTGACCATGTAGACCATCCGGCAAAATTTCCGAATTCGCGCAGGGGCAAACCATAACAGCGGGACTTATGAGCCGTAGGATTATCAGAATCGACAGGACTCTGCTTTTCAAGATCTTGTCGTTTTCGTTATCATTTGTTTGTATTTTGGTGATATCGGACATAATCGTCGATCACTTGCCTCGAAAATTCATTCCTCATATACACGCCAGAAGAAGTATTGTTTATTCGCCTGAATTGGGGATCGTCACGAATAAGCCTTACTCTACGCAGGTCGTCAGCAGCCCGTGGGTCTACAACACGGTGACCTATAATAAATACGGTTTTCGAGGACCGGACTGGAAATTGCCTAAAGATAACAGAGAAACGCGCATCGCTATTCTGGGGGATTCTTATATAGAAGGTCGGGAAGTGACGTTTGACGACCTAGTCACCAGCGTGCTCGAAAGGCGTATTGGCTCCGGAGCTCAGGTCATGAACTTCGGCATGTCGGGGTCGGCCCAGGCCGAGCAGATGCCCCTATACAGAAATCTTGTCAGGAAATTCAGACCCGACATAGTGATTCACTGTGTGACAGTGTCCAATGACTTTGAAGATAATGTTCAAGAGTTGAGTGAGTTGCAGTCCAAGAATTTCCTCGATCTTAAAGATGGCGAACTCATTGAAATACCACCCCCGAAGTGGGTGACCCGCATCTGTTCGGCGCCCTGGAGCAGATGTACGAATTTCTTTGCAAATCTGGCGCTGTTCAAATTAGTGCAATATCGAATATCCGCTAAAACTGGAGCGGCTTGGGAGTCTTTCTTTTCACCTGTGAATGCGTGCGCATCCGAACAACCATCGTCGTCCGATCCTCTCCAGGCATTTGCCACTCCGGCTTACGATCGCGCAAAAAGAGTCCTGGCGGAAGCGCTGTTGAGCTTTAGAACAATGTGTGAGAAGGATGGAGCTCATTTCTTATTGATGAGCCCTTCCGCAGTGTGGACATTTCTGGCCCAGGAAGACCCGGCTTTCAAAATGAAAAGCGAACATCTGGCAAAACGATATGCTTGGCTTGAACGATTTGCGCAAGACCATTCTTTTGCGTATCTTGATTTGAATGACGCGCTTCTGGAACAGTACCGAAGCGCTGGGTTACGTTGTGAGGATATACATATTCCATGGGATGCCCATTGGACACCTGTTGGGCACCGACTGGCAGCTGAATCTATCCATAGAATGCTTAAGTCTTCTCGGTTGATTCCATGATCTCGTCATAATTTCCGATTAGAAGGGCGACGGCATAAGGATCCGAAATGAGAATTCTTTTCCTTCAGTCTCTCACTTATCCCTTCATAGGGGTCATGTCGCTGTCCGCAGTTCTCAATAAACGGGGTCACGAGACCGCTCTCCGGATTCTCAATATGGCGCGACCGTCCAATCGTGAGCTGGACTGGATCAAGGCATTTAGGCCAGACGTGGTTGGAGTTCCCGTCTATACCGGGTGGCAGGGAAGCGTCTTGCGCTTTTGTCGAACGCTCAAAAAGAAAATGGATGTGGTCGTTGTTCTAGGAGGACCGCATCCGACACACTGCCCCGAGGTTCTCCGGGATGAGGGAGTGGATTTCATCTGCATCGGCGAGGGGGAAACGGCCTTTCCTGAGCTTATCAAGCGGACTGAGGATGGCGGACCAACGGACGATGTGCACGGGATATGGCTCAAGAAAGGAGATAAGATCATAAACAATGGTCCGTCCGACTTGCCGCAACTCCAGGAATTGCCGCCGATGGACATCGACCTGTACTGCAACGCCAGCAAAGCAATTCGTCATCAGGCTAATCGCGAATTCAGTCTCAATCGCGGGTGTCCGTTTCAGTGCGCGTACTGCAACGGCCCGTCCTTAAAATCGCTGTACGGAGCTTCAGTAGTCCGATCGAAATCGGTGGACCAGGCCCTGGAAGAGCTGCACTACGTAAACGAGAAGTACCCGTTCAATTCGGCTGCGTTCACAAGCGACAACTTTTTTCTTAAGAAGGAGTTTGCTTCAGAGTTTCTGCTACGGTACAGGCGAGAAATCGGTAAGCCGTTCTGGTGCCAAATGAGGGTCGAGTTGGTGGACGCAGAGGTCGCGCGTCTGCTTCGCGAGGCCGGTTGCCACATGGTCTCGGTCGGCATTGAAAGCGGATCTGAACGAGTAAGAAAACGGATTCTCAACCGGCGCATGAGCAATGACGAGATCATTCGCGCGTGCCGCACCCTGACTGAAAACGGCATCGAAATAAACGCCTTCAACATGATAGGGATCCCCGGCGAGACCTTCGAAGAGGCCCTGGAGACCATTCGTCTCAATACGGCTATCGGTCCCGCTTCAAGCTGGTGCTCGTTTTTCCAACCCTACCCGGGCAGCAGTCTCACGACAAAGCTGCTTGAGGAAGGGACCATCACCCCCGAAGTGTTCGAACGAATCCCCGCAAGTTACTTTGACAGAAGCATCGTGTTGCGAAAAGACGCTCACGTATGGCTGAATCTTCAAAGGCTGTTTCAATGGTGGGTCCAATATCCCGAACTGGACGGGTGGTTCAGGCGAATTTGCAGGGTGAGGATTCCTCGTATTTACGACGCGTTGTTCGTGTTGTCGTTCTACAGTTATGTGCGGAAGGCGTATAAATTGACGCGCGCCAAAGCCCTCGCGAAAGTAATGACCAACGCGTGGGAAGCAATTCGCGCCCGTGCGAACTGACCCGATTCGTTGCCTCGTCCAAGGCTTGAACGAGCAGCCTATACCCCTTTGTCGGACAACGCTCCAAGATCCTGATGCGCGCTTGCGCTTCCGCCTAAATTAAACGCTTTTTACCGGATCTCCTCATCAATTTCTTCGCACGCATGTGCGCGGCAGCCCGATAACTGAATAGAGTCATTCTATAATCAACTGTTTTTAAATAACTTTATATTATATCGTGAATTAAAAGCATGTTAAATTAAACAGTTTATTTCTATTTACTTTTAAATCGCTTAGTGGTAGATATCATGCCTGATTTCACCAGCGACCCATGCCGAATTGGGTGAGACGCTCCAGCGCGAATCGTGCAAACTTCGAGGAGCGGGTGTTCGGAGTGCCTATCGTTTGCAGAACTCCTCCATCATCATGGATGTCAGAACGCGGTGTGGCTGCGCGATCCCGCCGGACTCCGCACTGTGGAGGCGGGGGCAAAAGCGACGTGATTTTCTTAACATCGATGTTGACCGGTATTTCGCCGTCCCTGTGTCTGGCGACTACTCCAATTCCAGGCGAAATCCAATCCAGTGTCATTTACATACTCACTCATCTTCATCCGGCCGCCTATTTTATTTTCTTTTTAATATTTCTGTTGTCACTAGCTAATCTGGCAGCTCGGGGCTTTATACCCGCCAAGTTTCGTTTGCTTCTGAGCATCGTCGGATTCGTGGGAAAATTTGAAAAAACAATTCTTAATACGGTCAAGCTCCAAGGAGTCCGACGTAAAAAGCGGGATCCTGCGACTGCAGGGTCCGGCCCTGTCCTGCGAGCGAGCGACCCTGAAAGTGGTGTCCTCGGAGTACGCAAGCGCCTGAACAGGAATCGGCACGGCATGGGACTGCCGGTCCTTACCCCTCTGGATGGCATCAATCATCCAATGCCGCGCTTTGCTTCTCGAGTTCCGGCCCCTACCCCTCGCAAGGTGGCCTTGGAACGGAGGCAGCCCACGCCTTCTAACCAATTCAAGCCTTATGCGGCCGTGGATCTGATATTCCGTGAGGAAAAGGAACGCCGCGAAACGGAGCCTCTGGCAGTTTCGGGCTCAATTACGGATTCCGAGGGTAGGGGACTCGGATCTGTCATCTTGTACTTGACTGACGAGGCTGGCAATCGCCAAGGTCAATCATGCCGAAGCCGGCCGGGCACCGGTGATTATTGGGTGTTCGCCAGTGGGCCTGGAAGATACACACTGCACGCATACAAGCGGGGATATGTGGTTAAGGACCCTGAATCTCTGAAACTTACAATTCAATGCGGCAAAATTGATGGATTTAACCTTCGCATGATTGCAGAGGAATGCACAGTGCAAGGGAGAGTATTTGACGGCGCGTACGGCAATCCCGCAGCGGACATGGAGGTACGATGTGTTTGCAAGAGCAGTGGCCGTGCATCATCGTGCCGAACCGATGAATCGGGGAAGTTTCTTTTGACCGGGGTCCCTGTAAATTCTGAGTGTGAGTTGGAAGTATGGAGCGCTAACAATACGGTGCTGGCTCGTTCCCAGTTTTTCGAGACAGTTCCGAAAGGCCAAATTCAGCGCGATATCATTATTTCCGCAGAAGATCGGGAGAGTCGCGATGAGTCCGGAGAGTCGGTCATCAGTTGGGAACAATCCGGCGCGGGCGAGCCTGAAAAGGAAAATTTTCACGTACCGGCGACAGAGAACTGATACTTCCGGTCTCATCATAATCCATTATGAAAATGGCCTATTGACTTAGCTCGGCAAAGATGCGGAAGAGCGCTACCAGCGTCATTCCCGTGCAAACGGGAATCCAGAATTCTCCCCGCGAAAGCGGGGATCTAGTGGTTGCCACGTCACCTCGTTGAAAAGCAGGGGCCAGTCTGGTTCCCGGCTTGCGCCGGGAAAATATCTGGATTCCTGCTTTCGCAGGAATGACGGCACGGAAGCTGTTGGGTTGCATGGTGCTGAGCTAAGTTCACAATCCATATGAAGATGGGCTTATCCAACCATAAAACTTTTTAATTCAATTTTATTTCTCAGCTTACCTACCACTATTCGCTGTATCCTGTCCGTCAGCCCCGTGACATTTCTAATTATAGCCTCGACAGCCGCTCTATCGACTAGCAGGTCCAATTTATTCAGAAACGGCGTCACTGTCGCATCCGCGCCAACCCCTTTCAGCGCGCCACAATCGCTACTCAATAGTTTGGCTATCGAATCCGGCTTTATTATTTCGCCCTTGCGCAGCCCAGTCAGCGCTAGGAATCTCTCGATACGAAATACCCAGTCTTCGGATGCAGGCTTCCCCACGCAATCGAGTCCTACTACGGGAATAACGAGGTTGGCGAAAATCGGAATTACAGGTTCCCAGTCTTCCGGCGCTTTAATCGGCCTACCGGCGGCTCCATCAGCCTCCACTATTACTCTGTCAGCCAAGTCCAGGCATCTGCCGATTGTCAGTTCCGGGATTCCGTCCAGTTTGCCATGTGGCGCCACAATGGCTCTGCCGACAGTCACATGTTTGAATCGCGCAAGCTGCTCAGGTAGTTCCCTGAGATCCGGATCGTCTTCAAGGAGCAGTAGCCTCGGTGATTGATTTGAGGTCGGGGGCGCAATTTTGGCGCTAGTGGTTGATATTACGGTCTCATTCCGGGCCAGAATTTCACGCGCCAAGGCGTACATCAAAGATGTCTTACCCCCTGCGCCAACGAGAGCGATCACGCGAGTGTCCGAATTTATACCGAAATGGCTCAGCAAGGTTTCTTCTTTCGCCATGATTTGACGATCGCCTCTAGATCAGCCATTTCTTAATAGGCGAATGCCTTCATGCCAACCTGGGCGGACATTTGTGTCTGCCGCTTTGCGGATCAAATCCAGGGAGGGGCCAAGCTGTACCGGATGCGGAAAGAGTCCGCGTTCCCTGAAATTATCATCGGACCTTCACAATGTTCGTACTTATAGAATTTCAGCAAATAGACGCCCCGGTTTCCTATTACATAGCATTTGGTTTGTTTGCCCCAGGTCACCCATACCTTGAAGTTATCCGGCAGTTCATATGGCGGAGTGCACCTGATGTCATATATCTGGACATAAACCGGTCCGATGTGCCCCGTCGGCCAATTGATGAGATATCGTGTGCCACGGGCCCAAGCGCCGGCAGGCGCCATGAGAATTAGAAGAACAATGGCAACCCAGGGACAAAGCCACTTTTTCATGTCAATTCCTCTCGAATACCACGAGGTATTTGTGTATGCTGTCTTAATATATCATAATTAACGCAATGTTGGAATATTTTTGTGGTACAATGCATTATATATTGAAAAATTGATGTGGAACTCATCGCTTGCTGATGTTAGATAATGTACGAGTCCAAATCAGGAAATTCCATCTTCGCACTGGGGTTCCGGGTCGGCTGATATGACTGATACTGTAAAAGCAGAGCTGCGCAGGTTGAGGTTGCTGGAGGTCGTCGTCAGCTTGTGGATCAATTTTGCAGGAGCAACCTTAACATTCGTTTATTTCAATTTCATTGAGACCGGACTGAAGGTCATGCAAGCCCGTGTGGGCGCCGGAGGCCGAACGATTCTTTTCCTCCTGATCGCCAGCGCACTATTGACAACAATTGCAGTCCTCGGCTTGAGGTCGAGCCGTTCCACAGCGTCACTCTGGGAGATTGACGGGGAAGAATCGGACCGTGAGAAGCTGGATTCGCTCCGGGGGCATCTGATGAACATGCCTTTCAGGGCGGCAATCCGTAGCGTGGAAGGGTGGTTGGCCGCGGGAATAATTTTCTCGATTTTAGTGTATTTTGTTCAGGACGCTTCCACGCGGTCCGTATATCTCAGCATCCGTGTTTTCCTGGGAATCGTCTTTATCGGAGCGCCTTTCACAGTAGTATCAGTGTATTTCGCATTGGAATGGTGGATTAGACGCAAGATACCGGCGCTTTTTCCCAAACAGGCGCTCATTAGTCTTCCGAAGGCGACGCGTATAAACATATTACCGAAAATGCTGGTGGTCTCGTTCCTGATAGGCATCGTCCCGGTTTCGATGGTCAGCTACATAACACTTAGTCAAATCCACGAAATACAGGCCGGCCGCCTCGCCGTGTCGGATTTTCTGTCGGGGATGCCGCTTGTCATAGGCTTCCTTCTTGTTCTTTCAGTGGTGGTGGCTGTTCGACTGTCAACCTTTGTAGCCCAAAGCGTCTCCGAACCCTTGAGACAAGTGAACTTGGCTATGGAGCGCGTCGGCAAAGGTGAGCTGGATCTAAGCGTCGCAGTTATTTCCAATGACGAGACCGGTTCTTTAGCCGACGGATTCAACAAGATGGCGCGAGGTTTGCGAGAAAGAGATTTTATCCGAAATACCTTCGGTAGCTATGTTAGCCCCGAGGTCGCCGCAGAGATCTTGAAATCGCCGGATCCGTTGAACATCGGGGGGGAATTGCGGGAAGTGACCATTCTAATTGCCGACTTGAGAGAATTTACACCTTTGGCCGCATCCGCGTCCGCTGAGGTTGTGGTGAGGTTGCTAAACCGATACTTCGAGCGAATGATCGACATCATCATGATGTACGGCGGCACGGTGGACGAGCTGATGGGTGATGGAATATTAGCCTTTTTTGGCGCTCCCAAACGAATCCCGGACGCTCAATTGCGCGCAGTCCAATGCGCGATGGAGATGCAAAGCGCAATGCCGTCTCTGAATGCAGAGTTGAGACAATCCATGCCGGAATTGTATTCTCCAGAGGCCGACTTGGCGCTGCCGACGCTCGGAAATTCAGCCGGTTCTGTTCGTTCTCTTTCCATGGGAATGGCTATTAATAGCGGCTCATTGATAGTAGGCAACTTAGGTTCTGACAAACGCAAGAAATATGGCGCGGTAGGAACCCCTATCAATGTGGCATTCAGGGTCGAGAAACATGCCAAAGCGGATGAAATACTGATGACCTCCGAGGTTTATTCAAAAGTTGACAAAATCGTGGAAGCCGCCGCGACGCATGATGTTGAACTCAAAGGCATAGACACCCCTGTAACGCTTTACAAGGTTATCGGATTACGGCCGAAAACATGGGCCAATCTATGACGGGGCGGCAAATGGGCGGCTTACTGGCCTCATCGGATGACAACGAATATCAGAAAGGCTATGAAGCTCAAGAAGGTCCTCACGGCATGCAATCTGTTCCAGGTGGTAAGAAGACCGTGAGCAAGGTCCGAATCTTTGTCCAGGTCGGGGCAAAGTAGTTTTTTATTGATCGGCATGACAACTATCAATGTGAAAGGGATCACCGCGAAGAGGAAAATTCCGCCCACCAGCCACCAGGAACTCGAACCCATCCACCAGGCAGCCATCGCGATTATGGAGCCAACGGCGGCCAACGATGCCTGCATAACAGCGGCCCTATGATAACTGGGACCGAATTCCGTCGCGGCCAACGTCGTTCCGCATTTCATTCTGGCCGGGTGCTCTACAAGATTTATGTAGATCGCTGCGCCGGTGAATATTCCGCACGCCAATGTCGCCATTATCTCAAAGACTTTTTCTAAGGGCATCGCATCTCGCTCCCCCATGATTGTAGAGAGATCGGCGGACGAAGAACTTATGTACAAACGCGAGACTTTTCGAAAGCGAGTCTTTATTAAGCAGAGTTTTCACATTGAGGACCCCCGCTCCAGTTGGTCGACTATTTCTTCAAGTTGTGTTTTGAGGGGAGGTAGTTCCGTCTCGACCACATCCCATACGATGTCATAGTTGACGCGGAAGTAGTCATGGACCAAAACATGTCGCATACCGAGAATCCTGGGCCAAGGAACCTTCGGGTAACGGGAGCGAATATCCGCCGATAGCTGTTGGCGGCCTCGCCCAGAATTTGGAGATGATGGATGATATAGGTGCGAATCAATTCATCCTCCAGAAAGCGCTCCTTTCCGATACCAGCGTACTTCTCCACATTGGCTATAGCCTCGATCATATCAAGGAGTCTCGATCTATCGTCCCTCATAATGGTACCGCTTCTCTGAGCACATTTGACCGCACATGCTCCCGAAGACCCCTTTCAGTAACAACGTCTACCGAAATGCCCAACAGTTCTCTGACCTCGTAAAGAAATCCTCCGAGTTCGAACAGATTGCGCCCCGGTTCCAGGTCAACGAGCAAATCCACGTCGCTCTCCGATCCGAAGTCTCCTCTCGCGACAGACCCAAAAACACGCACGTTGTGAGCGCCGTATCGCTTGGCTATGCTCAGAATTTCCCCGCGGTTTTGCTTCAGCAGCGCATCTATATTCATTGACCTGTCCTCTCAGTTCTTCTGAGCGTCTCAGCTGGCAGACGTTCCCGCCACATATCGCTGAGCCCCAAGATTTGTGTATACTCCAAAGAACAATCCGGACGGTCTATATGATCCTGCGCCGACATCAGGTCTTCGAATCAGATTCGAGACCGGGATTCAGGCTATTAAACAATGCTATCTGTTCCTGCAGAGACAGAGATCGGCGCTCGGGTTTATGGTTGGAGCGGCAGACTTTGCATCTGCTCTCGGAACAGCCCTGGCACATTTTGCAGTCCGGGCAAGGATGCTTGCGCGGCGATTGATTGTCTGAAAGCGATTGCTTCATAATGTCAGCCATGATACTTAAAAAACCTTTTACCGCGCTTGCGATTTGAATTCAATGAACCTTTTGCGCCGTACTTATCGGGAAAGGAAGGACAACGCATGAATTCCGATGTACTCAGAGAAACTGACCTCTCAGGTTTTCCCATTGTCGGCCGCGGTAAGGTCCGAGACGTGTATCAAATTGGGGAGAAGTTATTGATCGTTTCAACCGATCGATTGTCAGCTTTCGACGTGATACTGCCGGATCCAATACCTTACAAAGGAAAAGTGCTCAACAATCTCAGTGCATTTTGGATGAACGAGACGCGCCATATAGCTCCGAATCATCTTGTCACATCTGACGTGGCTCGGTTCCCGGAAGAATGCGCTCCATTTGCTTCAGTCCTCGAAGGCCGCAGCATGCTGACACATAAAGCGGCTGTCTTTCCCGTTGAATGCGTTGCTCGCGGTTACATAATCGGCAGTGGGTGGAAAGATTATCAGGCCGGCGGAAAAATATGCGGGATCCCCATTCCGCCCGGTTTGAAAATGGCGGACAAATTGCCGGAGCCGATCTTCACGCCATCCAGCAAGGCTGAGTTGGGAGCTCACGACGAAAACATCTCGTTCAGCCGGGTCGTCGATATATTGGGAGAAGAAACAGCCCGTTGGCTGCGGGAAAAGACGATAGAACTTTATCTTTTTGGCGCTCGCAAAGCTGAAGAACGAGGTATCATTATAGCTGTCACCAAATTCGAATTTGGTCTTGTGAATGATGTGCCTACCTTAGTGGATGAAGCCATGACGCCGGACTCATCACGTTTTTGGCCGAGAGAACAGTACCGCCCCGGAATATCACCTCCGTCGCTGGACAAGCAATTCGTTCGTGACTATTTGGAGCGGCTCGTTTGGGACAAGAAGCCGCCTGCCCCCGCATTGCCGGAAGAGATTATCCGCAAGACATCAGAAAATTACTTGGAGATCTATCGTATTCTGACCGGCCGGGATTTGAAGACAAATTAGAACCAGAGAGCCGCTTATTAAATCTCAGAGTTATCAAACGTAATGCAGATTGGGAATTTCCCACATTACATCTTGACCACCTCGCACCTTTGACCTATGCTTAGTGATAGGGAGGGCCCCTGCCATGATCAAAAACGTGGACTCAAAAGGTCGAGTCAGCTTAGGCCAACGCTTTGCGAACAAGCCCGTGATAATTGAGGACCTCAGCGACACTGAAGTGAAGGTCTCGCTCGCCCGTGTCATCCCCGAACGAGAAATGTGGTTGTACCAAAATCCGGAAGCCAGAGAGATGGTCTTCTCTGCCATCGAACGACTCAAACGTGGAGAGTTTGCCGAAGATCCCCCAGATCTCGAAGCCGATGAAGAACTTGTTTCTCAGCTTGAGGACTGAGTATGAAGTTCACTCTCGCTTGGGATCGAAAGGCCAAAGACACCTATGATCTCCTTAAACTCAAGGCTGAAGCCTCGCTCAAGGCGAGAGAAACGTCCAAACGCAAGAAAGCCACCAGAGATGAGGGTCTGTTCAAGCAGGTTCGAAAGTGCATACAGCTATTGAAGCAGAACCCGAGGCATCCTGGACTGCAGACCCACGAGTTCGAGTCCATGAACAACCCCTTTCAAAGAGATGAAAAGGTTTTCGTGGCGTATGCCCAGCAGAAAACTCCCGGAGCGTATCGTGTCTTCTGGTGTTATGGGCCCAGAAAAGAAGAAATAACCATAATCGCAATAACACCGCATCCATAAGCCAAGACATGATCCGGTTTTCGGCGCCCCCTTTCCCAGGAATGACAGCGCGAAAGCCGGCGGTCGCACAGCGCTGAGCCAGGTCAAGAAACCCATTTCCAAAAAAATCTGGCTTTTTCCGAAAGTTGTGATAGAGGGGACACGAAAATCACGGCCGGAGGTGGTTTTAAATGGCGAGAATCGTCCTGATACTTCTTTTGGCAATTCTTTGGCTGACCACGGCCTGTTTCGGCCAAGCGGGAAGAACTCAGAACAATCTAATTCCTGTGAAGCCCGGTTTTGATAGCTCGACTTCCGTCCCTCCTCCGACAAATTCCGATGGTCTGGAGCTTCCTAAACCCTCGGACCAGCTCTACGTTTTTTGGTACCTTGGTAAAATAATTAGTTATCCTATTGACACCGCGGAAGCTTACATCACGTCATACATAGCTAAATTAAGGCAGCCCCCCCAGCCGGTGGCGGTCCCGGCTTCGAGTACTCCGGTGGCTAACCCGTTTGATTCAGTCGAATGGAAAGCAATACCGCCTGCGCCACCGGTCGCCGGCGGGCGATAGGACGGGTGGGAATGATGGATTGGGCGCCACTGGTGCTCGTCCAGCAGTGCAAGGATAGAAGACACTGCTGGTCAAGCCAGCAGTGGCACACGCAGTCAATTGGTCATTGTTTTCCAGCTTTCTTTGGTTCTTCCGAGGTTTCAAGTCACGAAGCCTTGGATTTGCATTTTGCGCATTGGAGGACGGCTTCCCCGCCCTTTTTCGTCACAATTCTTTCCATTATCGGCGAATCACAATCCGGATTGGGGCAATTCATTTGAACCGGTTTATTCCACATAGAGTAATCGCAGTCCGGGTAACGGCTGCATGAATAAAAGATTTTTCCTCTTTTGGTCCTGCGTTGGATCAGATCGCCTTGGCTGCATTTGGGGCACTTGACGCCTATCGAAATTGGACGGGTAGTCTTACACTCGGGATAACGTGAGCAGGATAGGAACTGGCCGGTGCGACCCTTTCTGATGACCATCGGGGCCCCGCAATTCTGGCACTTTTCATCAGTCATTACCGGTTCGCTGTCGGGCGCAGTGTCCACTTCGATATTTCGGGTATAATCGCATTCCGGATAGTCCGAACATCCAATAAATAGACCATATCTGCCGGATCTTATAAGCAGCGGCTCGTTGCATTTGGGGCAGGTTTCCCTTGTAACAATCCCGTCTCGCTTTATGTTTTTCATATCCTTGTCCGCTTGCTGCAAGTCGGATTGAAACGGTCCATAAAAGCGATCAAGTGTTTCGGTCCAGGAGGCGCTCCCCTCTTCTATAAGATCGAGCGAGGATTCCATTTCCGCGGTGAAGCGGGTATTGACCAGGTCTGGAAAGCTTGCCACAAGCAATTTGGCAATGATTCGACCGAGAAGCGTCGGCTGAAATCTCTTTTCGTTAATTTCTACATATTTTCGTCTTTGTATTGTGCTGACTATTTCCGCATAGGTGGAAGGTCGGCCGATACCGCGTTCCTCAAGTTCCTTTATGAGCGACGCCTCGTTAAAAGCGGGCGGCGCCTGCGTAAAGTGCTGGCGGGGCAAGAGGGATTTTAAGGTAAGTCTTTGACCGGACTTGAGGGCTGGAAGCCGAATGTCCTGGTCATCCCTGTCTTCCTGGCCGGTTTCGGGTTCCTCCTCTCTTTCCTCGCTATAGATTCTGAGGAAACCGTCGAATTTCAATACGGAGCCGGTGACCCGAAACAGCATTTTTCCGCATTTTATGTTTGCTGTTGTCATATCGAAAATAGCAGGCGCGGCCTGGCTGGCCAGGAACCGATTCCATATCAGCGTGTAAAGCGCTCTCTGGTCTTTATCCAGAAATTTGGACACCTTTTCCGGCGTTAGATCCATGGACGTGGGACGAATCGCTTCATGGGCCTCCTGAGCGGCCTTTCCGCTCTTGTACACGTGAGGTTTTGCAGGCAAATATCTATCACCGTATTTCTGCTTAATGAAATTTCTCGCAGCGGTTAATGCTTCAGGAGCGATGCGCGGCGAGTCCGTCCTCATATAAGTTATCAGGCCCACGGATCCTTCCGGGCCGAGTTCCACACCCTCATATAGTTGCTGCGCAATCCTCATTGTCCGACTTCCGGTGAATCGAAGTTTCCTGGAACCCTCTTGTTGCAGTGTAGAGGTAATGAATGGCGGCGCAGGTTTGCGCGCGCGTTCCCTGCGATTTACTTCGACGACTTCGAAAGGCCGATCTTTGGCCTGCTGCGCCATTGAGGCGGCAGTTTGCGCGTCTGAAATTTGAATTTTGTTCCCGTCATATTCTATCAGTTTCGCGGTGAAAGCCGGGGGCGCGTCCGCTTCCAGCAACGCGGTAATACTCCAGTATTCTTGAGGCACAAAAGTATCGATAAGATTCTGCCTATCAACGATAAGTCTCAGAGCGACCGATTGGACTCGTCCCGCGCTCAGTCCGTACTGGACTTTCTTCCAGAGCAATGGGCTTATGTAGTACCCAACCAGCCGGTCGAGTATTCTGCGGGCCTGCTGCGCATTGTATTTCTGCTCGTCCAAACGGGTGGGATGGGCAACAGCTTCTTTGATGGTCTTTTCCGTAAGCTCGTTGAATAGAACTCTAAAAATAGTTCCCGCCGGTTTATTGAGGGACTCGCTCAGGTGCCATGCAATGGCCTCGCCCTCGCGATCCGGGTCAGTCGCCAGGAAAATCTTTGATGCTTTCTGCGCGGCGGCGCTCAGTTCCTTCACTATCTTTTCCTTGCCGTCGATAATCCGGTAGTCCGGTTTGAATCCCTCATCTACGCGTACGCCAAGTTCTTTCGCCGGCAAATCTTTGATATGACCTACTGACGCCTTCACCTCATATTTAGAACCGAGGTATTTTTTGATCGTTTTCGCTTTGGCCGGTGATTCGACCACTACCAGGGTTTTCTCCATAAAACTGTTCCTTCCAAATGACTAACGAATCGTTCACCGCGGAGATCGCGGAGAACGCCTTTTCCTGTTTTCTCCCTCAGCGGCTTCGGCGATCTCTGCCGTGAGTTTTGTTCCGCGTTCATCGCTTCCTGCAATTATCTCAACGGCAGTGTTCCGGAGGAACACATGATAGTAGGCAGGCGATTTATCGCCTGTTTCCAGGCAAATGAAAAGATTGTTCAGTCCCGGAGGGACGGCTGAGGATTTGGTGGGACGGGCATCTTGCCCGTCATCCTTGGACAGGCTGGAAGCCTGTCCTGCTGTCCATTCAGTCGTCCCTGACGTGACTTCAAGCCTATTGGGACCACTTTCCCGGCGATAAATCGCCGGGCTACTATCATCTCGTCCCTCTGGGACTAACAGACAAGACCGTTAAGTTAACGCCTGTGACCTGGGGGGGCCGCATCTTCGCGCCTGGAATCGTTGCACGTTTAGTCGACCCCTCCGCGGGGTCGGGCATTCTGGGTTTTGAGGAGCATTCCGATTCCACGGGCTGGCGCCCGTGGCTATTATTGGTACGCCCCCTCGGGGCTCAGAATCCCTTCTTCCCACACTTAAGTGAATGCTTACCGAAATCCTTCCTTGTTCTGTAAACGGCTCGTTGCACTTTATTGAAGATTTTGTCCGAACAGTCAAGCGCAGGCCAAGAAATAGCATTAATTCCGGGGACATCCGCGTGAAACAAATTTCGCTAGGGTATTCCCCCATTATTTAATTGATGCGCATTGAAAAAAGGACGGCAATATATGCAGAATGCAGGATGGGAGACAAAATCCGTCAGATGGATCGGCTTCGATTTCAATCCTGCTAACGAATAATCCTGGAAAACATCTTTCCGGGATGTTGCCTGATGAGCCCCTTCAATTCGAGTTCCAGCAGCAGGCCTGCTAGCTTGCCAGCGTCCATTCTCAAGTTTTCGCAGAGCAAGTCTATGGGAACCGGGTCCGGGTCAAGAGCCTCCAAAACCGCCTGCAAGGTTTCGGACAACTCCTCTTCTTGATCTACGGCTTTGAACAAAGCCTCCTGAACCTTCAATCCGGTGGGAGGAAAGAGCGAATCGATAATATCGTCTGCGGATTCGACGAGTCCCGCCCCCTGTTTGATAAGATGGTGGCATCCCTGGGAGCGCGGATTCATCAAATTTCCTGGGACCGCGAAGACATCGCGGTTTTGGTCTGCCGCATGATTTGCCGTTATGAGTGAACCGCTGTTTCGGGCAGCCTCAACCACCAAAACCCCTTTCGCGAGTCCGGAGACAATCCGGTTGCGTCGGTAAAAATTAGTCGCAAGAGGCGCTATTCCGGGTCGGAATTCGCTGATCACCGCGCCGTATTGCGACATTTCTTGGATTAACTTCTTGTTTTCCTTGGGGTAAGACACGTCAATACCGCACCCCAATACTCCTATAGTGCGGCCTTTCTCCTGGATTGCCGTCCGATGACAAGCGGTGTCTATCCCCCTTGCCAGGCCGCTGACCAAGGTAATCCCGGCCTGGACAAGTCCTCTGCTGATCTGCTCCGTCATTTCAATCCCGTACCTGGTCGGGTTTCGGGTCCCTACCACGGCCACTGCCCGGCTATCTTCGGGCTTGATTTCGCCCCTTACGAACAGCAGGGCCGGCGGGTCATAAATTTCCTTGAGATTCGATGGATAATCCGGGTCCCAGCGCGTGACAACGCGGATCCCGAGTTTTGCCAAGGTTTCCATGTCCCTCAGAATTTCATCTCTGGGAACCACAAATTCTGAGATCGTGCGCGCCAATTGTTCACTCAATCCGGCCAGTCGTCGGATCCGGTTGGTGTCGGCTTCCAGCGCTGAGTGAGGATTGCCAAAAGCGTTGCGCAGCTTAGCCATTGTCAAAGGACCGACCCTGGGAATCCTCTCAAGGGCCAACCAATCGTACAAAGAAGAATCATCGGTTGAAACCGGCGCGGTCATTCTCTTCCTTGATTATGATGGGATGTGCCCGCTGTGCGGGAACTTGTTACCCATTTCATGAATACGGCAAGCTATTTTTTGGCGATGGAGATTGTTTCTTCGCTTCACTCCTCCCAATGACATTCGTTCGCCCTGTCATTGCGATCGCAGGGAAGCAATCTCATTTTCGGCGCGAGATCCTGAACCGCGCCGTATTTGTGAAAAACAGCGCTTAATAATGAGCATTTTACAGACCATATTGCCAGACAATTGTGAATTCAGAAATGATTTTGCTCGAGGGGATATAACGATTTTGAATTGAAGATTATTCCAAAGATTCGCGTGAATAACGATCGGCGCTCGTCGCCCTTCTTGCTGATCGAAAATTTCTTGGCGCTCTTCCTCGAGTCTCCTAATCGCTCACGCTTTTTATTATGTCACCCGGTATGATTTCTTCGCGTTGTCTGGTCACTATAATAGTGGAATTTTTTTCGAACGGCTTCAGTATCATCCCCTCACCGACATATCTATCCGGAATTGACATCGGCCTATTAAAATAGGGGTCCGGCACGGGAGTGCTGGGGCGGTAGATATTTACGAGCAGGCCCTCTCTCATACCGTCGCATTCTCCTCGGTCGATAAAGAGAACATCGTTTTCCAAGTTGTGGTTTTCAGTATAAAAGGTTTCTGTTCTGCTGGCTGAATAGAGTATGGTTCCTGTCAACATGCGGTGAGTTTTAGTCGGCACCACTTCCCGTGCTCTGGGGACAAAGAGGCAAATCTTATCTCCTTGGGCAATTTCCTGATAGCTGTCCAGAATAATTGCAGTGGCCAGTTCGTGTCCTGTGCTGGTGATTTCCACTTCACCCACCACCTCGGATACCCAGCCCATCGGTTTATCGCGGTTTATCGGATGGCTTACCGGACCCCTGTCGCGATAGATACCGAAACGATCACCCACCAGGATAGCCTGTTTTTTTGACGGGCGGAAACGGATATAGACCAGATCTCTCTCGAGGAAGTGCACCTTGTTCACTTCCGGCGAACTGACAATATACCCCCAAAGCTGAATTGGGCGGTTCGATAACTTATATCTGAAAAACTTTTTGTCATAAGGAATTCCCTGCATGGGGACCTTGGTGACCAAGAATCGCAGATCGTCCGAAATGCCGGTTGGGGAGGCGTAAGGCTGGTTGACAACTGCAGGCGCGAACCTTTTGTGAAACAGATTTACTTTTGTGCCCGGAAGCAGGGGCTGATTTTCGGGAGCGCCGCCGCCGCCCTTCATCCTGATCTGAGGGTTTTGATTCCAAAGGAAAGGCCACAACGATGGGTTGGTATAGTAATAACCGGCAATTCCATAGAGAGTGTCCCCTCGCTTAACTGTGTATTGATCCAGAGGTCTCGGGAAAATCTCAAAAGCGCCGGCGCATTTTGGAAAGCTGGATAACAAGATTATTAGAAGCGCCGCAACGGCCAGGCGAAAATTTTGTGTGGGCATCTGCGGTCTCCGTATCATTGATTAATGCTTAAGTTGATGTTTCAGCATTAACATACTAGTTTTTTATATATTTTTTCGTACAAACTGTCAAGAGGTATTTCCGTCGTCAGGCGTGGGAGGCTTTACGCGGGAATAACATTGGAAGCGCTTGTGATGATCAGAAAAGGGCGCACGCCGTGTGCCCCTACAAGACCTGGACCCAGACCGTTAGGACACGTTTGGACTAATACGGATTCTCAAAAACTATCGCGAAAAAGAAAAGGGTTTGGTAGCGACGGGCATCTTGGGTGGGACCGGCATCGACGTAATTTCCGGTAGTCCCGCGCAGAACGCGGGATGCCGGTCGATTATGTTTCAGACCGGCAGGGGGCGCCGGCGCCTACCGAAACCAGGAGGGCGACTCGCCAGTCGCCCCTACAACCTGTTCCACCACTGCGCATCACGCTCCGATCCGTATCGGTTATGGGCACAAAACCTATGAGAATTACTACCAATGACCCGATTTCCGGAAGGTCTGTGATTACTTTGTAAGCTTACGGCCAAGCACGAGCCGTTCCACAGGCGCAAGAACTGTGTCGCGAGGCGAAATGGGCACAAGGACCTCTTCAATAGACCTGGTATCGGAGATCTCTTCCAGGAGTTCTATTAAGTCATGATATCTATTACCTAAACCTCGCAAAATTGCCAACTTCTGTTGGATCGAGGCTTGAGGCGCGAAATTGAGATGGAACAGCAATATTCCGAGGGTTTCTGCCTTATTTTTACCAAATACTGGTAGTATGACCAAGTTCTCGGCTCCGTTCCTGCCTGAAGTCCAAATTGTTTTCTCGAGCCGCAAGACAGTGCGTTTGCTTCCGCCGGCAGGCCGCGGCCGGTCATATCGTGACTCTTTTCCGACGCACGATCCGAATCTTTCGGTCACCTGGATCCAATGAGTGTCGCCGGCCATGACCACTGGGGCGCCGTCTACCGCTTGGACTATTTGATAGTAGAGACCGCCGGGCACACCGGAAATGAGAGGGGAAACGGCGCGCAGCGTTCGTCGATCCTGTTCTTTGATTTGATCCGGTGAAACGGAAAGTTTGCCCAATGCCACAAGTAAAACCGCCGGCAGAATCTCCTGTGGTCTGCTGATACCCACGGTAACCGTTTTGGCCTGATGGCGAATGGTATCAATGGGCCGAGTCATTTCTTCTATCGCTTTGTTGAGTATGGCGATACCTTTTTCCAACTCTTCTCTTTCTATATCCCTGCCGTTCGAGCTGCCATCGAGCTGGGACATGTACAGCGATAGCGAGGCCACGGTGGAGGCAGGCAAAGCTGCATTCATTTCACCTTGAGATATCAGGTTGAGCGCCGCCTGTAATCGGGAAACAAGTATCGCCGAATTCAAAAGCGCCTGATCTTCTAGACCCTGAGCGAGGAGCGAGCGGATTTTTCGTAACTCATCGGCTCGCGAATCTATAGCTTTTGCAGCATAAAATCCCCAAAGGTGACCGGCCACTGTGGCCAGCACAAAGCCGAGGCCTCCGCCCATGGTAGGCAATTCGATAAGCATTTCCGCGTAATCGTGAAAGCGCTTCTCTCCACGTGCGCAGAATACAAGAGGTTTGCCGTTATGGGCTTTAAAGATGGCTACTTCCTTTGCGGTATCTTGTACCAACTGCTCCGCGAGATCATTCGCGACAACGATTGTTAGAGGTTCAGTAGAAAGATCGATGTGCTTCTTATCTTCAGTGAAATCACACGGGATCGACTTATAACACAGCTCGCTCAGTTTGATACGGATTTCATCAGCTGCGACCTTATTGGGGCCATTCCCGACCACGGCCCAATTTCGGCTACTGGGTCCATATTTTTCAGCGCATTGTTTCAAAATTTGTTTCAGGCTGAGTACGGACTCAATCTTGTCAGCAAGTAATTCCAGTTCCTGGATCTCCTCAAATATCTCTTCCGACGTTAGGCAATCGAATTCTCGAGACAACAGCATGGCCGTCAATTTTGCCGCCGCTATTTGGGAATAAAATGCTTTGGTGGACGCTACGGCCATTTCCACGTCGCGGCCGTCACTTGTGTAGAAAAAAGAATTGGATTTATTTACAAGCGGGGAGTTTCGTCGGTTAACAATAGCATGTATCCATGCCCCCTGGGATCCCGCCACATCTACTGTGCGATTGGTGTCGGTAGTCGTGCCGCTCTGAGAGATGGCGATAAGCAACATATCATCCAGCGTTTCATCCGAAAGAAATCCGGACATTTCAGACGCCTTGGACCATTCAACTTTTATGCGCGTTCGCGCAAGGGCGCGTTCGATCAGATAAGCGGCTCCCATTGCGGCAACAGATGCTGTTCCCTGACCGATACACATTATTCGACGGATAGGAGGCAGGTTCGGATCTCTCAAGCGTTTCAAAAGACCATCAAAAGTCCCGGCGCCCTCGGTCGAAAAATCAATGGTCGATCCTATTTTTCGATATTTGCCCCGGATTGTCTTGCGTACACTCGACGGCGCTTCATGAATTTCCTTCTCAAAATAATAATCGTAAGAGCCTCGGAAAATGTCGCGGGAATGAATATAAATAGGCTCCGGCTTGAGTTCGAATGGTCCGCTGTCTTTGAGAAACCGGCCCGCCATCATTTCGGGGCTGGGGTTGGACATACGAATTGTTACCTGTGTTCCGCCCCTTTCGGTACCGACAAGCGCATAGGACTGCCGGGTCCTGGCGGCCAACCCATAGACTTCAGACGCGACAATGGCGCCATCATGAATCTTGCCGATAAATAGGCTCTGGCCGCTCCCCTTTTGGCCAAGATAGAAAGCCCGCGGGTAGAGAGGGTGTTGCATAACGATTGCCAAAGAGCCTTCGCATTTATTCATCAAATCGGCGAACCTGTCTTCAGGCGGGCTGGACCGGTCTGTCCCGAGGCGATAGAGTAATGGTAGGATCTTGGCGTCGGTAGTTACGACAGGGTCGATGCTATATCCTTGGCCGTGCACAAACTCTTTCACGAGCCGGCTATAATTGTCCACATCGCCATTGAGAACAAATTGGGCTTGCCTATCATTCATGGTAAGCGCATGTTCTTTTCCGTGAAGCGATCCGTCGGCCGGATGACTGTTGGCAAGGCTGATAATGCCATTGGAGGCCCAGCGCGTGTGAGCGATTATATTGATCTGATCTATGGCTCGAGCGACACGCCAGAGTTGAGCGTCTTGACGCACTGCCCGGCGCAGCCATGCTGTGTTGTCCCCCAGTCGCCCCACAAGGTTAGCGGTTTTATAGACGAAGGTGAAAACATGCGATCCGTCGGGGGACTTGGTTCGATGAACGCGCTTTTCAACGACTTCCGGAGCGCCACCCTCAATGGGCTGCTCGTTCAATAAGGCGGGATCGGCTTCCTTCGACACTGAGCAAAGGATCGATATGCCGGCGGAATCTCTACCCCTGACCTCCAATCGGTCGATATTCTCCAGGGCCTGCTCAATGGCCCAGGCTGCAAAGTGCTCGGAACGGTCAAAGCCAGAAGAGGGCGCCAAGTCCGGGAGAAGCTGTACGGTTCTGTCAACATTGCGAAGCGCTTCTTCTCTTATTTGCCACATACAATCTCTGGTATTTTCGGCGAGAAACTCAAGAAAATCTGATCGACCGCTTTCAGCGATGAAATCATTGAGTCTTGCCGACACGGCGATAAGAAGATCGGCCAGGCGGTCCATTTTGGTCCGCACTTCGGAGCGCTCGACGAGTTCGATGTGCGTTCCGAAAGACATGAGATGGTCGAATCTGTCGACCAGATCCTTCAGAGGCGGGCTAAGGTCTTCCCATCCATTCGACGCGGCCGCGGCTTCAAACTTCTGCAGAACAATATCCAGCCACGATAGATCAGTGGTTTCTTTCCACTGATTGTTACTTATGAAACCAGCTATCCCGCACACGACAAGATTTCCTCTCCTGTGGTTTTGCTGACAAATTCGATACTTATCATCAAAGAACGCAAGCCTTCAAGATCCGGGACGTGAATCGTTATCAAGCGGCTTCAGTAAAATTGCGCATTTCAGCTCATCCACGACCTTGAAGAGTTCGCCTGACAATTACCTATCATGATTCACCATTCGGCGCCCTACTTGTATCATCCTCCGGTTGGGCCGGAGGCTGAATCTTCTGGGGGACCGGAATTGGCCTTGCCTGGGCAGGGGAAGCCACGCTGATAGGACGGAAAATGGCTGCTAAATCCGAGAAACTGGATGACGAAATTAATTCCTGGTCTCTCAGCTTTGACAGCCGTTCTCTTTTTGATGCGGCATCCGACTGCATAAAAGATGGATCCGCTACAAGAAGTCTCCAGGCCGGTAGCCGTTCCAATTCCTTTCTTGTGAGATTACTGATCAGTTTTTTTCGCTCCAGTTCCCTCAGCTTTACCAGGCGATCGTAAGGCAAGCCGTTCATATAATTGGAATCCATGGCCAACGCTTCAGCCGCCAAGAGCGCTTCGGTAGGTGTCTTATAATGTAATTCAACCAGCCCCTGGTCCCCGAGGTCTTTCAAAGCATCCAGGGCTTCTATCGGCGAAATCGTCTTATAACTTTTTGCTCCAGTGACTATCGCTCCGGCATAAAGCCGGGCGTACGCCAATGACACCGCCCAGTCCACAAGTTTCTGTTGGGCAAGTTTGTGCAAGATCTCCAATTTTTGTTGAGGTGAAGATGAGACATATGGTGTCTTTTTGACAAGATATTCAGCGAGCAGAATTCGATTAAGAAATTCTCGAGGAATTCTTAACTGGCTGAGTTTTTCGTCATGACTCAATTGTGCCCATCTCTTTAATCTATCAAGGGGATCGGATGGTTCCCGGACGTACTGATCGCCCCAATCCAAAAGAGCAAATGCCATTTCGCGCTCTTGAAGCTTTTTCTCTCGGATCAGTTCCGCTGCCTGGAGGAGTTTTTGGATCGGTTCCTTCCCCTTAAAATCGGGGGAGTCGACGAGAGCCGAAATCGCGTCCCGCACTTCGAATGCGGCGCTTGTGGAATTAAATAACACGCCGCTCAGCACTATTATCAGAAAGAATCGGGTCGGTCGGAGCTTTTCACGGAAAACCTCATTCATCGGAAAACCGCCTTATCAACCTGACGCCGGGGCGGGAACTTGCCGCGTTACAGCGCCGTTCTCCTTCGAATATTCGCCAAGCAAGTGAAACCAGATAAAATGCCCATAAGACAAGACCAAGCCCATGATTAACGCGGCAAACAAGAACCCCAAGGGAAGAAGGTCAACTATAAAAACCGCGGCCAAGACGGCCAGCATACAAATCAAGCCTATTGTGATCGATACTGGAGCCAACCTCGTATAAGACTTGCCGCCTAACGCCACAGCAACTATCTTGGACGGGTTGAGGGCCTCTCCAAGGTGTTGCGATTGTCCCAAAATTATGAGGCCGGCTGACGCCATTAACAAGGAAACGGTATAAATTACTATCGTAAACAGTAAGAAAACGTAACCCAACATTTCCATGCCGTTCAGGAAAAAAGCTATCATAAATACCAGCGATATTGACACAGGGATCAAAGAATAGGCCGCCAGAACAGAAAATACTTTCACTCCCGGCCCAACCATTTCTCGGATCCTCGAGAAATCTATCGGTGGCGGCGGGTTTTCCGACGATTCCTCGCTGGTCCTCATGAGATCGGCCAGATACCCATAGAGTAGTATCCATCCAATTATCGACAAGGGCAGACCAATCAGGAAATCAAAAGCAAGGACGGCTGAGAGACCAAATGCAATACCTGCAAAAATCGCCAAAGGCTGCCAATTCCCCGCGCCAAATGGATAAGGGATAGCTTGGAGCAATTGCTCCTTAACGCTCCCAGTAGCTTCTTTCGGATGGGCTCCTCTTTTCAATTTAGCGGATGCCGAGCGATCTTGGATAGATTCTCCCGGACTCGCCTGGTTTTCGGGAAAAAGATCCTTGAAGTCCGGAACTTGGGCCGCCTTGATCCAAGGGCGTTGTCCCATCCTAAGCGAAGTCTCGGCGCTTATGAAGTGGGTCTTTATCATGTCGGCAATTTCATCATTGTTGAACGGACCCTTAACTTCCTCATCCGACAGCGCCAACCAGCGCCGATCCTCCGGAGTTACAGATTGTGACTGAGTTGGCGTTGCATCCGCAGCCTTTGTTTGGTCCAAGCCACCCTGGGCGGGCGCTTCATCAAATTCCTGCCAATCAGGCAATTGAGTTGATTCCAGTTGAGGCATCACCTGATGCGCGGGATCAGGATCAGATGGCTGGACCGGCGCGGTTTGAGCAGGCGGCCTGACGCGAAGGGACAACACTTTACCGCACTTCTTGCACTGGAAACGTATCGGCCTGTCAGTTACCGGGAACTTGAGCTTGTAATGCGTTCCGCAGCCGCTGCATTTTACGCGAGCCTCTTTTTTCTCCATAAGTTCACCGATTTCGGACTAACGGATTCTGCAACTAGGGCGGCTGCGCCCCGAGAGTAGCCTCGACCTGAATGAACAACAAAAGTGGGCAACCTCGCAAGATCGTCAGGTTGGCCGATGGCATTGGACCGATCTGCCGCCGGTCCGGAATGAATTTAATCAGGCGGCTCCGATACCCATATTAGAATAAAACCTCGGACGATGAAACAGATTTTTCCAAGAGGGTTTCTCCAGTTTCCTGTGAAACCGCATCAGACTGTGATAGCGTCCACCTTTACCAAAACCAATCACTGGATCCCTCTTGGCGTTTGAGCCTGGAACGTGTATGTTGAGACTTGCGAGGTGAACCGTGATTGACTTTCACACCCACACCTTACTAAGTGACGGTGTCCTTGTGCCCAGCGAACTGGTGCGCAGGGCTGAAAACATCGGTTATCGCGCAATAGGGCTTGCGGACCACATCGATAGCTCCAATTTGGAAATGGTATTGAAGGCGGTTCTGAAAGTCGCGCGCGACCTGAACCGCTTTCAAAATACTTTTGTCATTCCCGGAATAGAGATCACTCACGCCCCGCCTCGGCAGATCCCGGAGCTGGTCGATGAGGCAAGAAAGCTCGGAGCGGTCCTGGTAGTGGTTCATGGCGAGTCCCCGGTGGAACCGGTGGCCGCCGGGACTAATCTCGCGGCCATAGAATCCGGAGTGGACATTCTTGCCCACCCCGGCTTCATAAACGATACTGAAGCGCGTCTCGCCGCCCAAAAAGGAGTGCGTCTGGAAATCACCGCCAGGCACGGTCATTCGCTAACGAATGGGCATGTTGCAAAAACAGCCATGCAAGTCGGCGCAAAGCTGGTGATCAATACAGATAGCCACACTCCGGACAATCTGATAACCCGCGCCAGGGCATTACAGGTGCTCATAGGCGCCGGCCTCGCGGAGTCGCATGCTGAAATAGTACTGAAGAACAATCAAGAGCTGCTCGAAATTTGCAGGCGGCGCTTTCCCGGAAGTTAACAAGATTGATATTTTCGCCCGTCTCACGATCTACAACGCGTTTTAGACCCGCCATAACAGCCGTATCAGTGTTGATATGGCTCGTACTGCTGGGTTTGCTCGTCAATGACCGATATTTTGCCGGCGCTCCGGCCATCAGCGAAAGCCTGAACATAGCTGCGGTGGAGTCGGATGATTGGTTTCTGATACGGATCGGCGGTGCTTATTCCGGGTTTGGGCGTTCACGGCAGTTTGAGAGTAATGGCCATTGGAAACTACGCGACGAACTGAACATTTCTTTGAACCTACAGGGTCAGGTCAAGCCGGTACGCGTTCTTAGCCACTCCACTGTCGATAAAAATTTCCGCTTGATCGATTTTCAGCTCAAGATCTCTTCCGGAGTCATGTCTTTTGAACAGAAAGGCAAAATGGAGGGCCGGGACCTGATTGTGGAGATGCCCAGTTCCCAGGGCGGAGGATCAAAGCGCATAAAATTATCGGAATCCCCTAGAATATCGAGATCTCTGGGGCTGCCTGTACCGCTAACCGGACTTCAAATAGGCGACGAATTCAACATTCCGGTTTTCGATCCTTTGGACGGGAACAAATGGGATGCGGTGATCAAAGTTCTGGAACAAGCGGAAATGGACATAGCCGCCAAAAAAGTGGGGGCTTGGCGGGTGCGAGCAACCCTCCGCACTTTGGACCTGGTTATGTGGGTGGATGATCAGGGCAGGCTTTTAAAAGGGCGGATGCCTATGGGCATTACTGTTGTCCGCTCGGACAAAAACGAGATTGCAAAGGAAATGAAAGCCTTTCGCGGTCTTCCCGATTTGTCTTCTCTTACCTCGGTTCCACTGGAGGGTTCCATCCCCCACTCACGGGATCTCCGCCTGTTGCGGCTTGAAATCAAGGGAGATCGACAGTGGACCATTCCCAGCGACGGCTTCAGGCAGGCCTTCAAGAATTCCGAACTTGTGTTGACGAAGGAGACCATTCCTACGGCCACATACAGTCTTTCTTGTGACGATCCGAAAATGCAGCAGTACCTCATGTCTTCAAGATTTATTCGCTCCGATGATCCATTGGTCAAACGACAGGCGCAGCAGATTGTGGGCAATGAGAAAAATCCGATCCGGGCGGCGCGTCTCATTAATGACTGGGTGCATGATAACCTGAAGAAGGTTCCGACGCCGGCCGTTCCCGATGCGGTCTCTGTTTTGACGAACAAACAAGGGGATTGCAATGAACACGCGGTCCTGGCAGTATCTTTGGCTCGGGCTGTGGGGCTTCCTGCACAGATCGCTGTGGGGCTGGTTTATTCGGTTGACGGTTTCTATTATCATGCATGGGTGACTTACTGGGCGGGGGATCGCTGGTTCACCGGGGACCCGCTTATGGGAACTATGCCCATAGATCCCACGCATATTGCGCTCCTTTACGGAGATGTAGACAAGCACCTGAACCTCATATCTTTCCTGGGCCAATTAAAGCTGAAAGTTCTTGAGGTTAATTAAATAATTGGCGAGTTGGAGCGGAGCAAAAGTATGATTCGTGTGGAAAACCTGTCCAAAAAATTCGCTAAAACAGTAGCCGTAGACCATATAGACTTGCACGTCCCTCCTGGGGAAATAATGGGTTTTCTTGGGCCTAACGGCGCGGGCAAGACTACTACCATCAGGATGTTGGCCGGACTGATGAAACCCGATACCGGCGCCATCGTTCTTGACGGCCACGATCTCGCCGCTGAACCTGAGCGCGCAAAGGCGATAATCGGTTTCGTCCCGGACAGACCCTATTTGTACGAAAAACTCACCGGTTGGGAGTTTCTTGAATTCATTGCAGGTATCTATGGGGTTCCGTCAGAAGATCTGAGAAGACAAGGGATGTATTTCTTGGACATTTTCGAACTAATGGACTGGAAAGACGAGCTGATTGAGGGTTATTCGCACGGCATGAAACAGCGTCTGATTATCGGCTCGGCCCTGCTTCATCAACCCAAGATATTCATCATAGACGAGCCGATGGTGGGCCTGGACCCGCGAGGCGTTCGACTGGTCAAGGACCTGTTCACAGAGATGGCCAGAACCCGAGGTATGGCCGTATTTCTTTCGACACACACGCTGGCAGTGGCGGAAGAAATATGTACGATGATAACAATTATTCACAAAGGAAAGAAAATAGCGTCGGATACTCCGACGAATATAAAGAATTCCATTTCCAGGACAGAGGGAAACCTTGAAAAGGCTTTTCTGAAACTGACCGGCGAGGGTGATGTGGACAATTTGAGAGGCAGTCTCGGCTTAAGGGATGTATCCTTGGGTTAATCCGCTTTGCCTTTGATCCGATCCGGAAGCGGTCCTGTTACCGTTCACTTACGCGGGCAGCGGCTCTGTCGTTGCGGGGAGTGAAACGACGAAGCAATCCCCAAAGCAAGTAGATTGCTTCGCTTCGCTCGCAATGACATGTAGAGCATGAACACTCTCCCTCGCGTAGCTGAGGAGTAAGTAGTCCCGCCGCCGAATCTTGCGGGTACGAGAAAATTCTGTTAAGGTTTCAAAAATTCGCGGGGTATATGCGACAATTAATTAATATCAAAGCATAATTACGACAGGGGGAAATGGCGATGAAAAAAACCAGGACCGGCAAAGCGATCCTGTTCATAGCCTTTCTAGTAGTGGCTTTCATAGTAATAGCGGTCACGGCGTCCATGATTTTGGAAACGGATAAGGAAACTTCTGCATGGACCGATCTCTTGGGCTACGGAAACAATGTTGCAGTGGTGCCGATCGAGGGCACTATCACCAGTTCGGATGAAATTCTCAAGCAACTGAGGAAATTTAGAAAAAAATCGTCCGTAAAAGCAATTGTGCTGCGCATCAATTCCCCCGGAGGCACGGTGGCGCCCGCTCAAGAAATTTACAGAGAAATAGGGAAAGTGCGAAAGAAAAAACCGGTTGTAAGCTCGATAGAAACCGTGGGGGCATCCGCAGCCTATTACGTCGCGAGCAATTCTGATAATATTGTTTGTTCGGCAGGAACGATAACCGGCAGCATAGGAGTGATCATGATGCTCCCGGAAATACACAAAGTTATTGAAAAAATCGGTGTAAACGTGAATGTGATAAAGGCAGGTAAATTCAAGGACATCGGCGCCGGTTTCAGGCCGCTGACGGGAGAGGAAAGAAATATTCTGGAAACGTTTGCGGAGAACATTCACGAGCAGTTCATTGGAGATGTTGCTGCGGGCCGCAAAGACAAAATCGATATCGAAAAACTTCGCTCCATCGCCGACGGTCAATTCTTTACCGGCGAAAAAGCTAAAGAAATGGGCTTAGTAGACACTATCGGCAACTTTTACGATGCTGTCAAAATTGCGGCGGAGATGGGGGGCATCAAAACCGAACCGGAGTTAGTCTATCCCAAAAAAAAGTGGGGCGGGCTGGTTGACGTATTCCTGGAATCAGTGGTGGATTCGGTGAACAGGATCGCCGATCGGACCCGCCTTATACAATTTGCGCCCGCTGTGCAATAAGAAGTTTGGATTTGGACGCGCACTACTCTGAAAATGGAGACGATTTGATGGATTTGAAGGAATTTTTGACTTTTGATGACGTGCTCCTCGTACCGTGCTACTCGGAAGTTCTCCCGGCCGAGGTTGATGTAAGCACCAAATTGACGAGAAACATTTCCTTGAACATGCCGTTGGTCAGCGCGGCTATGGACACAGTCACAACATCCGAAATGGCTATCAGTTTGGCAAGACAGGGCGGGATCGGAATCGTTCACCGCAATTTGGGTATAAGGGAGCAGGCCAGAGAAGTAGATCGTGTAAAGCGCTCTGAATCGGGGATGATAGTAGATCCTATCACCATAGGACCTGAAGAGAAGATCTCGGACGCCCTGGCGATCATGAGCCGGTACCATATTTCCGGCGTGCCGGTCACGGTAAATGGTTATCTGAAAGGCATATTGACGAATAGGGACCTTCGATTCATCGAGAACATGGATATAAAGGTGGAAGATGTAATGACGAGAGACAACCTCATTACAGTGGATGAGGGGATTGGAATCGAAGAATCCAAAGCGCTGCTCCACAAACATCGGATAGAGAAACTTCTTGTGGTCGACCAGGATAACAAGCTTCGGGGGCTGATCACCATCAAGGACATTCAGAAAGCGATAATGTTTCCGACTTCCACCAAAGATGATTTCGGACGGCTAAGGGTGGGCGCCGCCGTTGGTGTCGGACCCGATCGCGAAGAGAGGGTCGCCGCGCTTGTGAAGAAAGGCGTCGACGTCATAGTAGTCGATACGTCCCACGGTCACTCCAAGAACGTCATAGAAACGGTTCGAGGCATCAAGACCAAGTTTCCGGAACTTCAGGTGATCGCCGGAAATGTAGCGACCGAGGCGGGGGTTGAAGATCTGGTGAAGGCCGGCGCAGACGGCGTGAAGGTGGGTGTAGGTCCGGGGTCCATCTGCACCACCCGCGTGGTGGCGGGGGTCGGCGTGCCTCAGATAAGCGCGATCCTGGATTGCGCCCGCGCTGCCGAACGCCTTGGCGTTCCGATTATTGCCGATGGAGGAATCAAGTTTTCCGGGGATGTCACGAAAGCTCTTGCCGCAGGAGCGCACACTGTCATGCTCGGCAGTCTCTTGGCCGGCACCGATGAAAGTCCCGGCGAGGTAGTGCTGTACCAAGGCAGATCGTACAAATCTTATCGCGGTATGGGATCTCTGGAGGCTATGAAGGAAGGTAGCAAAGACCGGTATGCGCAGCACGAAGGGGTAGCGGAAAACAAGCTCGTGCCCGAAGGCATAGTTGGCATGGTGCCTGCCAAAGGCCCGGTCACGCATTCCTTAAATCAACTTATCGGAGGCATCAAAGCCGGTATGGGTTACCTTGGGGCCAGGAATTTGGATCAGTTGAAGAAGAAGGCCCGCTTCATGCGAATCACTCAGGCCGGACTCAGAGAATCCCACGTACACGGGGTAGTAATAACCAAAGAGGCGCCAAATTATCGCCTGGACACATAACCGGACAAAGCGCTTTCTGAAAATCAATTCGGAATCATCTGCTTGACATACCCTTCAACATGCCGCGGTTGAGAGAAAGGGAACCGTTACTTCTAGCCTATAGAGTGTGTGAATGCCAAGGCCCGTAAGGGCGCAATCAAAAAAGTCCGCCACAAAAGATTTTCGCGTGAAAGGAGGGCTATGGTAAATGACATTGCTTGCATTTCTTTATCCCAATTTCTCAATGGGCGGAAGCGCATGGGCGTTCACAAACCGTCGATTAAAGGTTTGCGAAACTGTTCGCTTGACAGCAAGGGTAGAGATCAGGGAAAAGGATAGTATTGAGGTGTTCTAGATGAATTCTTTAGGACATTTGTTTCGTAAACGAAGGGAGGCTTTCAGGGCTGGTCTGCAGGAAGCCGCGCGATGGTGCGACATGCCGCCTGAATGGCTGGAAGATAAAGAGGCCAAAGACGATCTCTCAGCTACCGATTTTGAGCGAATTTGTCGTGGGCTAGCCATTTCTCCTGCTGACCTCTTGCGCGGCGAAGGCGATTCACCGACTCGAGGTGTGGCTCGTTTTCGTTCAGCGTTGGAAGACCCGGACATCCTGACACCGACCGATCTCCGCCTGCTAGCTACAGTTTCTGAGATCGGACTCGTGATGGCGGATCTGTTGACCGTGCAGGGCAAAGAGCTTTCTTTCGACCGATATAGGGATCTTCAAGGACTTTCGCAACGGCTTCAGCCTTGGGAGCAGGGCTACGAACTAGGTGAAGCCGCTAGGGAGCTGCTGGATCCTTCAAGCGGACCTATTCCCGAGCTTGAGATTACGTTGACACGGCTGGGCGTACACATTGCCCGCGCAAGGTTTTCGACTCCAAGCATTGAGGCAGCGAGCGTTTGGGAATCCGGCGCTGTTCCTGTGATAGTCTTCAACACCGGTGCAACGCGGGTCAAGTACAGCCTTTCTCGACGGGCCATCCTCGCCCATGAGCTGTGCCATTTGCTACACGATGGCGGCGAAGCGGATATTGCTACAAGAGTAACGTGCGCTATGGGGACCTGTAACTGGCAGGAATCGATAGAACAGCGCGCCCGCGGTTTTGCTCCGGCTTTCGTGGCGCCCCGAAGAGACGTTCGCGACTGGGCGAACACTGGGAAGCTGCCGGAAGCCCCGGCTGATTTAGTCTATGACCTCGCCGCACATTGGGGTCTGTCGTTTGAGGGAGCAATTTGGCATGCCAAGAACTGCGCGCTGATCCAACCTGAAATGGCCGATGATCTCGCCGCAATGGATATTCAGCGGGATATGCCTATGGACCGATTTGAAAGGGAGGAAATAGGTTCTTCGTTACTAAGTAATCATCCGGAACTTGAGGGAAATCTGGCACCGCTCATGGAAGGTTTGGCTGCCAAATTGGTGGTGGAAGCCTTGGAAGACTCTGTCATTTCATTGGGAAGAGCCAAGGAGTTATTGGCCTGGAGGTAGGTGGCGTGAGGTGGATACTTGACGACATGGTATTTGATGCTATAGCTCGCGTGGTCCCCCCAGGTGATCTCTCCGCTTGGCCCAACGATGCGCTAGTCTTAGCCGAAGCGACTGCTCAGGCAGCAGCCCTAGACCCTTCGGGACGCAGACGGGCGTTGCTCGCCGCGAAGTCTGGTACTACCGGAGCAGCGATCATTACATCTTTCACAGTAACTGTCAGTAGCATGGCTGGTACCATTTTGTACACCCATCTCCGAACTGGGAGCGGTGGGACGGCAAACCTAGCAGAACATGAGGGCATAGCTTGGGCGTTGACCGACCCAGTCGGGGATTCAGTCCTAGTCACCCAGGACAAACTTGCAGCGATGCTCGCTCTGGCAGAACTTGGACGGGGGAGAGTGCGCCACCCCTACGAACTTTGGGAAGAAATGCTGTCTCAGGGTCATCTGACACAACGGCAATTTGAGGACCTGATGAATGCCACAAGCAGAAGCGATAAGAGCATTCCTGCCATTCCGTGGCGTCAATTACACCCATGAGGCGCTTAATGAAGAAGAGATACATAGTCTGGCAGCGGTTTTGCGTCAGTAACAGAGGGAATTGCCATGAAAAAGGAAGGCACCAAAGCCAGTCTGAAACCAATCTCGCTTTATGGTCACAAACTTTGCTGTGTTGCATGGTATCAGATGTGATTATGCTGGCAAGCTGAACAGCCTCAAGGCCATCTCACGGCTTCTTTATGTTGGAACATTTATGGATAACGTCTAAAACAGATCCTGTCCTTCGTGGGCGTGGCAACCGGACAATTCCGAAATCAATTGAAGTGTATCGTCAGAGCAAAGGACTTGCCCCTCATATCCCCATAGGAAAGATGAAATGATTAGAGCGCTGGTCTTCGGAGCCACAGGATATACCGGTATCGAGCTTGTACGGATACTCTCTCAACATCCCGAGGTCCAAATTGTCGGCGGAAGTTCTCAAAGTTGGTCAGGAAAAATGGCCGGCGATGTTTTTCCGTTCGTCTATGGGGATAATGATTTCCGATTATCCACCCTTGAACAAGTCAAATCGAATATGAAGGCCGACGTGGCCTTTCTGGCGCTGCCGCATGGGGAATCGGCGGGAGTCGTGAGACCGTTGCTCGAAGCGGGGGTCAAAGTGGTGGATCTCTCCGCGGATTTGAGGCTCCACGACCCGAAAGTTTACGCCAAATGGTACGGCAAACACAAAGACCCCGAGCTGCTGGAAAAGGTCGTCTACAGTATTCCTGAAATCCATCGAGAAATGCTGCGGAGCGCGGATGTGGTTGCGAACCCGGGATGCTACCCCACGACTGTAATACTTGGTGTTGCGCCATTCCTGAAAAGTCCCCAGGTAGATACATCCTGCCCGATAGTGGATTCGAAAACCGGGGTTTCAGGCGCAGGGCGCGGGGCCAAGCTCAACACAAGTTTTTGCGAGACCGCTGAAGGTTTTAGGCCGTACGGTGTCATCGGTCATCGCCATATACCGGAGATGGAACAGGAGCTGTCGAATCTCGCAGGCCAAACTATCAAAGTCCGGTTTACTCCTCATCTTATGCCTGCGAGTCGAGGTATGGTGAGCACAATCTATCTTCCATTAAGATCGCAAATCTCGTCAAAGGCTCTCAGGGATTTGTTTACGGAATTCTACAAAGGCGAGCCTTTCATTCGTGTCCTTCCTGCGGGAGCATATCCCGATACAGCGATGGTTCGCGGTTCCAACCAATGCCATATCTCCATTGAGGTGGATGAACGCACGCAATGGGTCGTGACGTGTGTCGCGATCGATAATCTGGTTAAAGGCGCGTCGGGACAAGCTGTCCAGAACATGAATCTGATGCTGGGACTCGAAGAAACCACAGGGCTCACTGCGCTCCCAATGTTTCCTTGAGGTGTGGGATTATAGGGATTATCAAAAGTAATAGCGAAAAGGAAGAGGATTTGGTGGCGACGGGCATCTTGCCCGTCATTCTCAATGGACAGGCTGGAAGCCTGTCCTACCCTTCCGCATTCGCCTGCATTCCTATCCGTTACGGGCGCAAAACTTTTGAGAACTAGTATAGGAGGTCTTCGTTTCGTGGCGCACAGCCAGGAGAGATCACATGTCGCCGAAAAAAGAAAATGTGGGGGTAGACCTCGGGCTCAGCGAAGAAGAGAGAATCGAACTTCATAAAATTGCTCGAACTGTTATTGAACATAGGTGCCGAGGCCAATCCATTCCGGAGATTTCGCCCTCCGGCGAGAAACTCAAGGAGGGCAGGGGGGCATTTGTATGCCTGTACAAGAAAGGGATGCTTCGAGGCTGCATCGGGTCACTGGAAGGCGACACCCCTTTATATAAAACTGTTCAGGAAATGGCCCAAGCCGCGGCATTCCGTGATCCTCGTTTTCGCCCGGTCACTGAGGACGAGCTGCCTTACGTGACCTTGGAAATATCAGCGCTGACACCATTGCAGAAGATCGACAATCCGGACGAGATCGAAGTCGGCCGACACGGAATCTTTATTCGGAAAGGCTACTCGTCAGGTCTGCTGCTTCCTCAAGTGGCCACTGAGCGGGGTTGGGAGCGCATTACGTTTCTCCGGGAAACTTGCCGAAAGGCTGGTCTGCCTATGGATGCCTGGAAAGAGAAGGATGCCGAAATATTTGTCTTCTCAGCCGATGTATTCTAGACGGTCGGCTCTGGCTTTGCTGTCCGGGGGACTGGACTCGGCGCTTGCGATACACCTGGTGAAACGTCAAGGTATCGACGTAACGGCTTTACACTTTCCTTCATTCTTTTCCGCTCTTGACCCCACCGGAAAAGACTCGCCGGTACAGGTATTGGCGGAAAACCTGGAAGTTCCTCTGATACTGATGCCGAAGGGGGATGACTTCCTCGAGATAATAAGAAATCCCCGATATGGCCTTGGGAAAAACCTGAATCCGTGTATCGATTGCCGAATTTATACATTTGTTAAAGCAAAAAAACTGATGGAAGAGATGGGAGCCTCTTTCATTGTAACAGGTGAAGTGGCGGGTCAAAGGCCTATGTCCCAGCGGAAGGACGCCATGCGCCTGATCGATAAACGCTCCGGGTGTGAGGGGATTGTTCTGCGCCCACTTTCCGCGAAAGTCCTCCCGCCCACCATTCCTGAAACTCAGGGACTGGTGGATCGGGAGCGGCTCCTTGCAGTCACGGGCCGCAGCAGAAAGACCCAATTAGCGTTAGCGCACGAATGGGGGCTCAAAGGCTATTCCCAGCCGGCGGGTGGCTGCTTGCTGACTGATCCCGGATTTGCCGGAAGGCTCCGGGACCTGCTGGACGATCGCGTGGATATTTCAAAATCGGATCTCAAGCTACTCAGGATGGGTAGGCACATCCGGCTTCGGCCAGGTTTAAAGATTGTAGTTGGCCGAAACGAAGAAGAGAATAATCGAATTACCGATTTGGCGGGCGGCGCGACGCTGTTTGAGCCGAACGGTTTTCCGGGCCCTGTCATACTTGCTTCAGGAGAACCCGACCCACAGGAAGAAATCCTCATCGGAAGCATTCTTCGGCGGTATGTCAAAGAATCCGCGCGGGGCAAAAGCATAACAATTCACTGTCCTGATGGTTCTGATCGCGTGGCGCAGGTCTCTGATGTAGCCCAAGAAGATTGGATCTCGGACCATATGATCTGAGGGTCGATTTTGAGATCTCATGTTGATTTTGTAATATTGGTCGTTTGTGATTTCGGTCCGTACAGGAGGATATGGTGACTTGCCCTCGATGTGGTCGAGTTCTGGATCGTGCGGAAGGGCAGAAGTATTGCTCTTTTTGCGGTTATGACCTGGACAAGCCTTCTGAAGGCGCCTCAATGGAATTCCGTTCGCCGGAAGATCCGCCAATCAGTCAAGATCGCTATTGCCCCTGGGAGGATCAGGACAATCTCGGTTTGATGGACGGCCTGTTGCAGACCCTTAAATCGAGCCTCTTTACACCACAAGAGTTCTTTTTCAAATTGCCTATTGAGGGGGGATTCGTCACTCCGCTACTTTATGCGCTGATAGTCGAAACGTTCGGCTCGCTGGTGAGTTACGCGTGGGCATTTTCTTTGGATCATTCTTTGTTGGGAACAACGAAGTTTTCCGGCTTCTGGATCATACTCATGGGCGTGCTCGTTCCGATGTTGGTATTTCTGCATGTAATCGTCTCAGCGGTCGTGCTCCACATATCACTCTTCTTGGTTGCAGCCGTGAAAAGAGATTTTGAGGCTACATTCAGAGTTGTTTGTTATTCGTCGGGCCCGAACCTCTTCAGCGCGGTTCCGGTGATCGGCGGCGCTGTGGCCCTGGTCTGGCAGACGTACCTCATAGTCATCGGGCTTCGAGAGGTTCATGGTATCACGATCGCCCGGGCTTTGACTGCCGTCTTCCTTCCCCTAATTCTCTGCTGCGGATTGATTTTGGCGGGAATTTCGATCCTGGGCATCGGAATGGGCCTGGGCGAGATACAATAGCACAAAGGCATCTGAAACAATCTCAAAACCGGTGTTCGAAAAGAGTGCATGGCACGCGGCTCGGGCACGTGGGTAGGGGCGCACGGCGGTGCGCCCTCCTGGTTCCGGTAGTGACCGGCCTCCGTGCCGGTCATTCCTAACAGACAGGCTTCCAGTCTGTCTATTCCAAAATGACGGGCAAGATGCCCGTCGCGACCAAACCATTTTCTCTTTCAGCCACGACTTTTGAGAGTCTCCATATCAGCACTGCTGGACGAGCCAGCAGTGGCGCCCACTTATCAATCCGCTATTATTTTTGAGAACCGTAAGAATGATTTCTGTTCATATCAAGTCACGCGTACGTTGAAACCGAATCCCATCCTGTGTCGAAGCCATTTCCTCGTCTAAACGAATGACGTCCTTGTAACCTTCATGAAACGCAATTTCGATTTCAACCCCACCTTTTACTTCCTGGCGAGAGGCTTTAATCCTCGACCCCCGCCTTCCGGAAAACGGTAACAGCAGCCATATCAGGCAAATGGGCAATGTCGCTCGAATCGTGTATACGCATCTGGCGCCGGGCTGGTCTGCGCCGCTGACCGAGACCCATCCGCGTGGAGGATGCAATGAGCCGGTGAATACCTCAATTTCCACAGGGACTTGGCCCTGCAAAGGGATGAGTTCAAAGCAGGCCCCCCTTGGGTCCACATAACGCGAGGCCAGGGTTTTGATATCCGTCTCCACCCTCCCTGGAAAAAACTGCCAACACGCGCTTATCTCGTGTTCGCCTGATCCTGTCACTACATCCTTAACGAGCCAGTATTGATCATTGATGAAAACGACCGTTCTCTCTTGCGCGAATTCTTCGTCGGTCCTTTCCCATGGACCTCTATAAACCCCGCTTGCCGCTTTCAAGGAATCATTAGACCATGAGGCAAAGTCCCGCCCGGCAGATTTGATTTTCTTGTCCCAGTCGATTCCAGCGCGGTCAGGGCTGCGTCCATCTATCAGCAACTGGTTATGAGCGCCGGCAGACCTGTAATAATCCGTCAAAACATCCGGAGCGTACTTCGTGATCCCCGGGTCGACGAGTCTCGATTCTCCGGACGCGGCCACGTCTATAGACAATGAATCTGCGTGAACATGCGCGGCTCCAGGCGGGCCAGCCCTGAATACCAGGAAATTTGCGTCTCTACCCCAATGCGATCTCATGGATGCAATTCCTGCGTCCGGAAATATGTGGTACGTCCGGCCTGGCGGTTCCCCTGTTAATCCTTTTGTCCCGATCCACGAAAAATCATCACGGTCAAATGCCTCTCCCGCCTTTCTCATCAGGGCTGAGTAGTCGCCGTCAACAGGACCCGAATCATTAATCGAAGGCCAGGTGAAATTGGGCCGACAAAGCGCAAGCAGATACTCGGCGCATTTCCCCAGGGGCTCATCAAATTCTTCCGGCAAATCGATCTCCCTGGCTGCTACCGCGTCTTTGACTTCTATCAGAGCGTGCAAACATATCGCGTGGTACATAGGTGAAATTTCAAAATGCACGCGGTCAGGGAAGAACTGCCTGTTGAACTCTGTGCGAAGTCTTTGGACGCCTGTCTCAAACCACGCCCCGGCTTCTCGAAATTCCCGAAAGCAGACCCCGGCAAGAGCCAAAGCGGCCGACTCGACTACGATCCAGTTGTTAGGATGGCCTTTGTGGTCCATCAAGCTCCGGGCATGTTCCCAGATTGACCGTAGCATCAGTAGGCGGGTTTCCCGGCTGAATGAGCTGTAACTCCATGCAATCCCTCGAACCCAAAGCCATTCTCTCAATCTCCAGGCAACAGATAGTGTCTCCCAAGACGGACCGGCCCCGCCGTTCGATGAAAAGGGCGCGGGGTTGTCACGGATCCAACCTGCTATGATGCTATCAAGCGCTTCAGCATAATATTGGTTTCTTGAACTGGAGAGAGCTACTAGAATTTCCTTCAGAAAATGATGGCGATGCAAAAAGTGGGTCCATTCCAATTCGCCCAACGGATTGACGCTCCATTGGATCGGATTTCCAACTTTTTGGCCCATAATCTTTCCGGCTAGGATTTCATCGGCGTTTTCTAGCGGATACTGGTGCGGGGGCGGAATCAGAAGGCCCAGATCTTCAAAATTGTGCGACGCAAAAGGCTGAGCCAAGGCTCTATCAATATCCATCCTTAGTAAGGGCCCAAGGCCCTCTTCCGTTAATCTAGGGCCTGGCGGGACATTTCGAAATTCGCCGTGCAATGACCGTAAGGCTATTTCGATTTCTTTCGGACCTGTATGGCCGCGCTCGTACGTAAAGATGAGTCGGATCTCTTGAATATCGCTCCAACCCGCAGGGGCGCCATAAACACCAAAGCATTCAATAGGAAATTTGAGATCCTGCCACACTCCCGGCGCAAGTTCTTCGCGACCCCCCGAAAATGAGACGTCTCGGTCTTCAGGGTCTTCCGAGTCCGCGCCGTGCACGAGTTTCATCCCGACGAGGACCGGACTGGATGAAAGGTTTAGAGCGGCAAGAGAAAACTGGTTGAAATGTGAGAAATCTCGTTTTTGGGGGTTGATGGTCAGGTCCAATTTCTTGAGCGCATAAAATTTTATCCTATCTTCTTCACGAACCGCTGCCTTGAGACCTGCCAATTCTTGAGGGCCTATCAAAAGCTCTCGCGAAAGCATCCGATCTCGAAGGAAATGAGTTGGCGGAAGATTAGGGTCCCTCATGTGAGCTGGTTGTCAATTGCGTGCATTCGCGGTGGTAGCAGATAGCCGCAGTAGGGGCGGGTTTGAAACCCGCCCGTTTCTGGGCATTCCGACCAAGGGCGGGTCCGAGACCCGCCCCTACCTTATATCGTGCTACGATTTTTTTGGATAGGTAATTCCGAGACAACCTCTGAATCGCCGGGTTACTGTCGGACGGTCCCTACGGGTCCTATCAGAAATCATTCATGATTCCTACATATTGCATTTCGTCGGAAGCTACTCACTACTCAAGCCCAAATAAGCCAAAGCGATCAAATTGGTACATGGCAGGAACAGCAGGACTCCCCAGACAGCCGATTTCCCCCGCGCACGGGCGATTCCGAGACTGACAAATAGCCAGGCCACCGCCGGAATGAGGAACAAAATCAGCGTCAAAACCATCACGAGAATCCCATCGGTAGGGTCCATCGTGCCCACAATGGCAAGAAGCGGACTGGCAAGAGGGACCAGCAATAAGAGCAGCCACCAGAAAGGTTTCCCGGCTATATTTAACATTAGGACAATATTGGCAATCGGTATGAAGGCCAGCCACGGCAAGCTGGTATTCGTCTTCTTGGCGATAAGAAACAGCATGAAAGAAACAAATAAATAAAACACTACCGGGATGACCGCGCCTAATATTCCTATACCGGCCATTAAGCCGATCAGCATATCCGGTGAAATCTCCGGCACACCAGGTATTCCAAGGTCCACTCCACTTGGCGCAGCCGGTTTGGCCGGCACAGCAGGTTTGACGACTCCGGGCGCCGTCGGTCTTGGCGCAGCCTGTGGTTGAGGCGGTCTGGGTTCCCCAGGTTTTTGAGCCACAGGCGGCGATCCGGGTCGTGGCTGAGCAGCGGCTGCCTGTCGAAGCGTCTTGATCTTAGCTTCGATTTCGGTCTTGTCAGCGGCATCCGGTTTGTGCTTCAAATAGTTTTCGTAACCGGTCGCCGCTGGAGCCAGCTTGTTCTGAAGCTCATTTACCATTCCCAAATTGTAGTGGGCCTCAGCAAAATTTGGTTCGAGCTGCACCGCCTTCATGTAGTCAGTAATGGCTTCCCGATACATCTTTTTCTTGCGGTAGATTTCCCCGCGGTTGTTGTATGCGTCGGCGTAATTGGGGCTTATTTCGATTGCCTTACTAAAGTCCTGAAGCGCCTTGTCCGTTTGGCCGAGATCATCATAAGCTATTCCGCGCCAGTTATATGCTTCAGCAGCCTTCGGATTCTTCTTGATCACCTCGGAATAGACCTCAATGGCGTCTGACAATTTTCCTGCTTTGTGCATTTTCAGGGCCAGCTCAAGATCGCCGGTCATCTGTGAGGTCGCGGGAAATGGGGCCAACAAAAGAGCGACCGATGCTAAAACCAATATAAACGTACGCCGGATTGAATCTGAGGATTTCGACGAGAAGACGGAACCGGTCGCGGGACGATGGGCAGCCACTTTAGCTTGTCTTACTTTGGAGCGCGTTCGGGTACTAATGCCACAAAGCTCTTTGCGGTTGTTGTCGGCTTCAAACTTGCCGACGGACAAACCGCCGTCCAATGCCGAAGATAGGTACGGCCGGCGCTCAGGAGAAAAGCTTATCATGGGGTCTCCATTCTTATCGAAAAGGGCGCGCAAAATTTTGTAAAAGTAATATTGCACTATTATCAAATATTTCAATAAGGGTCAATATTTATCATACCAAGATTGTTAGAAAATCAAGGATTTCCCTCAAAAAATGCTTAAGATAAAGGTCGTCGGGCTAAAGCCGGTTTCGAAGATGAAGCAGAATTTTGTCCAAAAGACTTTCAGGATCCGAATCCATTATCAAATGAGAACGCGGCGTTCTTGGCTCGAGAGACACAAGCGTTGGGATTTCATCAGTCAATCCTCCCGCGCCTATGAGCACGCCCATCGCGGAGGTCGTACCCATCTCGCTGAAAGCTATAGTGAATTCATTCATGGTTCCCATCCCTCCTCTGAGAAAAAGACACGCGTCCGCGCTTCTTATCAGGATTACGTTGCGACCCTTTCTCCCCATACCTGTGAATAGGATTACAAAGCTGTCTAACGGGTATCTGTAAACCGACTCATGCTCTTTGCGATTCTTTACCGGGGAGACCGCCACTGTGAGCCCCCCGGCTGAAGTGGCTCCATTTACGGCCGCATGGGGCAGGCCTGTGCACCCCCCGGTTAGCAGTATGCAGTGTTCCATGGCAACTAGTTGGCCAACTCTGTAAGCCTGTCTTCCCTCAACTGAATCGCCGGGTATGGAAGCTGAGCCCAGGACTGCTATTTTGAACGCTCTGTCCAACATCGCAATCTCCCTAATCGGGCGGGTGAGATTTATGAGAAGGTTGTTCCGGCTATCGGAGCAGACTCCATGACTAATGTCAACAAGTCTAAAAGGGGGCTTGACACCATCTTAACAACTGGATAATGTGGCTACGCCTAATTCTGCGGAACAATTAACTTGATCATGAGACCATATGCCGCATTAATATTGGCCGCGGGGATGGGGACGCGGATGAAATCCAAGCTGTGCAAGGTCCTGCATGGTATTGCAGGTCGGCCCATGATTTCCTACGTTATTGCCGCGGTTCGACTGCTCGGATGTGAAAAAATCGTCGTAGTTGTCGGTCATCGGGCGGATGAAGTTCAGAAATCAATTTCTGCCGAGGGCATTGAATTTGCCGTACAAGAGCCGCAGCTTGGCACCGGTCATGCTGTCGCTTCCGCATCTGGGCGCCTAAGAAATTTTGATGGAGATATTCTGATCTTATGCGGTGACATTCCTCTGATCCGCTCTGAAACTCTGCAGAATTTCATAGCTTATCATGAGCGGCAGGAAAGCCGTGTCACGGTGATGACCGCTTGCCTGGATGATCCGAAAGGTTATGGCAGAGTCATAAGAAATCAGAGTCAAACCATAGACAGGATCGTAGAAGAAGCGGATGCGAATCCCGAGGAAAAAGGCGTCAAAGAAATAAATACGGGCATTTATTTGGTAAATGCGCATCTGCTTTACACCCTGGTTGAAAGAATACAGCCCGAAAACGCGCAGGGAGAATACTATCTGACTGATATTGTAGCGGAAGCAGGAAAAGGAAGGATTCCTGTTCATGCTTGCCTCCTGCAAAATCCAGTGGAAGCGACAGGCATAAACACTAGATCGGAATTAGCATACGCCTCGCAAATCATGTGGAATCGTAAGCGGGAGGATATGATGGCCGCGGGGGTGACACTGTTGGATCCCGCCTCAGTCTATGTTGATGACCTAGTGGAAATCGGCAGTGATACGGTGATTCATCCTTGCGTGAATATTATGGGGGCTACCGAGATAGGAGAGGAATGCGTCATCGAATCCGGTGTCTACATAATGAATTCAAAAATAGGAGATCGAGTGCAAATCCTGCAAGGATCCAGGCTGAATCGGGCTTCGGTAATGGATGAGACATCAGTTGGCCCGATGGCGCACCTGAGACCTGAAGCTATGATCGGGAAGAACTGCCGAGTCGGAAACTTTGTCGAGGTCAAAAAGACTAGCATCGGGGAAGGTTCAAAGGCGTCACATCTCACTTATTTGGGTGACAGCGAGATCGGAAGAAACGTGAATATAGGATGCGGGACAATCACATGTAACTACGACGGAAAAAAGAAACATCGAACTATTATTCGTGATCGCTGTTTTGTAGGGTCTGATGTTCAATTCGTAGCGCCAGTGGAAATCGGAGAAGAAAGCCTGATTGGGGCCGGGAGCACTATTACGAAGGACGTTCCCCCACGGAATCTGGCGGTTTCCAGAAGCAAACAGAAAAGCTATCCTTTGAGGGAAGGCCAAGGGCCGGCAAAGGCAAAAGAATGAATATCAGAAATCGACAGTCATCCGCCTCGGCCCGATATTTAGGCCAGCTGTTCTGCGCGGTTTGTCAGAGACGACTGAACTGAGGAAACTGTCTTGTAATTGCAATCCATTGCGCCGAAATGAAATTCATCGGCAATTTGAGTAGGGTACGGAGCACATGAAATCGGATAAGCCCGATATCGGCTCGAAAAAACAAGAGCTGGAAGAGGCGCGACGTAAAGGCAAGGCCGGCGAAATTCTTAAATCGAATATCGGGGATTCGATCGATATTTTGGTGGAATACCTGGTAGACAATGATGTCACAGGAATCCACCCTCTTATAATGCAAGAAGTAGAAAAGAGGCTGATGATAAAAGTGCTGCAACGTAGTCGCGGGAACAAACTCAGAGCAGCTCGATTGCTTGGAATGGGGCGAAATACTTTCCACAGAAAAATTCAGCGGCTTTTCGAATCCTCGAAACTGGACGATGACAGACGGGAAATTTGAGCCGAATCTCGATGGATCCTAAGAACGTGAAAATCCAGAAGTCCTACAGGCCCCGTCCAATCCCCTTCAAGATACTTCTTGACACCTAGAGCTAACGAAATATAATTAAAGCGGATCTTAAAAGGCCGCACTGTGATTCCACGGCGGCTGAGAATAAGTTTTATACGATGACCACGCGGCCCACTCGCATTGTTATTAATTTGGAGTTAGAATAGAAATATTAGTGGGCCGGGTTGTAGAAATCGAAGCGTGCTAACCGTTGGAGCTATCAATGAGATCCGATGGGGTTTAGATAGTCTCCAAGAAAGAGCGGAGGAAGTTCACCTGAAAGAGCACGAATCCAGTAGAACTATTGAGCTGAATATGACGAGGGATTCCACGGAAGCGGTAAAGATCACTCTGTTTGGTCGTGAATATGATATCAAGGGATACGGGAATTCCAAAGAGGTCCAAAAAATAGCGGCTTTCATAACCCAGCGGGCCGAAGGAATCAAGAGGGACTTTTCAGTGGCCTCCACATTAGATTTGGTTGTTTTGACGCTCTTGAACATAACCAACGAGATGTTTCAACATAAACACGCCAAAGAAGTAACCATAAAGAAACTGGAGGAAAAGACCGACAGGCTTTTGAAGGCCATTGATAGAATAGTGTGACCGGAAAATCCCCTGCGCTGCGCGTGAAGGACGGCAATGTTTTGAGCCAACACTCGGAACAAGGGGTCCAAAACCGACTGTGGTGAGCATGCCTGTCATGTAGCAGGAAGCCTGAAGCAGCCGCTAAGATCCCACCTGGGAAACCAGGTTCAAAAATTCTGTCCACACGGCCGACTGCGGGGGATCTAATCAGATTTTTCAACCGCGTGTTGATACACACTGAAAACCGGGACGCGGACGGAGGCCTCCGGATGGAGAGTCGGTGGGGATAAATATAGTTGATATGGGTAATAAACTGAAGTTCAATAAAGCTTACCCTTAACCTGTCTTCCCATATGTGACATCCTTTCCCTGGTTTCTCTGGATACGCATCCCGCCGAAATATTGGACGGAGGGGTCGTGGAATCAATTCAATTTCTGATTCCTGCCCTTGTCGCTGCTGCTATTGGCCTCGCGGCCGGATATGCCGCGACCAGAATGCTTGACAAGAGCCGGATACAATCAGCCAAATCCTACGCGGATTCTATCATACAGGCTGCAAATAAAGAGGCTGAAACAACAAAAAAGGAAGCGCTTCTACAGACTAAGGACAAGTTGTTTCAAGCCAGAACAGAGTTGGAGAATGAAATAAAAGAGCGCCGGACTGAGCTTTCAGCGCGAGAATCGCGTTTGCTCAAGAAGGAAGAAAACCTGGAGAGGAAAAGCGGCCAAATTGAAAATAGAGAAGCAGCGCTCAGCAAACGTGAAAGAGAAACAGAGTCCGGTTACAAGAAACTCAAAGATAAAGAGAGAGATATAGAAGATCTTATTAACAAACAAAGCGCCAAACTGGAGGAGCTGGCCGGCATTTCGGCAAATGAAGCCAAAGAGATGCTCCTTCAAAAAGTCGAAGCTGAAACCAGGATAGAATGCGGCCGTATTATTAGACAGATCGAAGATGAAACGCATTCGCAATCAGATAAGAAAGCTAAGGAAATTATCGCTTCGGCCATTGCTAGATATGCTGCGGATTTTGTAGCCGAGCGCACAGTATCCGTAGTCCCGCTCCCCGGGGAGGAGATGAAGGGGCGCATCATCGGTCGAGAAGGTCGAAATATCAGGGCCATCGAAGCGGCAACCGGCGTGGACCTGATCATTGACGACACGCCGGAAGCGGTTATTCTGTCCGGCTACAATCCGCTCCGACGAGAAGTCGCCAGAATCTCTCTGGAACGCCTCATAAATGATGGTCGTATTCACCCCGCCCGTATTGAGGAAGTTGTCAAGAAAGTTACTCAGGAGATGGAAGAAGCGATCATAGAAGCGGGCCAGCAGGCTAGTTTTGATGTGGGTGTGCACGCGGTGCACCCGGAAATGATTAAACTCCTGGGAAAACTTAAATATCGCACTTCTTTTGCGCAGAATGTTTATCAGCATTCCATTGAGGTGGCTTTCCTCTGCGGGATTATGGCAGCGGAACTCGGTCTTAATCAGAAGAAAGCCAAACGGGCCGGGCTGCTTCACGACATCGGCAAAGCCATTGATCACGAAGTGGAAGGCGCCCACGCAGCCATAGGAGCCGATATAGCAAGGCGATACGGCGAGTCACCCCTTATCGTAAATGCCATCGCGGCCCACCACGCGGATGAACCTCCTACGAGCACCATTGCTGTCCTGGTCCAGGCCGCAGACACGCTATCCGCCGCTAGACCCGGGGCTCGCCGGGAGATGCTGGAAAGCTATGTGAAGCGTTTGGAGGACCTCGAGAGAATCGCAGATTCGTTCAAAGGAGTCAGTAAATCGTTCGCCATTCAGGCCGGACGGGAGATCAGAATTATTGTGGAGAATTCGAATATCGGCGATGAAGGACTAACGTTGCTGGCGCACGATATTCGCAAGAAAATAGAAAAAGAGTTGTCTTATCCCGGCCAGATCAAAATTGTCGTGATCCGTGAGGCTAGGGCTGTGGAATACGCCAGGTGAGAGTAATTGAGTAAGAAGGCTATTCTTTGACGGCCGCGCCCGCGGATTTCATCCGCACTGGCAGCCCGCGTTCCACTGGGGGTGATCCCGCGCTTGCACGCAATAATCCGTGGCCAGTCTTATATGATCAAGCCGCGAATTCCCCTGTTTTCAAGCATCTCTTTGATCCCGGCGCCGAGAGACAGCCGCGAAAATACCCTGTAAAATCAGCCCGAAGATTTACCACCATGAGCGCCGTAGAATCATACCGGGACATCGTCCACCTCTGACATTCATCTATATAAAATAGGCGCCAAAAAAAAAATTGGATCTGCTTCGTATTATCTGCAAGACTTTATATCAGTCGTGTGTTTATAAATTAGTCAGCCGTATCGTAGTTCTTCTAATATCGAAGCCACAGGACCGGGCGCCTATCCCTATATGAAGGAGCATACAGATCAAGCTTTCAAGGCCGCAGAATGGACTGCGCTCGCGCCGATAATCATGGTCCGGAAATTTTTGCGGATTCCGGTTTACTTGAAAATGCCGAGCCAGGAGGAATGATGGAGGTTAAAGTGTCATTGGCTGACGAGGATGTGCTCCAATTAACCACTTTCGAAGAACTTTTCGCAGGTTTTGCCCACGAAATCGCGCAACCACTCAACGCGATAATGATTGCGTCGCAAGTTATCCAGCTCAAAATGGAGGCGACGGCGCTGAGTGGCGACGAGAAAGCCTTTTTTGTTCAGAGATTGAACATTGTCACATCTCAAATTCAAAAAGTTTCCCACTTGCTCGAGAGCTTTCGCGCATTCGGCCGTCGGGGAAAATCGGACTCTGGGGGACCGATCGATGTCCATAGGATCTTCAGTAGAGTCTATGGCTTAATGGCCCAGCAGTTTGCCGCAAGAGGGATACAAGTCGCGGTCGAGGCGGCGAATGATTTACCTTTGATCCTAAAGCAACTTGGCAAGATTGAAGGAGCGATCGTCCAAGGATTGGCCTTTGCGCGGGATGCAATAAGCGCTATTGGGCAGTGGCATGGGGATGCGGATATTGATTACGAGAGGTCTCTGCAAATCAAATTGATCGAGATCCAAGGGGCCTCGGGCATGCATCTTTTGTGGAATAAAGGCCAAATGCCGATGGAAACTGTCCCCGTGAGCCCCGATCATCACGTCGGCCTTGTTGCCGCCGGTTCAGTCCTGCGGAGCATGGGTGGCGCTCTTGAAACAGGCGCCACTTCGCTGCGGCTGATTTTTTCTCAATAGGGCTGGTCGTCTTTCAAACCCGACTCGCGCTCAATTCTTGTTCTGGGGAGCAATAGTCGGCTTCTTAAGCTACTTGGACATTCTTCCGGCTTGTAGTAATAGGCATGACAACGGCGTTTCAGGACTTTTCAAGTTGACACGATTGTCAAGTGTGATATTATTAGCGAGGAATGCGGCTGTGTCATTTAATACGTTGGGTATGTCATGGAGGCATGGAGGTGATTCCCGATCAACGATTCGGGATCGCTGGTGAGTCGCGTCGGGTGACGCTATGCAGGTCTGCAGGTCTGACCGCGATCATATTTCTGTTGGCAATGCTCGCCGGATGTAGTTCCACTGCGACTGTTGTTAAGGAAAATCTCGACTACCGGCCTGCGGTTGCCAATGCCCTCTCAAAGGCTATGCTCCTGCCACTCAGTCTCGAACGCAAAAAAACTCCTGCGCCGACAACAACAGCTTATCCGCCTCTGCCTTCAGATGAAAACGCGCCCAGGGTACGTAGGTTCATTCGCCAATACGCTTACGATCAACGAGAAAACATGAAACGTTACTTGGCGTGCGCGGAGCCATATTTGACAATGGCAAAGCAAATAACGCGAGAGAATGGTCTGCCGGAAGACATAGCGTACCTGTTCATGCTCGAATCCGGGGCAAATCCGGAAGCCCGTTCCCATGCTAACGCGCTTGGTATGTGGCAATTCATGCCCGCCACGGCCCGAAGCTACGGTCTGAGGGTAGATAGTTGGGTGGATGAACGGTTGGACCCCAGGAAATCCACCAAAGCCGCCATGCTTTATTTGAAAGACCTTTATGGGATGTTTGGCTGCTGGCGCCTTGCTTTAAGCGCTTACAATTCCGGTGAGAACAAGCTTAATCAGGTCCTTTGTCAGGAAGACGCGGACGATTATGACGAGATTTGCTCGAGTCGCAAGCTCAAAAGAGAGACCAGGGAGTTCTTTCCCAGGTTTCAGGCAATAGCTCACATTGCCAAAAACCCCCAGAAATTCGGCTTTGCTGAACCGAACTGCCCGGAAGAGGACTCGAAAAACGAATTTATACCGCTTGAATCATGTTATTCGCTCCAGACTTTGGCGAAAGCAATCGGCGCCCCCTATACTGTTCTGACTGAAATGAACCCGGCCCTTATTAGAGGCATGACTCCGCCTGAAGGGGAGCCATACGTTCTCCAGGTTCCCGCAGGAAAGAAGCAGCTACTGGCCGAGAAGCTGAAGGATCTACCTGAGGAACGAAAAGGCAGCCATGTCGTCTACATTGTCCATAAAGGTGACAGTGTAAGAAATATCATTAAACGGTACAAAACGACCAAGCGAGAACTTGCAGGTTTGAACCCTGACGTAAACCTTCGAAAGAAGTTGCGTACGGGAGAAAAAATTGTTGTTCCACATAAAACTGAGACAAGAACTACCTCTCGAAAAGCTCAACGCATTTCTTCTCTCCCTGCTGCTGGCGTCCCTTGATTTTGGCTCCGATTCACGCGACTCGGTCTTACGGGGTCAAGACGTGTCGACTATTGAGCCTTCGAGGCTCTTGCTGCTGCAAATGTGAGCCTGACAGGCTCGCGGCGAGTTCCTCAGTTTAACTTGAATTTCTTGTGTTCTGTTGAACTGGCGCCTGAGCGCAGGTCAGTTTGGCGCCTTCTGTCGCTTGCTGTCTTGGTTTCTCCCCGACGACCCTTTGTAACACCTTGATATGGTAAGTCTTTATGGTGATTTTGTCCGTTCCAAAGATAATGGCACAAGGAGTGCATCAGCATCTTTGCGCCAGTGTTACGCGTACCCCTGAAACAGTACAAACAAGAGAGGAGAATGCAGTGGCCGAGTTCAAATCTTTTGCAGCCGATGTTGAAGTGATTGGCGATGTCATTGAGGCATTTGTCGCCGGGTTTCCGTCTGAGCTAAGCAAGATCGGTTCGGATCTGCTGGCTGCAAAGGGGATCGACAGGTTTCGTCGAGGCGAATACTGTCCCTTGCAGTCCTTTCTGGACGCAATGAAGGAAATCCAGGATAAGTTCAGCTCGGAGATGCTGTTTCGCATCGGCGAGAAGATTGCCGGGAATGCCGTCCTTCCCCCGGGCATAGATTCGCTGGAGACCTGTCTGGCCTCAATAAATACCGCGTACCACATGAATCACAGACGAGGCGAGATTGGCAGCTACGAATATACGTATCTGGGAGAAGGGGGCGGTTTGAAGAGGGCAAAGATGACTTGCCCCAATCCTTACCCGTGCTCATTTGACAGGGGAGTAATCCAAGGTTTCGCCCAGCGATTCAAGCCCGTTGGCGCTATCGACGTGATCGTACGACATGATGAATCTCAACCTTGCAGACGAACCGGGGCCACTTCATGCACCTATTTGATTTCTTGGGTGTGACGCTTCGTCACGAACGAACGACTGTCTAACGATTCCGGCATTATACATCGGAAGATAATACGGACAATCGCAGTCTATCGGCACAGCTCCGTGATCGGGCTTTCTCTTTCGCTCGGCCGAGAGGTGCGGCGCGCAGCTCCAATTTACTACGCAATGTGGCAGCGCGTAGGCTTGCTCGTTATTTTGACATCATAGGAGGATGACATGATGAGGGATGTTTTAGCGGCGCTGCTCGTAGTGCTATCGGTGACATCACCTGCAATGGCGGCAATCAAAGTCGGATTCGCGCACGTCTTTTCGGGGCCTATGGCGACCTTCGGAGAAGTCGCTCGTCAAGGCGCGGAATTGGCTGTGAAGGAAATAAATGGGGCTGGTGGAATAAACGGTGAGGCCATTGAAATCATCTATGCAGACACCGCCGCCAAGCCGGATATTGGAGTAAAAGCTGTTCAGAAACTGGTTGAACAGGACAAAGTAGATATCGTTATCGGCTTGGTATCCAGCGCAGTCGCCATTGCAGTAACGCCTATGATGCTGGATTTAAAGTGCCCTTTGATTGTGACGCACGCTATGGCCGAGGAAGTGACGGGATCTAAATGTAATCCTTGGGTGTTCAGGATCACTTGGAACTTGGATCAATGTTTCAAGAGTTCCGCGGCGTTGGCTCATTCACTTGGCGCTAAACGATGGACCACCCTGGGACCTGATTATGGTTTCGGGCAAGATTCTTGGAAATATTTTCAGAGATACTTGGCCGAATTGGGACAACATAATTTTGATAAAGGGGAGTTTGTGCCCATGGCTACAACCGATTGGAAGCCCCTTATCAAGAAATTGGCTGACTCGGGGGTGGATGGTGTCATGATATCTCTCTGGGGGAACAATTTGCGAGACTTTGTACGCCAGGCTCATGAAGAGCTATTTTTTGAAAACAGGCACGTGTTGTGTTCGGTTGGAGGGTCTGTCGAGATTTTTACCGCATTGGGTTTTCTGAACATGCCCAAAGGAGTCTGGTTTGGCGCCCCGTACTGGTACGAAGCCTATGAGAATCAATCCAATGATAGATTCGTAGCGGCATACAAAGCTCTGTCCGCATCTGAAATTCCGCCGTCGTACGCAGCATATAATGCTTATGCGGCAGTGAAAATGTTGAAAGGCGCAGTTGAGAAGAACGGAACTGCGGACCGCGCTGCCATTGCGAAAGGTCTAAGCGGCCTGACAGTGACGGATCTGCCGGTCGGCTCAATGACCTTCAGGGAGGAAGACCACCAAGCCATATATGATATTGTATTTGGCAAGACCAACAGCCGAGCTGCTAAAGGCTCCAAGAGAATACGCGGGTTGGATACCATCAGAACATTTGCGGGTAACGAGGTGGCTCCACCTGTTTCAGAGACTGGCTGTTCCATGATCCCGCTCAGATGAATGGGCTACCTGCGCGCGCCATATAGTCACCAGTAGGACCGGCATCTTGCCGGTCCGAAGATGGCTGGATACCGATTTTCACCCGAATGGCGGCCCTATAAGCCGATAGTGGGATCGGACTTCTTATCGTCTGTTCGACGGGACCGGCAAGATGCCGGTCCTACTGTGCGGTAGAGCGGCCCATCAGTTCACTCCGATTCGGCGGAAAGGCTATGGACTGCCATCGGCCCGGCAGGGACGCCGGCTCCACCATGATCCGGTAGCGACCGGCACGGAGAAACTGTTGCAAAACTGCTGATTATGTCGGAATCGTAGCACGATGAGACAGTCCTCGCTTGTTTCACACCCTCACCCCCGCCCCTCTCCCAGAGGGAGAGGGGCGCTTGGGGAGCCGCTGTA